>ERZ791912.1281-NODE-1281-length-12042-cov-37.850838_pt1 | contig 12042 bp, 14 predicted proteins | sample MGYA00510141_ERZ791912 | MGnify/ENA primary metagenome ERZ791912 (study PRJEB30046, sample SAMN00792082) | human gut metagenome | study: EMG produced TPA metagenomics assembly of the A metagenome-wide association study of gut microbiota in type 2... | reverse complement strand
TTGCTCAGGAACTTATAAATAAAGTTAAATTATAGTGTTGCGGAATTAAGGATAATCTCTTTTTGATGCCAGTTTTGCACCTTCAGGAAAACCTCCAAAATGGAAATAGCTTTCAAAATATCTTTGTACTTTTGCTCTTCCTGATGTGGTCGCGATGGTATCTGTGTCACAAGAAATCTCATTGGCATTCAGAAATTCTGAGAAACTATATGGCATAATGTGTTTAGTGATATAGCGACCTCCCAAGGTCGTTGCCACATCACTGCTAAGCATTTTAGCGTTGCTGCCTGTTATATAGACTCTGTACTTGTTGTCAGCTAAACGTCGTGCAAATTTATCCCAACCATCAATGTTTTGTATTTCATCAAGAAATAGAATTGGACGTTTGTCAGACATCATACCATGAACCTCAAGGATGAGGTTTAGTTCTTGCGCAGTCATGCCCATCAATCGCTCATCCTCAAAATTGAGATAGAGCATAGAGTTCCAACTGATGCCTTGTTTCAGATATTGTTGAATTTGCTGATAAAGCAAGAATGATTTGCCGGCTCGTCTTACGCCTATCAAGACATAGTTGGCAAACTTTTCCATTTGGATGTCTCTTGGGACAATATGCTGTAATTCTATCTCTTTTCTATTTTCCAAGAGTATTTCTCTGATAACTTCTTTTTGTATCATAATCTCTTATTGTTTAGTTGATTTTGCAAAAATACGATTATTTTGTTAAATCGACAAAACAAAATGGCGTTTTTTACATAAAAAGATGGAAGTAGTAAAAAATAGGAGCTAAATATACCTAATTCAAGTTTCGTAAGTTCAGAAGTTAAAGGAGTTAAAGGAGTTATCGCTCCCTACGGTCGCTGAGGAGTTAAGACAACAGTCTTTTTGGCGTAGTTATTAAGCTGCAAGACATACGTCTTAACTCCTTTAACTCCTTTAACTTCCCCAAAAACTGCAAAATCTCCCCTTTGTTATTTCAGAAAAGCAGCGATTTTGTTCATGGGGATGCCGAAGTTGAAGTTGTCACTACCCCTCAGCTTCGCAAAGTTGACGGCAACTAATCGTCCCTTGCTGTCAATGACGGGACTGCCGCTTGAGCCTTGCATGGTAGGGATGCTGTATAACACCCTGTCTCCGTCTGGCAACTGGGTTACCTTTCCGCTTGTCATTTGAACTTGGATGCCTTGTTTGGTAGTAGCCAGGGTAGGACCGGCATTGTAGCCAATCATATAAAGTTGTTGGTCTATATGAAGAATCTTGTCATTGTGAGAGGAGAACATATTTTTCACCTTGTCGATGACGTTTTCGTCTATCGTTCCGTCGGTTCTGAACACGTGAGCCTCGTCAGGAGTCTTCTTGTTCTTTAGTTGGATGGTGGCTAAGTCAGTATTTTCTTTGTCAGAAACTTTTATCACAACACAAGGGTTCTTGTCCAAGAAGTCTCTGTCGGAATTGACAAAGGTGTTGTCGTAGGCGATTCCGATTTCGCAAACCGCCGTAATGCTTAGTTCATCCAATGAAACGTGGTCGTCCATGGATTCCCTTACGCTGTTCAGTGTGTTGAACTGCTCTTCCAGTTCGCTTTGTTGCGAGGCAATTTCCTGCAGTCTTTCCGTATTCTCGTATGCATTACCATAGAAATCGTATGAATAGCAATCACTCTTTTGACTCTCTAAGTTTTGGTATTCTTGCGATAAGGCACTCATCTGTGCGGCGTAGTATGCTTTGATGGAAGCCACCATGTTGTTGTAACTTTCTTTTACTGCCGTTTTGTCGATAGAGGGTTGGGCTACATGGCGGTTTGTCATGATAGTTCCTTGCTTGTCTATGAAGAAGCCGGTTCCCGTCAAGATTTGTCGTTTGTTTTTGATGTCAGCATATTCGAAAGCCAGGTTTTCGAGATTGCCCTCCTGGTCGATCCCGGTGAAGTATATGCTGTTGCCATTAGGTAATTTCATGACATAATAGTACTCGTTCAAAATCATGACAACACCTGTTTTTGATTCGTCAAATAAGTCTTGGGCTGTTTTCTCGTTGCAACTTACTAATGATAATAGCAAGAGAATAAATGCGGTAATTTTCTTCATTGATCAAAGTCTTTTGTTTTTGTTGCAAAAGTAACTCTTTTTTTATTATTTTCCAAACGTTTTATGTAGATTTTGAAAAAGTTATCTTTATGGGGAGTTAAAGAAGTTAGGAGAACTGAAGTTTCGCAAGTTTTGTCCCACACGCCCTGAAGGGGCAGAAGCTCTTAGCCCAGGGCATCGCCCTGGGTATAATGCCAATGTGCAAGGCGCCCTGTAAGGGCAAAAGCTTTACATATCGCAAAGAATTTTCATTTTTTATTAGGTGTTTTTTAAAGCTTTTGCCCTTACAGGGCGCCAGGCTAACGCCCACAAACCCAGGGCGTTGCCCTGGGCTAAGAGTTTCTGCCCCTTCAGGGCGTGCTGCGTATTACAAACCGTACAGGTCGATAAAATTCCCTCTTATCTCCTCCTATACCAGCGATTTGAATCATTTTTAACTCAAGCTCTTCTGCAAGGCGGGTTTATCCCCGCACAAAAATCTGCAGCTCTGCTGCTGGCGTAGACCTCTGATGGTCCGCCAACCTTATAGCGTAGCGGTTTGAGCACCGTTTCTGTCCCCTGCAAGGGGAACCGAAGGGGTCGTAAAGACTATTGAAAGGGCGGTTTGTACATCCCCTGTACCCTGAGGGGAAAGGGGCTTGGGGAAAGCGGTGGACCCTCCCTTAAGGGTAAGGGAGGACTGGTGGGTTTTCGAAGATTTCTTAAGGTTCAAGGGAGGACTGGTGGGTTTTCGAAGATCCCTTAAGGTTCAAGGGAGGACTGGTGGGTTTTCGAAGATCCCTTAAGGTTTAAGGAAGTACTTGTAGTTTTTCGAATGTTAAGGAAGTACTGGTGGGTTTTCGAAAAACCTCCTTAGCATTAAGAGAGGTTTTTCGAAAGTCCCATTTCAAGGCCGATTTACAAAAAAATAAAGCATATTTTTTGATCGTCAGCAAAAAATATCAAAATCTGATACGTAATCCAACATAATTTAGTATTTTTGCAATAAAATCAAAAGCGAATATGGCGCAGGATTGCTTGAATTCACCTTCTACAACCGACGGAAGCAAACGCTTACCAAAGGGCATTCACGTTACTGGGGCTGATGACAAATCGGATCCAGGTATAGAAGGAACGCCCTGGGGTTACCTGTTCATTCACAACAAGACAGCCCAGGCTTTTGAGAATGAGATGAAAGACTATAACGAGAAAAATCCCAATTCAGCCGTACCTTGTTTCATTCACCGCACTTTGAGGTACAGACAAAAGAACGAGAAAGGTGGAGTAAAGAAAGAATTACAGCCATCCATCAGTGGACTCGTATTCTTGCAGGGTAAAACAAAAGTCCTCCAAGCATTCCTAAAGAATTATTATCCGCAATACCACTTGGTGAAAGACCGATGCAAGGGAGTTCCTGCCTCCATCAAGGACAAGGTTATGCAACCATTCATGACAGTATTGAAGGATAATCCAGAAAGAGTAACGTTTCTGAGAGACCCATTCGAGAAGTTTGCCAAAGACCATGTAAAGCTGCGTGTACTCACCGGCATTTTTGCAGGATGCGAAGGCTATATCGTCCGCATAGACCGCGACCGTCAACTCGTCTTCGACTTTGGAGGTTATGCTGTTGCCATCCGTGGCGTCCATAAAGAGGACTTCGAGGTCGTCGAGAAGTAAAAAAGTACCAATAAGATACAGAACTTTCGCATGTGGCTTAAGTCAATTAGTGTCAAATATTTAAGGTTTTTCTTGATGGTTACGAAAGTAAGTTGTAAATTTGCGGGCAAGGATTAGAATAAAGGAGAATGTATTATGTCGACAAATAATGTATCTCAAGATAGGACCATTCCTTATTGGGATGAAATCAAGAAATTAAGCATTGAGGATAAATATTCCTTGATAGCTAAAATTGAGTCCTCTTTAGGCGATGTTGATATGAGTGAGTCGACTAATTTGATTCATGGGATACCACGTGAGGTGATGATAGCGGCTGCAGAACATGCTCTGAAGGAAAATAGAGCAGGTCGCTGCATTCTAAATTCGCAAGTTGAGTCTTATATTAAAGCAAAAAGAGGGTGGAAGTAGTTTGGTCAGATTTGGCTTTGACGCAATTAGATGAAGTCATTGACTATGTGGAAGAACATTTTAGAGGAATATGATAAATAGGTCTAATGTCAGAAAAATGGTAGAAAAACACCGAATTTAATAATGGAATTGGACTTTCGCAAGTTCAGAAGTTATAGACAGATTAATATGAAGCAAAAACTCTTCAAAAATTTGGTTGTTTCACAGACAACCCTTATATTTGCTACGAATTAAATATTGAAGTTATGGCACAGTTAACATTACAGGTAGATAGCCCATCTTTGTTGGAGCAATTAAAGAATGTCCTCTCTCTTATGAAAGGCGTTAAAATAGTTTCTGACTCCCCTGTTTCAAGGAGTGCTGCTTTGGAAGATGTTCCAAACGCAGAAACTTTGGCAGCAATGAAAGAGGCAGAGAGTGGTCATGATGCGGGAGTAGTTCGAGTAGATAGCTTAGAAAGTTTCATGGCATCAATGGAGGAATAGAGTTTATGAAAGAAATTCGAAAGACCTCGCAGTTCAAGAAAGATTATAAGCGTTTTAAGAATGATAAAGAATTTGTAGAAACGTTTTGGAGATAGTTAAGCTTTTGGCAGAAGGCAATCAGATACAGGAAGAATATAATCCTCATCCTTTGAAAGGTAACTGGAAGAACTATATGGAATGCCATATAGAGAATGATACACTTTTGATTTGGTTTGATAAGAACAATAACGCAATAGTATTAGTTCGTTTAGGTTCGCATTCTGAGTTATTTGGTAAAGGACGTAAGCGCTGATGTCATTCATTAAATGCCAATGAAGGTCACAAGATTTCTGCCATAACCCTGATGGGAACCTCTCCAGAGGTAATCCTATCAAAAGTAGTATAAAACCGTATTATCTTCACCGCATCCAGCATTGTGTCCCTGCGTTCCCATCAACAGCTCTTCAGCAAAGCGGGTTCAAAGTAGTAAGTATTTATTTGTGTCCCTGCGTTCCCATCAGCAGCAATCCCCGCAAGTTGCGAGCAATCAGCATCGAGCATCCTTCATCGTATCCCTGCGTTTCCATAAGCAGCTCTTCAGCAAGGCGGGTTCATTCCCGCACAAAAAACTGCAGCTCCGCTGCTGGCGTAGACCTCTGATGGTCCGCCAACCATATAGCGAAGCGGTTTGAGCACCGAGTAGGGCGGTTGGTACATCCCTTGTCCCCTGAGGGGAAAAGGGCTTGGGAAAAGCGGTGGAGCCTTCTTTAATGGTAAAGAAGGACGGGTTGATTTTAGAAAAAACTTAAGGTTCAAGGGAGGACTGGTGGGTTTTCGAAAAGACTCTTAATGCCTAGGAGGTTTTTCGAAAGCCCCATTTCAAGGCAGATTTACAAAAAAATAAAGCATATTTTTTGATCGTCAGCAAAAAATATCAAAATCTGATACGTAATCCAACATAAATTAGTATTTTTGCAATAAAATCAAAAGCGAATATGACGCAGGATTGACTATGTCTCAATGTGTGTTCCGCAGGATCAAGAAAACGGCAAAGGACAAATTGAAAACTTACTAGCTCATAGATGGCAGCTGGCTACTGTTACAGCTTGGGCATGAAGCAAAAACTCCTCCCCAAATTTGGTTGTTTCACAGAAAACCCTTATATTTGCAGTCAAAAAAGGAGATACAATTATGGATACAGCTACATATACATTAGATGTCCCTACAACCGATATTTCTCTTTTCAAATCATTGATTAAGAAATTCGGGTGGGTTGCCAAAAAGCAAAAAGCCCCTAAGGCTTGTAGATTAGACAAGGCATTAGAAGCAGCAAAGAATGAAAAACTCTTTGCTACTAATGATTTGGATGAATTAATGAAGAGTCTTGCTGAATGATGAAATATACAGTTAAGTATTCAACTTTGTTTAAAAAGTCATTTAAAAAATGTATGAAACGAGGTTGTTCTGAGGGTAAATTTCGTAAAGTCATTTCTATTTTGGCAGAAACTGGAACTTTACCACCAGAATATAAACCACATCCTTTAAAGTCAAACTATAAAGGATGTATGGAATGTCATATTACTTCCGATTGGCTTTTAGTTTGGAAACAAAATGATAAAGAATTGATTCTGATTTTAACCGATACAGGTACACATAGTGACATTTTTGGTTGGTAGCCCACTAACATGAGTTATCTGAGTAAAATGTTATAGTAAGGTGCGTATATCACCATTCTGCCTAATTGGCAGCTCTGGCAATATCAATTAATAATATGTTTTTTTTGAAAAATGTTGGATGTGCTAACTGCTGAAAATCAGTAGTTACGTTCTAACGGTGATTTACACTTCGGTGAATACATAGAGGACAATACAGGTATGTCTTTGAATAAAGAATTTTGGGAGAAACGTGATGCTGCAATGAAAAGATTCATGGCATCAAAGGAAAGAAAAAGAAAGCGTATGGCAGAGTTAGAGCAGATGCTCCGTCAGGATTATCTTGCTCGTACAGGAGAAGAGCCAAAGTTTGTAAATGTTTGGTGACATGAAACAGCTTTCTTTGAAAATGATTAAAACCCTACGGCCCCACCTTCAAGCATCCTTCATCGTATCCCTGCGTTTCCATAAGCAGCTCTTCCGCAAGGCGGGTTCATCCCCGCACAAAAAACCGCAGCTCTGCTGCTGGCGTAGACCTCTGATGGTCCGTCAACCATATAGCGAAGCGGTTCAGAGCGACGCTTCTGTCCCCTACAAGGGGAACCGAAGGGGTCGTAAAGACTATTGAGAGGAGCGGTTTCCTCTTCTTCCCTGAGGGGAGAAGACCGAGATGAGAGGTGGACCCTCCCTTAAGGGTAAGGGAAGACTGGTGGGTTTTCGAAAGACCCTTCTTTAATGAGAAAAAGCGGTGCAAATGAGAGCAATGAAAGTTCACTTTCAAATTGCCGAGTGCAGCCCGCTTTATCAAAAAAAGAAGGAGAATTGCAGAAAGATTCAGTTTGGGCAAAATTTGCCTACACTGCCTCAGACGGCAAAACATATCTGGTTGATTATTATAATTTAGATGTTATAATATCTGTTGGTAATGGCGTAACGAGTCTCATGATCGTTGGCTCATTATAGATGATAGTCTCTATCATTGTGGTCATTCATTAAATGCCAATGGTGGTCACAAGATTTCCGCCATAGCCCTGATGGGAACCTCTCCAGAGTCGATCCTGTCCAAAGTCGAATAAAAAGTATTATCATCACCGCATCCAGCATTGGTCCCTGCGTTCCCATCAGCAGCAATCCCAGCAAGTTGCGACCAATCAGCATCAAGCATCTATTCGTATGTCCTTGCGGTTCCATCAACATCGAGCAAGCATCCAGCATCGTATGTCCTTGCGGTTTATCCCGCACAAAAAACCTCAGCTCTGCTGCTGGCGTAGACCTCTGATGGTCCGCCATCCATATAGCGAAGCGGTTCAGAGCGACGAGGAGGAGCGGTTTCCTCTTTTCCCCTGAGGGGAGAAGACCGAGATGAGAGGTGGACCCTCCCTTAAGGGTAAGGGAGGACTGGTGGGTTTTCGAAAGACTCTTAAGGTTCAAGGGAGGACTGGTGGGTTTTCGAAGATCTCTTAAGGTTCAAGGGAGTACTTGTAGTTTTTCGAATGTTCAAGAAATTACTTTTATTTTTTCGAATGTCAACAAAGTACTTTTAGGCTTTCGAAAAACCTCTCTTAATGCTAAGGAGGTTTTTCGAAAGCCTTTTTTAAGCCCTATTTCCTAAAAAACACCATATTTTTTGATTATAAGTAGAAAAAACATAAAATCTTATACGTAATCCAACATAAATTAGTATTTTTGCAATAAAATCACACTTTTCATAAAAAAGTGCGACGAAAGTAAAAGTCATGTGCATAGGCTGCGTGCCAAATAAAAACTCAATTATACAATTCAGATGATGCACATTATGAAAAAAGCGACAAAGCTACGACAACCATCGGGTATGGTTGCAGCAAAAGACATAAAGTAGAAAGCGAATATGACGCAGGATTGCTTGAATTCACCTTCTACAGCCGACGTAAGCACACGCTTACCAAAGGGCATCCACGTTACTGGGGCTGATGACAAATCGGATCCAGCTATAGAAGGAATGCCCTGGAGCCATCTGCTCATTGGCGGTGTTAACACCTATGTCGTCCGCAAGATGCGTAAGACCCAGTACAAACTTCAGAAGCTATACTTGGTTGTCACCTATTGCGATGAGGAAAAACAGGAATGGCACATGCTCATGCCAGATGAATTGCGTGAGGCTTTGTCAAGCAACTATAAGTTCTATCTCGATTTGGCAGAGAAAGGACAGAAAGGACCGACAGCCAAGCAACCTCGCATGATGGCAGCAATGAAGCGGTTTATGGGACAATAAAACTTTCTTATTTATGGTAACTGAGCAAATCCCTAATTCTATCCCGGATGTCGAATGGTGATGAAAGTATGGATAGTGATAAATTAGAAAAATGTGATTTTAAAAAGATAGGAGTTTATAAGTATGAAGATATTTGTAAGTTTTGATTTTGATAATGATCGTCGATATAAATATACCCTCAATATGTGGGCATGTAATGATAACATCGATTTCAGTTTTAATGATGGTTCAACTCAGGAGATTCAGTCTTGGAATATGAGTCGTGTAAAAGCAGCGATTACTGCTAAGATTAATCAAGCTGACGCGATACTGGTCCTTGTTGGTGCTTATGCCGATTCCCCACATAAGGATAGGGCGTTGATTGGTTATACCAATTGGCAGTATTATGAGATAGCAAAGGCTAAGGAAGCTGGGAAGAAAATTATTGCCGTAAAACTAGAACGTTTCTATAGTGCTCCAAGTTTGTTATATAATAGTGGAGCATCATGGGCAATGTCGTTTACTTTAGATTCAATAAAACAGGCAATCCGAAAAGCTAAATATGGCTATTGAGATGGAGGGTAGAGAAATTTTATATGACCATTACAAAGATACATTCGAACAGCAAAAAGGATATCTTGCTAAGCGAGACCGACTTACTGTTATTCTTATGATTCTTGTAATATTATTGATTGGACTCATCTGTGATCCTGAGTACATTAATAGTAAATTAAATACGTTGATTAGTGCTCAGATAGCAGATCTGGTCTTTGATTTCCAATTTATAAACACAGGACTTATTATTGCATTCTTCTGGTTTTCGCTTCAGTACTATATGGCTGTGTTACAGATAGAAAAAATGTATAAATATTTGGACCAGTGCGAGAAATTACTTTGTGAAGGTTATACTGGATTTAAAATCAATCGTGAAGGAGCATACTATCTAAAGTCATATCCTTGGATGAACACCTTAGCGGATAGGTTCTTTGTTCTTGGTATACCAATAGGATTTATTACTTTGTCTGTATGTAAGATAGTCAATGAATGGTGTTGGATATCAAATCTCCATTATATTGATATTATATTTTTATTATTGACATCATTATATTCGTTATTGTATATTTCCAACAGAGTGTTTCATGAAGAATATTTGGATATAGAGGCGCATCCAAATTTGCATTTCTGTACAAGGTTAAAAAGATACTTTGTAAACTAATTAGACTTAAATGGTATGAATAAAAATGAGTTTATATGTAATCTCAATATAGAGATTACTAATGGGGAGGCTCTTCTGGATAGATTTGAAAGACTCCAGGAATATCATGATGACTTAGGTGATGGTATGGCAAACTTTGGTTCAGGTCATAGGCATAAATATAATCCTGTTGAAAAGAATAAGTTAGCCAATGATTTTACCTTATGGGAACGTAGATCCTTGGAGATTCTTAAATGTTACTTAGGCGAGAATAGTAGTGTTGTAGATGAGGAGTTTATAATATCGGATCCACGCTATTGGATGAATTTCAAAAGTTCCGGTATCACTTGTTTGAATAACAATCTAACAACATTGCGTTCTTGTTTGGAACGAATCGATTATTTGAAAGCAAAGGCTGAAAATTATAATGATTCAAATAAGCTGTCTAAATTTCAGAAAGATAAACCCTATAAGGTCTTCATTTCACACTCAGGTGAAGATATAGCTTTTGTCAATGAATTGGTGAAACTTTTGGAGTTTCTTGGTGTAGATACTCCCCAAAAGCTATTGTGTTCATCTATTAAAGGATACCAAATACCTACATCAGAAGATTTTGCAGAGTATATCTTGAAGCAATACTATGATTACAATCTTTTTGTCATTATAGTACACTCACATAATTATTATTCAAGTCCATACAGCTTGAATGAAATGGGAGCTGCTTGGGTTCTTAAAACAGATTGCTTTTCGTTTTTAGTAAAAGGGTTTGAATACAATGACATGGAAGGTGTTATAAACCAACGAGCTATTTCCGTCAAAGTGGATGTTGATGATGCAGGTGCTCGTCTAAATGAACTAAAGAACAAATTAGTCTCGTTGTTTAAGCCACAAGGTGTGAATGAAAGTCGTTGGGAGACATTGAGAGACGAGTTCTTGGAAAAAGTAAACACTTTGCAAAGTTCTACTGATACCGCATCAGAAGATTTGTTTTTGTCATGTTATATTCCTGTATTTGATAAGGTGTTGTCTTTTGTCGATATGCCGAATTATCCAATATGGACTTCCTTTTGGGCAATGGCTGGGACTTCAAAAATTTCAGTTAGTACTTACCGTAGTCTGGAAGAACTCAATACTTTTTTACAGCGTATAAGCTATCATCAAGGTTATGATATGTATGACAATCTACTGAAGAATTTAGGTTCTCTTGTTTCGGATTATCTCTATTTATGCGATGAACATCTTGAAAATTTTGGTTCTGAAGAATATACTATAGAACGATTTTACAAGAAAATACCGAATAATCCTGATTATGCCAGTCAATTGAATGAGTTTAATGAGTATTGTTGGCTTATATGTGATATGACTTTGGAGTTGACTCGTTTGTTAAACCTTCTTTTGGAACGAATTCGGGAAAGAGTCCCTGATTATCAAATTGATGAAGGTGTCTTTGTGATAGACTCAATAGCGCGTGAAAAAACGGTGTATTGTGAAAATGAGAAATCTGATTCACCATATCCTGGTTTAAATAAGTTTGTTAAGATTCGTTCTTCTCGTACTTATTGTTATAGTAAAACATCTAATTTGAATTTTATATGATATTAGATGTTTGATAAGCAATATTTAAAATATTAATTAGTAATGTCATTTTAGAAAAATATTTAATATGAATGATAATCCTATTTCAAGTTCAACTATAAGTGTTCAGATGGCTTATGACAACTATCTGAAAAATAAATATATCGTCAACAGAAAATATCAGCGCAAATTAGTATGGACACTTGAAGAAAAAGCAGCGTTCATAGATTCTTTGAGTAAATGGTATTCTGTGCCTTTGTTCTTATTTGCTTCAAAAGAAGAACAAGGAGTGATTCAATATGAAATCATAGAATACATATATAATTCATGCTTATGAAACATAATCTTTTTAAAGGAGTACTTTTAACAATGACTTTGGTCATATTGTATTCATGCACATCAGAGTCTCCCTCTAATACAGACAATGTGCAACAAACACGTGTGCAGCAAATAAAAGATGACCAAGCTGTACAATTGGGTGAAGATTTATATAACTCTTTTTCTTATAAGCTTACAAGAAGTCAAGAAGAAAATACACCAGATTATTTTGGTGGTTCTTATAGCGATTCACAAGATAACCTTATAGTGCTTATTAAAGGAATGGACAAAGAAGGAATAAAAGATGTCTATCAACGTATTGGAAAGCATGATAATTTAAAATTCAAAGAATGTTCATACTCCTTGCAAGAATTAAGAGATTTAAAAGAAAAAATAAGTGATATACCTAAAATCCGCAACTATCATTCAATACACGATTAAGGGTAGATTTATGAAT
>ERZ791912.1269-NODE-1269-length-12117-cov-39.154701_pt1 | contig 12117 bp, 7 predicted proteins | sample MGYA00510141_ERZ791912 | MGnify/ENA primary metagenome ERZ791912 (study PRJEB30046, sample SAMN00792082) | human gut metagenome | study: EMG produced TPA metagenomics assembly of the A metagenome-wide association study of gut microbiota in type 2... | reverse complement strand
CGGATATAAAGTTCTTTCTTTTCAGACTTACAAAGCTATATGCTTAATCCCCCCCTGGTTTATCGGGTGAGCCAAAGCAATCATCAAAAGCTAATCATCAGCCTTTCTCTATTCGCTCTCTACATTGCTCCATCAGCCATTTCGGAGTGCTGGTGGCGCCACAAATGCCTATTGTGCGTACGTCTGGTGCAAACCATGACATATCTATTTCTTCCGGACTCTCTATCTGATAGCTGCGAGGATTGACGCTGCTGCATTCCTTGAAGAGCACTTTACCGTTGCTCGACTTGCGTCCTGAGACGAAGAGAACGAGGTCGTGACGGGAGGCGAAGGCGGCTATGTTGGGCATACGGTTGGCTACCTGACGGCAGATGGTGTCGAAACTCTTGAATGTAGCGCCCTCATGCATGTGACGCTGGATGTAGTCAATGATCTGATGGAAGCCGTCAAGCGACTTCGTTGTCTGTGAATAAAGATAGATGTCGCGCGAGAAATCGAGTCGTTCTGCGTCCTCCACCTTTTCCACAACGATGGCATGACTGTCCGTCTGACCCACCAAGCCAAGCACTTCTGCATGTCCACGCTTGCCGAAAATCACTATCTGAGCATTAGGATTGTCATCGTACTGACGCTTTATCCTACGCTGCAGAGCCAGTACAACGGGGCACGTGGCGTCTATTATCTCAATGCCGTTACGACGAGCCAGCTCATAAGTCTGTGGCGGCTCGCCATGCGCACGGAGCAATACCTTCACATCCTTCAGCTCTTCCATGTCGTCATGGTTGATGGTGATGAGTCCTTGGTCGTGCAGGCGCTTCACCTCCATGCCGTTATGTACGATGTCGCCAAGGCAATAGAGGCGCGTGCCCTTGGCAAGCTCCTCCTCCGCCTTACGTATAGCGGTAGTGACTCCGAAGCAGAAGCCACTACCCTCATCTATCTCAATAGTCAGTTGTCTTTCCATTCTGAACGTCTTATTTAGCGATAACCTTTATTGTAACCTTGGCATTGTTCGGGTCGTTGGTGATCATCAGCACACGTGGTTTAGAACGTGCAGCCTTAATCTGGCGCTTGTCTGCCGTAATCTTTAGCTTAGCCGACTCGCCCGGCTTCAGTTTCTGCTTGTTAAGCGACACCTCCAGTCCCATTGTGAACATCTGGATGTTACGGATGTTGAGCACAGACTTGCCGTCATTGCGGATTATCACCTCACCCTTCAGCTTCTTCTTGGTGCCGAATTCGCCAAGATCGAGAGCTGTTGTTGAGAGCGAAAGCTTAGGCGCATTGGCGAGCTGCTTCGTTGTAAGGTTGTCAAACTTGGGTAGCAATACCGCAGAAACGCTTATCTCCTTCTCACGACTCACACGGTCGCCGGGGAAGCCACCAAGGAATACGGAGGTCTGTGTAAGCCCCATATCCTTGAGCTGGCGCGAATCAAGCGTGACAGTCACCACTCCACTGTGTCCCGGATCAATCTTTGACGGCGACACCTCAGCCTGAAGGTAAGCCGGTAGGTGCATTACGACAGGTTGTACTGTCTCGCTCGTAGTGTTACGGATGTGAATCTTCTTCTGAGGACGCTCGCCACGATTCACGTCATCAAACTCGATGTCGTTGCAGTCTGCCTGAATATTGCCAAGCATAAAGTCGTACTTGCCACCGAAGTCTACAATCTCCGGCACCACATTACCGCGCACTCGCAGCACAAGCGGCTTGTTGCTGTTGTCCGCATAGATGTCGATGAACTTGTCGAAGTGGCCCATTGTCTTAGCGTCATACTTCACGCGCAACGTGAACTTTCCGTCCGAAGGAACGTCACCCGTGGGATATTCCACATCCGTGCATCCGCAGCTTGTACGAACATCCACAATGCGCGTGGCACGTCCACCCTTGTTGGTAATCTCAAACTCAGCCGTTACGGGCGAACGGAACATCACCTGTCCGCAGTCCACAATCTTATTGGCTGTTGCTATTTTCTGTGCGTTCACCCCCAACGACGACATTGCGAGGAGAACGGCGGGTATATATAATCTTTTCATAAATCGCTTTTATGTATATGTATATATTCCTTTATATATATGTATTTATTCCTTTGGGATTCCGTTTACTTATTCCACAGTCACGACAAACGCCTTGGTACGTGCCATAAACTCGGGCGAATAGGCACATTGCACGCTGCACGTGCCGGTCTGATACTTTCCAGTACGGTCCGCATAATAGGTGGTCTCCACCACGTGCTTGCCCTTTGACATACGGCTGAAGAAATAGTTGGTCTGATAATCCTTCGGCTGGCAGTAATATCCCCATCCGTAACCGGAGGTCTGCTGCAACGGTTCAAGGCAGGCAGCACGCTTGTCTGTAAGCTGGACGAAGTCGTAATCGCGCTCCGCTGTTATGGTAAGACGAACCGTGATGCGGTCACCGAAACTTACATGTATGTCGTCTGCCGACACCTTCTTGCCGTCCTTCAGCACCTCACGCACCACTGTCATACCTGAAGCAGCTGACGCAATTTCCGTTGTAGGCTGCACGAACTGTGCGTAGACAGCACCCCAAGAAGTGTCGGGAGAAGTCTTCTCCACCTCCAGCTTGCGCATATTGTCAGCCGTCTTAGCCACTTTCACGTATCCAAGACCAGCCGTTGCCTTAGGCATAGCAAGCTTCTGTCCGTTAAACTTGAACGTCGTGGACTGCGCCTGGTTGGAGAACAACTGCGACGAACAGCCGTTCATGAAGGCAAACACGGCGTTTACAGAGTTGATGGGGGTGTCCCAAGCCTGCGTACGCTTCGACTGAAGCAGCCAGCGTTGCATCTCGCTTATGGTCTGACGGTCTGACGGCTGCAATGTCTGCAGAGCCTCAATGGCAGCCACCTGCGACGGAATGCGATAGTCAAACCATGAATAGAGTGCCTTCGGAGTATCGAAATAGCGTCCCATCTCTTCCTTATATACTGTATACTGGCGTATGCTTTCCAGCAAGTCAGCCGCCTTGTCAGCGTATCCGTTCTTAGCCAGAACCAAAGCCGACACAGCCTTGCCGTATATGGTGAACTCCATATTCTTCTCTGAGAGTCGGTTGACGAGGAAGTCGAAGTTGCGCTTTGCCGAAGCCGATAACTTGCGGTCAGCTATCGAAACGCTATACATATACTGTACAGCCAGTTCGCTTGGACGCATCTTCTCGCCCTTAGCCTCAGCCTTCTTGATGTCCTTCACCTCTTCAGCCATCCGCTTGTCCATGTAGGCAAAGCCAGCCTCCACCATATTGCTTGTGGCTTTCTGCTCACCAATGAGCTTGTTCAGACGTACGAGCGTCTCCACCACGGACATTGTCATGCATGGCGAACCGTCCATTCCCTTCCACCATGCGAACGATCCGTCCTCACGCTGCAGTCTTGACAGCTTCGAGAGGTTGCTTGCAAGGCGATAGCTGATCTGCGATTCGTCGAAGAACGACGCCAACTGACGCTTCTGGTCAGCCTCGCGGTCTGCGTCCATCAGCCACGGAGTCTCTTCCAGAACCATCAGCTTCAGCTCCTCATTCTTCTGAAGCGCACTCTGCAAAGAGCTGCCCTCAGAAGCGTCCTCCTTGTTCCATAGCGTCACGGTCTGACGGATGGCATCGTTGGAGAGCATTATGTTACGACCTATTGAGTTGGCGTAATATGCTGTTACGAGCGACATGGCGTTGTCGCCGTTGGGTGTAGCCATCGAAGGCAGCGCCTGTATCATCAGCCAAGCCGGCGAATTGGTGTATTCCACGGTCAGCTTCTTGTCGTTAGCCTCAGCAGGGAACAGCTTTGTAAGGTCTATGTCCATCTTGCCCGGCTCGTTCTGCGTGAATGCGAAAGCGTTGGTAACCATCTCCTTATCTGAGAGTACTGGCAGATAATGCTGCTCGCCGTCGCTATATCCGTGTCCTGTGGCGGTAACACGACAGATGAGCAGTCCGTCGTTCTCCACCTTTGTCATATCGAAAGCGAACTTCGCCACTGTTGTCTCGCCAGCCTTGACCGTGAACTTGGTGTCGCGGCGCAGCACCTCTCGTCCTGTCTCAGGATTGAGAAGCACCATGCGTGCCGTTCCGCCGACCACCTTGTCAGACGTGTTAGATACGCGTGCCGTGATGACGCCGCTGTCCGATGTGCGTACGAAGCGTGGCACGTTGGGCTGAATCATGACGGTCTTGCTTGCCACAGCCGTAGCCGAAATCATGCCGTTGTTCATCTCCTTGTCGTGTGCCAAGCCGTACATCTGCCACGTCGTCACACTTTCAGGCAGCGTAAAGCGCAGCGATACGTTGCCCTTCTCGTCAGTCAGGAGTCCCGGCATGAAGAAGGCTGTCTCGTTGAGGTTCTCACGCACTTGTGACGAAGCCTTGCCGCCTTCCTCTGCACCGGCATCGCCAATAGCGCCATTCGCTGCCGACGATTCAGTAACCGACTCCTCCTCTGCCCTTTCCATCTTCATATTGGCTTTGACAGAAGAAAGTTCTACGGCATCCATTTTAGTATCATAATCCCTCGATTGCTTTGAATACATCAGCATAGGACGACCATATGCCAATACCTCACCGTATCTGGCAATAATACTGAAACCGATGAAGCGGCTATAATCCAGACTCGGTTCGCGGAGGAAGCGCATCGGCATCTCGCCGTATACGAAGAGTTCGTTGTTAGCCACGCCTCTCCATGTTATCCAAGGCACGTTCACGTACGTAGGAAGTGAGAAATGGATGTTATGATTGCGTATCTCGTCGAGCGACTTGTCGTACATCATGGCAAGCAACTGTGCGTGTGCCGGCTTTCCGTCGGGACGTGTTACGTTGAGCGTCCATGTCTCGCGCTGTCCCGGTGTGAGGCGGTCGCGGAATGTGGTCCACTTCAGATTAAGCCTGGTGTCGGGAAGCGGACGTTCTATGCGAGCCGTATGAACATACGCCTTGCCGTTCTTCACCCACGCCACTGCTATCGCCACGCCGTCGCCCCACTCTTCCTTATAAGTAACGGCACGTGTGCGCATCTCGTTATGCAGGTCGGCTTGTCCCTGCTCTATTATCTTATTGCCGGACACGATGGTGTAAACCACGTGCTGCACGTCGTCGGACGAACCCACCTGTATGTATACGGGCGAACCGTCTGAAGGGAACTGCTCCGAAGAGAGATAGAACCAGTCGTGGGTCGGCATCGGCACCTTGCGGTCGTTGAGCGTAAACACCACGTAGGACGTGGTAAGCGTATCTGTTCCGCAGACGGCTGTCAGCCTGTGACTGCCTGAGGTAAGCGCAGCCTGACTGAGCTTTGCTGCCTCGTTGGCGGCACATTCATACTTCACGCCGTCAACGGTATAGACCACATTGCCCTTGATTGGCTCGCCGGCGTTGTTGCGATAAGCGAAGGTCACGGTATGCAGACTGTCGCGGAGCGACTTGGCTGGCAAGTCGCAGGTAAGAATCGTAGGATGGTCGCTGAACGGCAAAGACATCTCGCCGTAGCGTGTCTCGCCTGTGGCATCGGTCACGTCCGCCGTCACGTCGAAGGTGTAATAGCGTCGCGGATGCTCCTCATAGGTGTAAGGCACGCGTATCGGCACTCTTACCGTGAACACTCCTTCGTTATCGGTCATTATGGTGTCGCTTACAATCTTCTCTGCGGCATCAGCCTGACTGGCTGCGAATCGCCAGAACATGGCAGGACGACGGATTACGTTTACAGCCACCTTTGCTCCCTGTACTGGCACTCCGGCAAATGTCTTGGCATAACACTTCACGCTGACCGTGTCGTCAGCGGCATAGCGTGTCTCCGCCTTGCCCATCTCCACCTTGAACGTCGGTCGCTTATATTCCTCCACTGAGAAGCGCACGTAGCTGCCACCCTTGTCAGCCTGCACCGTGTACGTGCCGTTCAGTCCGCCCTGTGGCAGAACGAAGTCGGCTGCTGCCATACCATATTCGTCTGTGGTAAGCGTACGTTTTGCCACTTCCTTATGGTTGGCGTCGCGGAGCGTGAGAGTAAGATTCTGTCCGTCAAGCACGCCACCCGTATAGTTGCGGTTGTCATACTTATACATCATAGCCGCCACGTGCACGGTCTGTCCCGGGCGATATATGCTTCGGTCGGTATAGAGCGACGTGCGTGTCACCTCCGACTTGTTGTTGTAATAATAGAAGCGACCTGCCATAGGCGTACGCGGGAAGGCGCATTCCTTATCTGTATATACGCGGTAAGCCACGGGATTGGTGCGTCCGTATTCGAGGACCGCCTCTCCGTTGGCGTCGCACGTAAGCGTCTTCACTTCATGGTCCTTACCGTTCTTGTCCACCGACATCACCACGTCAACCTTGGCGTTCGCCACGGCTGTTCCTGTCGTGGCGTTGAGCACCACGAAGCGAGTCTTGTCGCCAGGCAGCGGCTGCACCACTGGATAGACGTTGCATACGCGGAGCAGACTTCTTTGCACGGGTATGCTGACGTTGTCCGTCGACATCTCCACAAGATACATGCCCGAACGCAGTCCGCTTATCTCCAGCGTGTCGCGCAATGTGCGATAAGCCGGCTGTCCGACGTATCTGCGTACGTCCGTATAAGGCTGTTCGTCCGTTACGATATGGCGGCGCAGACGTGCATAGTCGGCGTCCATGTTGGGATTGAGCCTTGTGGTGCCGTCGATGTCCAGTCGGCTTACCGTCAGCTTCAGTTCGCCCACGTTGTTCACTCCCATCACCACCACCTTGCGCGGCACGTCGGGAAGCGCCAGCTCGCCTCCAAGCGAGGCATGGAAGGAAGGAAGCGTCAGGCGGCGCTGTGCGTTGCGCAGGATGTTCATGCGGGGCCATGCTCCCCACTTCATGAGGGCATAGTTGATGTAGTTCATCTTGTCGTCCTCCGTCACGTCCTCCGCGCTCTCCATGTAGGAATATCTCTCTATTGCCACCTCGCCACAAACCACGAGGTCTGAATATTCATGCACGAGCGAGTCGAGCGACATGATGAATTTCGACTTCTTCACTCTGCCCTCGTCGCCATCCTTACGGTTGTCGCAAACAATCTGCAGGGCAGTAAGGCATGCTGCCTCGCGCTTGCCGTGCGAAGCATAATAGTCGTGCATGCCACGATAGTCTTCGGCACGCATTCCGATTACGTGGAGCATGTCGTCATAGAAGTATTTCGAGTCGTCGCCGTCCTTCACGAACGGGTCGTAGCCCGTGCAGTAAGCCTTTGCCAGCTCGTCAGGACAGGTCATCGACTTGGCGTAATATTCCTTCGAGAGGCGCGCGGCATCCTCCACGGCTCTCTCGTTATCGGCATACACCTCTCCGAGAACCGACTGATAAATGGCTGCCAAAACCTTGTCGCCACTTGCCAAAGCCGCCTGTTCGTACTGCCTGATACGATCAATCTCCGTATCAAGCGAGTCATTCGAGACATCAACGGTATACTGCGCCGACAGCACCTGCGCCTTCAGCAACTGTCCGTAGGCGCGTTCGCTCTTCGCCTTTTCGGAAATCTTGCCCAGCACCTCAAGGACAGTCTTGGGATGATCCTTAGCCCTTGCTGCGTCATATTTCTTCCAAAGCGACGTATATGAGTCTGCCATTGCTGCCAGAGGCATCACAACGGCGAATATCATTGAAAGTATTCGTGCATTCTTCATATTCCTTGCTTTTAACGATTTTCTTACATTATATATATGCAAAGATACGACATTTATCTGCTAAATCATCATTTATAACGACATTTATCTGCCAAAACATTGTGGTATCGCATAAAATTCGTAACTTAGCAACGCACAACCTAAGCCTAAGTTTATGAACATACTACACCGTAACATACAATCCTCCCACAGGACGCACGCCGCCATTACGGCTGTCCTGTTGTTTGTCGCCAGCCTCTTCATGCTGTCATGCGACAACGAAGACGACTCGTTTCCCGTTTATCCCATCAATCGTCCCAACGCCTTGGTGACGGTAAAGCCCGACAATAGCGGCACAAGATTTATAATGCAGCTGGACGATTCCACCACCATAAACGCCGTGAACATCCAGAAGGCACCTTACGATAAGGAAGTGAGGGCTTTCGTCAGCTTCAGAATGCTGACTCCGCCAGACAAGCGCCGCCATTATGATGTCTACGTCAACTGGATGGACAGCATTCTCACCAAGCCGATGAGTGCGTACGTTGAAGCGGATCAGCCTGCCGCATACGGAGAAGATCCCGTGGAGATTCTTAGGGAATGGACTGTCGTGGAGGACGGCTATCTCACCATTCATTTCCGTACTCAATGGGCTGCTAACAACACGCCACACATCGTAAGGCTCGCCCCTACTGACAACACCAACCCCTACGACCTTACCTTCTATCATGACGCGCAGGGCGTGAAGGGCGGCTATTGGGGTGACGGCATCGTGGCGTTCCGCCTCAACGACCTGCCTGACACCAACGGCAAGACGGTGGAAATGACGCTAAGATGGACTTCGTTCGGAGGAAAGAAGTCCACAACTTTCAAGTATACTACAAGAAAAGGCTCGACGCAAATAGAAGGATTGTGCTATGCGGCGAGCGGTCAGTTCGAGAAAGCCATTCGATAAGCCCCGCGGGCTTATCGAAGTTGAGAGTTGAGATTAGTTAAGAGTTATGATTAGTTGATATGCCAAATCGTAGGAGAGGGTGTCAAAACTAATATAATTAGAAGAAAAGGCAAACAGTAGGAGTAACTTACTGAGTTTCTTGCTGCAGTGCCGCGGGCAGGAATGCCCACGGCTCCTACAGTTTGCATTGCTCCTTATTTCTATCTTAAAAGCATATCATAACTCTCAACTTTCAACTCTCAATCCTCAACTTATCATAACTCTCAACTCGCAATTCTCAACTCTCAACTAATCTCAACTTTCTATACAGAAAACTTTGCACTCCCCCTCTCATTGCGAGGAACACTAAGAAAGCCAGCCATAGGGCGTGGTTTTGCAGCGTTGTGTGCAGCAGAGCGTAGACGAGGAAGAAGCTGATGGCGGCTATGGCTGAGGAAAGCAGCATGCCGCGGGTTGCCGTAACGCCGATGAACACGCCGTCCCATACGAAGGCTGCCATGCCGCAGAAGGGAATGGCGGTCGCCCAAAGAAGGTAAGACGATGACGCGCCCACCACCTTTGCGTCGTCAGTAAGCAACGACAGAAAACCCTCGCCTCCGAAGGCGTACACGGCAGTATAGACAGCGGAAAGGGCTATGCCCCATCGGAAAAGCCTGCCGATGGTACGACTGAATTCAGCCTTATTGCCCGCTCCGTAAAGCCTTCCGCACAACGCTTCGCCAGCATAAGCGAAGCCGTCCATCACGTAAGAGAACAGCGTGAAGAGCTGCATGAGAAGCGTGTTGACAGCAAGCACAACGGCTCCGTAGGAGGCTCCTGCGGAGAGAAAGAAGAAGTTTACCGCTACGAGAAACAGCGTGCGGAGGAAGATGTCGCGATTGACGGCAAAGAACCGCTTCAGCGCGTCCGCCTCCATTATCTCCCTCCAGCATATCCTATGGAAAAGACGTGCGCCATAGGTGCGTGTCCATAGCCATGCCGACACGATTATGCCGGCATACTGCGCCACCACCGTACCCATAGCCACACCTTCCACCTTCATTCCGAACACATAAACGAACGTGAAGCTGGCGATGATGTTCACGACGTTCTGCATTATGGAAATCATCATCGGCAGCCTCGTGTTCTGCATTCCTACGTACCATCCCGTCAGAGCGTAGAGGCTCAGCATGGCGGGAGCTCCCCACACGCATATACAGAAATAGCGCCATGCCATGTGGCTGACGCTGTCCTCCGCCCCCACCATCCAGATGGCAAGGCGTCCTATGGGCAACTGCATAACGAGGATGGCGGAGGCGATGGCGAGTGCCACGGACATGCCTCGAGCCATAATCATAGCCACTCCTTTAAGGTCGCGGCGTCCGAGCGCCTGCGACGTCATACCACTTGTGCCCATGCGAAGAAATCCGCAGAGCCAATAGATGACGTTGAAAATCATGCTGCCCACTGCTACAGCAGCTATATATACGGCATCGCCCATGTGTCCGGCTATTGCCATGTCCACAATGCCAAGAAGCGGTACCGTCACATTAGAGATAATGGACGGTACCGCTATGCGCAGTATTTTACTGTCTGTATTGTTCACAAATTATTTACTTTAAAGGCTCGAAGCCCTCACCGAATACGCCGTGGCAGAACGTCTGCGAAACCACAGCGTTGGGGTCGATGGCCTTGATTACACGCAACACCTCCTGCGACTCGTACTTACGTGTCAGCACCACGAGCATGTCCACTTCGGCTTTGCTATACCATCCCTTGCCTTCCACGAGCGTTACGCCGCGGCGCACGTCCGTATTGATGCTGTCGGCTATCTCCTGATACTTCTTTGAGATTATGAGGAACTGCACGGTCTGGCGTGCACCGTTGATGACGTAGTCGCAGCAGATGGTGGCTACGAGCGTAAACGCCACACCATAGACTATCTTCTCCGTGCTGTTGAAGAGAAGGTAAGAAGAGCAGATGATGGTGCAGTCAACGAACTGCATGGCGCGTCCGAAGCTCATATTGAAGTACTTATTGAGCAGGACGGTGATGATGTCCGTACCTCCCGTCGATCCGTTATGCGAGAAAACCAAGCCGAGACCGGCACCACACATAGCACCGCCGATCAGCACGTGCATGAACGTGTCCTTGCCAGCCGTGATAATCGGGTTGGCTGCGAAGAACGGCTGCAGGATGCCGACGAAGAAGAGCAGGATGCCCACACCGGTAACCGTACGGACAACGAACTGCAGGTTCAGCGCCTTAAGGGCGATAAGAAGAAATGTGCAGTTGAGTATGAGAAGCGAAATCCATGTCTGGATATTCGTCGCATAATAGATAAGCGCCGCTATACCTGACGCACCACCCATAACCACTCTCTCCGGAAGGATGAAAGCCGTGTAACCGACCGAATAGGAAAGAATGCCTAAAACTATAAAGAATATGTCTTTATAGCGGTCAAAAAGGCTTCGACGAGTCGACAATGTTTTTTCTCCCATGATTTGTTTAATGAATAATAGTTGCTGTAACTTTATTAGTTCTACATAGTATCCAAAAAGGATTGTCCACAAAGGCGTGTCTTCAATGGATGTGCAAATTTATATAATTCTTTTCAATTCCACAACAAATAACGACCTTCTTTATTTCATAACGCCAAATATCCTTCCCAAAAGCCCCGCTATTGCCGACACCAATCAGTCGGTGCGTATCTTTATTGACCTTCAATTGGATGTACCTGAAGGCTACTGCTTGCAAGCACATGAGGGCGAAATAGATATTGATGAAGCACGTGAACTGATAAAAAGCTATTATCAGTCGAAAACTCAGCGCGAGCCGGATGATGAAGAAAAGCAAGAGGCGGATAAAGTCTCTGCCAACAGGTGGACCCTACATATCCATGCAACGGACGAATGGAATGTGCAGCCCAAACTGAACATACCCACAAGAACCCCACAAGTTCAGACCGAACATCCCATAAGTACCCCACAAGTAAAAGACAAGCTGCATACAAGTAATCCTTATATATTGGAGCTGATAAAAGTCATAGGGGTCCAGGAAATGTCGGTAAAGGAAATGTTGACCGCAATTGGACTTAAAGAACGGAAAAACTTCCTTAATCTTTATCTGAATCCTGCTATCAGTGAGGGATATGTACGTTTGCTTTATCCTAACTCTCCAAGACATCCTCGTCAGAAATATTTGCTGACCGTGAAAGGGTTAGCGGTGTATGATGAATGTGTCAAATCAAAGTAAAAATTTTCTAACACGTCCTGGTGTTCATCATGCAAATATCGTACAAAGAGTAAAAACATGTTACAAAATAAAAATCAATTATAGAGAATCAAAACGCTGTTTTAATGGTGTTATGCTGTGCAAACAGCACCCATGCTTAACAATAGCGCCGCTTTTACAGTCCAATAGTGCCACTATTAGAGTGTAAAAGTGGCGCTATTGCATGATAAAAGTGGCACTATTGTAGTGTAAAAGTGGCACTATGACTTTAACTGATTTTACTTTACACTTTTCTTGTTGTTTTACTAATTTACT
>ERZ791912.1267-NODE-1267-length-12128-cov-51.781579_pt1 | contig 12128 bp, 15 predicted proteins | sample MGYA00510141_ERZ791912 | MGnify/ENA primary metagenome ERZ791912 (study PRJEB30046, sample SAMN00792082) | human gut metagenome | study: EMG produced TPA metagenomics assembly of the A metagenome-wide association study of gut microbiota in type 2... | reverse complement strand
ATGAACCATATTAGTACTGATATATATAAATAATTTAGATCACTTACTTATCTAAAGATTTTGATTATTGGCAGAATTCAAAATGTGAAACTTTTCCCTACTCAAATTCAGAGGATACAAAATATAGTATGCACCCAAATATTGATGAATCAATGATGATCAAATTGCAAGAAAAAGGTATTTTGGTTTTCTATGATAATATTATAGATCCACATCATACTCCATTGAATTTTGATTTGTGATAAGTATTAAAATCATCTTGGTATTCTTTTGTAAAATGAATAATACAGTAAAACATAAGCAAGATTACATAACTGCCTTCATTGAAGGCTACATCTGTGCAATTGTAGGTGAGCGGATGACAATTGCTAAGGTATCAGAGGCAGAACTTGATAATGCAAAGCATTCTGCTGAGAAGTATGTAGAGTTTCAAATCGAGCATTCTGATTTCTCAGAAGAGGAGAAGAAAGCGATGAAGAAAGACTATAAGCTTTGGGCAGAATCTGCATTGCAAGGAATGAAGAAACGATTACGTGATAGTGGTAGATTACTATGATGTGCCAGCCGACAAACAATAGCAATTCTATTGCGTTAAACTCTCATCGGCAGCCCCTTGTGGGCACAGGCTCCGCTGACGATACCAAAACTCTGGCGGCGCTATAGCAGAGTCAGCTACATCCTCTCGTCCCTGAGGGAAGAGAGGCTTGGTGAGAAAGGTGGAGCCTTCCTTAACGGTAAGGAAGGACGGGTAGGTTTTCGAAATATGTTATTGATCTATAAATAATAATGATATGAAAGGAATAGTATTAGCAGGTGGTAGCGGAACACGCTTGTACCCAATCACCAAAGGAATCAGCAAGCAGCTGATTCCAATCTTTGATAAACCGATGATATATTACCCAATATCAGTATTGATGTTGGCAGGTATCCGTGAGATACTCATTATTTCAACACCATTTGATTTGCCAGGTTTCAAGCGCCTCTTAGGCGATGGAAGCCAGTTCGGTGTGAAGTTTGAGTATGCAGAGCAGCCATCACCAGATGGCTTAGCCCAAGCCTTCATTATCGGAGAGAAATTCATTGGTAATGATTCCGCTTGCCTCGTATTAGGCGATAATATCTTCTATGGTGCAGGATTAAATCAGATGCTGCATCAAGCAGTTGTAGATGCTGAACAGAATAACAAGGCTACCGTTTTTGGCTATCGTGTAAGTGATCCGGAACGATATGGAGTTGCTGAGTTCGATGAACAAGGCAATTGCCTGAGCATTAAAGAGAAGCCTGAAGATCCTAAGAGCAACTATGCAGTGGTAGGCTTGTACTTCTATCCTAACAAGGTGGTAGATGTTGCTAAGCATATCAAGCCATCCGCTCGTGGTGAGTTGGAAATCACCACCGTTAATCAGGAGTTCCTGAAGGATAAGCAGCTGAAGGTACAGACCATGGCAAGAGGATTCGCCTGGCTTGATACCGGAACCCATGATTCCCTTTCAGAGGCGTCCACCTTTATCGAAGTTTTGGAGAAGCGCCAGGGCTTGAAGGTAGCTTGCTTGGAAGGTATCGCATACCGCCAGGGTTGGATTACTGCAGAACAGTTGAAAGAGAATGCTCAGCCTATGCTGAAGAATGACTATGGCAAGTATCTCCTTTCAATACTTGAAGAGAAAGATCAAACATTAAAAAAGAATTTAGAATATTAGAAAACTATGAATATTATCAAAACCGATATTGATGGCGTACTCATTATAGAGCCACGCCTCTTCCGTGATGCTCGAGGCTACTTCTTCGAGAGCTTCAGCGAGCGAGAGTTTGAAGAAAAGGTTGCCCCAATCCTGGGACACAGTGTTCACTTCTGCCAAGACAACGAGTCAATGAGCAGCTATGGTGTGATGCGAGGTCTGCACTTCCAGTGCCCACCTTATACCCAGAGCAAGTTGGTATGTTGCGTAAAAGGTAGAGTGCTTGATGTAGCAGTAGATATTCGCAAGGGCTCCCCTACCTATGGCAAGCATGTAGCTGTAGAACTGACGGAAGACAATCATCGCCAGTTCTTCATCCCAAAGGGCTTTGCCCATGGTTTTGCTGTTCTCTCAGAAACAGCCGTTTTCCAATACAAATGTGATGAGTTCTATCACCCAGAGGCTGATGGTGGTATCTCCATCTTGGATGATAGCCTTGGCATTGATTGGAAAATCCCTACAGAGCATGCAAATCTCTCAGAGAAAGATACCAAGCATGATTTGTTGAAGGACTTTGATAGTCCATTTGACATCAATGTGGATTTATATTAATGTAATCTAGCATTATGCGTTACTTTAGCCCTTTAGAAAAACAGATTGTTTCAGCTTTGATTGGATTAAAGAACCCTCCAGAGAATGTCTTTGGAATGGTTATGCAGCCAATACTCTTTTCGAAAGGAAAGTTGGCTTTGCTTGTAGTAAATCAAGGAAAAAATGGTATGTTGTTATTGCCAAATAGAGATTTGAAGACTATAACTACCAGTATGACAGAAATGGTTGAATTTATTTCCTTAATGGAGTTCTTAGAGAAAGAACGCCTAATATATGTTCAATCATTCCCCATGACTTGCGATGTCTCTCTGTTTTATGAAGGATCAAGTATCTATTTGGATATTACGAGGGATGAATGCAATAACTTTTCATCAACAATTAGTCCAGGAGAGAGCTTTGTGTGCAATTCCAATGGCTACCAAGTTTGGCAAATGGGTAGTGTAGTCTTGAGTACTGTATGCGGAGTAGATGATTTATGTGAACGTTTACTTCATTATCTAAATGCAATGATTTATCCGACAGAAACGCTCCGTAGTTTGGTAAGAAATGATTTTCTTACAGACGAGGAACTGCAATGTCGAGCTCAATTGAAAGAGGCAAGAAAATCGGTTCGTATTAGTACAATAGCATTTCTCTTGTCAATATGTTCAATTGTTGTTTCACCTATAGTTTCCGTGTGGGTAAGTAATCATTATGGGTATTCAACTCTCAGTGAAAAACAATTGTTGCGACTTGAATCTGTGATAAAGAAAATGTGTAAAACTGATACTGTAGTGTATAATAGAAGGCTTATAAATGATGAGCCCACTTTTAAAGTGGTCTCAAAAAATAAAGATTAATCGCTTATGTATTTATATCGTGTTGATAAAAGAAAGTTTGAAATAGGTGAAGAGATTCAACCTAATCCTGATTTTGAACAACATTTGGACGGCGAGTCAATGAAAGTGGAAAATATACTAAATGATACTCGTCCAGGCATTCCTGAGAGGAAGGATTGCCTATTCTTATTCTTTGAACTATCCGCCGCATTTAATTTCTTTAGAAAATATGGTGGTTATGTTTATGGAGTAGAGCCCAAAACAATCTATCATCGTGGGGATATGAATAAGCTGGACAACCTCCTTGATTTGGTCAGGTTTACTGATGATGTAGAGATTTTGACAGCTGCAGGCAATGAATATTGGAAAGGAGGAACACATACTTTTATGCCATGTTATGAATATTTGGTAAAAAGTTGCGTTGTCAGGAAATGTCTTGTTGAACCGAGTGAACAGGAAAGTTTTAGAAGTAATTTCAAAATAACAAATTCGATAGAGAGAACAGATTTGTATCTGCATACGTTAGGAAAAATAAGCAATGATGATAATCAATAGTATACAGCAGGGTAGAAATTCCCTCGCATCATGGAAATGCTCAAAAAAAATACGTGCTGCAGGCGATAAATATGGTCAGATGGTTCACAGAGTAGTAGATTACATACTTGATGACGAAGATGCCTTCTGAACATTCCTTTCAGACGGTCGAATCGACATGCACAATATTGATACCGAACGAATGTTCCGCCACTTGGCTATGGGAAGGCGAAACTGGTTGCATACCAGTAGCCATTTAGGTGCGGAAAACATAGTTTTTATGTTCTAACTTTTTGAGAGCTGCAAGTTGAATGACATTAATTTTGGCGATTATATAGAAGATATACTCACCCGACTGATGGAGGGGGAGCAAGACTTCATGTCCCTAATCCCATGTAATTATAACTCGAACAAAAAGGTGAATGTCAAGGCTGCCTGATGGGTAGCTTTGGCAATACCAATTAATAATATGTTTTTTGGGGGAAAAATGTTGGATGTGCTAACTACTGAAAATCAGTAGTTACGTTCTAACGGTGATTTACGTATAGGCTTAACTAAAAATGAACGTAAGTTCATTGTTGATAAAATAAATAACAAAATTATAAATAATAATATAAAGGATAAATATCTTAAAATGAAAGAGTTGCTAACTAAATTGGTGGTGGTAAAAATCGATAATTTTTACCAATATCCTTGTGCTTTCTGTTTGTGTTATAACAAACAAGTGATTAACAATAAACAGGAGGCATGGCGATGAAGATATACAATTTGAGAATGGAGCGCAAAGAGGGTATGTCATACTTGATTTGCGATATGGAAGCTAAGTTCACAGATGTTAAGACCGTTTGGTATTCTGTTCATCAGGAATATGAAGACTGGTTAAATACAGATGTATATGACTCATTTTTAATTGCAGCTTTGTATCCTGCAATGTACTATAAAGAGGACATCATCATCGATGGTAACGTTTCAGAACGTCTGTTTTTCAATGTAAAGAACTATGTTCAAGACATTATTCGAGCTTTTCATCCAGAGTTCAGAAAGGCAAATGTAAAGGTTCAGGGTTTTTCAAACCCACAGCAAATAGCAAAAAATGTGGGTACGGGATTCTCGGCAGGCGTAGATTCCTTCTCTACCATTTATGACCATTTGGAACGGGAGTCTGATGAAAACTATAAGATATCATCATTGTTCTTTTTCAATGTTGGTTCGCATGGTGGAGGCGGTGAGATTGCCCGCCAACGTTTCCTGAAACGATTTAACTATCTGAAATCATTCCCAGAAAGCAAAGGCTTACCTTATATCGGAGTAGATTCCAACTTGTTTGATTTCTATTTGAAGCCTTGGGAGTATCAGGCAGGAGCATTCCTGCGTGCATCTGCTATTCTGTTGTTCCAGAGAAAGGTATCAAAGTACTTTGCATCTGGTTCCAATTCATATTGGGAATTGATGTATTTTCCTTTCTCTAAGAGAACGGAGTATATGGAAGTGACCTTCTATGATGTATATGTTAATACGCTGCTCTCTACTGAATGTACAGAGATTATTGATGATGGTAATCAATATAGCAGAACACAGAAGACAGAGTTGATTGCAGATTATCCACCTGCGCACCAATACTTGAATGTATGTGTTGATCATGCTGATGATTATCTTTCTGCCCAGAACTGTTCTGTCTGTTCTAAGTGTTTGAGAACATTGATTACTTTGGAGTCGTTGAATAAGTTGGAGGCATTTTCAAAGGTATTTGATATAGAGAAATATAAGAAGATAAGTTATAAATACAAGTGTGAGTGCCGTTTGTTATATGATACAGACGAATATGCCAAGGATAATGTAGATTTTGCCATAGCTCATGGCAATCCAATTCCATCCTATGCAGAGGCTCGACTTTACCTTCTTCCTTCTCATGCAAAACATTTTGCAGGTAGAGTGTTGAGGAAGATGGCAAAAATAACTCATTTGAGATAAGAACGTATATGGCTTTAGATAGTGCTTCAAACAATAAGCGTATAGCTAAGAATACGATTCTTCTCTATTTTCGAATGTTTGTGATGATGGCTGTCGGCTTGTTTACAAGCCGCGTCATCCTCGATGCTTTAGGTGCATCAGATTATGGTATCTATAATGTAGTTGGAGGTTTGGTTACCATGTTCTCTGTCTTGACAGGAGCTATGTCTGTGGCCACAAGCCGATTCCTAACCTTTGCTTTAGGTGTCGGAGATAGAGAGCAGTTGAGAAAGACTTTCGTAACAGCAGTCAATATCCATTTATTGATAGCTGCTGCTATGATTGTTATTGCAGAGGTTGCGGGTATTTGGTTTTTGAACAATAAACTTAATATTCCTACTGAACGTATGGAGGCTGCCAATATCGTGTTGCAATTTTCCATCGCTACCTTTGTAATCAACCTTATCAACGTACCCTACACATCATCAATCATCTCTCATGAGCGTATGGGTATTTATGCCTATTTTACGTTATATGATGTGTTTGTCAAGTTACTCATAGTTTATGCATTATATGTATCACCTATTGACCGTCTGGTGATTTATGCGCTTTTACTGTGTTTGGCAAATTTGACGACACAGATTATTTATTGGATATATTGTAAGCGAAAGTTTGAGGAATGCAGATATTCCTTCTGTATGGATAAGTCCTTACTGAAGAAAATGTTTGGTTTTATCGGATGGGCCTTTTGGGGCAATGCTGCAGTAGTGGCCAAAGACCAGGGGATGACCTTGTTGTTAAACATATTCTGTGGAACACTTGTAAATGCAGCTCAGGGTGTGGCAAACCAGGTAAATGCGATGGTCAATCGCTTTGTCACTAACTTCATGACAGCTGTAGAACCACAAATCACAAAGCAATATGCAGCCGGTGAATATGAGTCAATGAATAAACTCATCATTCGCAGCACCAAGTTTTCTGCTTTTCTCATGCTTCTGTTGATAGTACCTATTATTGTGAATGTAGATGATCTCTTAGGGTTATGGTTGGTAGAAGTTCCTCTTCATACAAGTAGCTTTGTTTCACTCATTCTCTTTTATTCCTTTGTAGATTGCTTTACCACAGGATTGATAACGGGAATCTTGGCAAATGGAAAGATAAAGATATATGAGATAGCATTGACTATAATATATGCTGTAAATATAGCATGTGCTTATGTAATCTTAAAGTTAGGTATGTCTCCTGAGGCTCTTTATGGTTTACTTATCTTCTTTAAGGTAATTGTGTTTATTACTCAATTGATGCTTGGTAGAAGAATGTTCGCCCTCCCGTTAAGCGTCTATATTCGTTCGATGTTAAGATATGTTTTGCCGGTATTGGCATTGGGTATTATACTGATTTTCATTCCTTGGCATCTGTTTGATAATATTATTGCTAGAATGGCGAGTTCTGTAGTTATCGTAGAAACAATTCTGTTGTCATCGGTAATGCTTATAGGTTTAGAAAATAATGAACGAGCTTTTATATATAATAAGGTGAAAGAAATAACCAAAAAGATAAAGAAATAATGGGAATAAAATCTAAGTTGAAGCATACGATTTCTTTTTTGCTTCATGGCGAGGCCAAGCCTATTTACGCCAGCATTCACTATCTTGCCCCAAACGAACATTTAAAGGGCAAGAAGATAGTCATTACTGGTGGAGGTAGAGGCTTGGGATTTGCTATGGCAAAGAAATTCGTATCTGAAGGAGCTAAGGTCTTAATTGCTGGACGTAATGAACAGACATTGAAACAGAGTGCATCAGAAATCAATTGCCTATATCTGCCTTTGGATGTTCAGGATACAACGTCATTTAAGGAGTTTATCGACAAAGCCGATCAAATGTTAGGAGGTCTTAATTGCTTGGTCAACAATGCTGGTATATCACTCCATGAGGAAGGATTCTTAGCAGTTTCGCCTAAGCAGTTCGATTCGCAGGTTGATACGAATTTGAAAGGATGCTTCTTCTTAACCCAGACTTTCATTGAAAAATGTAATGAAACTCATGTAGAAGGAACTAAGAAAATTCTCTTTACTTCATCTGAAACTAGCATGACAGTTGATGAGCGACCTTATGGCTTGACGAAAGCTGCATTGAATAGTTTGGTTCAAGGACTGGCTTATCGTTATGTGAACGAAGGTTACAGAATTAATGCCGTTGCTCCCGGTGTTACCATATCAGATATGGTAGGAGGAGATGCCAATGGTGATTTGCGTTTTGGTAATATTACTCATCGCTATTACCTGCCAGAGGAAGTTGCAGAAGTTGCCGCTTTCCTCCTCTCTGATGCTTCAAACTGCCTGAATGGTCAGATATTAGTATGTAATGAGGGAAAAACAATTAATGCACGTTGGAAATAAAATTAAAGAAACATGTTTGATATTATCAAGAAGTATAAGCTGTGGTATCCTTGGCAAATGCTAAGGGTTATCTATTATAATTTTATGAGGATAAATAGGGTAGGTAAGTCTTATCTTATTCCGGCTCCTCAAACTGTATTTGACATTCATAAGACAGCTTCAATTACGTTAAAAAATAATTTGATATTTGGATGGTGTAATATGAAATCTTCAAAAATGGAGACAGCTTTGTGTATGGGTAAGAATTCCCAACTCGAATGTGGGGGGGCAAAACTGGCTGCCTTAACATGGTAGGTTATGGTTCATATTTGCAGGTTGGAAATGGTGCTAAATTAAAAATAGGTGATAGCTTTATCAATCGAGAGGTAAAGATAATCTGTAATAAAAGCATAACTATAGGTGATGATTGTATTATTGCAATGGGTACGGTTATTAGAGATAATGATGGTGGCAATCATCAGATATTTGCACCTGGATACGAAAATGCTAAGCCCATAATTATTGGCAATCATGTATGGTTGGGCGAGAATGTTATGATACTCAAGGGAGTAACTATTGGAGAAGGGGCTATTGTTGCAGCATCCTCTTTAGTTTTAAAAGATGTTCCGCCACATACTCTTGTTGCTGGCTCACCTGCGAAAGTAATAAAAGATAATGTTAGTTGGAAAGCATAAAATGTTTTGTAGAATATGAATAGTACAATGCATAGAGATTACTGCATAGATGCTCTAAAGATGTTACTGATTGCACTTGTGATATATGAGCATATCCCATTGCTTGATGGTTTGATAAATGAAGGTGTATCTATAGAATGTGATTCAATCACATGGTCTGCAGTAAAGGGGGTATATGCTTTTCACATGCCATTGTTTGTATTGATAAGTGGCTACTTCACAAAAAGAAGAATCTTTAGGGAACAAGTAACAAAATCTTTGAGCCTATTAAGGTTGTTCCTGATTTTTCACAGTCTTGATTTATTCTTAAATTGGTTTAATTGTGGAGTAATACCAGGATGGCATGAGTTAATTTATCCGGGTTTTGCATTATGGTATTTACTATGCCTATTTTATTGGAGAATATTAGTATGTTTGATACCGAAGAATTGGGATGACAGAAAAGTTATTGTCATGTCTGTTGTAATTTCCCTTTTGATAGGTTTTGTACCTATCTATGGAGAATTTGGATTACATAGATTTTTTAGTTTTATGCCATTCTTTTTAATTGGACATTATTATGGAGGCTGTTGCTTGCGACAATCGCAGATAATTGCTAGGAAAATTACCCCCCCATATACATATTATTAATAATAGCTACAATATTACTGGTACTTGTAGTATCGTTTAATCCAAGATGGCTAGATGTAATCATATCACCTTATTCTGATTATAAAGGATTACCATTACGAATAGCGTATTTGTTATATTCATTACTTATATGTCTTGGTATCATGGTTATATTTAAACGTAAGAATAATTGGGTCAAAAACAAATTTTCAACATGGGGTGCAGATACTCTTTTCTTTTATTTGTATCATCCTTATGTACTCTATTCTGTAGTCTATGTATGGTGTTGTTATAATTCCAACGTCAATTTTGGGGCTTCATTGTTGATTACATTTTTAACAATTGTTCTTCTTGTTTTATTGAGAAATATAAAGCTAATGCATTATTTATTAAGATAGATGGAATCAAAATTTAAATATACAAATGAACGAAATGTTCAAATCGTTATAGCTCTGTTGAAGGCTCATGGTATTCATCGAGTGATAGCTTCACCTGGAACTACCAATATGACCTTTGTAGTTAGTATCGAAAATGACCCATGGTTTCAGATATGGTCATCTGTAGATGAACGAAGTGCAGCCTATTTGGCTTGTGGCATGGCTGCGGAGACTGGCGAACCTGTGGCTATCAGCTGTACGGGAGCGACAGCTTCTCGCAATTATATGCCGGGATTGACGGAGGCATATTATCGAAAGTTGCCAGTCCTTGCTATTACTTCTACTCGTGGCAATCACAAGATCGGGCATCTGATAGACCAACAGATAGACCGCAGAACTATTCCCAATGACATTGCTATGGAAAGTGTAACCATACCTATGGTCAAAGATTCAGAAGATGAACGTTATTGTGAAATAGAGGCAAACAAGGCTATGCTGGCTTTGACATTGAATGGCGGTGGCCCTGCACATATCAATATGTACACAAGATATAGTAAGGATTTTAGTGTTAAAGAATTGCCACACGCAAATGCGATTTATCGTCATACTGTTTTTGAAAAGAAATGGCCAGAACTTCCACAAGATGGAAAAATCATGGTTAGAATAGGTTCTCATGCAGATTTTTCTGAGGAGTTAACCCAGGCAGTGGATGCATTCTGTGCAACTTATGATGCTATTGTTTGTTGTGATCATACCAGTGGATATCGTGGCAAATATGAAGTACATTCACAAATACTTTGTGCTCAAAACCAGTGGGCATCACCATTAACAAAAACAAACTTAAGTATTCATATAGGTGAGGTTTCGGGTGATGGATTTATTTGTTCTGCCAATCATGTATGGCGAGTTAACCCTGATGGTGCTCTTCGTGATACTTTTGGAAATTTGCGGAGAGTATTTATGATGCCAGAGATAGAATTCTTTAAGCATTATGCCAAGGAAGGAACAAATCGTCACGAATATTTAGATAGCTTGAATAAAGAAGTTGAGCAGGTTATCGGAAAATTACCAGAATTGCCATTTAGTAATATTTGGATGGCACAGCACATGGTTGATAAAGTTCCTGCAGGTAGTGAAATCCATTTTGGTATTTATCATAGTCTTCGTTCTTGGAACTTCTTCAAACTTCCTGCTGGCATTCAAGCTAAATGCAATGTAGGTGGTTTTGGTATTGATGGCGGTGTCTCAACAATGATGGGAGCATCATTTGCTCATCCTGATAAGTTGTTTGTTGGCGTGTTTGGTGATTTGGCTTTCTTCTATGATATGAATGTTGTTGGTAACCGTCATGTAGGTAATAATGTCCGCATCATGCTTATTAATAATGGCAAGGGCAATGAGTTCCGAAATTATCGTCATCCTTGTGCATTCCTGGGAGAAGAGGCTGATGAATTTGTTGCAGCAGCTGGTCATTATGGAAATAAATCTCATAAATTAGTAAAGGATTATGCAACTGATTTGGGATATGAGTATCTAAGTGCAAGTAATAAGGAAGAATTCTTGGCGGTTATTGATAAGTTCTTATTACCAGATAAAACAGACCGTCCTATGTTGTTTGAAGTCTTCACAGAGACAGATGATGAAAGCAATGCTTTGGAAATGCTTTGCAATGTTGTTTCTGATTCAAAATATATTGCCAAAAAAGCAATTAAAGGAGCAGTAAAACAAGTTTTAGGTGATACTGGTGTAAAAGTGATTAAGTCTGCTTTGGGTAAATAGAATCCTAGGTGATAGATTATCACTTGTATCAAAGCTATTTTCAATTACATCATAATAATAGATGAGGGAGTATAGCTTAAATGTGATTAATCGGATAATTTTAATTGCGTATAGCCATGAATAATCAGATTTTTGATTTCTTGAACGAATATGCAAAACTTCCATCTCCTCGGTATGCAGTCTTGCTACGGGGAAAGTGGGGATGCGGAAAAACTTATTTCGTGAAGAATTGGCTTGCAGAATTTGACTAGTCTAACAAACTGCCAGCCAATGAAAACAGCATCGAACTGAAGCCAATATATGTTTCCATTATGAATTCCTTGTGGATTGTAATTTCTCAGATACATTTAAACCAGACCATGATGTCTTGGTTAAGCTGAGAGATTTGGTTAAAGAAGAAGCTAAATCGAAAGTCTCGATAGAGAAATGGTCGTATGATGGATTGATAGAGGGATTGGATAAATCCATCAGAAGGGCGAAAGGAGAGTCTAGGATAGAATAAACGAATTAATAACTTATAGAGTCTCAGTCATGCAAACTGTCATGAGCAATTTTATTAAGCTACTTTTCTGCTTGGGGCAGAGAGCATGCTGAGACTCATTCTAATGAGATATACAAAACTATGAAAATAGGAATTTAACAGTAAATCACCATTAGCCCGTATGGCGGTACCTATATAATATATTACCTTTGCA
>ERZ791912.1243-NODE-1243-length-12286-cov-4.730112_pt1 | contig 12286 bp, 10 predicted proteins | sample MGYA00510141_ERZ791912 | MGnify/ENA primary metagenome ERZ791912 (study PRJEB30046, sample SAMN00792082) | human gut metagenome | study: EMG produced TPA metagenomics assembly of the A metagenome-wide association study of gut microbiota in type 2... | reverse complement strand
AAGGTGAGAGCAAGAATCGTCCCGTGGCCACAAATTTTCAATTCTTGAAAATTCTCGCCACTTCGGGACTGCTTCTTGTTGGGGCGTGCCTGCCCCAAACCCTGCTAGGAACACGTGCTATAAGCTGGAATTTATAGATTCAATCGATAAAGGTGTGGCTTGTTCCAAACCCATGAATTTATTATAATAGGGCTGTGAGGAGGTGCTGAAATGAAGCAGTGTCCCATTGATTTCTTTGACCCGGAGGTGCAGCATTTAGCCGCATCCGCCGGGTGCAGACTTTACCGGATGCAGAACGACACCGGCGAAGGGCTCATCTCTGAATATCCGATCCTGCCGGGGATTGATCTTTTCTACAACGACTTTCACATGAAGGACGGGCAGAATCAGAACAAACGCCCCATGCCGGATACCATCGAAATCAATCACTGCTGGGAAGGGCGGTTTGAGTGCGAGTTTCAGAACGGCGATTATCAGTATATCGGTGCGGGCGACCTGTCCATTCACCGGCTGAGCCACACCACCCGGCAGACCTGTTTTCCATTGGCACACTATCACGGCATTTCCATCACCATCGACTTGCCGCAGGCGCAGCAGACGCTTTCTTCTCTGGAAGCCATCATGGGCGATCTTGACATCCATTTGGAAACCATCGCCGAGCGTTTCTGCCGAGAAGAGAGCTGCTATGTGCTGCGCAGCAACCGGGAAGTCGCGCACATTTTTTCGGAGCTGTACGCTACCCCACCGGAAAGGATGGCCCACTACCTGAAAGCCAAGGTGCTGGAGTTGCTCATGCTCCTAAACGACCTGCCGCAGGAGTCCTTCTCCGTAAAGCGACAGTTTTTCTCCCGCAGTCAAGTCATAACTGTTCGGGCGATGCACGATGCAATGATACAGGATCTCAGTCACCATTACACATTGGCTGAGCTTTCCCGGCAGTTCGGCATTGCGCAAACTTCCATGAAGCTCTGCTTCAAAGCCGTTTATGGCAGCTCCATTTATCAATACATGAAATCCTACCGGATGCAGACTGCCCGCGTCCTTTTGCAGGATACAAGTCACAGTGTAACCGAGATCGCAGCCGCACTCGGCTATGATAACCCCAGCAAATTTTCGGAAGCATTCAAAAAAGAATACGGCACCAGCCCCACTCTATTCCGAAACTCGCCGTCCGAATCGGATGTTTTCTGACGGTTCGGAGTGGCAGACCAGCCTTATTTGGTTATACTTTCTGGTTAGAAAAAACTAACATAGAAAGGATATTCCATTATGAGACGAATTCAAACCGGCGTAATCGCCGTATGCCTCGCCGCAGCTTTCCTGTCAGGCTGTGCAGGTTCTTCCGCCCAGAGTACCGCAAGCAGCACTGCCGCAAGTTCTGCGGCTGCTTCTTCCGTCAGCACCACTGCTGTTTCCGCCAACTATGACGGCGGTTCCGGCACGCAGGAAGACCCCTACCAGATCAACAGCGTGGATTCCCTGCTGACCTTTGCTTCCAATGTCAACGATGGCTCGCAGGGCGGCTACGCCGGTGTTTGCTTCAAACTGACCAGTGATCTGGACCTGTCCGGTGTCGAGTGGGCTCCCATCGGCAATATGAACGACATGGAGACACACTCCACCCTGTTCCTCGGCTCCTTTGACGGAGACGGCCACACTATTTCCAACCTGAGCTATACTTCGGATACCTATAACTGCGGTGCCGGTCTGTTCGGCGTGAGCTGCGGTGAGGTGAAAAACCTGACTCTGGAAGATGCCACGGTCACAGTAACGGAAGGCACTTCCATGGCCATTGGCGGCGTTGTGGGCTACAACATGGGTTCTGTGGATAACGTCACACTGAAGGGCGATTCCACCATTACCGGAAATAACTGTGTCGGCGGTATTGTGGGCGGTAACAACAACTCTATCACCAACTGCATGGTGGAGGGGGCTACCGTGGTCGTCATCGGTGACAACCACTTTACCGATAAGATCGTTCAGGCAGACGTTGCCGAGTGCGGCGGTCTGGTAGTCGGCGGCGGCTTTGGCGGCAGCATCGACAACTGCACAGCATCCGGCACCGTGAAAGCCACCGGCAACGAGCCGGTGGGTCTGGGCGGCATTGGTGGCTGTCTGGAAATGATGGACACCATCACCAACTGCACCGCTGATGTGACTATCGAGAGCGAAAACGGTGGTCACGCCATTGGCGGTTTGTGCGGCTATGCAGGCACCCATTCCAACCCGGATGTCTGCCTTGAAACGGAAGGCTTCTCCACTAAAAACTATCCCTCTGTCATTGACAACTGCAATGTGACCGTGAACATCAAGGCAAACGGTGCCACCCATGTGGGCGGCCTTGTGGGTACCGGCCTATACTACTACGGTGAGGAGACGGTTTTCAAAATCACCAACTGCTCGGTAAAGGGCAGCATTGACGGTGCCGTTACACCCGGTACCGTTGCAGGCCGCGCCGAGGGCAGCACCATTGAAAGCTGCACTGCCGATGTGACTATTGACGGGAACGCTGGTACGGAGCAGGTCGGCACAACGACCCAGATGTACGAAAGCGCAGACCAGTAAAATGATTTTCTCCATAAGGGCAATCAAGTTCGCACGATGATAACTTGATTTCAAAGCAAAAGGCAGGATACCACCGCCATGGTGATACCCTGCCTTTGTTCGTTCCTGCTCACTGTTCCGAGTAGTCCCTCCGCAGAACCTCCCGTAAACAAAAAACGTACCCGAACCCTTTCTCATAAAGAATCGGGTTCGAGTACGAACTGTATGGTGGACGGTACAGGACTCGAACCTGTGACCTCCTGCACGTCAAGCAGATGCTCTACCAGCTGAGCTAACCGTCCAGATTGGCTGTGCCGCAATCGGCTTGATTATGTTATCATATTCTCCGCAAAAAAGCAAGTCTTTTTTGAAATTTTCTGCAAACTTTTTTGCAGCAGGGCGGGAGGTGCCGAAATTTCTGCGGCCTGGCGTGGAACTTGGCCGACGCAGGGCGGCAGGGGAGCCGTTTTGCCAAACGCGCTGTGGGACTGCGCAAAAAAGCCCGGCCGGAGGCTGTACGGGCAGCGCTCCGGCCGGGCGGAAAACAGAAATGAGAGATCAGGCGGGGAGAGGCTTACAGGGCAAAGTAACGCTTTGCGTTGTCGAAGCAGATGCCCTTGACGATCTTCTCCAGAGCCTTCTCATCGTTGGGATACTCGCCGTCCTCGACCCACTGGCCGATGATGTTGCACAGGATGCGGCGGAAGTAATCGTGACGGGTGTAGCTCAGGAAGCTGCGGCTGTCGGTCAGCATACCGACGAAGTTGCCCAGCAGGCCCAGGCTGGCCAGACGGGTCATCTGCTCTTCCATGCCGATCTTGTGGTCGTTGAACCACCAGGCGGAACCGTGCTGGATCTTGCCCGGAACCTCGCTGTTCTGGAAGCAGCCCAGGATGGTGCCAATCTGGGCGTCATCGCCGGGGTTCAGGCTGTAGATGATGGTCTTGGGGCACTCGTCGGTGTCGTTCAGAGCGCTCAGCAGGCTTGCGATCTCGCCGCCGCAGGTGGCAGTGTTGATCATGTCGAAGCCGGTGTCGGGGCCCAGCAGGCTGTTCATCTTGCGGTTGACGCCGCGCAGGCAGTTGTAGTGGATCTGCATGGCAACGTTCAGGCGGTGATACTGCTTGCCCAGGTGGATCAGGATGTAGGTCTGATACTTCTCAACCTCTTCCGCAGTCACAGCCTCACCGGCCATGGCCTTCTGGTAGATGGCGTTGACCTCTTCCTTGGTGGCCTCACGATAAGGCACGTAGTCCAGGCCGTGGTCGGTAGCGCGGCAGCCCATCTCGACGAAGAACTCGATGCGCTTGGTCAGAGCATCGCAGACGCAGTCGATGCAGGCCAGCTTTTCCTTGCCGACGACCTCAGCCAGCTTGCCCATGTACTCGACGAAGCCGGGCTTCTGGATGTTGAGGGCCTTGTCGGGGCGGAAGGAGGGGGCCACGGTGAACTTGATGGTGGGGTCTTCCTTGATCTTCTTGTGCCACTCCAGATCGTCGATGGGGTCATCGGTGGTGCCGATGAAAGCGACGTTGGACTGCTCGATCAGGCCGCGGACGGTCAGCTTGGGGTCGTGCTGCAGCTTGTCGTTGCACAGATTCCAGACTTCCTCAGCGGTGTCGCCGTTCAGGACGCCCTCATAGCCGAAGAAGCGGTGCAGCTCCAGATTGGTCCAGTGGTACATCGGGTTGCCGATGGCCATGGGCAGAGCTTCTGCGAACTTCTGGAAGCGCTCGCGGTCGGGCTTGTCCCCGGTGATGTACTCTTCCGGCACACCGTTGGAGCGCATCACGCGCCACTTGTAGTGGTCGCCGAAGTAGCTGCCGTCCGGGTTGCGGCCGCCCAGCCAGACCTGAGCGATGTTGTCGAAGCGGCGGTTCTCATAGATCTCGCGGGGCGGGATGTGGCAGTGATAGTCGCAGATGGGCATATCCTCTGCATAGTCGTGATACAGATGCTGAGCCGTGGCAGACTGGAGCATGAATTCCTTATCCATAAATGCTTTCATGGGTCGAACTCCTTTTCTGATTCGTTCATCGGATAGATAAAACAGTCGGGTTTGCGCCTGCCTGTGCGGGCAAGCTGCGCCTGCCTTTAGTATACCGAAAAATGCCGATGTATACAACTGAAAAACTGCCAAATTTTCAGACTTTTCCTTGTGAAAACCGCTGGAAATTATAAAAATGACCTGTTTTTGGGCAAAAATCTAGCAAAAAGTACTTGACTTATTTGTATACAACAGCATAAAATAGAAAAGAGAAGGGGAGGGCACACGGCCCTCTCAGGCGAAGCAAGGCAACCGCAAAGCAAACTTAAAAGGAGAACACAGACATGGAAACTTTGAATTACAAGGTTCTTGAGCAGACAGGCTATCACGGCTACATCCTGAAGGATGCACCGGTCAAGGTCATGCAGTTCGGCGAGGGCAATTTCCTGCGCGCATTCGTGGACTACTTCTATGATATCGCGAACGAAAAAGCAGGCTACAACGGCAAAGTCAAGCTGGTGCAGCCCATCGGCAACTTCCCCCAGATGGCCGACTGGATCAACGAGCAGGAGGGTCTGTACACCCTGTATCTGCGCGGAAGTGAGAAGGGCCAGAAGGTCGATGCCAAGCGTGTGATCTCCTGCGTGTCCGACTGCGTCTGCCCCTATGTGGACGACAAGTGGGACGACGTGTTGGCTCTGGCCCGCTCGGAAGAGCTGGAGACTGTTGTATCCAACACCACCGAGGCTGGCATCGCCTACACCCAGGGCGACAGCGCATTCGACCAGGTGCCCCCCAACAGCTTCCCCGCAAAGCTGACCCGTGTGCTGTATGAGCGCTACAAGGCGTTCCAGGGCGCTGCCGACAAGGGCCTGGTCATCCTGAGCTGCGAGCTGATCGACAACAACGGCAAAGAGCTGAAGAAGTGCTGCAACAACTACGCCAAGGACTGGAATCTGGAAGCGGAGTTCATCGACTGGATGAACGAGGCCAACACCTTCTGCTCCACTCTGGTGGACCGCATCGTTCCGGGCCGTATCCGTGACCCGAAGGAGCTGGCTGCTCTGGAAGAGGCCAACGGCTACCACGATACCGTTCTGGACGTCGGCGAAGTCTTCGGCGTCTGGGTCATCGAGGGCCCCGCAGGTCTGGAGGACAAGCTGCCGTTCAAGAAGGCCGGCGTCAACGTTATGGTCGTGCCCGATGTCACCCCGTACAAGAAGCGCAAGGTCCGCATCCTGAACGGTGCCCACACCGGCTTCGTCCTGGGCGCATACCTGGCAGGCTTCGACATCGTGCGTGACTGCATGCACAACGACACCATCCGCGGCTTCATGAACAAGATGCTGCACGAGGAAGTCATCCCCACCCTGCCGCTGGACAAGAAGGATCTGGAAGACTTCGCATCCGCTGTGCAGGACCGCTTCAACAACCCGTTCATCAACCACGAGCTGATGAGCATCTCTCTGAACTCCACCTCCAAGTGGAAGGCCCGCAACATGCCGTCCTTCCTGAGCTACATCGAGGAGCAGAAGCAGCTGCCCAAGTGCCTGACCATGAGCCTGGCCGCTTACATCGCCTTCTACTCCAACGACATCCAGGAGCGCACCGCAGACGGCCTGATCTGCAAGCGCCCGGCCGGCAACACCTATAAGATCCAGGACGACGCATGGGCGCTGGACTTCTACTTCGCACACAAGGACGATACCGCTGCGGAGCTGGTGCATGCAGTCCTGACCAACACCCAGATGTGGGATCAGGACCTGACCAAGATCGAGGGTCTGGAGGCTGCTGTTCTGGCAGATCTGGAGCTGATCCGCACCCAGGGTGCCGAGGCTGCTTACAAGAGCTGCCTGTAAGCTGAAGGAAAACTTCCCCCAAGGGGGAAGGCCTATAAGGAGAGTTATTATGCCGCAGGCAATTCATATCAGCCCCATCGACAATGTTGTGGTCGCGCTGCACCCCATCGCCAAGGGCACACTGGTGGAGGTGGACGGCCTGTCCGTCACCGCGCTGGAAGACATCCCGCAGGGCCACAAGATGGCCGTGAAGCCCATCCGGAACGGCGAGAACGTCATCAAGTACGGCTTCCCCATTGGTCACGCTACCGCAGATGCCGAGCCGGGCACCTGGATGCACACCCACAACGTCCACACCAACCTGTCCGGTGAGGTGGAGTACAGCTACAACCCCGCGCCGGATCTGGCTCCGCTGCCCAAGGTGGCCCCGGAGACCTTTATGGGCTTCCGCCGCAAGGACGGCCGCGCTGCCATCCGCAACGAGATCTGGATCATCCCCACCGTCGGCTGTGTCAACGACATCGCCAAGAAGATGGTCGCCGATAACCAGGACCTCGTCACCGGCAGCATCGAGGGCCTGTACACTTTCACCCATCCGTTTGGCTGCAGCCAGACCGGCCACGACCATGCCCAGACCCGCAAGCTGCTGGCTGCGCTGGCCCGCCACCCGAACGCCGCTGCGGTCCTCGTGCTCCATCTGGGCTGCGAGAACCTGCAGCACGACCAGTTCGTCGAAGAGCTGGGCGAGTATGACCACGACCGCGTCAAGTTCCTGACCTGCCAGGACGTGGACGACGAGTTCGCCGCCGCCCGCAGCATCCTGAAGGAGCTGGCGGCTTACGCCGGTCAGTTCCAGCGCGAGCCCATCCCGGTGAGCGAGCTGGTCGTGGGCATGAAGTGCGGTGGTTCGGACGGCCTGTCCGGCATCACCGCCAACCCCACCATCGGCCGCTTCTCCGATATGCTGGGCCAGCGCGGCGGTTCCACCGTCCTGACCGAGGTGCCGGAAATGTTCGGTGCCGAGGGCTTCCTGATGGACCGCTGCATCAACCACGACGTCTTCGTCAAGGCGGAGAAGATGATCAACGGCTTCAAGGAGTACTTCATCAGCCACAATGAGGTCGTCTACGACAACCCCTCTCCGGGCAACAAGCAGGGCGGCATCACTACGCTGGAAGACAAGAGCTGCGGCTGCGTCCAGAAGGGCGGCACGGCCCCCATCATGGACGTGATCGGCTACGGCGACCCGGTGGTCACCAAGGGCTTGAACATGCTCTACGGCCCCGGCAACGATCTGGTGTCTGCCACGGCCATGACGGCTGCAGGTGCCCACCTGATCCTGTTCTCCACCGGCCGAGGCACGCCGTTCTCGGCTCCGGCTCCCACCCTGAAGATCTCCACCAACACTCCGCTGGCAGAGAAGAAGTCGGGCTGGATCGACTACAACACCGGTGTCATCGCAGACGGCGAAAAGACCATCGACGAGACCGCACAGGGCCTGCTGGATCTGGTCATCCGCGTTGCAAGTGGCGAGCAGACCAAGGCCGAGAAGCACGGCTTCCGCGAGATCTCCATCTTTAAGGACGGCGTCGTGCTGTAAATACAAAAGGCTGCTGTGCGTTTGTTTTGCGCACGGCGGCCTTTTTGTGAAATACAGGAAGGAAGTGTTATTATGGCAGTCAATACAACCGGAATGCTCTTGATCACACTGCTGGTCTATGCAGCGATCATCTACGGCGCAGTTTGGCTTGTAAAATACTTTATCCGGTATGGCGTTGATTACTATTTCAAAAAACTGGCAGAAAGCCAGAAAAATAGGGAGGACTTAAAATGAATCAGATCACGACTCAGTATGTTACCGAAGGCGGTGCCTGCTACGAGCAGTACGTCATCACCGACCCCGCTGCCAAGACGGCCCTGACCATCACCCCGGAGCGCGGCGGCATGATCACCGGCTTCACGCTGGACGGCGACGAGTACATCTGGACCCGCCGCCCCAACTTCAGCGAGTGCAACCGCCCCCGGTTCGGTGTGCCGGTGCTCTTCCCCAGCTGCGGCAACCCGGACGGCGGCGTCCATCTGTTCGACGGCAAGGCCTACCCCATGGAGTGCCACGGCTTCGCCGACCTGTGCGCCTGGGAAGTGGAGAGCGTCGGCCCCGACGGTGTGACGCTGATCCTGGAGTCCACCCCGCTGACCAAGTTCCTCTACCCGTTTGATTTCACCCTGATGGTGAACTACGACCTGAACGGCACCACCGCTTCCATCAGCATGACCGTCATCAACGAGGGCGACGTCCCGATGCCCTTCAGCTTCGGCTATCATCCCTATTTCACGGCCTCCGCTCTGGAGAATGTGGATTTTGACATCCGGTGCAAGACCTGCTCCGAGAACGCCAAGGGCGAGCAGCCCGCCGCTCCGAAGAAGATCACCCTGACCCGCAAGGAAGGCACCGACAACACCATCCGCCTGATGACGGGCGTGGAGTTCCCGATGAGCTTCACCGACAAGGGCAACGGCCACAAGGTCACGGTGGACGCCGACGACAGCTTCAACAACGGTGTGCTCTGGCAGCAGGACGCGGAGAGCTTCGTCTGCATGGAGCCCTGGAACGGCTGGGCCAACAGCGTCAACGAAGAAGGAAAGCACGAGGTCCTGGAGCCGGATGAGGCCCTGACCAGCGAGTGGACCATTACCATTGAGAAAGTCTAAGCCCCCGCTTCGGAACCTCTGATACGCAAAAACTCCCCTGCATCCCGGTAAAACGGAGTGCAGGGGAGTTTTTATGTTACAGGCTCAGGCCCGTGATTTTTACTTCTCCGGAGCGGTGAAGCTGATGGGGGTAGCACCTGCTGCGGCGTCAGCGCCCAGCAGGGAGATGGGAGCGACCTCGTAGCTCAGAGTGTCGAAGCTCTGGGTGGTGCCGTCCTCGGTGGTGAACTCCAGGACGTACTTTGCGGACTGGTCAGCATCCTCCGGCAGGGTCAGAACGACGTTCTCGCCGTCTGCCAGACCTTCACCGGCCAGGTTCTCGCCCTTGTCCTCAGAGCCGGCAACATACAGGTACAGCTCGGAAACGGTAGAACCGGTGGTGTTGTACACGGTGTACTCAGCGGGCTCGACAGCAGCCTCAGAGCTTGCAGCCTCGGAAGAAGCAGCAACAGAGGAAGCCACGGAAGAGGCGGTGGAAGAAGCAGCGGTAGAGGAAGAGGAAGAACCGCAGGCGGTCATGCCGACGGCCAGTGCCAGAGCAGCAGCGACGACAGCAGCATTTTTCAGTTTCATAGTGATAGATTCTCCTTGTTCAATGTGAAAAGTTCCTTCATGGGACAACTTCGTGTGAAAGTTGCTCACGAGTAACTATTATACCGAAAATGACGAAAAATGCAAGGAAAAATCCTTTACAAAAATGTGAAATCTCAGGGTTTCTCGAAACAAACTGGGCATCACGACAAGAGACACTGACAAAAATTTGAAAAAACTATTGACATTGTTGATATCAAAATGATATTATAATGGCGAAAGATGGAATAGGAGGTGTTTCCATGAGGCGGACAAAACTTTTCGTGTGGGTGCTTGCAGCGGCATTGCTGCTGTGTGCCTGTACGGGCAGGCCGAACCAGAATCTTCCAGACGGACGCAGCGACCTGACGAAATGGGTCGTGAGTGAGCGGCAGGTCGAGATCCCATCCCAAACGGTCGAGCACGGCGAAGATTATGTCATCCAGTGGGAAGACCCCGCCATGGAAGCCCACATCCGCTTCGTGCTCAATCAGCCGGAAGGGGACATCCTGCACAGCGACGTGTGGGAGATTCAGGTGCTGCGGATCAGCGCAAACGGCGTGGATGCCGCATGGACAGAGCCGACCGAGGGTGCCGTTTTCAATACGGCTGACAGCGCAAAGAATGCGTCATATCTGGCTGAGGGCGGAAATCTTGAGAACCTGACCAGCCTGAACGATCTGCGGCATTTCGACAGCCTGCAAGTGTTCTATTATACGGCAAAAGTGCCTTACGACAGTCTGACAGACCTGTTCGGACTGGAAGCCTGCACCGGGCTGAAAGTGCTCTCGCTCTATGGTGCCAAACCCGTAACGCTGGCCCCTTTGGCGGCGCTGACGAAGCTGGAAAGCCTGACCCTTTCCAACTGTGGAGCGCTTGATCTAAGCCCCTTGGAGGGCTTGCAGGAGTTGGAGGTGCTTGGCCTGAGTTCGTCGAATGAACTGGCTTCGCTGGAGCCGCTGACGACACTGCCCAAACTGCGGTATCTGAGCATCGGAACCGGCACCACGTACCCCAGCCTGGACCCCTTGACCCGAACGCACATTGAGTTCCTGGACATGGGCCTTGGCGTGGGCGACGAGAAGACCTGCAAGGGTCTGGATTACGAGCCGTTGACCCGGATGCCGGACCTGAAGTATCTGGACCTGATGAACCATCTGGACCTCACCGCCGACCTGTGCAAGCGCATCGCCGCCGGTTCGCCCAACCTGCGCGGGCTGGATATCTCCTACACTCCTGCTGCGGACCACAGCAAGGAACTGCAGGCCCTCGGCATTGAATGGCTGCAGGACCCCACCAACCGAAGCATCAACGAGTTCTGGCGTCGGCTGATCTATAAGCTGGGATGATCGCCCGGCATGGCCAGACAAAATACAGGCAATCATAAAACAAGCCCCCTGCGTGACCAAATGATCTGGCCACGCAGGGGGCTTTGCAGTGTTCGCGGAACTTACTTAGGCTGCTTGCCGATGTAGGCGAGGATGCCGCCGTCGGCGTAGAGGATCTGGCCGTTCACGAAGTCAGAAGCGTGGGAAGCCAGGAAGACGCAGGGGCCGACCATGTCTTCGGGGTTGCCCCAGCGGCCTGCGGGGGTCTTGGCGCAGATGAAGGTGTCGAAGGGATGACGGCTGCCGTCCGGCTGGATCTCGCGCAGGGGAGCAGTCTGGGCGGTGGCAATGTAGCCGGGGCCCATGCCGTTGCACTGGATGTTGTACTCGCCGTACTCAGAGGCGATGTTCTTGGTCAGCATCTTCAGCGCACCCTTGGCGGCAGCGTAGGCAGAGACGGTCTCGCGGCCCAGCTCGCTCATCATGGAGCAGATGTTGATGATCTTGCCCTCGCGCTTGGCGATCATGTCGGGCAGGACGGCTTTGGAGCAGTTGAACGCACCGCCGACGTGCACGTCGATGACGCGCAGGAAATCGGTGTGGCTCATCTCGATCATGGGCACACGCTTCATCAGACCTGCGTTGTTGATCAGAATGTCCACGGGGCCGACCTCTTCCTTGATCTTGGCCACCATGGCGTTGACGGCGGCCTCGTCGGTGACATCGGCCACATAGCCGTGTGCCTCAACACCGGCCTCCTTGTAGGCGGCAATGCCCTTTTCCAGGCTGCCCTCGTTGGAGCAGTTGAAGCAGACGGTAGCGCCGCACTGTGCCATGCCAACGGCAATGGAGAAGCCGATGCCGTGTGCGCCGCCGGTGATGAGGGCGACCTTGCCCTTCAGATCAAATGCAGACAGATTCATTGATATATTACCTCCGTTTTTTGCAAAAAGCCCCGTGCCGGTTGAGCGGTACGGGGCTTGCTGGTGTTTTTTAGCGCAGGTCGGTGGTGGCGATGTTGTCCATGTCGTCAAACTCCATGTTCTCGCCGCCCATCGCCCAGATGAACGTATAATTCGAGGTGCCGACACCGCTGTGGATGCTCCAGGAGGGGCTGATGACAGCATCCTCGTTGTGCATCACGATGTGACGGGTCTGCGTCGGCTCGCCGCACATGTGGAACACCACCTGCCCCTCAGGCAGTTCAAAGTAGGTGTAGATCTCCATCCGCCGCTCATGGGTGTGGCTGGGCATCGTGTTCCAGTTGGAACCCGGCTCCAGCGCGGTCATGCCCATGCTCAGCTGGCAGGTCTTCAGCACATCCGGGTGGATGAACTGGTTGATGG
>ERZ791912.1240-NODE-1240-length-12315-cov-10.371452_pt1 | contig 12315 bp, 8 predicted proteins | sample MGYA00510141_ERZ791912 | MGnify/ENA primary metagenome ERZ791912 (study PRJEB30046, sample SAMN00792082) | human gut metagenome | study: EMG produced TPA metagenomics assembly of the A metagenome-wide association study of gut microbiota in type 2... | reverse complement strand
CTATTTGGTTTACGTTTTTTATCTTTACCTCCTTGACTTTTTATAGTTAGTCTTTATAAAATATGTTTACATTCTTTCCTTCAGCATGTCTGCCGCAGCACACAAAGCCACAATAATCGCAGCCGGTCGCGGCGGGCATCCGGGCACAGCAATATCAACCGGCACCACGTCAGCCGCACTGCCGACAACAGCATAAGTGCTGCCATAGGTTTCGCCTCCGCAGGCACATGCACCGCAGGCCATCACCATTTTCGGCTCAGGCATTGCGTCATAGGTCATACGCAGCGCCTGCTCCAGATTGCGCGTAACTACGCCGGTCACCATCAGCATATCCGCATGACGCGGAGAAGCAACGAAGGCGATACCATAACGGTGCAAGTCATAAACAGGATTACTCATCGCACCCAGCTCAAAATCGCAAGCATTGCAGCTGCCAGCGTCAAGATGACGCACATGCAGAGAGCGTCCCAGCTTCGCTGTGACTGCTTCGCTTACCTGCACGGCACTGTCAGCAAGAATCTGCGCCAAAGCATCATGGTTCGTGTGCACCAGCGCCTTACGCGCGCAGGCCTCTACACAGCGACCGCAGAAAACGCACTTACTGTAATCTATTTTTGCTTTACCGTCAGCCACGCTCACAGCACCGACCGGGCAGGCAGCGGCACAGGCACCGCAGCCGTCGCAGCTGCCGTCACACTGCAGCTGACCGCGCAGACGCTTGTGGCCCGTAGTATCAATATTTTCGGTAGCAATCTTTCCGTGAAGAATTGCCTCCAGCATTTTTAACATCTTGCCACCTCCTTAGCGGTCTATGCAGGCATAGCATAACTCAAAGCTCTTATTTATTAACGGGAAGTCCGGAATGATATCGCCCTGTACTGCCACAGTCAGCGCCGGCCAGTTAGGATAGGAGGCACTGCGCACAAACAGGCGGTCTATGCGGCCTTCCTTGTCCAGCAGCAGGCAGTGCAGATTATCACCGCGGGCAGATTCGCTAATGCCCCAGGTAAAATGACCTTCCTCCTGCTGCAGCTCGCCCAGCTCTGCCGCCAGCTGCGTTTCTGCGTTGCGGCGCAGCTTGCTGATGAGCTGACGCACCAGCTTCAGGCTCTGGGCAACCTCACCGATACGCACCTTAATACGTGCTTCGACATCACCCGCTGTTTCCGTAATAACCTCAAAATCAAGCTCATCATAAATACCGTAGCCGATATCCTTACGGCTGTCACGGGTACTGCCGCTGGCACGCGCACCCACGCCTACCATAGCCAGATCAAAAGCAGTTTCCTGACGCACTCTGCCGGTGGTACGGATACGGTTGACAAAGTTCGCCTGCTCCCACATGATATGTACCATATCGGCATAAACAGCTTCTACCTCACGCAGAACCTCTTCGATTTCCTCCAGCATTGCATCAGTAACATCATACTGCACACCGCCGGGGATAATCAGACCACGCAGGAAGCGGTTGCCTGCTATCATTTCGTTGAGCTGCATCAGATACTCCTTCAGACGCGCGCCCATGCTGATAACGGGAGAGAAGCCCACACCGGCACAGATATTGCCCGTGTCACCCACATGGTTATACAAGCGCTCCATCTCCGCAGCCAAGGTACGGATTAACCACGCACGGTAAGGCACCTTAGCCTCCGAGCATTTTTCCACCGCCTGACAGAAGCTCAGCGTATTCGCTACACTGCAGGCACCGCAAATGCGTTCTACAATCGGCAGTGCCTCCATCGGTGTCAATCCTTCGACAGCCTTTTCAATGCCGCGGTGGGTAAAAAACAGCTTGGCATCCAGCTGCAGCATAGCCTCGCCTGCCTGACTGAAGCGGAAATGACCGGGCTCGATGATGCCTGCGTGAATAGGGCCTACAGGAACCTCAAAGAGGCCTTCGCCCTGCGAGGTAAGCATTTCGTATTCACGATGTCCGCGTGCATCATAATCCTTGGGATATTTTTTCAACAGCGGATGAAAGCCTTCGGGAAAGCTCTCATGCAGCACCAGCGGACGCATATCGGGATGTCCCTGCGGCTCGAAGCCGAACATATCATGCAGCTCGCGCTCATACCAGGCAGCAGCCGGCAGCAGCGTAGTCAGTGACTGATATTCCAGCGGACCGTCCGCGGGGAACGAAGCCTTCAAAACATCGATATCACGTTTTTCAGCATTATAGAACAGGCAGTAGATGGCCAGACCGCCGCCCTGCAGCGTTTCGTCTGCACCGAACATAGCAGCTAGCGGACGCTTGCCGCTGTCGCTGCAGATATTGGCAGCACCACGCAAATTTTCCGGTTTAACTAGCATTATCTCAGCCTCCTATAATCCGCACAGCCTGGTTCAGCAGATTGTTGAGCCAGGGAATATTTTCAAAGCCGGCGCCCACTACGCAGGTCAAAAGCAGCAGCGCTGCCAGCACAGGCACGTCGGTTGCTCCCAGCAAATCGCCCAAGGGCTGACGCTTTGATTTATCGCACAGCATACGCATGCCGTGGTACAAAATACCGATTAAAACTCCAGCCAGCAATATAATCAGCAGACTGCCTGCTACCCAATGTCCCTCACGGAACATAGATGCCATAATGTAAAACTTACTGAAGAAAAGGCCCATCGGCGGCAGGCCCAAAATACCCAGCATACCGGTAAGCCAGAAGGTTGCGGTATGCGGTACATCCTTAATCATACCGTGAATACGCATCATATTACGAGTCTGGTATTCCTGAATAATCGTACCGGCAATATAGAACAGCACAAACTTAATCATCGCATGACTGTACATATGCAGCATAACTGCCTTCAGAGAAAAGGCAGAAAACACACCGATACCGGCAACCATAATACCGATGTTTTCCATAGAGGAATACGCCAGAATACGCTTAACGTCACGCTGCACTACAACAAACGGCACAGCAATCGCCACAGTCAGCACGGCAAAGAACAGCAGCATGCTGCTCATCATCGCAGCGCCTGCTGTCGGCAGCAGGATAACCAGATTACGCAGCAATACATAAATAGCACAGCTGCAGAGCGCACCGCTCAGCATACCGCTGGTCAGTGACGGAGCCTCGGCATAGGCATCGGGCAGCCAGGTGTGCATCGGCGCCATGCCTGCCTTCGTACCGTAGCCGATAACGATAAACAGCAGCGCCAGCTTGGTCATTGCCGGATTCAGGCTGTTGGCATGCTCATGCAGGTACAGCCAGCTTAGCGCCTTTTCGCCGCCCAAAGCATCAAGCTGCGCATAATACAGCACCAATGTACCCAAAAGTGCCAAGCAAATGCCGACGGTACATACCATGATATATTTCCACGTTGCCTCCAAAGCAGCGCGAGTAAATTTAAAGGAAATGAGCAACGCACTGATTAAGGTAGTCGCTTCGATGGCAACCCACATCAGGCCCAGGTTTTTTACCAGCAGTACGATAAACATCGTCCAGCAGAAAAGCTGCATCAGCGCAAAGTAACGGCCAGTCTGCAGCTGCTCGCCCTTGAGCACGCCGCAGCGCTCCTCACGCGTAAGATAATTACGCGCAGTCCAGGTTGCTGCCAGATAAAGTGTGGTAATAATAATAATTACCCACATATTCAGCGCATCAATGTAAAAATAATCATCAACATAGGGCACAGCAGGATTAAAGGACTTTGCCATCAGCGCCACGCACACACCTACCGCAGTTGCCGTCAGGCGGTGCAGCCAATGCAGGATATTATTGCCGAAGCCCGCAGCCAGTGCCAGCACCGCGCACAAGGGTGGCAGGCATAACAGTATCAAAATATATGTTAACATTACATCCCCTACCCTTTCAGCTTGTCCAGCACATTTGTATCCGTCGTTTTAAACGACAGACGCAGACGCGAGGTTAAAATAACAAGAACAACAACAGCAATCAGCACATCAAGGAAAATCCCCAGCTCGATAATCAGCGGCAAGCCTTCGGTCATAATCAGACCAAGCAGATAAATGCCGTTTTCCAGAGTAATCAGACCAATCATCTGCATAATGGCACGGCTGCGCATAACAATCAGCGCCAGACCGGTCATAATCATAAACATAGAGGTTGCCAGAATATCGCGGCCCTCTGCCTGCGGCAGCAGACCGTCAATTACCATGTAGCCGAGTGCCAGACTGCAGGCTGCAAAAGCAGTGGAATAGTTAACATTGATATCGCTGACAATTTCACGCTCATCGCGCAGCTGATTTACCACGCGTAAAATAGCGTAAGGAATAAAGAGCACCTTAACGGCAATCGTCAGCACACCGGGCAGCCAGGCATGCAAACCGCTGCCATGGCTCATACCTACGACGAGGCAGGCTGCAGCAATCAAGGCAGACTGCAGCGCCAGACACAGAGTTGCACGGCGCAGCTCCACAAAGCGCGTCTGCAGGAAAACGATAAACATTAAACTTACAACCAAATATTCCATCGTTACCTCCTTACTGTGCCACTACTGCCAGCAGCAGCATCAAGCCCGCTGCCGCCAGATATACACGCACCTTGAAAAGGCGCATCTTATTGTTCAAGGTTTCAACTACGCCTACAGCTACCGCACCGATAAGCACCTTCAGCACTACCGGCAAATCCAGCGGCAGATACAGCATAGCGAAAAGCACTAAGAATACCAGCAGCTTGAGCTGGCTTGCCCAATGGATGAGCGCCAGCAGACGGCCGGAATATTCCAGTGTCATGCATTCATGGATCATTGTCAGCTCCAGATGCGTATCAGGGTTATCAACGGGGATACGGCTGTTTTCTGCAAGCAACACAAGGAAGAAGGCAATGCAGGTCAGCACGCCTGCTACCGTCAGGTTAACCTCATCCGTACGCAGGCTCATGCCTGCCAGCGAGGTGCTGTTGGTGTGCAGTACGTTAGACAGCACGGCCAGCATCACCACAGGCTCAACGAAGGCTGCCACATAAACCTCACGGCTGCCGCCCATACCGCCGAAGGCGGTGGCTGCATCCATCGAGGAAACTGCCATAAAGAAGCGTCCTAAGGCCAGCAGATAAACGAAAACAAAAACGTCGCCGAAACTGGCCTGACCACCCAAAAATCCCGGCAGCATGCAGGCTGCCGCCAAGGTCGTCAAAAAATACACGCAGGGTGCCAGACGGAAGGTGATGCCGGTGTAAGGAGTGAGCATCGTAGGCTTGCCCCACCATTTGCGGATATCATAATATTCCTGCCAGATGCTGCTGCCGATACGGTTCTGCATCCAGGCCTTTACCTTTTTAATAATGCCGGTTACCAGCGGAGCGCACAAAAGCATTAAAACTGCCTGCGCCATACCGAGGGCCAGCTGTAATAAGTCATTCTGCCAAATCATTTATAAAGCGCCCCCCATACCAGTACCAACATCATTGCTGCCATAACATAAGCAACATATAAACGCACACTGCCCTGCTGCAAACGGCGCAGGAAATTAGAAACACTTACAAAATGCTTCTGCAGCGGCTGATAAAGCTTTTCCGTAATCATATCGGGAATTTCCAGCTTATAGGAAAGCTGACGGCCGAAGTAAGCATGCTCCTTGCGCATGTAGGTTACCTGACGCTTGGGCTTCAGCAGATAATCGAACGCACGGCGCACCGGCTTACTGAAGCCGGTAGCGGAATACTGCTGACGCTGCGTCGGATAGGTACCGCAGTTCCAGGTAACATCCTCCACAACAAAGCAATTCTTAACAGCAAGCCACAGCACTGCGCCCAGCACCAGCAGCAAAGCCAAGAGCAGCAGTGGCTTGTAGCAGACAGCAGTACCAACGCCGGCCCACGCCAGATTCATGCCGAAGGCATCAAGATCAACAGGCATGCCCAACGCCAACAGAGCGGCGCGAACGACCGGCAGCGGATAAAGACCGCAAGCAACAACTAAAACAGATGCAACGCCCATAGCAGCGAGCATAAATTTATCGGATTCGTGCGCATGCTCCACAATTTCACTGCGAGCACGGCCCAGGAAGGTGATGCCGAAGAAGCGTACAAAGCAGCCGAGAGCCAGTGCTCCGGTAAAGCCCAGCAGAATAAAGGATACCGCAGTCCACAGGCGGATATCCTGACCGGCGCAGCTTGTACACAGGCTGATAAAGCTCTGCAGCACCAGCCATTCACCGGTAAAGCCGTTTGTAAGCGGAATAGCGGCGAGTGCCAGCGAGCCGACGAAAGCAAAGACAGCGGTATACGGCATTTTGCGTGCGAGGCCGCCGAACAGCTCCAGGTTTTTGCTGCCGGTACCGTGCATAATACTGCCGGCACACATAAACATCAGCACCTTCATAATGCTGTGGTTAAAGGCATGCACCAACGCAGCCACAAAGCCAAGCATATAAAAGCTGCTGTCGGAAGCCTTCATCAGCATACCGCAGCCGAAGGCAGCAAAAATTACGCCCATATTTTCCACAGAAGAGTAAGCAAGCACGCGCTTGATATCCGTTTCCATCTGAGCATAGAGTACGCCCAAAAATGCGGATACTACGCCTGCCAGCAGTACAACAACACACCACCAGTAATTCCAGGCAGGCAAAAAGCTGAACATAAAACGACCGAAGCCGTAGAGAGCAATCTTCAGCATAACACCGCTCATCAGCGCGGAAACGTGACTGGGTGCTGCCGGATGCGCCTTAGGCAGCCAAACATGCAGCGGCACCAGACCGGCCTTTAAAGCAAAGCCGGCAAAGGCACAGACAAAAACAAGATGCTGCCAGCTGCCCTCCAGCGTATTCTTGGCCATAGCAGCAAAGCTGAAGCCCTCGCTGGCAGAGCCTGTCAGCAAAAAGGCAATCATAATCGCCGCCGTACCGACGCTGGTCATAACCAGATACTGATAGGCAGCATTCCATGTAGCGCGCTTTTCGGATTCATGGTTAACCAGCATAAAGGAGGCTACGGCCATAATCTCCCAGAAAAGCAGGAAGCTGAAGGCATCGCCGGCCAACAGCACCAGTACCATAGACATGATGAACAAGCACCACATGCCGCCCAAAAGACGCAGACGGCTGCCCTCATAGCTACGCGCATAACCGAGCGCGTACAGGCTGGTAACAACACCGGCGATACCGGTCAAAAGCAGAAAGACTGCGCTCCAGCCATCGCAGCCTAAAGAATACGAGCCCCAGGTCAGGGGTGCGGGGCTCACGCCGCCGAAAAGCAGCAGGCCTGCCGCATAAGCGCAGACAGCGCTGCCAAAAAGGGCAGCGCTGTTAGCAAGCCAGTGTGCAGCACGCTGCATGCCGTGGGGAAGCAGCATGGTTAATACGCCGATGCCATAGAAGCCCACAGCCACCAAAAACATTTCCATTTCATCACCTACACATAAAAATTTCAACTTCTTCACAAAAATGACATGTATCGTTAATTATAACACATTTGTTGACTGCGTAAAAGAAAATTACTGTTAAGAATACAAAAAAACCACCGGGCCTGCAGAAATTCCACAGGTCCGGTGATTTATAATAAGGCTTCGGCATCAAATGAGCTTCCGGCAAATTATATTTTTACCCTTACTCCTTCGCCCGCAGCGCCAGCTGCTTACGCAGCCTGCAGCGCAGCAGCTCAATAAAGCCTGCCGGCTCCTGCACCCGCAGCAACGGTCCGAAGGATAAAATACGGATAACCATTTCCGTTTCATCACTTTTGTTATACATCAGCTGCAGCCTGTAATGCTTTTCATCCAAGCGCTCCGTTATCTTTTCCAGATGCGAAAAATGCAGCATTGCCCGCTCCAGAGCATTGCGCTCGTCCGTCAGCAGGACGGTAACCGCACAGCGCTCCGGCTCCAGCAGCATACAGGCTTCTTCTTTCGTCTGCTCCAGCAGACGGCAGCTTTTGATACGCCCCACATTAACGTAATGCAGATGGCGCTCGCACACCGCCTTCAGGCGGAACTTGTCATCCTTCGCCGAATATTCCAGCTGCAGCGGCAGATATTCCTTCCGAACGCTTTCGTTTTTGCCGCTGATAAAGCTGATTTCTACCCTGCGCTTTTCCGTTATCGCCTGCAGCAGCAAGCGAAAATGCTGTTTGTACTGCGGAGCATCATAATTGTCACCGTCGCTGTAACGGTCAAAATAGACAAACTGCTCCTCGCAAAACAGCGGCTCCACATCCTCCAGTCCACTGCAATCTACATCAAAAAGCTGTATCCGCTTATCCGTCAGCAGGCTTTTCAGCCAGCGACGCTGCAATGTTGTCAACGGCATCGCCGGCGCATGCCGCAGCGGCGTAGTCATATCCTTCTGCAGCAGCGGCCAGCTTCCGTCCTGCAGTGACTTGGGAATGGTCAAGCAGCTGTCATCAAAGGCCTGCTCCCGCACCAACAGCTCCAAGCTGTCCTTCGTCAGCTGCTTTTCCTGCGCCTGCCGCAGAATACTGCTCACAACATTAAAATAGGTGCCGTATATTTCGTTAAAAAAGCTGTCATTTTTCGCCATCCGCTTGCACCTCCTGCAGATAATAGGCCGCCATGTGCTCTATATCATCATAAAAAATACGCTGTACTTCCTCATTGCTGCAGTTAAAATCGGTAATACGCCCGATAAAGGTGCGTATCCACGGCAACAGCTCACGCGCATCATACACGGCAGCACTGAAGCGATAATGCTCCGCATCCAGCTGCCGCACCGTTCCGCAGCGCTTTTCACGCTCCAGGCGCTGCACAATAAACTGCTCGTCATCTGCCGCCTCCACCGTAAAGCTGATTTTCTCCAACCGGTCTGTCCTGAGCATGCCTGCGCCCCAAATGTGCGGCGCCGCCTCCTGTGCCAGCTGCAGAAACTCCTCATAGCGTTCTTCGGTGCGTTTAACCTCAATACTTTCGATATGGTCCAGACGGTTGAAAAGCAGCTTTTGCGCAGCATAGCTGTAGCTCAAAAGATACTGCCGCCCTGTCCTCGTGCTGCAATAAATTTTCAAGGGACAAACATATTGCGGTATGCTGCTGCCGTCCTTGTCACAGCGGTAAAGCGTTACGGACTGCCTGCTGTTCATCGCCTCCAGCAGTTCGTACAACAGCTTGCTGTCCATCGTATATAAAATAAAATGATGCTTAAAGGCAAAAGCTTCGCAGTCCTCGGCAAATTTATCCAGCAAATAGGAGCCTGCCTCTCCCAAAGGCGCCGCCTCGGAAAAGAAGGCGCAGGCAAGCTGCCAACTGCGCCAGTTCACCTCATCACGCGCCAAACAGTAAAGATTGCGCCGTCCCTGCTTCACCAGCCGCAGCATTCCCAGCGCAGTATATTCATTCAGCTTGTTGCGCACCGTTGATTCATCGGGCTGACGCAGCTGATTGTCAAAGCAGTTGAAATAACGGCCACTCAGCAGCTCCAACAGCTCTGCCGCTGAATACGCCTTGCCGTCGGCAAGAATATCCAGCAGATAAAAATGCAGCGTAATATCCATGGACGTAAAGCTCTTGGCCTTCCAGCTTTTGTACAAGGGATTATGACTGATACTGCTGCTGTCGAAAGAAATGCGGTAGGCTCTGCCGTCCGCTTCGCTCTTGAAGCTCATGTAATCCTCCAGCCAGCTGTCCAGACGCCGGCGATTATCATCGTAGCTTCTGGAGCTTTTGGCGGTAAAATCCTGCCGCTTTTCAAAGCCGTATACATAAAAGCGCCGCATAAAATTGCGGATATCACTGTAATTTTTAAAAAGCTCGCTATAAGCCATCTGCTTCTGTTCCCCTTCCGCTTCAAATTAATATTAGTATAACATAAGCAGCGTATCTCTGTAATTACAAAAACGGCGCAGCAGATTTTTACATCCGTTACGCCGTTAATTTATTTTTTATTCAACTGTTACGCTCTTGGCGAGATTACGCGGTTTATCAACATCACAGCCGCGAGTCAGCGCCGCATAGTAGGCCAGCAGCTGCAAGGGCAGCACTGCCATCAGCGGTGCCAGATATTTGTCCGTACGCGGGATGTAAATAACATGGTCCGCATATTTTTCCAGAGAGGTGTCGCCCTCAAAGCCGATGGCAATAACCACAGCCTCGCGCGCCTTAACCTCCTGCAGGTTGCTGACTGTTTTATCATATACATCCATCTGCGTTGCCAATACGATTACCGGTACACCGGAAACAATCAGCGCCAAGGTGCCGTGCTTCAGCTCGCCTGCCGCATAAGCCTCCGCATGAATGTAGGAAATTTCCTTCAGCTTCAGCGCACCCTCCAGCGCTACGGCATAATCAAGGCTGCGTCCCAGGAAGAAGGCATCCTCACTGCTGCCGTACTCACGCGCAAACACTTTAATCTGGTCCACGTTTTCCAGCATCTTGTGAATTTGCTCAGGCACAAAGGTCAGCCCCTGCACCAGCTCCTGCTCACGCTCGGCACTCATGCTGCCGCGCAGACGGCCTACATAAATCGCCAGCATCAGCATTGCCAGAAGTTGTGTGGTATAAGCCTTGGTAGATGCCACGGCAATTTCCGGACCGGCATAGGTATAAACAACCTGGTCTGCCTCACGCGCAATAGAGCTGCCGACAACATTTGTAACCGCCAGAGTGCGGGAGCCAAGACGCTTAGCCTCGCGCAGTGCCGCCAGCGTATCACTTGTTTCACCGCTCTGGCTGATAACAATCGTCAGGCTGTTGCCGTCAACAAGCGGGTCGCGGTAACGGAACTCGCTGGCAATATCCACCTCAACCGGCACACGCGCCAGCTGCTCCAGATAATATTTGCCGACAATGCCTGCATGATAAGCGGTACCGCAGGCCACGATAAAGATTTTATTGATTTCGCGCAGCTCCTCGGCTGTCCAGTTCAGCTCGGGGAAGCCGATGGTTTTTGCTTCCGCGTCCAGACGGCTTGTCATGGTGTCGCGCAAAGCCTTAGGCTGTTCATAGATTTCCTTCAGCATGAAATGCTCAAAGCCGCCTTTTTCCGCTGCTTCCGCATTCCAGTTAACGACAAACACCTTCTTGCTGATGGGAGTGCCGTTGATATCCTGCACCCATACACCGTCTGCCGTTACCGTGGCGATTTCGCCGTCGCTCATGATAAAGGTACGGCGCGTATGATTGATAATAGCCGGAATATCGGAGGCAATAAAGTTTTCACCCTCGCCAATGCCGATAATCAGCGGATTATCCTTTTTGGTGCAGATAATTTTATCAGGCTCGTATTCGCACATAAATACCAGACTGTAGGAGCCCTTGATGAGCTTCAGCACCTTTTTGACGGTTTCTTCGAAATCTCCGTCATATTGGTCCGCCATCAGATGAGCTACAACCTCGCTGTCTGTTTCAGACAGGAATTCATGTCCCTTGGCAATCAGTTCTTCCTTCAGGCCAAGATAATTTTCAATAATACCATTATGGACAACGACAAACTTACCGCTGCTGTCCGTATGGGGATGCGCGTTGCGATCCGACGGACGGCCATGTGTTGCCCAGCGTGTGTGACCGATACCAACATTGCCCACAGGCATATTGCCTGCCAATTTCTGGCGCAGTGCATCCAGACGGCCTACGCACTTTTCCACACTGATTTTGTTGTTTTCATAAACAGCAATGCCGGCAGAATCATAACCACGATACTCCAGCTTGCTCATACCGTCAAGCAAAAAGGGGGCTGCTTCGTGATTACCGATATAACCTACAATTCCGCACATAATAATGCCTCCTTAAGTTTTCTTTGCCCTTTCTGCCACCGTGCTTTTCTCTCCCCCGTTACCGGAGGGCTTTGTACACGGTTTGCGGCCTGCAGCCGGCCGTGAGGCATCCGCTGACTGATCGATAACCTCATTCCTCGTCCACCGCCTGAGCGGTACATGCGCTTACATCCTTCACTGTCTGCTTTTGGCAGCAAAGACAAGGCTCTGCTGATTTATGAGCAAACAGACAATGAGCCGCGCAGGCAGGCAAGTCCCACGCGGCACATCCTCAGACTAATTTAATTTTACAATATGAAGGCTGGCAGGTCAAGAAAACATTCCTTGAACTTTTCTTGCCTAATGCTTGCCTGCAGGCGCTTCATATAGTATAATCCCATCTTAGACAATTGAATTTTGTTTTTTATATTCGTAAGTTCTAGATGTGATAAGGGTTTGAGCAGCTAAAAACAGCTTTTTTATGTGGAAAGTTTAAGTAATAGTATAAGACATGATGGATTTGTGAATTTAATAAGAACGGTTGTCAAACGCTTTACTTTGTGCTATCATAGAAGTAGAAAAGGTGCCACCGATAGACGGTTGTCCTTGAACATTTAGGTATAAAAAATAACCGCTTGTTTTGCAGACTGGGCGGTTATTTTTTTGCGTGAATTTGACCTAGCGCATAACCTAGAGCGAATCCTAGAGCTACTGAAGTCAG
>ERZ791912.1222-NODE-1222-length-12473-cov-5.010630_pt1 | contig 12473 bp, 8 predicted proteins | sample MGYA00510141_ERZ791912 | MGnify/ENA primary metagenome ERZ791912 (study PRJEB30046, sample SAMN00792082) | human gut metagenome | study: EMG produced TPA metagenomics assembly of the A metagenome-wide association study of gut microbiota in type 2... | reverse complement strand
AGTATAATACCATACACTGGGGTGGATGTCAACACTTTTTTACAAGTTTTTTCAAAAAACTTCAAATTGCTGCGTTCGGGCAGAAAATTGAACCCCTCCGGGACGGCCACGGCCGTCCCGGCTCCCCTTTTCCAAGGGGAGCTTGCAGTTTTGCGGGCGCTGTTATATTATATAATTACATTATAGAGGCAGAGGAGGCCCCCGACCATGATCCTGACGGTCAACATCGGCAACACACACATCACCATCGCCGGATACGAACACGACGCCCTGCAATTCAGCGGGCGTCTGCACTCCGACGCAGCAGCGACCATTGACGAATATGCCATGGATCTGCTGAATCTGCTCTCTCTGTACCGCGTCCAGACCGAGCGCATCGAGGGAGGCATTCTGGGCAGTGTCGTGCCCGCGCTGACGGGCCGCGTCCTGGCGGCGCTGCGGATGCTCTGCTCCGCCCGCTTTCTGACCGTTGGTCCAGGCCTGAAGAGCGGCATCAAGCTGCGGCTGGACAATCCGGCCCAGCTGGGTGCAGAGCTTTTGTGCGGTGCCGTTGCCGCGCTGGCCGAGACGCCCGGCCCACTGGCCGTCATCTCCGCCGACACAGCTATCTCCATCATGGCTGTGAACGAGAAGCAGGAGCTTGTGGGCGGCGTCATCCTGCCCGGCCCGCAGCTGTCGCAGGCAGCGCTGGTCCAGAAGACCGCCCAGCTGCCCCAGATCGACCTTTCGGCACCAGCTTCAGCCTCCATTCTGGGCAAGAACACCGCCGCCTGCCTGCAGAACGGTTTCGTGCTGGGCACCGCCAGCCTGCTGGACGGACTGGCTGAGCGCTTCCGCGCCGAACTCGGCCCGGAGCTCAAATTCTACGCCACCGGCAATCTGCCCCGCACCATTCGCGAAGCCTGCCACACGAACATTCTTTACCGCGAGACTCTCATCACCGATGGCTTGTACCGCATCTGGCAGAAAAATCGGAAAGGGTAATATCAAAATCAAAAGGAGTGCCACACCATGAATTCCAAACTCGTATCTCTGTTCTGCTGTCTGATCATGCTCGTGAGCTTTTCCGGCTGTACCAAGGTCACACAGCTTGTAAAAGACAATCAACCAACCAAAGCGGAACTGCTCGCAGAAATCAACGAAGAGCATCAGCGTTGGGAAGCGGCTCCTGCCGCCGACCCAACTCCCTATCTGCGACATTACGATGACCCCGCCGATGCACAGAAATATTTTGATTACGTCACCGATACCTACAGCGAATACGATGCCGAAAAAGAACTGACCGTAGAAGAAGCGAAAGAGGATGTGAACTATCTCTTCGATGCCTTCTATTATGATTTTGCCTTCTATGACTATTTTGGCGGGCACACTGTATTCGATCAGGCAAAAGCAGAGATTTTACAAGAGCTTCAAGCAAAAGACAACCTGACCTGCAAAGACTTACAGGAGGTTTTGGTGAAACACCTCACCTTTATCAAGGACGGCCATTTCAATATCAATCACAACTTCCCGGCGGAAAAGGAGATCTCCTTCTTTTTCCGGCAGGTGATGTTCGTAAAAACGGATTCGGGCTATCAGAATGCCAATGGAAAAGTCGTTGCATCCGTGGACGATCATCCCGATCTGGATGAACTGTTCAAGCGTTCAATCTCTGAGCAGGGGTATCTGGTGTATTATCCGGTCCTGCTGAAGCCTGCCCCATTTGATGGGACTGAGTGGGAAAAGCACACCTGTGATGAAACGCTGACGGTGCACTATACAGACGGCAGTACCGACACACTGACAGCTGACACATGGAGCCAGTATTATAAAGAGCTTCCCAAAGACCAGAATACTGACCTTCGCCAGACAGATGGAATCCCGGTGTTCCAGTTCAACAGCTTTGATGGCTCTTTTCTACAGGAGGTCAATGCTGCGGCGGCACAAATGAGTGATGCTGCGATCTCCATGCTGGATCTGCGCTCCAATGTCGGCGGATATGAAGAAGTAGCTCATCAGTGGATCACCCGATACAGCCGCCAGCGTGTACAGGGCAATGGAGTCCGCTATGACGTTGTTAATCCGGTATCCGTAGCGATAGCTCATCGGTGGCAAACGCACGACAACATTCTGATTCTTTTAAGCGGAAAATGCTCTGCCTCTTCTGCAGAAATCACAATGGACCTTGCCTATAATCTGGAAAACAGCCTGATCATCGGAGAAAACACAAATGGATGTATGATCGGAAATGGTGGGCATGTGGAACTGCCGAACAGCAAATGCTCGGTTATAATGACATCCGTAGGTGTCTATCTGCTGCCGGAGGGTGCAGATTATTTTGAAGAAATGCGTGGCCTTTCTCCGGATATCTGGGTCCCGGCCAAAGAAGCCGAGACGCTGGCGGCAAAACTGATGGAGAATTTGAAATGAGATTCGAATCCTCCCGGCCGCAAATTTAACGCCAGTCCTCTTGTTAGACGTTCCTACGGCTCCAGGAACCGCGCACTAAGCAACAGCCCGCTGGGCTGATTGCTTACCCCGCCTGCGGCGGGGCCGTGCTGTTCGAATCCTCCCGGCCGCAAATAAAAATCCCCAGCACACGAAAGTGTACTGGGGATTTTATGCGACCGGGAGGATTCGAACCTCTGGCCTTCCGGGTCGGAGCCGAACGCTCTATCCAGCTGAGCTACGATCGCACATCTTCTGAATGGATTCAGTATAAGGTAGTATAGCACAGCCGGACAGAAATTGCAAATAGAAATCTTCGCCCTTGTCGGCCAAATTTCTGCATCCGAAGCATCCTTCTGAAAAATCATCGGGCGGCGCGTAAAAAATTCACCTCTGCTTTTTGGGTTTTTCATCTTGCAAAAGCGCCGCCGGGCCTTATAATAGAGCTTGTGCCCCGGTGTGCGCGGGCACCGTTTCGGATCAGGAAAAGGAATCATCAAGTTATGAAGTCAAACACCAAATCGCTGACGGAAGGCCCTCTGGCCAAGCAGATCCTTCTGGTCAGCCTGCCGCTGGCACTGTCCAACCTGCTGCAGGTGCTGTTCAACATGTCGGACGTCGCGGTCGTGGGCCGGTTCGCCGGTTCCACGGCGCTGGGTGCGGTGGGCTCCACGAGCATCTTCGTCACCCTGTTCACCGGTTTTCTCATCGGCCTGAGCAACGGCATCAACGTGCTGGTGGCCCGCTTCTATGGGGCCAGGCACACCGATGACGTCCGCCGCACCGTTCACTCGGCGCTGGTAGTCAGCCTCATCGCCGGTGTGGTGCTGCTGTTCGTAGGCCTGCTGGGCTCCCCCGCCCTGCTGCGGCTGCTGAACACCAAGGAAGATCTGCTGCCCGGTGCCATCCTCTACCTGCGGGTCTACTTCCTCGGTATGCCCGCGCTGGCGCTCTACAACTTTGGCAACGCCATCTTCAGCGCCATCGGCGACACCAAAAAGCCGCTGTACTTCCTGAGCATCGCGGGTGTGCTGAACATCCTGCTCAACCTCTTCTTCGTCATCGTCTGCAAGCTGGATGTCATGGGCGTGGCGCTGGCCAGTGCCATTTCGCAATGCGTTTCCGCCGGGCTCATCCTCCACGCGCTGACTCAGGTGCAGGACTGCTACACCCTCCATTTCCGGGAAGCCCGGCTCGACCCGGCCATGACCCGAAGCATTCTGGCGCTGGGCCTGCCCGCCGGGTTCCAGAACGCCGTCTTCGCCATCGCCAACCTCTTCATCCAGGCAGGCGTCAACTCCTTCGACTCCCTCATGGTCAAGGGCAACTCCGCCGCCGCCAACGCCGACAACCTCATCTACGACTGCATGGCCGCCTTCTACATGGCCTGTGCCAGCTTCATGAGCCAGAACTACGGCGCAGGCAAGCCGGACCGCGTGAAAAAGAGCTACTTCATCGCGCTGGGCTATTCCTTTGGTGTGGGCCTGCTGTTGGGCAGCAGCCTGTTCGTGTTCGGCCGCGAGTTCCTGGCCCTCTTCACCACCGAGCCTGCCGTCATCGACGCCGGCATGAAGCGTGTGGGCGTCATGGGTCTGGCCTACTGCATCTCGGCCTTTATGGACTGCACCATCGCCGCCTCCCGCGGCCTGGGCAAGACCGTCGTGCCCACCGTCATCGTCATCCTGGGCTCCTGCGTCTTCCGCGTCATCTGGGTGTACACCATCTTTGCCCACTTCCACACCATCCCCTCGCTTTATCTGCTCTACCCCTGCTCCTGGATACTGACCGCTCTGGCGGAGATCGTCTACTTCGTCCACTGCTACAAGCAGGCCATGAAAATTTTCCGTGAGCCGGTCCCTGCGTCGCTGTAAACCGTTCAGACATAAGAAAAGGCAGATGCCGTTCGATGCGGCATCTGCTTTTTTGTTTCATTACACCTTTACTTCTCCCGCCAGCACCCGCTGATAGTCCTCGTGTTTTCAACCCTGCTCTCTGTCCTCATTATAAACCGACCTTCTGCGCCGTGCAAGAAGTTTGGCACAACAAAAGCTCCCCGGAAACGAGGAGCTTTCGTTGGATTCCTTATGCGTATTGGTGGTTCAGGAACATCGCCTTGATGCAGACGACCTCGTCGTATTCCTCCTGCTCGACCTGAACGTCGGCGTTCAGCGCCTTCAGGCGGGCCTTGACGGCCTCCAACGCCTCCGGCACGGTGACGGCGCGGCCCTCTTCGATGGCGTCCATCATCTGCTTGAGGACGGTCGGGTGTGCGTAATAGCTCGGCACCGGGAACGCACCGTTCGGGTAGCGCTTCACATAGTCCGCTGCGGCCTGCTCGGCCCGGTCAGCCCGCTTCATGATGGCGCTGTGGTTGTTGCGGGCGGTGGGCAGCATGTTGTAGCTCGAAAAGAGGAAGATGGCCGCAAAGCCGAACAGCGCAAAGTAGATGCCGTAATTGCCCACATGGTTCGTGATGGCATAGAGGCCGTAGGCTGCGGCCACAAGGCCGAACAGGAAGATGGCCAATGCGACATAGCGGTACACCGGCTTGCTCTGCAGCTGGGCGCGCTTGCGGCGCTCGGCGGCGCTCAGCTCGTCCGAGATCTCTGGCTTAGCTTCCAGATACTCTTTTGCCCGGCGCAGCACCGTCAGGCTGTGCTCGGCGTCTTTCGTCAGCTCCGGCAGCTTGCGGGCGGCCTTTTCGGCCTCCTTCTTCTGCACGGTCTGCTCGCCTGCCGCGCTCAGCCGCTTGATCTGCGGCTGCTCTTTGGCCAGAACGTCCAGCAGGGCGTCCACGTCCCGCTCATCCTTGAAGTTGCACTGCTTCTGCTTGCCGCCGTCGTACTCCACCACCAGATAGGCCATGGAGGCGAACATCCCTTTGCCGGTAAAGCCGCCCTGGCTCATGGCGACCCGCTTGAACGCGCGGGTGATGCTGCCGTAAGGCAGATAATAGCAGCGGTCGATGTAAAAGCTGTTGAGGTACAGCGCCTTTTTGCCGACGCCGCAGGGGCCGATCTTTTTGCAGGCTTTTTTGTCTGCTTCCAGCTCGGCAGCGCCGAGTTTTGCCAGACCCAGTTGTGCAGGTTTGAACAGCATAGTGTATCCCTCTTTTGCGTTTTGTTTGTACCCATTGTCCCACTGTCTTTCGCAAAATGCAAGAGTCTTTTCCACTCTTAGCCAAAAGCAAGACCGGCCGCTGGTGTGGGCAGCGGCCGGTCTTGAGATCACAGGGGGTTATGCCGCCTTGAATGGGTTATGCGGCTTTCTTCTCCGTGTGCTTCTTGGTAGCATGGATAAACAGGGCCAGCATTGCAACGGCGAAGACGATGCCCACAGGGTATGCGATTGCCGTATTGTAGATGGTGGCGCCCTCAGCGGTCTTGCTGTTCAGCAGGCCGCCCAGGCACTCCGGAGCCAGCACGAAGTAGGTGCAGGACACAGCGCTCATGAACGTTGCGGGCACGGCCGTGATCCAGTAGTTCTTCTTTTCCTTGAAGAGGTACATGGAAGCGGCCCACAGAACGATCATGGCCAGCGTCTGGTTGGTCCAGCTGAAGTAACGCCAGATGACCGTGTAGTTGATGAAGCCCAGCGCGTTGCCGATGCCCAGGAAGGCGCCGACACCCAGAACGGGGATGCAGAGCTTCAGGCGGTTTCCGTAGCTGTCCTGGTCCAGCTTCAGCCAGTCGGCCAGAGTCAGACGAGCGGAACGGAACGCGGTATCACCAGAGGTGATGGGGCAGATGACGACGCCGATCATTGCCAGGGCAATGCCGACACCGCCCATGGTCTTGGAGCAGACGTCGTAGATGGCGGCGGACTGACCTTCGGCCAGAGCAGCGGCCAGACCGGTGTTCAGACCACCGGTGACTTCGTACAGAGAGCAGCCGGCAGCAGCCCAGATCAGAGCGATGATGCCTTCGCAGACCATTGCGCCGTAGAAGACGAAGTGGCCCTGCTTCTCACTCTTCATGCAGCGCGCCATCAGAGGCGACTGGGTGGAGTGGAAGCCGGAAATAGCGCCGCAGGCGACCGTGATGAACATGAAGCTCCAGATCGGGGTGCCCGACGGGTGCATGCTGCCGAAGTGATCCCACAGTTCGGGGATGGTGTAGGCGGGGTTGGTGAAGATGCCAAAGATAACGCCCACTGCCATGATGATCAGGCAGATGCCGAAGACCGGGTAGATCTTGCCGATGATGGCATCAATGGAGATAAAGGTCGCGATGAAGTAATAGACCAGAATGATGATCAGCCAGAACAGGGTGGTGGTGAGCACACCGCTCATCCCGCTGTTCTTGCACAGGGTCACGATCAGGCCAGCAGGGCCGACTGCGAACACCGTGCCCACCATGATCAGCAGCACGACAGAGAACACACGCATGATGTTCTGCATCACAGGTCCCAGATACTTGCCGGTAACTTCTGCGATGGAAGCGCCTTCGTTGCGCTCGCTCATCATACCGGAGAAGTAGTCGTGGACGCCGCCTGCAAAGATGGTGCCGAAGGTGATCCACAGGAACACCACAGGGCCCCACAGAGCACCCTGCAGTGCACCAAAGATGGGGCCGAGGCCCGCAATGTTCAGCAGCTGGACGAGGAACAGCTTCCACTGCGGCATCACGACGTAGTCAACGCCATCGTTGATGCGCACAGCGGGAGTTTCACGGTCGTCCGGTCCAAACGTGTTGTCCACGATCTTGCCATAGACAAAATAGCCTACGATCAGGAGCGCCAGACAGAGTAAGAAACTAATCATACCAGAAACCTCCTTTTTCAGATCCACGCCCACGGCCCCATTCTGCCGTGCGTGGTCCATGTCTGGCTTCATGTTAACACATTTTTCATAACTCGAACAATATCTTTCCCGCATAGCCCTCATATCAAAAAGTATATGGTGAGGCTCCCGGCGTTTCTTTTGGCAAAGATTTTTAGCGTCTCCTCGGCAAATTTTCTTTTCCGAAAACGTTCTTTGTGCGATTTTGACCGCCAAAAGTTGCAGCTCCCAAACTTTCCGCCTGTTTTTTGTGCAGTTTGACTACGCCTGCAATTTTTTCGCGATTTTCAGTGTTTTTTCGTGTTATTCAGCCGGGTTTCTCCCGTTGCAAACGAAGACCGGCCGTCCGGGGACTTCCCGGCGGCCGGTCTTCTGTGAATGGGCAAATATTAGAAGAGGAACTCAGGATCGCATCGGATCATGCGGCTTTCCTGACGCCAGCCTTTTTGGTGGCGTGGATAAACAGGGCCAGCATCGCAGCGGCAAAGACGATACCCACAGGGTATGCGACCGCCGTATTGTAGATGGTGGCACCTTCCGCAGTCTTGCTGTTCAGCAGGCCGCCCAGGCACTCCGGAGCCAGCACGAAGTAGGTGCAGGACACAGCGCTCATGAACGTTGCGGGCACGGCCGTGATCCAGTAGTTCTTCTTTTCCTTGAAGAGGTACATGGAAGCGGCCCACAGAACGATCATGGCCAGCGTCTGGTTGGTCCAGCTGAAGTAACGCCAGATGACCGTGTAGTTGATGAAGCCCAACGCGTTGCCGATGCCCAGGAACGCACCCACGCCCAGAACGGGGATGCAGAGCTTCAGGCGGTTCGCGTAGCCGTCCTGGTCGATCTTGAACCAGTCGGCCAGCGTCAGACGCGCGGAACGGAAGGCGGTATCACCAGAAGTGATGGGGCAGACGACGACGCCCACCATGGCCAGCGCAATGCCCACGCCGCCCATGGTCTTGGAGCAGACATCGTAGATGGCCTTGGACTGGCCCATGGCCAGCGCCTGTGCCAGACCGGTGTTCAGGCCGCCGGTGACTTCGTACAGAGAGCAGCCGGCTGCGGCCCAGATCAGAGCGATGACGCCCTCACAGACCATGGCACCGTAGAAAACGAAGTGGCCCTGCTTCTCACTCTTCATGCAGCGCGCCATCAGAGGCGACTGGGTGGAGTGGAAGCCGGAAATAGCGCCGCAGGCGACCGTGATGAACATGAAGCTCCAGATCGGGGTGCCCGACGGGTGCATGCTGCCGAAGTGATCCCAGATCTCCGGGATCGTATAGGCAGGGTTGGTGAAGATACCGAAGATGACGCCGATGGCCATGATGATGAGGCAGATGCCGAAGATGGGGTAGATCTTGCCGATGACCGCGTCAATGGAGATAAAGGTTGCGATGAAGTAATACACCAGGATGATGATGAGCCAGAACAGCAGCGAAGTGAACACGCCGGATGCACCGCTCTGGCTGCACAGCTCCACGATCAGGCCCGCAGGGCCGACCGCAAACACCGTGCCCACCATGATGAGCAGAACCACGGAGAAGACACGCATCACGTTCTGCATCACCGGGCCAAGGTATTTGCCGGTGATCTCGGCGATGGAAGCGCCGTCGTTGCGCTCGCTCATCATGCCGGAGAAGTAGTCATGGACACCGCCCGCAAAGATCGTGCCGAAGGTGATCCACAGGAAGACCACCGGCCCCCACAGAGCGCCCTGCATGGCGCCGAAGATGGGGCCGAGGCCCGCGATGTTCAGCAGCTGGACGAGGAACAATTTCCACTGCGGCATCACGACATAGTCCACGCCATCGTTGATGCGCACAGCCGGAGTTTCGCGGTCGTCCGGGCCGAAGGTGTTGTCTACGATCTTACCGTAGACGAAGTAGCCCACGATCAAGAGCGCCAGACAGAGCAAGAAACTGATCATACCAGAAACCTCCTTTTTTCGGTGCTGTCCGCGGCCCCATTCCGCCGCCGGGCAGCTCCCAATCTCTGGCCTCATGGTAACATATTTTTCATCATCTGCACAATATTTTTCCAGCATAGGGGTATATCGCATCCGATATACCTGCTAAGAATTTTTACCGTTGTCCGGTCCGTTTTTTGTCGAAAAGCCAGCAAAAAAGAAACGAAACCGAATTTTCGGTTTCGTTTCTTTGCCACATTTCTCTATTTTTATCAATTCCGGAGCCAAAACTTTAGCCGCTTCTTTGCCGGCGGCTTCTCATTTCATGGTCTGGGCCGCCTGTTTGTGGAGCAGATCGACAAACGCCTGTTCCTCCGCCCGCAGGCCACCCTTGTCCGGATAGACCAGGATATCCCGCATCTGCTGGCGCTGGGCCGGGCATTTCTTCAGCACCAGATGATACTGTTCCAGCGCCTTGCGGGGCATGGGTGACGCCCACATATACGCAGACGGGAGCCGCTGCAAGATCGAAAACTGGCTGCACCGCTCATACACATGGATACGCCGGGCTTGGTTCACATGCCAGCGCACACCGTCGCCGCCCTCCTCGCCGGGCAGCTGAAAGTCGTCGTGCCGGATCTCCATATACTGGTTCAGTTCGGTCAGGTCGCGCACCTCGTGCCGGGCCAGCGGGCCGTCCCGGTTGGTGAGCAGCTGATATTCGAAGTCCATCACCGGCTCCATCTTCAGCCCCCGCCGGGCGCAGTAGTGGGTGTAGTGTTCATCGTCCTCCACCGCATAGCGCAGCAGCGCCAGGTGATAGCCCCGCCGCAGCACGAAATCCAGCGCCTCCATCGAGCCGCCCTCCCGGATGTGGATGTGCACCCGCTCCAGATGCACCGCCTGTTCCAGATAATCCACCGCCGCATAGGACGCATAGGTCGCATGGGGCAGCATCACCCGCAGCTCCGCGCAGCGCTCCTGCTCTTCCTCGACGCTCCGGCTCAGGCGGTCCACATCTTCCAGCACCCGCTCGGCCTGCTCGATGAACCGCCGCCCCTGCTCAGTGGGGATCATGCCGGTGGAGGAGCGCTCAAAGATGCGGATGTGATACTCCTCTTCCAGATTTTTCAGCGCCTTGCTGATGTTGGGCTGGGCCGCATACAGCTGCTTTGCCGCAGCGCTCACCGACCCCCACTGCATGATGGCGACCAGATAGCGCAATTCTGTAATGTTCAAGCTCTTCTCTCCTTTTGGCGTCGTGTGGAACCATTTTGTCCTATTGTATCAGCCCCGGCGCCGGGCTGTCAAGTTGACGGCAGCGCATCGGGGCTTTATAATAAGAATACCACGTTCTCCCCTGCCGGGAGAATCATCTGTAAAACGAGAACACTGTATTTTTCGAGGAAGATCGTATGACATACCGCGTTTTGCGCATCGACGAGCAGCTGTACGGCTGCGAGGAGCTGCCGGAAGGGCAGCCCGTCTGCTGCGATGTCTTATTGGAGGACGAGACCGGCGAGCGCCGGGTCATCGCCTACCAGGACGCTGCGCTGACCCGCCTTGGCATCGACGAAGGCGACGCCGTCCGGCTCGACCACCATACCCTCATCAAACTCTGAAGGAGCCTCTATGCACAGCTTATATTTTCCCCGCCACGGCGAGACCGTCTGGAACGTTGAAAACAAGATCTGCGGCATGACCGACAGCCCGCTGACCGCCCGCGGCCGAGCACAGGCCGCTGCGCTGGGGGCCAATGTCCGGGACAGCGGGGTCCACATTGACGAGATCCTGTATTCTCCCCTGTCCCGCGCTGCCGACACCGCTCTGGCTATCGCCGAGGCCACCGGCATCCCGGCCCGCCCGGAACCCCGCCTGCGGGAGCAGTGCTTTGGCCGCTACGAGGGGACGCCCCGCGATGGGGCCGAGTTCAAAGTCTCCAAGACCCACTTTGCCGACCGCTACTCCGGCGGCGAGAGTATGCTGCAATTGGCCCAGCGCATCTACGACCTGCTGGACGAGCTGCGGGCCGACGAGAGCAAGACCTATCTGCTGGTCGCCCACAACGGCATCGCCCGCGTGGTGCGGTCTTACTTTTACGATATGACCAACGAGGAGTATGCCGCCTTCGGCATCCGGAACTGCGAGTTCGTCGAGTATACGTTTGCATGACAACGAAAGCCGCCGGGGCCCCGGCGGCTTTCGTTGTCCTAGCGCGTCACACATGACGGTAATGGAATTTCCGATCTTTGGTCACGAACATATACACGCTCACCCCCAGCGCGGCAAGCTCGGCGGCCGTGACGGCCAGCCAGATGCCATCCATCCCCATGAGCGCCGGCAGTGCGAAGACCGCCGCCACCTGAAACAACAGGGTGCGCAGAAAAGAGATGAGGGCGCTCGTCACACCGTCGCCCAGCGCGGTAAAGAAGGACGACGCATAGACGTTGAAGCCCATGATGAGGAAGCTCAGCGCATAGAGCCGGAAGGCATGGGTGGTCAGTGTTAGCAGCCCGGCATCGTAGCCCACGAAGATGCGGGCCACATGCGGGATGAGGAACATCGAACCAATGGTCATGACGACGGCCACCACGCCGATGAGGCGGAAGCTCATGGAATAAAGGTTGTGGACCTCCCGGTGATTGCGGGCACCGTAGTGGTAGCTGACGATGGGGGCGCTACCGACGGCATAGCCCACGAAGACGGCCACAAAGAGGAAGGCCGCATACATGATGACCCCGTAGGCCGCCACGCCGTCCTCGCCCGCAAAGCGGAGGAGCTGGTAGTTGTAGAGGATGTTGACCAGCGACATGGAGAGGTTGGTCATCAGCTCCGACGAGCCGTTGATGCAGGCATTCCGCAGGACGCGGCCATGGAACTTCGTCCGGCTCAGGTGCAGGCGGCTGGTGTTGTTCCGGTCCAGGAAATAGAACACCGGCAGCAGGCCGCCGACGATCTGGCTGAGGAAGGTCGCGACAGCGGCACCCTCGACGCCCCAGCGGAGCACCCCCACCAGCACAACGTCCAGCACCATGTTGGTGCAGCCCGCGCCCACGGTGAAAGCGAAGCCCAAGTGGGGCTTTTCAGCCGTAACGAAAAAGCTTTGGAACATGTTCTGCAAGATAAAGGTCGGCAGGCTGACCAGCAGGATGCGGCCATACCGCAGCGCATAGTCCAGCATCTCCCCCTTTGCGCCCAGCAGCTCCGCCACCGGCTCAAGGATGACCAGACCAACGGCGCTGAACACGATGCCCGCTGCAAGGGCCGAACTGAGGAAGAGGCTGAAAAGTTCGTCCGCCTTTCTCCCATCGCCCTCGCCCAGCGTGATGCCCACGATGGCGCTGCCGCCGGTGCCCAGCATAA
>ERZ791912.1219-NODE-1219-length-12509-cov-3.210454_pt1 | contig 12509 bp, 6 predicted proteins | sample MGYA00510141_ERZ791912 | MGnify/ENA primary metagenome ERZ791912 (study PRJEB30046, sample SAMN00792082) | human gut metagenome | study: EMG produced TPA metagenomics assembly of the A metagenome-wide association study of gut microbiota in type 2... | reverse complement strand
CCAGGCGAAGCAGGTATCCAAGTTTTTGCATACAGTGAGTGATTTCGAACGTCTGGGCGACCATGCGGTGAATATCTCAGAGGTTGCGGCGGAGCTGAACGAGAAGAAAATTGCATTTTCGGATGAGGCACAGTATGAGCTGGATGTGCTGGAGAATGCAGTAAAAGAGTGTGTCAGTCTTGCGGTGGATGCATTCTGTGCGGATGACCTTGAGATGGCGGCAAAAGTAGAACCACTCCGCGAACTGATCGGTATCCTCTGCGATGAACTGAAACTGCGTCATATCGCAAGACTCCGCACCGGAAAATGCGAGATGAAGCAGGGATTTGCGTTTAATGATCTGCTGACGAACCTGGAACGAATCGCAGCACACTGCTCGAACATCGCAGTTGCCATGATCGAGCTTGAGGCAGCAGACTTTGATACCCATGAGTATTTAAAGAGTGTCCGCGAGTTAAAGAATGACACTTACATGGCATACTTTGATGAGTATGAAAGAAAATATGACATCAATGGTTACCGGAAGAAAAAGACAAAAGCACAGAAATAGAGATCAGTGATTACGGCTGTCGTACTGAAAGGAGAAATTCCCGGATTGTATGGCAGCTTTTTTGTTCCATTCTTTTGGAGAAATTTTCTGATGGAAAACATCATAAGCCGGGAACTTTATTCTAGTCAAAAAAGATAGAATGATGTACTATGAAAAGGAACAGAAAACGAAAATTAGAATTTGAAAAAAGTTAGGGAAAAACATGTCGCTGCAATTTATTTTCGGAAATTCAGGAAGTGGAAAATCATCCTATTTATATAGGAACATACTAAAAGAGGCGGCAGAGCATCCGGAGAAAAATTATCTGGTGCTTGTGCCGGAGCAGTTCACCATGCAGACACAGCGCGAGCTTGTGCGGCTTGAAAAGTCACATGCTATCATGAACGTGGATGTGTTAAGTTTTGCGCGCCTTGCATACCGTGTGTTTGACGAGCTTGGGAAACAGAACCTGCGCGTGTTGGAGGAGACCGGAAAGAATCTGGTGCTCCGCAAGCTTGCAGGGGAGCAGAAGAAAAGCTTAAGTGTGCTGGGCGGTAACTTAAACCGGATGGGGTACATCAGTGAGGTGAAATCCCTCATTTCCGAGCTGACGCAGTATAACGTGTCACCAGAAAAATTGGATACATTTTTGGAGACGGAGGATGTCGGGGAGACATTGCGCCTGAAAATGCAGGATATCTCGGTCATGTATCACAGTTTTTCTGAATATCTGCAAGGGCAGTATATCACCTCTGAGGAAGTGTTATCGCTATTGTGCGATGCCGCAGAGGATTCGAATATTATAAAAGACAGCGTGATTGTGTTTGACGAATTTACCGGTTTTACACCGATACAGAATCAGCTTCTTAGAAAACTTTTAGTGTTATCAGAGCGTATCATTGTCTCCGTGACGATGGATGCAGGCGAGGATTTTTACCATTGCAGGGGCGAGCAGGAACTTTTTTCCATGAGTAAAAAGACGGTTTCGGTTCTGATGAAAATGGCAGAGGAACTTCATGTCACGGTGGAGGAGCCTGTTGTGTTATCCGATGGAAAAAATCACAGATATAAAAATGCTCCATCCCTGTACTTCATGGAGCAGAATCTGTTTCGACCGTATTATCATAAATGGCGGCAGAAGGAGGATGAACTGCGGATCGTGAGCCTTAAAAATCCGAGGGAAGAGCTTCACTTTGTGGCGCGTGAGATCACGAAATTTGTGCGTGAGAAACAGTACTGTTATAAGGATATCGCAGTGGTGACCGGGGACGTCAGTCTTTACGACAACTATGTGGATGAGATTTTTGCAGCGTATGATATTCCGTACTTTCTCGACCAGACGAGAACCATTTTATTTCATCCGTTTATCGAGTTTATCCGTGCGGTGCTTGAAGTGGTGGAACTTGATTTCTCTTATGAGAGCGTGTTCCGTTTCCTTCGCTGCGGACTGACCGGCATCACAGAACGGCAGATCGATCTGCTGGAAAACTACGTGCTTGCCAAGGGGATACGTGGCAGAAAAAAATGGGAAAAACAGTGGACGTTTGTGTTCGATGATACCGAAAAAGAGAACCTCACAGAAATGAATGAAGTGCGGGAAAAGATTTATGGCTTCTTTGCACCGTTATCGGAAGCGTTTGCCCAGGGAAAGACTGTGCGTGACGAGACCACTGTGTTGTATGAATTAATTGAAAAATTAGAAATAGAACAAAAATTAAAACAAAAAGAACTGGAATTTGAACGGCAGGGCAATCAGGTCAAGGCGAAAGAGTACGCCCAGATTTACAAAATTGTCATGGATCTGTTTGATAAGGTTGTGGACTTCCTGGGAGACGAAGTGCTTCCGGTCAAAGAGTATGCGGATATTTTAGACGCCGGATTTGAGGCTGCAAGAGTCGGCGTGATCCCGCCGGGAAATGATAAAGTGATGATCGGAGACATCGAGCGAACCAGATTGAACCATATCAAAATCTTATTTTTCATCGGTGTCAATGACGATGTTGTGCCGAAAGCGGGCAATGCCGGAGGTATCATCTCGCAGTTTGAACGTGAGAAAATGGTGGCATGTCATCTGGAACTTGCACCGGGTGCGCGTGAAAAAGTTTTTATCCAGCGGTTTTATCTATATCTGAATGTGACGAAGCCATCTGATTTTTTATATGTGACTTTTTCAAAAGTGAATGCGGACGGAAAAGCACTTAGAAGGTCGTATTTTGTTGGAACGCTCTTAAAAATGTTCCCGGAGAAAACGGTGGAGGAAATCGAGGAGACAACTTCTGCGGACTGCATCATGACGCCGAAGAGCAGCATGGCGTTTTTCCTGGAGGGACTGCAGGATGATGACAGGGCATCTGATTTTTCTCAGGTAGAAAAAAGAAAATTATGGAATGCTCTCTCAAAATTCTACCTCACAGATTCCGAGTGGAAGCCGGAAACGGAAAAACTTTTAAAAACTGCCTACGAAGTGCACAGCGATGAGCCAATCAGCCACGCAGTGACGCAGGCACTTTATGGAACCGTGTTGGAGAACAGCGTCACAAGACTGGAGCGTTTTGCGGCGTGTGCCTACGCGCATTATCTGAATTACGGTTTACGCCTAAAGGAGCGTCAGCTTTTAGAGTTTGCAAGCGTGGACATGGGAAATATTTACCATGATGCGCTTGAACATTTTTCCAGACGTGTGGAAAAATCAGAGTACACCTGGTTTAACATCCCGGAGGATGTGCAGGAGACATTTATAGAGGAGAGCATGAATGACGCGATTGCCGGGTGCAAAAATGCCGGAGCGTTTGAGAACGTGAGAAACCGTTACCTGACCGGTCGGATGCGCCAGACCATCAAGCGCACGGTGTGGGCACTTACCACCCAGATCCAGAAGGGAAAATTTGTGCCGAGTGATTTTGAGGTGTCCTTTTCGCGGGCAGATAAATTGGACGCCATCCGTTTTCAGCTGAGTGATGAGGAAAAAATGAACCTGCTCGGCAGGATTGACCGTGTGGACACTTACGAGACGTCGGATAAAGTTTATGTGAAGATTATTGATTATAAATCGGGAAACACGAGTTTTTCACTCGTCAATCTGTATCACGGACTGCAATTACAGCTTGTGGTCTATATGAATGCGGCATTGGAATTAGAGGAAAAACGCCATCCGGGCAAAAAAGCGGAACCGGCGGGGATTTTCTACTATCACATTCAAAATCCGATAGTAGACGGACTTGGAAATGAGACAGAGGCAGAAATACGAAACAGCGTTTTGGAGCAGTTAAAATTAAATGGTCTGGTGAACGATGATCCGGAAATCTATGAGGCGATGGATTCAGATTTTGCCGGAAATTCTTCGGTCATCCCAATCGGAAAAAAAACGGACGGAAGCTTAAAAGCATCTTCCAAGGTTGCCAGTACTTACGATTTTTCTGTGATGTCTGATTATGTACAGGAGAAAATCAAAGAGACCGGGAAAAAAATCTTTGCCGGAGATATTTCGATTCATCCATACTCGCTGGACGGAAAAAGTGGCTGTGATTACTGTCCATACCATACCGTCTGCGGTTTTGACACCCGGATGCCGGGTTATTCCTATCATAAACTGGAAAAATTTGACAGTGCGGACGAGATATTAAAGCGTATGGAAAACGAAAAGCAGGAACAGTAAATAACAGGAGTGAGAAATATGGGAGTTTCATGGACCACAGAGCAGCAGCAGGTCATTGACTTAAGAAATCGAAATATATTGGTATCTGCGGCAGCAGGTTCTGGAAAGACCGCTGTTTTAGTAGAGCGGATCGTGAAAATCATAACAGACAAAAATCATCCGGTCGACATTGACCATCTGCTGATCGTGACGTTTACCAATGCGGCAGCGGCAGAGATGCGGGAGCGAATCGGAAATGCGATTGAGAAAGCGTTAGACGAACAGCCGGGGAATGAGCATCTGTTAAGGCAGTTGACCTTGATTCACAATGCACAGATCACGACCATCGACAGCTTCTGTCTGTATGTGGTGCGCAATCATTTTCATGAGATCGATCTGGAACCGAATTTCCGTATCGGGGATGAGGGTGAGTTAAAATTACTGCGCGAGGATGTTCTTGGCAGAGTTTTGGAACAAAATTATGAGGAGCCTTCGGAAGCATTTTCCGATTTTGTGGAGGGCTATGCTTCGGGAAGAACCGATGCTGCATTAAATGAGATGATCCTTCAGTTATATGAGTTTTCCAGAAGTTATCCGTGGCCGGAAAAATGGCTGGATTCCTTTGTGGGGATCTACCGCATCGAAAACAGGGAGGAGTTAGACCGTGCAGAATGGCTTGCTCCGCTCACGGAAAATATCTGTTTTGTCTTAAAAGACTGTGAACAGCTCTTAAAGCAGGCGCTTGCAATCACACAGCAGGATGACGGACCGGATATGTACGAGAAAGCAGTGCAGAGTGATCTGGAAAAATACGAAAGTTTGTCAAAACTAACCTCTTTCTGTGAACTGTACGGGGCGCTTTCCGATATCAAATACGACAGACTTGCGAGCAGCAGAGGTTTTGAGGGAGATCCCGATAAATTAGAACTGGTGAAAAGCCTCAGGGAACAGGCGAAGGATGTGGTGAAAAAGATCTGCAAACAATATTTTTTCTGCTCGCCGGAGATGATGATCGAGCAGTTAGAGCGCACGGAGCCGATGTTAGAGGAGGTTGTCCGTCTCACAAAGCAGTTTGCAGATGAGTTTGCAGCCGCAAAACGCCGGAAAAATCTGGTGGATTTCCATGATGTGGAACATTTTGCATTGCAGATCCTTGTGGATGAGGAGACGGAGAAGGCGAAAAAGACTGCGGAAGAGTTCCGGGATACCTTTGAGGAGATCATGATCGACGAGTATCAGGACAGCAACGAAGTGCAGGAGACACTGCTTCGCTCCATTTCCAGAGAGGAGCGTGGGGAAAATAATATTTTCATGGTCGGGGATGTAAAGCAGAGTATCTACCGGTTCCGTCTCGCAAGACCGGAGCTTTTCATGAAAAAATACGACTCCTATTCGCTGGAAGAGAGTACCACACAGCGTATCGATCTGCACAAAAACTTCCGGAGCAGAGAGGAAGTTTTAACCTGCACAAACGATATTTTTTACAAAATCATGGTGCGGAGCCTTGGAAATGTGGAGTATGATGCGGAGGCTGCACTGTATCCGGGGGCAAGCTATCCTGTCAGCGCAGACTTCACCCCGGAGATCCTGCTCGCAGACAGCAATGACGAATTATTGGAGGACACCGAACTTTCCGATAAGAAGACATTAGAAGCAAAAATTGTGGCGGAGGAGATCAGACACCTGATGAAAACGCAGCCTGTCACCGATAAGGCGACCGGAGAACTTCGGGCGGCACGTTACTCCGATATTGTAATTTTGCTCCGCAGCCTGTCCGGCTGGGCGGATTCCCTTGTGGAAGTGCTGAACGGAAATGGGATCCCGGCGCACACGGTTTCTTCGACCGGATATTTTTCCACGGTGGAAGTACAGACGGTGCTGTCCATGCTGAGGCTTTTGGATAACCCAAGGCAGGATATCCCGATGGCGGCAGTACTCCGCTCGCCGATGGCAGGGCTTACTGATGAGGAGCTTGCGGTGTTAAGGCTTGAAGATGGCAGTGTGCCTTTTCATGAAGCGGTGCTCGAACTGGCAGAAGGACTTTATGAAGAGGACGGGCAAAAAGAAATTTCAGATTCAGAGGCAGATTCAGAGGCAGATCAGAAGCAGGGAAGAAACGCGGACGGGAAAAAAGAAGATGATATAGAGACAACCGCTCACCGGAAATTGCTCAAATTTTACAAAAAATACAGGCAATTACGGCAGCTCGTCCCGGACACTCCGATCCATGAGCTGATCGAGATCATCCTGCGCGAGACCGGATACGGTCATTATGTGGCGGCAATGCCGGCAGGAAGCAGAAGAACAGCGAATTTAAACATGCTTTTGGAAAAAGCCGCAGCCTACGAAAAGACGAGTTACAAAGGACTGTTTCATTTTGTGCGTTATATCGATGAGCTGCAAAAATATGATGTGGATTTCGGTGAGGCAGACATGGTCGGGGAGAACGAGGACGTTGTCCGGATCATGAGTATCCATAAGAGCAAAGGTCTTGAGTTTCCGATTGTGATCGTGAGCGGAATGGGCAAAAATTTCAATAAGCAGGACACGCGGAGCAAAATGGTACTTCACCCGGAACTCGGCATCGGTCTTGACTACATGGACGGAAAAAAGCGTATCAAATCACCGACTATCGCAAAGAAGGCGATTGCAAAGCAGATCGAGCTGGAAAATCTCGGCGAGGAACTTCGTGTACTTTACGTTGCCTTAACCCGTGCAAAAGAAAAGCTCATTCTCACCGGGACATTAAAGGATGCCCCGGAAAAACTAGAATTTTTCAGGCAGCAGGCGAATCTTTCGAAAGCAGCAGACAGACCGCTTTCCTACCTTACAAGAGAAGGGGCTTCCGGTTATCTGGACTGGATACTTCCGGCAGTGCTTTCCTATGGGGACAAATACCCGGTTCGGATCGTGGAAGCGGCAGAGCTTGTCTTAGACGAAGTGGAAAACCAGTTAGAGCAAAATGAAGATCTGACAGAGCGGATCGAAGAGATTGAAGCGGCGGACACACAGCTGGTTGGACAGTTAAAACAGCGATTTTCGCAGCGTTATCCATATCAGGTTGACGTTTTGAGGAAAAACAAATATTCCGTATCCGAATTAAAGCACCGTGCGATGCGTGAACGGTTTGAGGCAGAACAGGAGGAGACGGTCCCGGCATTTTTGGAAGAACCTGTGACACCAACGATCCCTCTTTTTATCCAGAGAGAGGAGAGTGTGGAACAGGAAACAGCAAACCGTGGTGCGTTGAGAGGAACCGCAGTACACCGCGTCATGGAGTGCTACGATTTTGCCTCAGAAAAAAGCGTGCAGGAACAGATGGAGGCTATGGAAAAAGAGGAGAAGATCACTGCGGATATGCGCGCACTCGTGAAAGAGCAGATTGTGGCAGATTTTGTTTCCTCGGAAACAGGAAGGCGGATGGCTCTCGCACAGTGCGGGGGAGCACTTTACCGTGAGAAACCATTTGTCATGGGATTTACGGAAGAAGAGCTGGAAAACTATGGTTTCGGAGTAGGCAGTAACACAGATTCCTGTGAGAACATCTACGAAAAAACAGACAGCGATCAGGAAAAGGAAGAACAGAAAAAAGTCCGTCATGAGGAGGACTTAACCTTAATTCAGGGAATCATCGATGTATTCTGGATTGAGAAAGACGGAATCGTCCTGCTTGACTATAAGACCGACCGTGTGCAGCAGGCAAAGGAACTCATCGACCGCTATGCAACACAGTTAAAGCTTTATGCGGATGCGTTGGAGCGGGTTTTTGCCGCACGAAAACTCAAAGTGAAGGAAATTTTGATTTATTCCTTCTTTTTGGAACAATTGATTACTTTATAACAGGAGAACAAAATGGGACAGATCATACTTGCCTCGGCTTCGCCGAGAAGAAAAGAATTGTTAGAACAGATTGGACTGGAATTTGAAATCTGCCCGGCAAAGGGAGAAGAGGTTATCTCCAAAAGCGTGCCGGAGGAGGTTGTGATGGAACTTTCCGAGCAGAAAGCAAAAGAGGTCGCAGGTATGGTAAAAGCTTACGAGAGCGGACACGAGGAACTGATGACACCGCAGGACATCTTAGTGATCGGGGCGGATACCATCGTCGCATGCGATGATACCATCCTTGGAAAACCGAAGGATGAAGCGGGTGCAAAGCGGATGCTGAAGCTTTTGTCAGGAAGAAAACATGCCGTGTATACAGGCGTTACGTTTGTGTTTTTGGACAAAAATGGACGAGTGGGAGCACATACCTTTTATGAGAAAACAGAAGTTACCATGAAGCCGTTGTCAGAACTTGAGATCGACCGCTATGTTGCAACCGGAGAACCGATGGACAAGGCTGGAGCATACGGAATCCAGGGGAAATGTGCAATCTATATCGAGGGAATCGAAGGTGACTACAATAATGTGGTCGGACTTCCTGTTGCACGTATTTATAAGGAACTGCAAAAGCTTGGAATTGATCCCTATCTATGGTAAACTGCATATACACACAATTACAAAGGAGAACAGCGTATGAACGAATTTGATGAAGTATGTCTGGAATATTTTCTGGCACATCAGGAACAGCTTCTGCCGGAGCCGGTGGCAGAGACAATGGAAGAGGCAGAGGAATTTTTAGAGGACTGCATGGCGGTTGTATGTAAGAATCTGAAAGAGGTAAAAGCCTATTTCGAAGATCAGGGGGCTGATATCGAGGGAATGTCACTCAAGATCTGGAGGAGGCAAGCGAAGTATTTGCCCTCCCGGATGGCAGATATCTGATCGTGGAAGCTTAAATTTTTATAAATTTCCCGGAATGGGATTGACAAAAGAAAAAATGTTTATTATACTCAAAAAGTTTGCAAAACAGGCAGAATGAGAACGTCCTTTTGCAGCAGAAAAAGACTGTAAAAAAGGCATTTTGACAAGGAGAAAACTACATGAAAAATTATGATGTGATTATTATTTGGGCAGGTCCTTCCGGTATTTTCTGTGCATATGAACTGATCCATGCCAACAAAGACCTGAAGATTTTAATGATTGAAAAAGGACGCCGTATCGAGAACAGACAGTGTCCGAAGAGAAAGACAAAAGTATGTGTAGGCTGTCAGCCATGTTCCATCACGACCGGATTTGCCGGAGCAGGAGCATTCTCCGATGGAAAATTATCTTTATCCCCGGACGTAGGTGGAAATCTTCCGGAGATTTTAGGATATGATGAGACTGTTACATTATTAAAAGAATCCGATGATATTTATTTAAAATTCGGAGCAGATACAAAAGTTTACGGTGTGGATAAAGAAAAAGAAATCCGCGAGATCCGTAGAAAAGCGATCACAGCAAACTTAAAACTCATCGAATGTCCGATCCGTCACCTTGGAACAGAGGAAGGATATAAGATTTATTCCAGATTGCAGGAGTATCTGTTAGAGCAGGGTGTTGAGATGGAGTTCAATACCATGGTCAAAGATATCATCATTGAAGATGGCCAGGTAAAAGGACTTGTGACAGACAAAGATGAAACATACCATGCAAAAGAGGTCGTATCTGCAGTCGGACGTGAGGGAGCAGACTGGTTCTCACACATCTGTAACGGTCATGGGATCGAGACGCAGGTCGGTACGGTAGATATCGGTGTCCGTGTGGAAGTGCGTGACGAGGTTATGGAATTCTTAAACGATAACCTTTACGAAGCAAAATTAGTTTACCACACACCTACATTTGACGATAAAGTGCGTACATTCTGTACGAATCCATCCGGTGAAGTAGCAACTGAGTACTATGACAATGGACTTGCAGTTGTAAACGGACACGCTTATAAATCCAAAGATTTAAAGACAAACAACACCAACTTTGCAATTCTTGTATCCAAGAATTTCACAAAGCCATTTAAAACACCAATCGAGTACGGAAAACAGATCGCACAGCTTTCCAACATGCTCTGCGACGGAAAAATTTTAGTACAGACCTTCGGTGATTTCAGAAGAGGAAGAAGAACGACAGAGGAGCGTCTCTGCAGAAATAACCTGATCCCTACTTTAAAGGATGCAGTACCTGGAGATCTTTCCCTTGTATTCCCACATCGTATTATGGTGGATATCGAGGAGATGATCCTTGCACTTGATAAGGTAACACCGGGTATTGCAAGTGATGAGACTTTATTATATGGTGTCGAAGTAAAATTCTACTCGAACAAGGTTGTTGTAAACAGAGACTTTGAGACAAGCGTAAAAGGTCTTCGTGCCATCGGTGACGGAGCATCTGTAACCCGTGGACTGCAGCAGGCATCCGCAAACGGAATCTCTGTTGCGAGAAGCATTTTAAAAGCTATGGAAGCTTAAATGAACAGCATGAAAAAAAACAGAAAAAAAATGACACTGATATGTCTGCTCTGCTTTTCCTTTCTGCTCACAGGATGCAAGATAGGAAATAAGGAAGTGATCGTCTCAAACACATTGAACAACCGTCAGGTATTCCGCATTGGAAATGTGTCCTGCGGGCTGAAAGAGGCGAAGGTATATCTGGTGAACTACCAGAATATTTACGGAACAGCCTATGGACTCGATCTCTGGCAGCATGATTTTGGAGACAGTTCCCTGGAAAACTATGTGAAAAATATCACAATGCGGGAGCTGGCACAGGTGGTCTGCTTAGACCAGCTTGCAAAGGAAAAAGAGATGGAGCTTTCCGAAGAAGAAAAGGAAAAGACCGCTCAGGCGGCAGAGGAGTACTTTGCCTCGCTCACGGAGGAGGAGACTGCCTATATGGGCGTTTCGGAGAGTGACATCAAAGAGTACTATGAGCATTATGCGCTGGCACAGAAAGTGTACCACTCACTCACAAAAGCGGTGAATGAGGAGGTCAGCGATGATGAGGCACGGGTGATGGAGATCATGCAGATTTTTGTTTCGGATGAGAGCCGGGCAAATGAGATCGCATCCAGATTAGCCCAGGGAGAAGATTTTGCAACACTCGCCAATAATTATAATGAGCTTGGCAGCATTCAGGTAAATATTTCAAGGGATGATCTCCCGGCTGCAGTAGAAGAGATCGCATTTCAGATGGAAAATGATGAGGTTTCCGGTAAGATCACAGTGGATGGAGGCTTTTATTTCATTAAATGCCTGAACAAATACAATCAGGAGCTGACAGAGGCGAACAAAGCCAATATTGTAGACAAAAGAGAAAAGGAAGCTTTTGATGATGAATACAATGGATTTGTTTCTTCCCTGAGTTCGAATATCAACGAAGAACTCTGGGAGAATCTGGAACTTGAGACAGGTTCCGGGATGAAGACGGATACGTTTTTTGAAGTTTTTAATACTTATTGTGGTGATATGTGATATCACCACAATTTTTTCGAGGGAAAAAGATATGACGAAGGATATGACAAACGGATCGCCAATGAAGCTGATTCTTGGATTTTCCGTACCACTTTTGTTTGGATTTTTATTTCAGCAGTTTTACAATCTGATGGATACGTTGATCGTAGGACGTTTCCTCGGAGTAGATGACCTTGCAGCGGTAGGTTCCACAGGCTCCGTCAACTTTCTTATCATCGGATTCTGTATGGGAGTGTGCAACGGATTTGCGATTCCTCTGGCACACAAATTCGGCGCAGGAGACTATAAGGGCATGCGTGGCTTTATGATGAACGCCATTTACCTCTCTGCTATTTTTGCAGTGGTCATGACGATCGTGACGGTCATTTTCTGTATGCCGATCCTGGAGCTGATGCGCACACCGGAAAATATCATTGACGGTGCATACCGTTACATTGTGATCATTTTCTGGGGGATTCCGGTCACCTATCTGTACAATCTGGTTTCGGGAATTATCCGTTCCATGGGGGACAGCAGGACACCGGTTGTGTTTCTGGTGATCGCTGCGGTCATTAATATCGGACTGGATCTGTTTTTTATCGTAGTGCTCGGAACCGGAGTGGAAGGTGCAGCATGGGCAACGGTGATCTCACAGCTGATCTCCGGTGTGGGATGCCTTATTTACAGTATCAGACATTTTGAGATACTGCATCCGGAAAAAGAGGAAATGCAGGTAAATAAAACGTACATGATGACATTGTGTGGAATGGGCGTTCCGATGGGACTGCAGTATTCCATCACGGCGATCGGAAGCGTTATCTTACAGAGTGCGGTCAACTCCCTTGGCTCTCATGCGGTTGCCGCAATGACAGCCGGAAGCAAGATCGGAATGTTTTTCTGCTGCCCGTTTGATGCGTTGGGTTCTACGATGGCAACCTATGGCGGTCAGAATGTCGGGGCAAAAAAACTGGACCGTGTCTCAGGAGGTTTAAAGGCGGCGTCCATTCTCGGATGTGCGTATGCGGTGCTGGCATTTGTCATT
>ERZ791912.1200-NODE-1200-length-12716-cov-2.849222_pt1 | contig 12716 bp, 8 predicted proteins | sample MGYA00510141_ERZ791912 | MGnify/ENA primary metagenome ERZ791912 (study PRJEB30046, sample SAMN00792082) | human gut metagenome | study: EMG produced TPA metagenomics assembly of the A metagenome-wide association study of gut microbiota in type 2... | reverse complement strand
AGAGAACCGCCCCCTGACGCCCCGACATGGCGGCGATAAAGGCGGCGCGAAGTGCGACTTCAGTTTTGCCAAAGCCCACATCACCGCAGACCAGCCGGTCCATCGACTTCCCTGAAGTCATGTCGTCGACTACCGCATTGATGGCCGTGGACTGATCGGGAGTTTCATCAAAAGCGAAGCCTTCGCGAAAGGCTTGATAGTCTGCCGGATCGATCTTGAAGCGGATGCCTTCGCGCGTGCGGCGAATGGCATACAGATTTAAGAGTTCGGCCGCCGTATCACGAACTTCCTGCGCGGCCTTGCGCTTGGCCTTTTCCCAATCGCCGCGCCCCAATTGATGGAGCGGCGCATGCTCCGGATCGGCGCCTGCGTAGCGCGAGATGAGCTGCAGATTGGTAATGGGCACGAAAAGTTTGGCGTCGTTCTTATAGGTGATCTCCAAAAATTCCGCGTCGCCATCCGGCGTCTCCATATGCACGAGGCCCTGATAGCGCCCAATGCCGTGGTCGGCATGGACGACGGCGTCGCCGGGTTTGAGTTCGGCGACGTCGCGCACCATCATCTCGAGCGTCGTCGCGTGCTTCACGCGGCGCAGACGATGGCGGCGGGGACTGGCAGCATAAAGCTCCGCTTCCGAGAGAATAACGATTTCCGGATGATGGAAAACGGCGCCGGAAAAGAGCGGCGCGGCGGCGATGCCGAGCGCTGAATCGGCATCGAGGAAGGTCTGCCAATCGGGGAATTCTTCTACGCTCAGGCCGCCCGTGCGCAGGAGCTGAGACATGGTCTCCATACGGCCGGCGGAGGGCGCGGCGATCAATGTGCGCACTCCCTTCATTGCCGATTCGCGCGTACGTTCCAAAAGCTTCCCGACCGGATTCTGACTCTTGCGGTCAACCTCAATGCCGGTCAAGCGTTTCAGATCCTCTGCGTTCTCTTTTTCCTCGACCGTGAAGCGCGCAAAGTTCGCGAGCGACTTGAAGAATTCTTCGGGTTTGAGCCAAATGCGCTCGGGCGCAAGCGCCGGACGCTGCGGGTCGGCCGCAAGCACTTTGTAGTGCGAGGCCATGTCGCGCCCGAATGCCTGCAGCGCGGCTTCAATGTCGCCCAAGAGAAAGACCCGTGCATTGGGAGGAAGATAGTCCGTGAGCGCAGCCGTTTCGTCAAAAAAGAGCGGGAGATAGTATTCGATCCCCGGCGGGAGAATTTCCTTTTCAATGTCGCAGTAAACGATGCTCTTTTTCGGGTCGCCCGCAAACTCTCTGCGCCAGCGCTGACGGAAGGCGAGGAGCGCCTCCGGGTCAACCGGGAATTCGTGGCCGGGAAGGAGTCGGATTTCCTCGGCAGATTCCATCGAGCGCTGCGTATCCACATCGAACCAACGGATGGATTCGATTTCGTCATCAAAGAAATCCAGTCGGAAGGGACGTTCAGACCCCATGGGGAAAACGTCGACGATGCTGCCGCGAACGGCAAATTCACCGGCGGCGAGCACTTGCTTCACATTGGCGTAGCCCGCGGCGGCAAGGCGCTTTTGCAGCGTCGTCAAGGAGATTTGTTCGCCCTGATGAAAGAAAAACGTATTGGCGCCGATATAAGAAACGGGTGAAAGCCGCTGAGAAGCGGTCACGGCAGAGGTGAGCAGCACGTCAGCGCCCCCCGTCGGCGCGGTCAGCCGATAAAGGGCTTCAAGGCGCTCAGAAACTAATTCTTCCTGCGGCGAAAGCACGTCGTAGGGGAGCGTTTCCCAATCCGGCAGCGGCCGAACATCCAGCTTCGGCTCAAACCACGGCATCTCCTGCGCGAGACGCGGCACGTCGGCCGGGTCGGCGCAGACCACCAGAACTCGTTCGCCTCGAGCGCGTGCTTCAAGCGCAGCCTGAGCCAAGGCGGCAGCATCGCTGGTTTGAGCGGAAATCGTAAGGCGAAGCCGATCACCCGGCTTTATGCGGGCAAGGTCGTCGGCAAAGATCGGGCCGAGAGAAGTCATGATGAATACGGGGTGCGGCAAAGCGCCCGGAAAGACTGCTGAAGCGGAAAAATAGAGAGATCTCCATTATGCACAAGGCGGTGGTCAATGGAATGTTGAACAGAGTTTCCCTAGAAACGAGAGCGTTGCGAGGAATGGCGTGTGCTAGCCTTAGAGCCTTTTCCTGAGGAGGAGGAATTTCAGAAATGCAGGCATTAACGCTCAGGCAGCGAAGTTTGGTGGGCCTCACGCTTTTTGCGATGTTTTTTGGCGCAGGCAACCTTATTTTTCCGCCCTGGCTCGGCGTGCAGGCCGGAACAGAGTCGCTCTCGGCCTTCATCGGCTTTCTCATTACCGCTGTCGGCTTCCCGATTCTCGGTGTGATGGCTGTAGCGGAATCCGGGGGCTTAAAGAACCTCGGCGCCCGAGTGCATCCGGTCTTTGCCTTCATCTTCATGTTCCTCATCTATCTCTCGATCGGCCCTTGCCTGGCGATTCCGCGTACGGCGAGCACCTCGTTCGAGATGGTGGTGCGGCCGCTTCTCGCCGAGAACGGTCTGCTCGAAGCCCCGCTCTTAGGCTGGACGGCGCTGGGCTTTTCTCAGCTTGCCTATTCAGTCCTTTTCTTTCTGGCGGCTTTTTTGGTAGCCCTGAACCCTGAAAAACTGACGAGCCGTCTGGGCAAATTTCTCTGTCCCATGCTCATTACACTCATCTGCGTGCTCTGGCTCGGCGCCTTTGTCAATCCCATTGGCGAAGCCGGTGCGCCCGCAGCTGCTTATGCGGGCGCAGCGCTTGCGCACGGCTTCATCGACGGCTATCAGACGATGGATACGCTCGCGGCTCTGAATTTCGGTCTCATCATTGCAATGAACATTCGTGCGATGGGTATTAAGAGCGAAGGCGCCGTCGTGAAGGAAACGGTTTTTGCCGGCTGCATTGCCGCGGCCGTCTTCTTTGTGGTCTACGGTGCGCTCACGCAGATCGGTGCAGAAGCGGGCGGCGCATTCACCGGGATGGAAAACGGCGCTCAAACGCTCACGGCTGTCGCTGACAAACTTTTCGGCACGGCGGGACAGGTGCTCCTTGGGCTCGTCTTCTTTATTGCATGCTTTAATACCTGCGTGGGTTTGATTGCCTGCTGCTCGGACTATTTCTCTGGACTCTTTCCCAAGCTCGGGTACCGCGGCTGGGCCGTGGTATTTGCGGTCGTCAGCATGGTGATCAGCAATGCCGGTCTCACGCTCATTCTGAAGTTTTCGATCCCTGTGCTGGTGGCTATCTATCCGCTCGCCATCGTGCTGATCGCGTTGGGTCTCATTAACTTGGCCTGGAAAAATCTTCACCTGCACCGCTGGGTTTATCCGCTTTCGATGCTCTTTACGGGTGTTGTTTCCGTGACTGCCGGGCTGGAAGCTTTCGGTCTCAATGTGCCCTTTTTGTCGAATCTCTGCGCAGATCTCCCCTGGTCCAACATTGATTTGGGATGGATTTCGCCGGCGATCGGCGGTGCGGCAGCGGGGCTCTTCCTCTCATGGAAGATTCCGCATGCCTGTGATCCAAGAACCTGAGTGTTCTTAAGCATTTCAGCAGTACAAACGGCGCGGATAAATTGAAATTTCCACGCCGTTTGTTATAGGGAGATGTGCGGATTTAAACGAGCGTTCAATCGTTTAAGCAAACTGGAGCCGCGAAGTCCGAAGGAGTGCAGAGCGACCTCATCAATCAAGCGTTATTGGGTGTTTGGGCGGTGAATTTTTCCTCAAAGACAGTTCCGCATTCCTGAAAGTACTCGGTGAAGTGCCGAAAACACGCCGAAACGCACTTGAAAAAGCCGACGGTGCGGCGTAGCCGAGATATGCGGCAACTTCTTCAGCGCGTTCCCCGGCCAGAAGTTTTTGAGTAGCGGTGAGCATAGCGATCCTCAGCCGCCATGCGCCAAAGGAAAGTCCTGTTTCTTTGAGGACAAGTCTTGCGAGTGTACGTTCGCTCATGGCGGTTTCCTGAGCCCATGAAGCGACAGGCCTGTCGAGCTGAGGAGATTGAATAATGGATTCCGCAATGCGCTTGAGTACGGGATGGTCGGGAAACAGCACAAAACTGATGGGGAGTTTCGGCGCGGCAGCGAGTTCCTCAAAAAGGACGCCGGCGAGGCGTGCTTCGTGACTGTGCATCGGGTAGCGCCTCGGCAGCGTCGAAAAATGCTTGAGCATCTCTATCACCATCGGTGAGAGCAGCAGACGGTAGGGCTCAGCCGGAAGCATCGCAGCCCATTCCGGATTGATGAGGCAATAGAGCGAGACGGCGCCTTCTCCAAGGAACCCTTCATGTCTGCACCCGGGCGGCACCCAGGCTGCGGAAGAGGGCGGAAAGGCAACGCGGTTTCTGCCTAAGGCAAGACCGACCAGGCCGGAAAGCGCAACCACGAACTGGCCGGTTTGATGTACATGCTGGCCTACAGATGCTTCGACGGAGGTTCGTTCATTGACGATCGTGCACTGAAGAAGTGACGTCGTGTCGTCGGGTTCAAACCCCATCGGCCACTTCGTAGCTTCAATGAAAGCGTTCATATCTCTCTGCCTAAAGGTGCTTGTTTTTATATGAGAAAACCGACGGAGTTCTAAGCTCCTCCGTCGGCAAGATGAAGAACGTTGGACGCCTTCTGACGGCAAACCGCTCTATGTGTCATTAGAAGACGTTTGCTGTCAGGAATGGACGGTTATGGAACTTTGTACTCAATATTGTGGCACTGAGCGCACATGTTTACGCTTTGCTGGTGACCGCGGTGGCATTCGGCACAATCAAGGCCGACCAGATGGTTGTAGTGCGGATTGGGATCGAGTTTAGAAGTTTGTTTAGCAACGGCATCGAGCGACTGATGACAGATATTGCACTGCGCGGTTGAAACTTTTGCACCCGCTTTAGGTGTTTCCTTGCCGTGACAGGATGCACATGCGACACCGCGCGCAACGTGACGGTCAGCGAGAAACTGTCCATCGGCAGCGCTCGCCGTGTTGATGGAAAGAAGGACAAGTGCGCCGGCGGTGAGGACGGCGGCGGTAAAACGATTGAACTGCATGGCGTATACCTCAAAGGATCAGGCGTTCTTGCGGGAAGCGGCGCGGCCGGCTGCATGACGGGCAGCAACGCGGCCGAAAACCATGCCGCCGCCCAATTGGTTGCCGCCGATATCGTCATAGACCCAGACGCCGCCAGCGGCTGCGCCAGCAGCATAAAGACCCGGGATCGGACGACGCTCAAAATTCACAACCTGTGCGTCCTTGTTGATCTTGGGTCCGCCAAATGTGCTGGCCATGCCGCCAGCAGCCGGAATCATGTAGAAAGGTCCCGTTTCAAGCGCATGCGGTTCGTCGTAGTCGTAGGGCGGATCCAGTTCCTTTGCTTTGCCCGCTTTCACTGCGGCATTGAATTCACGCACGGTCTCAACGAGATTCTTTTCCGGCACGCCAGCCTTTTTGGCAGCTTCCTCAATCGTGTCGGCTTTAATCACTTCAAAACCGAGTCGTGCGAAGCGTTTGATCGTGTTCGTGAGAATCTGTGCGTTCTTATCAGCGTCAGCACCAATCAGCATGAAGCTGCGGTTGTCCTCGGTTCGCTCGGCGATGGCTTTTGCTTTCGGAACCTGCAGCCAGGTTTCGGGAACAAATCGTTTGCCTTTCGTATTCACTTGAATGCCGTAGCCAGCATGCATGAGCGGGGACGGATTGCAGTGACCCGTCGGTGTGATGGGACCCGCATAGAACTGATCCATATTGACGAGCAACGCCTGAACCTCTTCGGCCATCAGAATGTTCTCGCCCGTAATCCATGGCGAACCGCGTACGATGAGGCGCGATGCCCAGGGACCGATGTATTTGTCGACCATCGCTTCGTTTGCGCCGTATCCGCCCGTGGTGAGGATGACGCCGCCGCGGGCCAGATAGTCTTTTCGGCCTTCGGGGGTAATGCAGGACACACCTTCGACATTGAAGCACTCGTCCTTGACGAGTGAGACAGCTTTGGTGTTGTAGTGAATGGCAACACCCTTCTTTTCAAGGGCCGCCATCAGGCACCGGATCAGTTTGCTGCCGCCCGTAATGCCTTCTCCCGGGCTGATCAGACAGCGTGAGAGTTCCGGTGCAGGAAGACCTTCCCAAAGATAAAAGGGGGTGCCGTGATCGGCAAGCCAATCGATGCCTGCGCCGGACTCTTCAGCGTATACCTTGATGAGTTCCGGATCAGAGCGCTGATGCGAGAGCCGCATCATGTCTTCGAAGAAGGCTTTCGGAGAGTCTTCAGGGTGGTTTTTCTGGAAGCGGCTCCCAACGGCAGCAATCCAGCCGGATGAATAAACGGTGGCGCCGTCGGGACGGTTCATCTTTTCCAGAAGGACCGTTTTTGCGCCTCGTTCGGCTGCTTCAAGCGCGGCGCACATGCCGGCGAAGCCGGCTCCTACAACAACGACATCCCAGTTCTCTGAGAGACGTTTTTTGGCCGGTGCTGCGTCCTGTGCGGCGTGAGCGGCGCCTGCAGTTGCAGCGGCGACGCCGAAGAGACCGGTACGGACGAGTTCTCGTCTTTGCATTTGAAAGTTTCCTTGTTCCTTTTTTTATGGATAGGGTCCTGCGGTTGAGGGGATCCATTCGGGATGCACTCATCAACCACATGATTATTTTGAATTAGGCCCTAAGCACTAGGAATCCTCGGAACAGACAAGTGCTTTCGAGAAACGGTCAAAGTGAGTCGGTCATTAAGTTTCTTTCTAAAACGAACAGCGCGGATCATCCATTGCGATGCCGCGCCGTTTTTGCCGAAATGCTGTGCAGTTTTTTAATAAGTTGAATGGTCAAAGACCGCTTTGAGCTGCGTGAATTCCATCAGCCCGTAGCGTCCGCCTTCGCGGCCGATGCCTGATGCACCGTAGCCGCCGAAAGGAGCTGTTACGTCGCGCGGCGCGTCATTGATATAAACGTTGCCGGCGTTAATTCGGCGGGCAACGGCTTGAGCTTCCGCCTTGGGACCCACAACCATGGCGTTGAGTCCGTACGGCGTATCGTTGGCAATGGCTACTGCTTCGTCGACCGTGTCATAAGCAATCACACAGAGTACGGGGCCAAAAATTTCCTCACGGGCTATCCGCATGTCATTTTTGACGTTCGTGAAAATCGTGGGCTGGATGAACCAGCCTTTTTCATGAGCGCCAGGTTCCTCCGGGATGCTTCCGGCAAGCAGACGTGCGCCTTCTGTCACCCCCAGCTCGATATAGGACTTCACGGTCTCAAACTGCTGACGAGAGGCCATCGGGCCAATGAGTATCTTGGGATCAAACGGATCACCGACCGGATAGTCCTTCACATGATCCAGCAGCAGTTTTTCAACTTCAGCGAGCCGAGCTTTCGGCACAATGAGCCGAGAAAGCGCTGTGCAGGTTTGGCCGGAATTCAAAAAAATTGAATTAAAGAGCGGCTTGACGGCGGCACGGTAGTCGGGCAGATCAGGCAGCCACACACAAGGCGATTTGCCGCCCAGCTCAAGACTGATGCGCTTGACGGTTTTCAGAGCCTGCTGCGAAAGAGATACGCCGACCGCGGTTGACCCCGTAAAGGAAATCATCGCCACTTTGGGGTTGAGGGCAAGCTCAGCACCCGCGCGGCTGCCTCGTCCCGATACAAGATTCACAACACCCTTCGGAAAGTCGGCGAGGCGGAAGGCCTCCATCATGAGGCAGGCCGTCAGCGGCGTCGACTGGCTGGGCTTCAGCACGACAGTATTGCCGGTGAGGAGCGCCGGGATGACTTTCTGGACGATCTGCCCAATCGGATAGTTCCAAGGCGTGATGCAGCCGACCACGCCGACGAGCTCGCGAATGACGGTTGAATGTTCAAAGGGCTCCTCAAAGACGACTTTTTCGACTTCATCGATATAGGACTGAATGCGGACGAACTGATAGTCACAATGCGCATTGGCGCCAAACGCAATTGGAGCGCCCAGTTCGGCAGCTTCCAGATCGATAATCGCCTGACGCATGGCTTTGAAGTGTTCGAGAAACCGCTGCATCAGTGCCCGGCGTTTTTCGAGCGGTGTTGCCCGCCAGGCTGGCAGAGATTCGTAAGCAGCATCAACTGCACGATCAATGTCGTCGACCGTGCCGTCAGGAATTTCAGCGAATTTCTCTAGTGTCGCGGGATTCTCAACCGCGATGCGGTTGGGAGAGGAGGAAGCCGTCCACTCGCCGCCAATGAATTGGTTGGTGAAGAGCGGCTCAAAGGCGTCATAACTGGCCATCGTTGTCTCCAAGCAGAGTGCTTAGGGCAGACTGTCGTCACTTTCTGACGATCGTCCGAATCTGGAGTTGAGTGTAGGACGATGACAGAATGCCGGCAGCATAAAGCGAACAGCAAAAAGCCCGTCCCGGCAATTCACCAGGGCGGGCTTGACCTCAAATCAGCCTGAGCTGATTAGAAGCGGTACTGCATCTGAACGCCAAGGAGGTAGGCGTCGAGGTGACGATAGCGGCCAATTTCTTCTTTGGTTTGGCTGTCGTAGAGTGAGCGTTCGTGAACACCATGCAGATGAGCGAAGCCGATATCCGTCTGGAAGTCCTTGGTCCAATGGAAGGACGAACCAATGGCAAACCACCAGCGATCCGCGTCAGGAATGATGGCCGTACGCTTGGTCTTGTCGTCGATCGGAGACGTTTCATAAGCGATACCGCCGCGCAGCGTCCAGAAGCTGTTCACGCGGAGGTCATAGCCGACGGACATGAGGTAGGTATCTTTCCAACCATTCTCGATGTTACTCATTTTATTGAAAATAACCGGAAGGGTTGGGTTGAGCTTGCCAAGTTGCTCAACCTTGTTTTCAAGAAGAGGAGCTTTTGTCTGCAGGCTGTCGAAACTCGACCAGTCAGCCCAGCGGAATGTAGCGTAAAGGCTCAAATAATCGTTGACATCCCACGCAGCTGTGGCCATAGCCCAAGCCGGGCCAGACACGGTAACCGAGGCGTCATAAGTGCCGTCCAGCGCTCCGCCAGTAGAACCGTTGATAGTTACATCGCCATTGGTGGAATGTTTGGTTTCAGAACGATAAGAGAGACCCAAGCGAAGGCTGTCTACCGGCTGCCACATCAGACCGACATTGAAACCCCACGTAAAGTCAGTGGCCTCATAAGTACTGGTCATAGTTTGATAGCCCACGCCAAACTTCGCATCAACGTACTGCAGCGCAAGGCCCGCACCGATACTGAGCGTATCCGTGGCTTTCCAAGCAACGTTCGGATTGAAGTTGATCACAGTCATTTCAGCTTTGTAGCCGTGATCCTTGCGGTTCCAGTCTTCGCCGTAATCCGTTGCAAGACCGTAAGGCACCGTGATGGCAAGACCAACCCAGGTTGAATCATTGATCTGGTGCGAAATAAAGCCGTGGGGAACAATCTCTTCCTTATCGCGGCCGTTATTTTTTTCACCTGGATTCTGATGATCGACATACTCCAGATTCATGCCGACGCCAACGCCGCCGAACTGAACCTGCGTGCCCGGATGAAGCGTCATCGTCGCAGCGTTGTAGTACATGCCGGAAACGTCCGTACCATCAACGCCGACGCCGGCATATGCGCGGCCGAGGGCGAGCGCGGACTGTTCGGTGAGCTGGAAACCGCCGGCATAAGCCGTCGAGCTGAGGGCAGAGGCTACGGCAAGGGCCGCCGCAGCGATCTTGAAGGACGTGTGATTCACGAACGTCTCCTGAAGAACTTTATTAAATGAAGAAAATCAATCGGAATGCAATATTCCGCAACATGTGGAACCGCATTCTGCGCGAAGAAAAAGCAGAGAAATAACACGAAAATTAGGTGTTAACCCTTAGTTAATGCAAACTTCATGCAGACGGATGATGGGGTTCGATAGTGTGAAGTGAGCCTTTATTGCTTTGATATTCAAATAAATATTTAGCTTCTTGGTATTCAAAACAGAGGCATTTGGGAAGGTATGCCCTAAAGGGGGTAATCCAAAAAAGCCTGTTGCGGTTAAAACGCTTTTACTTGGCAAACCTCGAGTTAACCCGTCATTACAGCACGAGGTTTGGGTTAGAGATTCTGCTCGGTAGAATTCGAAGAATCTCATTGACTGCGAGAATGCTTCCATGACCGATGCACCATTAGTCGATTCCGCTCGAATCTTTGCGCTCATCCCTGCTGCGGGGGTCGGGCGCCGCATGGGGGCGGACTGCCCCAAGCAGTACATGCCGATAGCCGGCGTTCCCATGCTGGTTCGAACCGTGGAAGCGCTTCTGGCAGCGTCTCGAGTTGAACGTGTTTTTGTGGTGGTGAGTCCTGAGGATGCCTACATCGACCACGCTGCCGAATCATTCGCAAAATGGGGTGACCGTGTGAAGATCCTGCGTGCGGGCGGCGCAGAGCGAGCCGATTCCGTTTTGGGCGGACTTCGCGCAGCCTGCCTGCCGCCCGAAAGCTGGGTGCTGGTTCATGATGCGGCGCGCCCCTGTGTTCGACCGAGTGAAGTGAGTCATTTGATTGATGAGGTGACGGCCGACAGTTCTGCGGCGGGCGGCATTCTTGCCGTGCCGATGGCCGATACGGTGAAGCGTGCCGACGCCCGTCGGCGCATCATCGAAACTGTGCCGCGCTCTGGTCTCTGGCGAGCCGCCACGCCGCAGCTCTTCAGAGCAGGAGAGCTCATCGGGGCGCTGAATGCCGGACTCGACGGCATCACGGACGAAGCGAGTGCAATGGAACGCGCGGGGAAGACGGTTAAAGTGGTTTCCTGCCGCGCGACGAACATCAAAGTGACGGAGCCGGGAGACGAGCGGCTCGCAGAATGTTTGCTTGAAGGGCAAGGAGGCCCTATGCCGATTCCTGAAATTCGTGTGGGTCAGGGCTACGACTCTCACCGTCTCGTTGCTGGCCGCCCGCTCATTTTGGGCGGCGTCACTATTCCGTTTGAAAGGGGCCTTGACGGTCATTCCGACGCCGATGTGCTCCTCCATGCTGTGACCGACGCAGTGCTCGGGGCTGCTTCGCTGGACGACATCGGCACGCACTTCCCGCCTTCAGATCCGAAATGGAAAGGTGCGGACAGCGGGAAACTGCTAGCGGCAGTCATGGATCTCGCTCAGGCTGCCGGATGGCAGGTGGTGAATCTCGACGCGACGGTAATCTGCGAGCGGCCAAAGCTGGGCGCCCTGAAGGAGCAGATTCGTGCCAATGTGGCCAAGCTCCTCGGCGTTGCACCAGCTCAAGTCAGCATTAAAGCGAAGACAAACGAAAAGATGGATGCGGTCGGCCGAGAAGAAGGCATGATGGCGCTCGCGACAGTACTTCTGGCCAAGGCCTGATACGCAGTCGGCAATCTTCTTGATGTGCGGCTGACGCTGAGGGCGATGCGCCGAGTAGAATGGCAGTCTTTAGTGTTTCTACTCATTCGCCTTTTCGTTCTTCAATGCAGTCCGTTCCTGAACTCGCCCGCCGCGTGTGCTTCATCCTTTGCGAACCTGCTCATCCGGGCAATATCGGCTCGGCTGCGGGAGCCATCAAAACGATGGGATTTCGCGATCTGCGCGTTGTAGCGCCTCGTGAGGCTGACTATCGGACGCATGAAGAAGCACTAGCTTATGCAACGAGTTCGGCGGATGTGCTCGAGGCTTCAAAGTCCTATGCGACTTTAGCTCAAGCCCTCGAAGGCGTTACGTATGCTTGGGCGATGACGGGCTACGACCGTGAATTCGGCGCGCCGCTCACACCGATGCGTCAGGCGGCGTCCGAAACGGCTTCTCGTCTTTCGGCGCTCGAAGGCAGCATTGCTTTCGTTTTCGGCACGGAAAGAAGCGGTCTCACCAACGAGGAAGTCTGCCTTTGTCAGGGTTGCGCAGCGATTCCGGCTGATCCGGTCAGTCCAAGCCTTAACCTTTCACAAGCGGTGCAGATCGCTGCTTATGAGATGCAGCTCGCACTCCTCGACGCTCGCGGAGATGCCGGTGCGCTTTACGATTGGCAGGGACGCTTTGCGCATGAAGAACCTGCGCCGCTCGAGGCGATAGAGGGCTTTTTTGATCATTGGGAGAGGGCGATGGCTGCCTGCGGAGCGCATGATCCCAAGAAACCGCGTCACTTTATGGAAGTCTCTCGCCGGCTGTTCGGCCGCGCCGGGCTCACTAAAAACGAACTCGATCTGCTGCGCGGCGTCTGCGCAGCGGTGATTTGTCCGAAGCGGGACCGCATCGGCACCAAGACGCGAGGCAAGGCGGCGATGCGCGAGCAGACGCAGAACGACCCCAAAAATTCGCCGATGCCGCCCGAAGAACAGTAAGTCTTCGATATCCGCTGTCCCATCAGGACTCTTAAGCTATTCACTTGGTTTCAAATCCCCATGTTTAAAGAAGCTCGCGAACTCATCGCCACCATTCGAGAAAAGGATCCGGCCGCTCACGGTGCAGCGGAAATCATCTTTGCTTATCCGGGATTTCATGCGGTGATGATTCATCGTTTTGCGCATTGGTGCGCGATTCAGGGCTGGACGGCATTTGCCCGCTGGGTCTCTCAGGTGGGCCGCTTTCTCACCGGGATTGAAATCCATCCCAAAGCCAAGATTGGCCGCCGGGTTTTCTTTGACCATGCGATGGGCGTCGTGATCGGGGAAACCGCGGAAGTGGGGGATGACTGCACGATTTATCAGGGCGTGACCTTGGGCGGAACGAACCTGACGGCTGGCGCCAAGCGTCATCCGACGCTGGA
>ERZ791912.1196-NODE-1196-length-12744-cov-101.286232_pt1 | contig 12744 bp, 11 predicted proteins | sample MGYA00510141_ERZ791912 | MGnify/ENA primary metagenome ERZ791912 (study PRJEB30046, sample SAMN00792082) | human gut metagenome | study: EMG produced TPA metagenomics assembly of the A metagenome-wide association study of gut microbiota in type 2... | reverse complement strand
TCCTTGCCAAGATACCTTTCTATCAATCTTCCTTCAGATACCAGTCTTTGATGTAGCCGGAATAATGCTTGGCAAACTCCTCGGCTTGTCCAGGAGCGCAGACCTTTACTTTCCTGGCTGGAATACCCGCCCAAATCTCATGGGCAGGAACCTTGGTGCCATGGGTAACTACAGCACCTGCAGCAATGATGGCTTCTTCGCCAATGTCTGCCTTGTCTAGCACGGTGGCATTCATGCCGATGAGTGCCCCTTTCCTAACTCTCGCTCCGTGAACAATGGCACCATGTCCCACTGATACATCATCCTCCAAAATGCAAGGCATCGTACCGGTTTGATGGATGCAGGCGCAATCCTGTACATTCACTCTGTTTCCACATCTGATGGCATCCACGTCAGAGCGCAATACTGCACTATACCAGATGCTACAGTCATCACCAAGAATACAGTCACCGGTCAGCACTGCGTTCTCAGCGATAAAACAATTCTTTCCCCATCGGGGAGTCTTTCCCTCTACTGTCTTTATTATAGCCATATTGAATATATATTTAAATTTGGGTGCAAAGGTAACAAAAAATATTGGAATCACCTTATACTATTTCAGATACTTCTTCAGCCACAAATCGAAGAACTTGTCATATACCACGTAGGCATCATCCTGCTGGGTGATGAAATCCTTCTCCAGCAATCCCTTCAGGGCGGAATTTACAGAGCTTGGCGACGGGAGATGATATTTCTTTGCGAAGGCTCCGCTCTTTACGCTTCTGGCTTCGCCCTCTGCAGAGATGGCGATGAAGACATTGCGCTGCTTTTCCGGCATCTGGCGCAGAAGGGTCTCGTAGGTGTCTGATGCCATGTTGAGATTGTAGTTGATGGCGTCATCTACCATATCCAGAGTGCAGGTACCCTGCTCGGGAGTCTTGAGGAAGAGGACATTCATTACTCGCTGGATGTATGAGGTGACACCACCGAAACGGGCGAAGAGTTCTCCGATAATGGCAGTATCTAGATGTTTGTTGCGCTCCTCGAACTTGGCTGTGGCAAACTCCTTGTATTTCTCCACATCCAGAGGCTTCAGGTTCATCAGCGTCACGCTCTGATAGAATGGGCGGGCAGGAGATGTGAACATTTCTGCCATAAGATGGCGGTGAGAACCCGAGAAGATGAAGTGGGCATTGGTGCATCGCTGGATATAGGTACGGAGCAATGCCTCTATGCGATTGTCGGCATAGTTGGTGATTTGCTGAAACTCGTCGATGGCAACAAGACATGGCTTGTCGGCTTGGTTGAGATAAGCGAATATCTCATCAAGCGTAATTTCCGGATTCACCATGTTGCCGATGCCTATTCCCCAAACTGGAGCCCCGTTGATATCGAAAGAGATTTCTGAACGGAGAGAAGAGAGTGCCATCAGGAATTTCTCCCAAGCGCTTCTGCCTTTAGGACGAAGTTCGTCAATGATGGCTTTGCCGAACATATTGACCAGATCGCTGACGGAATTGGTTGAATAGATGTCTATGATAAAAGTATAATAATCTTTTTGGATGACTGGCTGGGCAAAGCAATGGTGAATCAGCTCTGTCTTTCCGATACGTCGAGGGGAAATCAGAGCCATATTATTTTCATTGGTCAGCATCTCTGTGATGTGCTGGGTTTCTTCCACACGGTCGCAGAAGTATTCCGGACCGGCGTAACCGTTTGTGACAAAAGGATTCTTCATTACCATATCTATACCTTATTATATATTCTACGGCTGCAAAGATACAACTTTTATTCCGATTATCATAAAGTGATTATCATAAAATGATAATGAAATACAGAATTTTATCTTTATCGTGGATAAAAGCTTGAAATTAACTGCTTTTATGATAGCAGCTTATCCGGTAATGAGGCGGTTATAGACTATACTTCTGGTGAGCTGGTTAGTTTTATGGAGAATATTATTATCGGTTAACCATAGAAAAAGGGTTGCAATCCTCGAAAAGATGGATTGCAACCCTTTATACCTTATTATATATAAGAGTTTAGATAACTCTATCATATACTTTTAGGGGGAACTTTTTACAGCTGAGCCAACTCTACAACCTTATCTACTGCAGCGCGCAAGCCGTCATATCTTACGCTTATTACTCCTCACCATAGGTGTTGTATGAAATGTTTTCCGTATTCCATTTATCCTTCGAACTCACATCAGCATTAGGATAACCAATGACAATCGTGTTTAGTGGAATTAACGACACTGGGAGTCCGAGTACCTTAGCTACGTCAGCACAGCGTTCTTTTGAAGGGTAGGTACCCGTCCACACGGCTCCGAGTCCCATTCCTGTAGCAGCCAAGAGAATATTCTCCGTTGCTGCAGAGCAATCCTGAATCCAAAACTCACGTGCATTACCTTCAGCAGCCTTGTTCATATCACCACAAACGACGATAGCCAGTGGAGCCTTTGCAGCCATTGCAGCATGGGGGTTAGCCTCAGAAAGCTTTTGCAGCTGCCCTTTATTCGTAACAACGACAAAATGCCAAGGCTGTTTGTTCATTGCTGTTGGGGCAGCCATTCCTGCACGAAGCAGTTTTTCTATCTTCTCCTTTTCAACAGGTTTGTTCTCATAAGAGCGGATAGATGTGCGCTTGAGAATCGTATTGAATACTACTTCGGAGCTATCTTGTTCCTTACCTTTGTCATTCCCAGTTACAGCAAGTTTATAACTAAGGTATACAAGTGCAATGGCAAGCACTGCATTGATAATCATTGAAATCTTCATATCTGTTATTTCTTATCTTCTATTGGAACGTAATATAACTTACCTTATTTATGCTTCTGGTAATAAGTAATGCCACGCTTTACGTTTTCCTTTACGGCTTTGCTGGAGAAGGTGGCACCCGTAACACCATCTACCTGGGCTGTAGCTGCCTTGCTGGCTTTCATGCCATTCCATTTGTTGAGCAAACCCAGTTTTACCTTATTGAAGTAGTTAGGAGTCTCCTGGTTGGCAAGCGGCTTGATTTCTACAATTTTACCTTTCTTGATATAGATAGAAAGGGGCGTATTGCCACGAAATCCTTTTACGTCTTTACACAGCGTAGTGGTATTGATGATGTAAGTACCGTCAGCTTCCTTGGTCATTACCTCAGAGTGTGAGCTTCTAGTTGTTGCAATCATGCTGCCAGCCATTCCCATACTTAATATTGCTGCTAAAATCAATATTCTTTTCTTCATCTTATTCCGTATGTTATCTTCTTGGTATCCCACTTATCTTTTGGCTGTTCCGGCTCGTCAGGATAACCGATGATGATGCCATTCAGCGGAATCAGATTTCCTGGCAAATTCAATGTTCTGGAAATGCCATTTACTTTCTTCTGGATAGGATAGATGGTAGTCCAGCAGGCTCCCAGTCCCATGGCATGAGCTGCCAGGAGGATATTCTCGGAAACTGCCGACAAATCCTGTACCCAGAGTTCCTTGCCCTGTCCCTCTGCCATACGGGTGGTATCAGCGCAGACAAAGATGAAGAGAGGTGTCTTCTTGATATCCTCTGCATGATACTTATTGGATTCTGCATATTTCTCGATATCCTGCTTGTCCTTCAGAACCACGAAGTGCCATGGTTGCAGATCATTCGCTGTTGGTGCTGCCATACCGGCACGGAGTAGGGCTTCTATCTTGGCATCCTCTACGGGCTGCTGCTTAAACTTTCTTACGCTCGTGCGGGTCATGATATTCTCCATCACAGCCTTTGCGCTTACATTTTCCTTCACTGCTTCCTGGATGCTTCCAGGAAGAGTAGTCTGTGCTTTTGCCGAAGCAAAGCCCATAGCCGCCAAGGCGACTACGAGCATTTTGTTGAGTTTATACATACGATATACAAGATTTGAAAAATACGTTATAATTCATTATTTAAGAATTGTGATAGCCTTGAGCAAGTCGCCATTTCCGAAGGTCATGAATGGACTTGCCACACCTGTGGTTGCATCTATCTTGTAGATGGTTGGAGTAACGGAAGAAGTGCTCTCTGCACGGCTTCCACTCTTGCCGCCATGATTCCAGCTTCCACCTGAACCGCCACTCATGCTTGTAGGAGCAGCCACTGGCAGATAGTAGGCATCAGCGTAGCCATCGCCCCAGCCAAATGATACGGTAGAGGCATCAGGCAGTCCGGTTACCCATGTCAGGGTCTTGGCATCCATATCCACTACAGCCATCTTGCCAGAGGCATCCATGTTGCCAAACTTGTTCTTGTCGAGATAGAATTCCAGCAGGAACTTGCTGCCACTGATGTGGAATGCCTTGCGGAAACGGTAACCATCTGATGCGGCAAAGATGTTGAACTGATAGTTCTTGTCAAACTCAGCCTCACCCTTCTTGATGCGCAGGGCACCCACCTTACTGTCTGTAGCGCTGGAACCTGAGAATACATAGATGTTGCCATTGTCATCGGCACCGCTCTGGGTGTAGCGCACAGAGCGCATGGCTCCCACTGATATGCCGATGCGATCGTCGTAAATCATCTTCTTGATATTCAGACTATAATCGCAGATGGCAACAGCGGCAGAATCACGGTTGCTGTAATTTACAACCATTGCCACCTGATTATTGCCCATATCCACGATATTGGAGATGTTAGGGTTTACCTCGTCGATGGCATACTGGGTAAGACCTACCGCAATGTTGTTGCCAGCACCATTTTTATCAACAACCATAGCGTATGGCTGACTGATCTGTGCGGCGTAGGAATAAGTGCCAAATGTACCTGTGTTACCGAAAGCGGAAACCAGGACTGGTGACCCCACCTCTGCCATCTTGCCATTCTCTATCTGATAGCTTCGGAGACCAGCCTTCAAACTGCCGATACCTTCAGCAGAAGCACCACGGGCATAGATATAGCCCGTAAAAACACCAGTGGTTTTATTGTAAGTCACCTGAGTGAAGCTGTCATAGCATTTCACGGCATCTGATGCACCATACACCGTCTCACCATTTCTGGCAGTAGAAAGGTCATTGTAAACCTTCATATAGACACCACCGGTAAGGTCGGTAGTTGGATCACCGGAAGTTACGATAAAGCTAACCTCTTTTGGGTCGATGCCAGAGGCACCACCGCCATTTCTGATATTGTCATCATCTGAGCATGAAGTGAATGTCATGCTGGATACAAGCGCCATGAGCGCTGCAGAAAAGAATAATTTCTTCATAAATCTTTTTTGTTTCTTTTTTGTTATTGATGTGAACTTTTAATTCTTGATATGAACTGATTAGTTCAACTTTCCGAGTGTTCTGATTTCCGTTACACCCTTGATACTGATGCCCTTGGTTGCCACACCCGTTTCAGGATTTACCTGATAGATGGCTGCATCTTGACCAAACTGGGTGATAGGGAGATAGAGAATTCCGTCGGCATACAGCGGAACGCCTCCGGTTTCCGTACCCGATGTGATGAGATTCTTCGTAGGGATGCCGCTGAGCCAGGTGAACTTCTTGCTCGCCATATCTACGATGGCAAACTGATGACCGGCTGTCATAGTGTTGATATTCTTCTCGTTGTAGATTTCGAGCAGGAACTTGCTGTCTGTGATGTACCATACACGGCGGAACTTGTAGCCATCGGCAGGAGTCTGAATGTCGAAATAATAATCTTTATCAAATTCCTCTGCTCCCTTGTTGATGCGCAGAGCACCAGCCTTTCGGGTGGTTGCGGTATTGAATGCGTTGGAGAAGACATACACCGTACCATCGTTGGTCTTGAATACTTCGTGGAGTACCTGAGAGCGATACTGACCGGCAGCATAGCTGATTCGGTCGTCACGATAAACCTTCAGTACGTTCAGATCCTTATCCATCTTTGCCACCCATACACTATCGGGATATTTCACATCACCTATGCTGGATCCATCGCCGGTTCCTGTCTGGTGGAATGCAGACTGAACCATCGCTGTAAGGAAAGTTCCGTCGCCATTGTCGATGATGCTGGAGAAGGTAATCTGCTGACCATTGCCTGTGATGTCTTCCGTCCAGATGGTCTTGGTATGATCGAGTTTCACTCCGTCTGCAGTGATGTTCCAGAATGCGAAGGTTGCTCCGTCGTTTCGCTTGCCGTCGGCAGAAACCTGACCTCCTACACTGGTCAGCAACTGGTTGTTGAAGAAACCGTAGTTGGAGAAGCGGGTATCGATGCGGAACTCACCCAGCTTGGAAAACTGAGAATCATCCGATGTCCAGTGCAATCCATATCCCAGACCGGCAAACTGCTGCTGATAAACCATACCGATGGCATCGTGGTTGTTGAACACCCAGGTATATTCTGTCTGGGGCAATTCCATGATGTTGTTTCTGATGTCAAGATTGCCTGCAGTCAGACTATTGGTCTGCATGATGTATTCTGTTCCATTGTCGGTCTTTACGGCAATGAAGTAAGAGCCTTTTCCGTTCTTTACTTCTTCTGTAGAACCGGAACCCGAAGAGGAACCTCCTTCATTTACATCGCCAGAACCACTATCTGTACCCGAAATATTATCGCTGCTGCTACAGCTTGTAAACCCGGGTGTGATTCCGAAAAGGCACAAGAATAGCCCTGTCACTGCCATTCTTGACAGTGATAAATAAGTCTTTTTCATTCTTTTAAACGTATGTTATTGATTAATTATAATGTATTCTGAATCAATATTTTCCTAAGATAATACCCTTACTATTGTTTGTAAAACACATAGCGGAACTTGATGCTGAAACTGCGCCCCGGCTTTTGCAAGCTATAGTTGTCGTAGAGTAGGGCATTGGTGAAGTTGTTTGCCTCTATCGATACGTTGTATCTGCCGCCTTGTATCGCATACACCAGGTTGGCATCATGGCTCCATTGCTCTGGCACATAGAGTTTAGCACCCTCGCTTGCCCATGAGCGGAAGAACCGGTGTACGTATCTCATGTTCCAGCCTAAGGTGAGTCGGTTTGCCTTTCCTAGCACATGCTTGAAAGTATAGCTTGCATCAGCACCGCCAAAGGTATAAGGCAAGTTAGGCACACGGTCACCATAGGTTACCGATTCAGCCCCGATACTGTTGAGCCGCTCTCTGTCGCGGGTGTTCTGCAAGGAGAAGTTTCCACCGATACTTGCCACATCCTTGTAATAATAGTGCAAGCCCAGGTCCATTCCCATTCCCAGCACCTTGCCGTGGTTGGTGCTCACGGCTACTCCCTTCTGTCCGATGGTTCGGATGATGTAATCCGTTACGTGGCGATAGTTGAAGCCTGCATCTACACTCAGGGTGTGCGCATCATTGAAAGTATGCTGATAGCCCAGGTTCAGATTCACGTTGTCGCTCTTCTCTGGGCGAAGGGTGGCATTGCCGTCCTCATAATCGCCATCACCAAAGAGCTCTCGGTCGGTTGGCAGGCGATAGGTGCGCTCATACGACAGTTTTACCTGCAAGTCTTTGTGTATTAGGAAGTAAGTTCCTGCTGCACCATAGCCCAGGGCATCGGTAGAACGTTCCTGCTCCTGATAGTCGGCACGTCCGGATGCAGCGATATTCACAGGTCCTCTAACATGTGAATCGTAGTATTTCAGGAAGGCCACCATGTTCCAATGCTGATTGGGGATAAACTTGTACGACAGTCCCAGGGTGTTTTTGGCATTGATGCGGCGCATGAAGGTGGCTGCTGAACTCTGAACGCTATTGGATGCTGTATTGGTGGTGCGGCGGCGATAATGGGTATAAGTATCGTTGAGCGTAAAGAAATGCTGGTCGCCAAGATGATAGGTCAGGTTGGCAACGGTTGCCAGGGTGTAGCCCTTGAATTCGGCAAGTGTAGGTACTCCCTCGCCCTGATAGGCATTTACCTTATACTCACCCGTCCAGCTATAGGTACGGCTGAGCGTATCCACATTATTGATCTTCACCATGTCGTAACGTGCCGACAATCGGAAGTTCAAACCTGGGATAGCAAGGTTTCGCTTCTCATAGAGCAGCGAGGGAGTCCATCCTTGCGCAGTGCGATACTTGCCGCCAAATACGATTTTCATCAGATTGGCGTTTTGTATCTGTGCATATTCATGGCTATAGTTCAAGCCTAAGACGAGCTTGTCGGCCCATGTCTTATCTACCACACCCAGCTGGAAGATGACAGCCTCGTTGTGGTATCTGTCGTGGAACCGGCGGAACCACGCTTCTTCGTTACTTACCGCATTGGTCTCTAGATCAGTCCATTGCGTCTTTACTTTATAGTCGTTGTCTGAATAGTTCTGATAGGCATTCAGACGGAGCATAAGACCCGAACTGCCCGTCCATCCAAGAGAGAGATTACTGCGATGGGTATTGAATGAGCCATAGCTATAGCTGGCATCAACGTATGTATGCGGAGAGTGGTCGGTCACGATATTGATGGCACCTCCCAGGGCATCTCCACCGAAATCTACGGGTACGACACCCTTATATACCTCGATGCGGTTGGCAAAGCTCGCAGGTATATTGTTGATGCTGAAACTGGATGATGCACCATCCATCGGCACACCATCGATAAAGAGTTTCACATGCTTGCCCGTAAAGCCATTCAGGTTGATGCTTGCGCCGGAGCCAAGACCTCCGTCCTCACGCACTTTCACGCCCGATACGCGGTCGAGAACATGCGCCAGGTCGAGGTTGGTGTTGCGCAGGCGACGTGTATCTACTGCCATGACATTGAATGCCGACGAGTTGACACGCTTAACCTGGTTGCCACGAACCACTACTTCGCCCAGATGTTGGGTTTGTTTTAACTTGTCACCATGCAGATTTTTTCTATAGTTATCTTGCTGATGATGCTTACTGAAATCATTTTTGAGGGAGTCTGAATCGTGCTGTGCCCATGCTGCCATCGTCATGATGAGCATGCATAGAGCCAATACGCCCCTACGTATATAGTTGCTTCTTATCATATCAAAGTTATTTCCGTTTTGCTGGAAAATAATTTGTGGTACCATAAGGAGTAATTATACGTCGGGCCTAGCACATTCTTCAGGGATATAAATATAAAAAGGTATTTTACCTTATTATATAATCTGTAAGGAATGATATGGGCAATGACTGTTTCTCACTTATCCGTTGCTTTTATTCCATGCTTTCCGGCTGAGGCTGGAATATATGCCATTCCTGCCTCGGTCTTGTTTGCGGGTGCAAAGGTACGGACTTTTCTGCAAATATGCAATACCTAGAAATGATGATTTTGTTTTTCTGAAAGTTCATACCAAGCAAAAAACGGTCATCAGAATGCAACTTTTGTGATGCGTTCTAATGACCGGTTTGTTTCTATTTCTATTTCTTTTTCTTTATAATAGAATATTGACTGTATTTCAAGAGTGAACCTGTAGGACAGACAAAGCGACAGTATGGTCGCATGATTACCGTGGAGAGTGCCACGAAGGTTATGGCAATGGCTATGACTATCCATGATGCTGACAGGAATACGAAGGCTGAGAAGGGCTCATAATCAATCCAGTCGAACCATACACCTGTCCACAAACATAGCATGAGTATGGCCCACAGAATCTGGCGGAGCATATCCAGGCGCTTGGCTGTAGTTGGTTTCATTCTGATTTTATATCCTACGCATTTTCCTGCAAGTTCCTGCAACGAACCAAAGGGACACACATGCGTACAATAGTATGATTTCTTGCCAAAGAGCGGATATACGAATGCTGTGACAAGCATGATGACCGGTACTATCAATGCCACTACGTTCATACCATTTGACATGTAGCTGATGATTGATGTGTAGTTCAGAAATGAGCCACACCAGAAACCAAGCACTATGACATTCAGAATTTGCTGAGCTATCCTATATCGTCTGTCCTTAATAAAAAGGGGTAAGATGGCTGCCATGAGCACAACAATCAGTCCGGCTATAGCCTTGGTAGAGAAATCAAGCTCTGACCATACTGAAGTCTTTATAGGATTCTTTGCTGCATACTGAAGCCCTCGCTGCACGTTTCCGATAATGGCCTTTGATGAAAACGTTGCACCAGACACGGCATCCACCTTCATCTTCCTTGCGTCTTCTATGGTCTGCCCATTCCATTTGGTAAGAAGTGCAGAAGCCTCAGTAAAGAAATCGGGAGTCTCAGAATTGGCAAGTGCTCTGATACTTTTTACCCTGCTATCCTGCAAGGTAATTTCCAATGGCACTGTGCCTCCGTAGCCTACAATGTCTTTTCCAAGCTCAGTAGTATTCAATAGCACGGAACCATCCTCAAGTACAACCATAGGCTCTGTTTTTGGTGAGACTGTCTGTTGCTGATTCACATAGTGTCCTGCTATCTTGCCGTCTCTACGGATACTGACAGCCGCAATCATCAGCACACATGTCAGCAAACAAAGCAGTTGTTGTAATTTTCCAGAATAATTACTCATCATTTTTTTCATCGGATTTTCTCCTGTTATTCTTATTATTAATTTATATACCCAACAAGTATCACACTGAAGGGTGGAGTTCATTCGACACAAAAAGAGTCATGGTTTCTACCAAAACCATCTTTTTGACTTCTAAAATCCGAGATGGTTTATTGTATTAACGGAATTTAACAGCAAAAAAGCAAGAAGAAACTAAGCGACTTTTAGTTTCGTACTGGTACACCAACTTATTTGGTTCGCTTGCTTTCCCATTTTAAGGAGAATTTGAATGAGTTGACTGGCAAGTATTATCCAACAAGTAGTTTCGTGCAAGAATATCCTGAAGATGTAGTGATGCGGCTTTGTTAAGAATGAATCTTCTTTACATTAGCTAGCCTGAGATTCTCGTATTTTCAGACGTTTATTATTTCTTTGAGAATATCGTAAATATGAAGAAAATCGGAAAGGTGTTGGTAATCAGACGCTTGTGGTTTTCTGACAAGATGGTGGCGTTGAGGAAAATCTATAGTTGTACGACTATAACCCCTATAGTTGTACAACCATAACTCTACAGTTGTACAACCATAGCATGTATAGTCGTACAACTGTAACTTTATAGTCGTACAACTATAGGTCTTATTCTTAATAGAGAGCAGAAAATGGGGATTTCCAGCCTCTCAAACCTCCTTATTTTTATCGCTAGATTCAAAAAATGTAGGTATATGAATTTTGAGTGTAAATTTTGATGGGAGGTATCTTTACTGTTATGATTTGAACTAAAAATGGAGGAATAATGATATGAATACAACAAAGTTAAGAAGAAGCGTTGCGCCGTTGGAATGCTTCTAAGGCTGAGCCGATAAATATTCGTTCATTTTCTGTTATCTTTTTTAAAAAGAACAGAAGATAACTGAATTTAATATATTACATCCACAAGCTTTTGCAGGTGACCCAGAAGTTGTGGTTATCATAAATCATTTATATTCCTTCTGTCAGAAACTTGCGAAGATGCAGGTGCGTGATGCCGTCATCATCATTTTTGGTGAGCAGAGGAGTCATGGAGATAACGTACTTCGGATAGTTGTCTTTGATGGCACGGAGATTGCCAAACTCCCGTTCTCTGGTTGCATCGTCGGCTATGATGTAGGAAGCTTGCACGTAGATGCGTTCGCCGCCTGGTTTGGTACAAACAAAGTCGATTTCTCCAGCTTGCAGTTGTCCTACATAAACTTGATAGCCCAAACGTATGAGGTTCTGATAGATGGTGTTATTTCAATGATATTATCACCAAGGCAACAAAAATATTGAAATTTTGCGCAGGTTTCGCATAAAAATAGTATCTTTGCATTCAATAAAAAGAACAAATAACATTATGAATATCAAGAACATCCATTTGGTCTATTATAGCGCCACTTTTTCAACAAGGCGCATCGTTCGTGAGATAGCTTCCCAGTTTGAGAAGCCTATCAAGGAGTATGACATCACTTCTGATGTGCCGAAGAATGATGTTTCGCTCGATAGCGATGGCGACCTGCTGATTGTGGGCGTGCCTTCCTATGCCGGAAGAGTTCCGGAAATGGCAGCTCAATCTTTGAAGCGCTTTCTTGGAAACAATACTCCAGCTATCATTGTATGCGCTTATGGCAACAGGGCATACGATGACACGCTCATAGAATTGAAGGATATAGTGGAAGCACACGGCTTCAAGCTGGTATCTGCTGCAGCTGTCATTGCCCAGCACTCCATTTTTCCAAAAATGGCAGAAGGGAGACCGGATGCGGATGATATGGAAAAACTCCATGAATTTGCTGTCAATAGTAAGGAACTTCTATCCCAGATTTCAAAGATGTCTGCCGTCAGTCGTCTGATGGTGAAAGGCAATCGCCCTTATCGTGATACCAAGCCGATTCCTCTGCATCCTGAAGGAAGCAAGAGCAAATGTACATCCTGCCATGCCTGTGCAAAGATGTGCCCGGTGGGAGCTATCTCCATGGAGGAACCTTACAAGACAAACGAAAAGAAATGTATCTCTTGTGGAAGATGCATCGTGGTTTGTCCTGAGCATGCCCGCCATTTCGGAGGACTGCTGTACAAGACTGCCAGCTGGAAATTTGAGAAGGACTATGCTGAGCCTAAGCAGCCCGAGTTTTTCTATGTAAAAAGTTGAATGAATAGATACTGATAGCTATTAGCAGATAATAAAACTCGGTTTCTTACCACAAATAATAGGATAAAAAACAACGGAAAAAGGGTTGCAATCCTCGAAAAGATGGATTGCAACCCTTTATACCTTATTATATATAAGAGTTAAGATAACTCTATCATATATTCATTTCTGAAAGCTTATTACAGCTGAGCCAACTCTACAACCTTATCTACTGCAGCGCTCAAGCC
>ERZ791912.1190-NODE-1190-length-12831-cov-56.906387_pt1 | contig 12831 bp, 9 predicted proteins | sample MGYA00510141_ERZ791912 | MGnify/ENA primary metagenome ERZ791912 (study PRJEB30046, sample SAMN00792082) | human gut metagenome | study: EMG produced TPA metagenomics assembly of the A metagenome-wide association study of gut microbiota in type 2... | reverse complement strand
GCAAAGGTACGAACAAATGAGAAGACTACAATGGTATAAACGCGGAGCCGCTTACGACAAGACAGGGATAAGTGAGGGATGAGTGATGGATATTGTAAACAAATCCGTCATCCATCACGCTTACATCGAATCACAACCTTCTATCTTTCAGTGATTTAGCATTTCGAAATCCGAAATCGTGAGGGATGTGATAGATATTTCGAAAAAAAACTTTTTCTATGCGTAAAGAATATCCGCCTATTTCTTGATGGTAAACTCAAATTTCAATCCGCCTTCCGGCAAATTGCTTACCCTGATGGTACCCCCATGCAGCAATACGGCATTCTTGACGATGGCCAGTCCCAAACCTGTGCCTCCCATCTTGCGGCTGCGTCCCTTATCAACCCGATAGAATCGTTCGAAGAGTCGAGCCAGATGCTCCGGCGGTACACCCTGACCATTATCCCGGAAGATGAAATGCCACTTGTTCCCCTGCTCCTTTGCCTCCAAAGTTATCGTACGTCCCTCACCGGCGTAGGCTATGGCATTATCAGTAAGATTGCGGAACACGCTATAGAGCAAACTGCGGTTTCCCTTCACCACGATGCGCTCAGGCAACTGATTATCAAAGGCCATCTTGCGCTCCTGGCGTACCAACGCCGTCTCTCTCGTGATGTCATTCACCATCTGCGTAATATCCACCGCTTCAAAATCAATCATATCCGATCCATCGTCCAGACGGTTGAGCGTTGAGATATCATGGAGCAAGGAAGTAAGTCGCTCGCTCTGCGCATAACAACGCTGCAGGAACTGTTCCTTGGTTTGCTCGTTGATATGAGGATTATCCAAAATCGTCTCCAGATATCCCTGAATACTTGCCACTGGAGTCTTCAATTCATGCGCAATATTCTGTGTAAGCTGACGCTTCAGCACATCCTGTTCCTTTCGCGTAGTCTGCACACGCTTATACATTTTTATAATGCGCTCGGCAATCTCGCCAAGCTCATCATTCGGGAATTTTGCCAAATCTTCCACCTCCAGACTCTCGTTGTGATCTGCCTTATAGGCGAAAATAGTAAGTTTGGAGACGTTCTTGCCCAATCGGTAGGTAAAGCGATAGAGCACGATGGTAAGAAGGATGATGGCAATGATGGCAAACCAGATGTAGTGCTGGTCTGCCTGAAGCGATTTTGCCAGATCATTATTATAAGGCAATGCCGTACGCACAATGAGATGCGATTTTGGAAAATAAGAAGCCACATAGAAATAATCCTGCTTGAAGGTCTTCGACAGTCGCTCCACGCTAGTACCCTGTCCCACCTTCAATGCCTCTGCTATTTCTTCCCGCTTGGCATGATTGGAAAAATGGCGATAGTCCTTGCTCATGTTGTCATACACCACCTTGCCATCGGGTTTGACCAGGGTTACACGCAGATCTTTACTCTCGTGCGCACGCACGAATTCCTGCAGCTTAGCCTCAGCCACACGCACGCTATCCACCATATCAACGCTATCCGACATCAGAATGCCCTGCGAGCTGGATAGCAGAAGGTCTTCCATCAGCAGTTCGTTGTAGTTGGCAAGCTTCAGCGTCAAAGTATTGATTTTGAACTGTTTCTCCCTGTCCTGTTGAAATACGATAAAACTGACGGCGAACACGAGGAACACCGTCAGCACACTGAAATACAACTTTCTACCTACATTACTTATCTTAAACATAACCGTTACGCATCAAAATAATAACCAAAACCCAGGCGGGTGACGATGCACTTGGCAAATCTGCCCACCTTCTTACGCATTCGGGTGATGTTGACATCCACCGTTCGGTCGAGTACCATCACATCCTTAGGCCATACTCTGTCGATGAGTTCCTGGCGTGAGAACACCCTGCCCTTCTCCTCCAGCAGGAGGCGTAGCAACTCGAACTCCGTCTTGGTGAACGGCACATTCTCCCCGTCGATGCTCACCGTCTTCTTATCGAGATTAAGCAGCAATCCCTGATAGCCAATCATGGCAGGCTCCTCGGCAGTACCATTCTGCTCAGCTGTTCTGCGCAGCACGGCACGGATACGCACCATCACCTCGCGGATAGAGAACGGTTTTGAGATATAGTCATCAGCCCCCAGGTTGAATCCCGTCACCGTATCATTCTCCGTATCACGAGCCGTGAGGAAGATGATAGGGATATTAGCCGTAACGGGATTTTCCTTCAACTTCTTCGCCATCTGGAAACCGCTCATTCCCCCCATCATCACATCGAGCAACAGCAGATGATAGGAAGGCACATCCATCTCCAGCGCCTCCTCGGCAGAGTTGGCGGTATCTACATGATATCCTTCCGTCTCAAGATTGAAACTCAATATTTCACACAGGTCTTGCTCATCGTCAACGACCAAAATTCGTTTATTCTTCTCTTCCATCTTATCTAAACTGATTAAATTCTTAATTTTGCTGCAAAAATACGAATTTTATCTTGTAATAAGCATTACATAGGGTTACAATTATGTGACAGCAGTTATTTTTCTGCTAAAAAATGATAAAGAGAATAAATTCATTACACTTTTTAACTAGGTGTCACCTAATTGGCTACAAGTTTGTTTGCTAGTTAAAAACTTTAATACTACTTTTGCACCCGATAAGGTAAAAAAGTTTAGGATTAAGTATTAAATATCTGTGTTGTTATGAAAGATAAATCAAAGACATCCATTGTTATAGGTGAGCTCATCAAGCGAGAACTCAAGAAGCAAGGCAAGACATCCGTATGGCTTGCCGGAGAATTAGGTTGCCATCGCACCAACGTATATAAGATTTATGATAGATCCACCATTGACTCTGGCATGCTCTTCCACATCAGCCAACTGCTCAAGGTTGATTTCTTCAAACTTTATTCTGATGCCTTGAAGAAGAAACTATAAGAATCCATATAATAAAGTCGATACAAACAAAAAAGAAAGCCTTGCCAGCAGTTTCTCTCACGAGAACTCCTGGCAAGGCTTTTTTATGCTTTAAAACATTTTATCCCAATCTCTTTTCGAGTCTTTCGCGGATAGCAGCGATGAAGCCGGCTGAATTAACTGCCTTTGCCTCTACACCCTCCATCAGGTTGACGAGGTCCTTGGTTGCGATACCATCATTCAGGGTATCGAAGCAAGCTGCCTCCAACTGGTCGCCGAACTCCTGGAGTTCCTTGATTCCATCCAGTTCACCACGCTTTCTCAACGCACCGCTCCATGCAAAGATGGTAGCCATTGGGTTGGTGGATGTATCCTCACCCTTCAGGTAGCGATAGTAGTGGCGGGTTACGGTGCCATGGGCTGCCTCATACTCATACTTGCCATCAGGAGAAACCAAAACGGAAGTCATCATTGCCAGCGAACCGAAGGCTGTGCTGAGCATATCGCTCATTACATCACCGTCATAGTTCTTGCAAGCCCAGATGAAGCCGCCCTTGCTGCGGATGACACGAGCCACGGCATCATCAATCAATGTATAGAAGTACTCGATGCCGAGTTCGGCAAACTTCTCCTTGTAGTCGCTTTCATATACTTCCTCGAAGATCTTACGGAACTGAGCATCGTAGGTCTTTGAGATGGTATCCTTGGTAGCGAACCAGAGGTCCTGCTTGGTATCGATGGCAAACTTGAAGCAGCTGTGTGCAAAACTGCGGATACTCTTATCCGTGTTGTGCATACCCTGGATAACGCCAGCGCCATCGAAGCTATGGATTTCGATTTCCTGCTTCTTGCCGCTCTTGCCCTCGAACACGAGCTTGGCAGTTCCTGGCTCATCGGCACGGAGTTCCACACTCTTATATACGTCGCCATAAGCATGACGGGCGATGGTGATAGGCTTCTCCCAGTTCTTCACACAAGGATGAATGCTTGGGATGGTGATAGGTGCACGGAACACGGTACCATCCATGATGCTACGGATAGTTCCGTTAGGGCTCTTCCACATCTTGTGGAGCTTATACTCGTCCATGCGCTGTGCATTTGGGGTGATGGTAGCACACTTCACAGCCACACCATATTTCTTGGCAGCCTCGGCAGAGTCGATGGTCACCTGGTCGTTGGTCTGGTCGCGGTAAGGCAAACCAAGGTCATAGTACTCTGACTTCAAATCTACGAAAGGCAGGATCAGCTCATCCTTGATCATCTTCCAGAGGATTCTTGTCATCTCATCGCCATCCATCTCTACCAATGGAGTCGTCATCTTAATCTTTTCCATAACAATACTATTATATAAATTAATAATTTGCCTGCAAAATTAATAAAAATATCCAAGAAAAGAAATAAAAATCAGAAATATTATTGCAAAATGACAAAAATATCTTCCTTTTCCTTCCTTTTCTTCATATATCCTGCATATTTATGCGAAATGCTGGTCGCCAAACGTGCCCTTGACAGTCAGCATTCCATAATAGAAGAGGAGACTGACGAAAAAAGCTTTGCAGTCTGTCAGATAGTAATCTTCACAGAGTATGGTGTGCCATTTATATAGAAAGTAAGAATATACACACCTTTAGATAGATTGGATACTGTTATCAAGTCATTGTATAATCCTTTCTTTTTAGTACTCAAGTCTTTATTGAAAAGTTGTACACCATTCAAATCATAGATAGCAAATTCTAATCTATCATCCTTCTCTGCCTTATAATCAATGGAGATTTTGATTCCATTGGAGTTTTTTGATACGGATAAGTTTACTTTTCCATCAGCTAGGCTATAGCTGTTGTTCCTACTTTCATAGTCAGTAGTCCTAGCAGTGCTTGTGTTGCTTCTTGCAAAGGAATCTCTGATGGCTTTATTCGCTTCATCCTCAGGAAGATTCTCTTGATCATCTATAGCATAATAAAAAGCCGTTTGCATAATCGGAGTTAGTGGGGCTTGTTTTGATGCGGCTTTTATGGTCTCAAAGACGGCATATCTATATCCTGGAGCATACCATTTATAATCGTCTAGGATGATGGCATTGCTATCTTGCTCTATTTTCTCGTCGTATTCCTTGCTGCTTAACATAGAAATGTGATTTGAAATATCGCAATTTTCAATGGTATCTTGGCTAGGTGTAAAGGCACTGGCTATTGTTCTGTATGAATGAACAAGCAAAGTGTTGGGTAGCGTATCTCCGTCAAGCGTAATCAATGTACCTTTTCCGCACACTTTTACTCTGTATTTACCGAATAGGCTTACTTGATTGTCCATTGTGTCCATTCCTTTGCCATAATAGCAGCCTTCTTGTTTGTCATTGAATGATAATGGCAAATGCATGATGACCATGGGGCTATCATATTTGATCCAGACGGATTTGTTCTTAAATCCCATCAATAGTACCGAGTCATTTCTTGTCTCATAACGATAGTTCGTTCCTGCTTCCAGTCTAGATAATGTTGCATGGTAGCTAGTGTCTCGATTGGCAACAAATCTAACTTGGTAATCGTTGTTGAGAACCTTACATCCATTCATGTCCCAAACCAAGTCTTGTCCATCTGTCTTGTCGAAAGACTTGTAGGTAATCTGTTGGGAATGTAAAACATCTCCAATCCTAAACTCATTTTGTGCCTGAAGAGGCATGGCTAGTATTGCTAATATTGTGAATAAGTACTGTTTCATAACGTCCTAATTATTTAAAGATTCCTACAAGACCTAATGGTCTCATCACGTAATAATCGAATAATACTGTAAATATCAAGCCTAGTGCTGCTGATAAGGCAACTATTATCCAGATGAAGAACATTGGGATGTCCTTTTTATTTATTGATTCGTACCGACCGAGAATACTTTTGGCATTTTGCTTGTTATACCTTTTGTGAATTTGCCAATATGACAATGCGTTGATTATGGCATATGGAATCACATTTGTTAAACGGTTGGGTTCGCCATACAGGACTGAAATGTTTAGTGATAATGGAATTATCACAATTTGTAAAATAACTAAAAGGCATCCCTTGCTTCTTTCAAAGGGATCTCCTTCGTGTTTGTATTTTTTATATGCTTTGTAAAGCCGAAAAAAAAGATAGTCTAAAATCATATTTTTATTTAAAAGTAAAACTGTATATATTTAATGAATTGATACCATGTTGTTCTCTAACATAGTCATTTAGATGCTCACCAATACTTTTCCCTGTGTATAGCTCAACGCCTGTATCCAAGATTAAGTATCCACCAGCTATAGCCCATCCATATCCTGGTATCCAGCCTAAAATCGTAGGAATAGTTGTGTCCCAAACGTCGGAAGGTTGTATTTCTCCTGTATAAGCAATTTCTATAGCTTTCATCGAAACTGAAACTCTTCCTGCTATCTTGCCATATTCAGCAATTTTGTTTACGCCTTTATTTATTCCTCTATATATGTAACTTGGATGGAAAGTTGATAAATGTAACTTTTGATTTAAATAGTTACTATTATGTTTTATAAATGAAGACATATTCCATAATGGTTGACTTAAATTACTTTCTCCATATTCCAAGTTAAGTTTGTAAACTAATGAAGAGTAATCTTTTATAGTTCCGAGTTGGTCTTCAGCATTGTCATAGTATGTCGAGCATGTTTTTGGCTTTTCTCCGATGCACACCACACTAGGCAATTCTACGTCATCATTTTTTACATCAAAGTCTTGCCAATTCTTTACGAATTCCTCCCATGAATATGTCTTCAGCCCAAACAAATCAGTGTAGTTAATTGGGTTGTTATTTGCAAATGAATATGGAGTCATGCCATAATTCAATTCGCACATTGGGTCTATAGTGGTAAACATGCCATTTGTCGGGTCGTAATTTCTGAATCCCCAGTCATAGATGTCTACTTTCCTGTTGAGCTCTTTGCCCCCAAATCTCCACCTATATTGGCACTCATTGCTGTCGTCTGAGTAGAATCCACCATAAGGGTAGTAATTGTTTGCCTGGACGATTTTGCCATTCTGTACCAGAAAGCGGATGTTGCCAAGATGGTCTTTTATGTAGTCATAGGCATAGAGCGATAAGTGTTGCTGCAGATATCCTTCACCGAAATCAATCTTTTCCAGCTCCAGTTGATCTTCCCATTCACCCTCAAACGAAGGAAAGCTCGTGCCGTGCTTTTGGTCTTTCTTTACTGTCGCTGTTTTGTAAACAAAGTCTCCACTATACATGATAGGGGTGCTATAGTTCTTAAGACCAGTGCCTGTCCAATGCGTAATCATAATGCTATCTAAATCTCCTTGCAAGCTGCCACTCTCTGGTATCGTAACATTATAGCTACAGCCATTGATGTCCATTGAGAGTTTGTTTCCGTCCGCATCATATACATTATGAATGAACTCATTGTTCTTCATATAGATGTATTCTGGCAAGTTCAGTACGTTGTAAGTGATTTTGATAATTCCCTTATTCAGATTGCGGGTCATATTGCCGTTGGCATCATAAGCAAATTCTGCCGCGTTGGAATATTCTCTGTCTGAGATTTTGGTGTCGCGACTGCTATCAATAAATCCCTTGTTAGTGACATGAGATAATTGGTTGCCATTATACTCCAGGGTAGCGTCATCCCGGTAGCCAACAATACTGTCGTCTATATTGATGCTCTTTCGACTAATATCTGTGATATTTCCCATATTGTCATAGGAATAATGAGTGTCATGATTGCCGAAGACCAGGTTGTTTTTCTCGTCAATAGTTGTGGAAAGGGCAGAAGTCAGCCTGTTTTGCTTGTCATATTCAAATTCGAAAGCCTCGTCGTTCCATGTATTTCCATTCTTGTACTTCCATTCCACAGCCGAGATGTTGCCATTGTAGGCTAGGGGCACTTGTCCCTCATGGCACTTTTTGTTGTAGAATATGCTTTCCTGAGCCAATAGGCAGTTGGCGGCAGTTTGCTGTCCTCTGACATTGTAAGAGTAATGGGTATCCAATGCCCTAGAGTGGGATGTGGTAGCAGCCACACGCCCCAAGTCATCATATTGGTAATGCTTAACCAAGAATTCAGCCCTGTTGTTCAACTTGTATGTCATAGAGTCCAATCTTCCGTCTTTGTCATAAGTATAACGCTTGATGATGGTTTCTATTGCATTTCCGCAGTTCTTTTTAACCTTCATGCCTACGGAATGAACAGTCTTCTCCTTGCATACTTTTCCAGTATATGGATTTCTCTGATAGTATACATCGTCAGTGCCCAATACATTATTGTCCTTGTGGCTTTGTACCAATTCTCCCTTGTTGTTGTAATACAAGGCTTCTGTATAGCATGTATGGTTGTCGCTCAATTCATAGGTCTTGTCGCCGGTCAACAACCCAGAGGTAGATACACTCTTGTCGTCATGTTCGATGTCCTTATCATATCCATCTTGCGATTGGAAAGAATAATAGCCTGTATTTTTTAAAAAATTATAATTGTCGTAGTATTTTGCCTTTAGAAAATACAGCACGTCTAGAGTGATATTGGCATTATACATGGCGTATGTTCCTGAAGTGGAGAAAAAACTGGTAACATTCTTGTTGGATATGTTGATTTTGTCTGCGTCCTTGCACACGCCATATACCGTAGGACGGCATTTGGAATCAAAGAGCATAAATGTCCATTCGTTGTTCTTGCGTTGATTGCCGTTCTGTTTAAATATCAGCTTGTTTTCTTTGTCGTATATCATTTTGACGGGCTCACATCCAGGTAGTTTTCTCTCTATGCACCTGTTTTTGCCATCATAGGCATAATAGTAAGCGTATTTCTTCAGAATGTCATCGGAGGTGATGCTACGACTTGCTCCCTTGGTGTTCATACATGCTTCATATGCACTTGGGGGCAATACAAATGTAAGGTTTCCTGTAGAATCATATATATAATAGGTAATAGCATTCTCACCATGTTTTTCCATGATGAGTTTGCCAAAAATATCATAATATTTGGAGACGGAAACTCCATCCTCGTCTGTTTCTTTGATGGCATTCAATGTTCCTGGTTGGTAATATTCTCTGAACAAGATACTCTTTCCGTCAGCTAACAACTGAAATTTTGGACACTCTATGGCTATGTTTCCCTCATATTGACAGTTTTTTGACTTTTTGAACATTATCCATAGATAACCAGGTCCTGTTTCCTTAACAACTCTTCCGTTCTGTTTTCTCTCAAACTCATATTTAGTGAATACAATAGGGTCGCCATAGGCTTTTCTGCAAGTCACGTAGTATTTGTCGCCCAACACTTCCTCTCCTGTGCTAGGAAAGGATACGGAGTTCCAACATATGTATTTGTTGTCCATGCCGTCATATTCAGTTAATGCCAAAAGATCTTTATTTCCATTGCTGGAAAATCCTTTCTTCACAGTTTCTCTACTTCTTCCCAATCCATCGAAGTACTCAATGGTGGTAAGTGTATCTGCGCTGCTAATTGGCAATTGAGTAGATATATAGTTGCCGTGTAGGCTTTGGGCACTAAGAGCCCAAGGTACTAGCAAGATAACCAATAATAATATATGTTTTTTCATTTTCTGTAGTTATATGTAAATTTTTCAATTACTTTGCCATTGTTATCATAGATACCTATGAGTCTTCCCACTTTGTCATATCGATATTTCTTGATATATCCATTTGGGGATATAATGTCAATTATTCCCAGAAACGGGTGGTAAACGTAGCCCATGATGTTACCATTGCTTCTGATGTAAGAATATTCTTTGTTCAAGCAAACTTTCTCATCGAACACTTCATTATCAGTGAAGCTAATTGGTATATAGCTTGTTCCCTTCATCAGAAGATAGTTATCATGATACCCCCATTTTAGAAAGATTTGCGGTTTCCCTAATTCTTTGTACATTTGCAGTCTTCCAGTATTGGTGTAATTGCTGTATCTAACCAACGTATCTTTTACTCCAGAAGGATAAGTCTCTATCGTCATGGCAGGAACAATAAATTTGTTATATACTTTTGTGTAAATAGTTGTTCTTTTTTTGACTAAATTCCCGTTATGGCTAGTTTGCTCCTCTTTTGGGACAAGGTAGAACTGGTCTCTATGCAAAAGGGCTGTCATGCTGTTGTCTGAGAAATTACCATAATCGTATTTTTTCAAAATATAATCTCCACCCTGTATGTCTTTTTCTGATTTCAGTAGACGAATACTAGTAGAATGTGCGTAAGGTTGAGAAGCCTGGAATGTAGTATCAATCTTAGAATATTGCACAGTTGTTGTTATTTTCGATTTTTGTGAGAAGGTGGAGTCTGTTTTTTCAATGACGTCATATTGAGGGTAGTATAGTTTATATATGCCACCACCATAATAGCCAAAAGAAGCTGAACAACCATTGTTGCCATACATTAGATTGGATGTATAGGTATATTGGCTGTTCATATTGCTATCACTTCTATACTTGTATGTTATAGACTCGGTCTTATTGTTGCTGCCGTCAAAAGTTTGTTGGCTAATAAGTTTGCCGCGTTTAAAACCACGTTCTGAAAACATGTCTTCTGGAGAAGGTTGGTTATTGCTAAAACTTAGATAGAATCTCTCATCTTTCATGTCTGCGTCAGACAGATTAGAGAATCTATATATAGTCTTCATCATGTCTTGCTGAGGATTCTTCAAATCTTTTACGTTCTCTGTAACATAACTATATCCTATACTAGGACCGAATGAATTTGAAAGAGGAATGATGGAGGATGTTCTGAATGTTTCTACTTCATGCTTGGCATTGTTTCCCACACACCATGCACTCCATTTCGGCCAATAATACTTAGGAGTGGCAAATAATTCGCCACTCGATAGGTTAGTGCCAGGTATGGTATACTCAAATGTACGCTTTTTAAGCATAGTCTTATGGTCTGGGGAGTCATACTCAGTGATGGATTTGATTCTTAGACCTCCAGCATTTCCATTTTCTTTGATAAGGCTTTGTCTGTCATCTGATTGGTATGCACTATATGTGTTAAGTTCATATTCGAAAGAACTTACTCCTCCTGTTGGATATTGTATCTCAGAGAGTGAGCCATATTGTGTGTATGTCGAATTTGAATTGCGGGTGTTTTTGAAAGAATCGAAATTCTTATCAGATGGTATACTATATGCTCTTCCATTGTAATATCCCCAATGGTCTATGGCTGTAGTAAGATAACTTGCAGGTAGTTTTTCCTTATCTATATAGTTGAATCTATAAAATCCGACAGAGCCCATTTTCGGTGAATAATTAATGGCATCGTCTTGTATTTGAAGGCTGTCTAAAAACATTCGGTTGTTGGTATACCCATACATAAAGCGATATCCAAGAGTATAAGTAAGATCAGATATTCGGACAGCTGAAGATATTGCTATTTTGTTTAGTTTGCGCAATCTGGCGTGACTTAAAATATCCTTCTTGTTGTCATTTTGGGGAGTATATCTATATTGGCTTAATCCAGCGTCGTCTGATTGTAAGTAGTAAAATGCTCCTTCTCGATAGCTCCCATTTGTCTTGCCGAAATCATAAACCATACTTGCTAAGCAATTGTATAAGCCATTTATGCCTTCCTTTTTGTTGTAAAGGTCTTTGTATATATTTTCAGTCAATAGCGTTGAGTCGTTGCTTGAATTGAAGCGAATAATGACACCATTATCTCCTTTGATACTCTTCAAATAAACTGGTGAGCTGATTGTCATTCCATAAGGAAAATAAGAGTTGGCTCCTGCATACTCTTGTCCATAGTGCCCATACCATGAACCTTCTTCTTTGACATGGTTGTATTCATAGGAGTTGTAGGCTTGTATGATATAGGCTCCTCTATCGTAGTCTAGAGAGATAAGAACGTTCCCATGTCTATCTGAAACTTTAGTAAGATACCAACTCATGGCATGCCAAGATTCGGTCTGCTCGTTCAGGCTCATGTGCCAAATGTTGGTTGTGAAATCTATGGCATTTAAGTTCATGCCAAATTCGTATGTCGTTCCTTCTGAATCACGGATAGTAAAGCCTTTGATAGTTTTTCGTTGATTTTTATCAACGGCTTGTTTATAGGGATAAGTGGCAATGAATGGGGTGATGAAATTATTGTCATTTGTATAGTCAAATAGTATTTCTAGATTTTCATCGCTAAGTACCTTCCAGTTGCCATCATTACCAAGGAAGAACTTTCCTGTTTTTCCACAAAAATTGAATGTAAAGATGTCTGGTGCTAAATCATGGTAGCCGTAGGTTACATCTTCTTTCAAAGCTGCATAATTATTGCTGCTTTGTTTTAACAAATTGGGCAATTCTCCTATAGAATGGTAATAGTTTTTGAAGTAAGAAAGTTGCATTTGCTTAGGATAAATCCATTCATCGTAGCATCCTTGAACGGTTCGGGTAATTACTCCACCTGCATTTAGTATCCAATTCTGACCGACCCAGCTTGGGAGGCTATTTACAAGGACTCCACCTGCATCATAAGCCAAAGAAATGGGTAAGGAAAAGTCTCTAACTTTCAATGTGTAAATTTGTATCGACACATTGGGTCTACCTGTATAGTAAGAAACTGGAACATCACCATATCTTCCTAAAGAGGAAGCGTTTGGCGTAGGAACATCGCTCGGCAACATCTGCTGAGCATTAATAACTGTTGTTGTAAATAATAAGCAACAAGTTATGAATTTTCTAATTATTCTTTTCATAATCTTGAACTGTTATATTTTGCCTGCAAAATTAATAAAAATATTCGAGAAAAAAGATATATTGCGAATATTTCTTTCAAAATGATATGATTTTTTCGTTTTATGCTTATTTTTTATATACATATACGAAAAAACACCAACAAGCCCGAAGCTCATTGGTGCCCTATGCTATATGAAAGAAGGCGCTAGCCTCCTAATTCTTAATCAAAGTACTACTCCTCTGGAGCCTTGTCGATCAAGTCCATGAACTGGTCGAGCTTAGGAGTGATG
>ERZ791912.1185-NODE-1185-length-12862-cov-2.161552_pt1 | contig 12862 bp, 11 predicted proteins | sample MGYA00510141_ERZ791912 | MGnify/ENA primary metagenome ERZ791912 (study PRJEB30046, sample SAMN00792082) | human gut metagenome | study: EMG produced TPA metagenomics assembly of the A metagenome-wide association study of gut microbiota in type 2... | reverse complement strand
ACATAAAGCGCGCAGCACGCGTACCTGCATCCACCGCTGTCAGAATAAACAGTGCTTCAAACAGAATGGCGAAGTGATACCAGAACGCTACATCCATCATACCACCCAGCGCACCGTGCAGGATGTAAGCCATCCCCACCGCCAACGTCGGCGCACCGCCCGCACGGGAAATGATCGACTGTTCACCCACTTCGCTGGCAATCTGGTTTAGCGTATCTGGTGTAATGCTAAAGCCCCAGCTACTCACCACCTGCGCGGCAGAAGCGACCACATCCGCCGTCCCTGCCGGAGCCAGCACCGCCATCGGGCTGTTCATGGCAAAATACACGCCCGGATCGATGATACAGGCGGAAACCAGCGCCATAATCGCCACGAAGGATTCCATTAACATCCCACCGTAGCCGATAAAACAAGCCTGCCCTTCGTTCGCCAGCATCTTCGGCGTGGTGCCGGAAGAGATCAGCGCATGGAAGCCTGACACCGCGCCACAGGCGATGGTGATAAACAGGAACGGGAACAGGTTACCGGTCCATACCGGGCCAGTGCCATCGACAAATTTGGTCAGCGCAGGCATGGTCAGCGTCGGGCGCATAATCAAAATGCCTACCGCCAGACCGACGATAGTCCCGATTTTCAGGAAGGTAGAGAGGTAGTCACGCGGGGCCAGCAGTAACCACACCGGCAGCACCGCCGCCACAAAACCGTAACCCACCAGCATCCAGGTCAACTGCACGCCGGTAAAGTCAAAGTACGGTGCCCAGGTCGGACTTTCTGCCACCCAGCCGCCAGAGATAATGGCGAAAATCAGGAATACCAGGCCAATCACCGACACTTCGCCAATACGCCCCGGACGCAGATAGCGCAGGTAGATCCCCATAAACAGCGCCAGCGGAATGGTGAACGCAACGGTATATGTTCCCCACGGGCTATGAGTCAGGGCTTTCACCACGATCATCGCCAGCACGGCAAGGATAATGACCATGATCATAAAGCGCTATCACCCCGGCGGTTGGCCCCATCTCTTCTTTGACCAGCTCACCCAGCGAGCGACCGTCACGACGCGTAGAAACAAACAGCACCATGAAATCCTGCACCGCACCGGCGAGAACCACCCCAGCGAGCAGCCAGATCATCCCTGGCAGGTAGCCCATTTGCGCCGCCAGTACCGGCCCCACCAGCGGACCTGCTCCGGCAATGGCCGCAAAATGGTGACCGAACAGCACTTTCTTGTCCGTCGGCACATAGTCCAGCCCGTCGTTATGGCGCACCGCTGGCGTCATACGCGTCGGGTCAACCGCCAGCACATTTTTGGCGATATACAGCCCATAAAAACGGTAAGCGATCAGATAGATACAGACCGACGCCACCACAATCCACAGCGCGTTGATCTGTTCCCCACGATTTAAAGCAATGTATCCCAGAGCAAATGCTCCCATTACAGAGAGCACTGTCCAGACGAGGTATTTCCCTGATTTGTTCATAGTTGTTATCCGTGTGCGTGTCCATAGAGATGTTACATTTTGTTTCTATAACATCTTTGTACGATTTAACAACACGGTAACCATGTAAATCGGAGTTGAAACCAATATTTAACTTAACAATGTTAACTCGATCACTCCGTTAACCGAGTTTTCCTGCAATCTCATCTAATTCTGTCGGGTTCATCCCAAAACTGCCGTACCCAGCCGACAAGTGCAGCAACGCCGCCCCTGTTCATCGAAAACGACGATTTCCCAGCTCTGATTTTGCCGCCCAAGATGCAGCGGCTGGCAGACGCCGCGTACCTTGCCTTCAGACACCGGGCGATGATGGGTGGCGTTAAGTTCCGTACCCACCACACACTGCCCGTCACGGGTCATCATAAATCCGGCCATCGATCCCAGCGTTTCCGCCAGCGCCGCCGACGCGCCGCCATGTAGTAAACCGAACGGCTGATGAGTACGGGTATCAACCGGCATTTCGGCTTCCAGCACATCATCGCCCAGACGGGTATACACAATTCCCAGATGCGCCACCATTGTGTTATCGCTGGTGGCGTTCAGTTCGTCGAGCGTTAAATGGCGTTTCCAGATCATGCTTATGCCCCCAGCGTTGAGCCGCCATCGACCACAATATCCTGTAGGGTGATATGGCTGGCGAGGTCAGAGGCGAGGAACAAAATCGTGTTGGCGATCTCTTGTGGACGGGCGATTTTCCCCAGCGGAATGCCGAGTTTAAACTGCTCGCCAAAGCCGCGAATACGCTGTTCTTCGGCGTCATCGCTCACCCACAGCGTGCGTTGCATATCGGTGTCGGTGGAGCCAGGCGAAACCACATTACAGCGCACGCCGCTACCCGCCAGTTCCAGCCCGACGCTCAACGCCAGGCTTTTCAGCGCCGCTTTCGATGCGCCATAAGCACTCATGCCAATACGCGGCGTGTGCGCGGCGTCGGACGCCACAGTGACAATCGCCCCGCCCCGCTGACGGCGAAACTGGTTCATGGTTTGCTGGAACAGGTTAAACGCACCGCCGACGTTAACCGCAAAAGTCTGCTGCCAGTCCTCTTTACTGAGCTGATCGGTCGCGCCCATGCGCAAAATTCCCGCCGCATTGACCAGCACGTCCAGTCGCTCCGTTTCAGCTAACAGTCGCTGACATACCTGCGCGACCTGCGCAGCATCGGCAACATCCATCACTTCGGTCGCAAAGGGATATTGCTCCTGAGTGAACGCTTGATCAAAACCTGTAACTTTCGCTCCCGCTTCAACAAACGCCAGCGCCGTGGCGTAGCCGATACCTTTCCCCGCGCCAGTTACCCAGACATTTTTACCGCTGAAATCCATTATTTCACCTCGCGGGAGAGTAGCTTCCACCAGGCGTCGATGGTCGGGTTTTTCGCCAGCATGACAAAGTCGATATCGCCATGCACTTTGCGCCAGCGCGCCGCCAGCGCCATCATGCGCACCGAATCCAGACCGTAGTCGATCAGGTTGTCGTCATCGAACGGTTCATCGGACTCGTCCAGCAACGGCAGGATCACCTCACGCAGCGCCGCTTTGCTGGCGGGGATAGGTGCTGGCAGTAATTCTTCGGTCATCACCACCCGGCCAGAACGTCCGGCCACATATTTCAGCGACATCAAATGCTCGTCACGGCTGAAATCGGCCAGCGCATCCGCCACCATAAACGGTTTAATATCGCGCATAAATGCGTCGGTTGCGGTGGTCATACAGCCAATGTGGGCATATACCCCGGTAATAATCAGCTGGTTACGTCCACTCTCTTTGAGCATTTGCTCCAGCGGAGAACGATGAAACGCGCTGTAGCGCCACTTCACCAGCACCGTGTCGTCGGCATCTGGCGTCAGTCGATCCACCACCTTTTGCTGTTCCGGCGAACGGGTCAGGCCCGGCCCCCACATATCATTCAACAGCGCCCGATCTTCATCGCTCTGCTCTTTCGGCTGGGCGGTGTAATAAACCGGGATATTGTGCTGTTTGCAGTAGTCGCGCAGCGCAGCAATATTCGCGATCACCTGCTCCATCATCGGGCAGTTCTCGCCCCAGAAGCTGACAAAATAGTCCTGCATATCATGGATTAACAACGCGGCACGTTGCGGTTCAAAGGCCCAGTCAACTTTATTCTGCGGAATATCGTGAGACTCCGGCAGTGCGTAAGCCTGTAATTTTGGAATAGCCATCGTGTTCTCTCCTTCAGGCTGATGCGCGTGACGCCAGCCACTGACGTAATTGTTTTTTATCGACTTTCCCGACCGCCGTCAGCGGAAGTGAATCCACACACTCCACGCGATCCGGTAATTTAAATTCGGCAATACCCTGTTCACGCAGGAAACGACGCACCTGCACCGCGCGCAGCGGCTCTTTTACCACCAGATAAGCACAGCTTTTTTCGCCCATCAGCTCATCTTCCATGCTCACCAGTGCGGCATAGATCACCGCCGGATGGCGCAGCAGCAGGTTTTCGATCTCTTCGGCAGCGATCTTCTCGCCGCCACGGTTGATCTGATCTTTCTCGCGCCCCTGCACGGTGATGTAACCCTCTGGATCAATAGAGATCAGATCGCCGGAACAGTAAAAACCGTTGGCATCAAAGGCACTGGCATTGTGCTGCGGACTTTTGTAATAACCGCGGAAGGTGTACGGCCCGCGCGTCATCAGGCGTCCAACTTCCCCTTGCGGCAGTGGATTTCCTTCAGCATCAGCAACCCATACTTCATCGTCCGGACACATTGGGTAACCCTGGGTATGGATAATTTTCTCCGCGCTATCATCAAGTCGGGTGTAGTTCACCAGCCCTTCCGCCATGCCAAACACCTGCTGCAACAGGCAGCCAATCTCAGCGGGAATACGCGCCGCAAGGGTGGCTGAAAGACGTGCGCCGCCGACCTGTAACAGTTTCAGCGAGGCAAGCTGCGCCCGGCTTTCACCTTCGGTCAGCGCCTGCAACCACAGGCTGACTGCCGGTGGCACCAGCGCGGTGACGTTCACCTGATGTTTTTCAATCAATGGGAAGCAAAGCGTGGCGCTGGGATCGGCCGCCAGAACAACCGTTCCTCCGGCAAGAAAGACGCCCAGCGCTCCCGGCGAACTCATGGCGTAGTTATGAGCCGCCGGGATCGCGCACAGGTAGCGTGTCTGTTGTGTGAACTGACAAATCTCGACGCTACGACGCACGCTGTAGTAGTAGTCGTTATGAGTGCGCGGGATCAGTTTCGGTGTGCCGGTGGTGCCGCCGGAAAGCTGGAAATAGGCCACTTCATCAGCAGGTGATGGCGTGGCAGTAAAATCCTCAGCCGGATGGTTAATCGCATCCTGCAAGTTATGCTCACCGCTGTCGTTGTGCAGTTGCACCACGCGAATGGAGGAATGTTCTGTGACGAAAGTATTGAGGAAATCATCCCCGCTAAACAGCGCATGTTGGCGATCGGCAATCAGCAATGCGGGTTCAATCTGGCTGGCATAGGCGTTCAGTTCACTACGCTGATGGCTGAACAGCGCCAGCACCGGCGCAACGCCCAGTTTCAGCAGCGCGAAAAAGGTAATATACAATTCAGCGACGTTACCCAGTTGTACCAGCGCGGTTTCACCAGGTTTAATGCCCTGACGGCGTAAACTACACGCGAGGTTATCCGCCGCCTGATTCAGCTCCCGGTAACTCAACTGTCGCTCGCCGTCGATAACCGCGATGCTGTCACTCGCAGCGTGGCGAGTCAGAATGTCGGTCAGCGGCAAATCCTGCCAGTAGCCTTTTTCCCGATAGCGACGGGCAAACTCTTCCGGCCAGCGGGTGAATGGAATGCTCATCCTCGCTCCTTAATGCAATCCAAAAACGTTCAACATGGTAGAAAGTTTGACGCCTGTTTCGCGCCACTCACCCAACGGTGACGACGCAGGCACAATCCCCGCTCCGGCAAACAGACGCACCTGATTTTCCCGCAGCTTCGCGCAGCGGATGGTCACCACCCATTCGCCGTTACCTTCGCTGTCACACCAACCCACAATGCCGCCAAACAGTTCGCGGTCGAATGGCTCCAGTTCAGCAATAACCTGGGTCGCGGCCTGATGCGGGAAACCGCTCAGCGCGGGGGTTGGATGCAGCAGACAGGCCAGAGTCAGTGCGTTTTCTTGCGAATTCGCTTTACCTTCAAAGGGAGTTGCGAGATGCCACAGCGTCGGCGTGGTAATCAATTGTGGAGAGGAGGGAACGTGTAACTCACTACTGCGTTCGCGCAGTACCTCTTTCATCGCCTGAGTCACCAGTTCATGTTCATGGCGATCTTTTTCTGACGCCAGCAGACGATTACCCGCTTCGCGATCGAGCACTTCATCCGGCTGACGACGCGCGGAACCGGCTAACGGAATGGAGCTAAAACGCTCGCCGTCTTTACGTAGCAGCAGTTCCGGGCTGGCCCCCAGCAGGACGCCACCATCAGCCAGCGGGACATGGAAGTTGTAACTAACCGGGTTTGCGCAATCAACCGTTCCAGCAATACGCCACTATCAATGGCGGCGTCAGTGGTGATATCAATCAATCGTGACAACACCACTTTGTCGACCTGCGGCGTGGCGGTAAGTGCGGCGGCGCGGGCAACCATCTGTTCAAACGTGGTTTGTTCAGGAATTGCCTGGCGTTCCACCACGTTCAGCGACTGGCTGCGGGTAAAACGGCGGGCTGAGGTCTGTTTTTCCTGGCGGGAGAACGACTGCCAGGATTCGGGAATATACAGCGACGAAGGCTGACGTGGATCGAAGGGAATCGCCCCGACCATCACCGGATTTTTGATGCCCTGCGCTTTGGCATCGGCAAACAGCGCGGCGAGTTTTTGCTGGAAGGGACTGTCGGGCGAATCCCCGTTCACAGCCGGTTCATCGAAGCGGGCGAAACATCCTGACGTCGTAAAACTGCGGTACGGCGACATAAAGAAAAAGCGATTGGGCGCAAGTGTTGCCATGGTCTGCTGTACTTCCTCAGCCAGTGACGTATCCATATCATCCTCCACAAAATGATAAAGGCTTTAATAATGATTATCATTTATATTTTCGGTCGCTAACCTAAAAGCAAACGCGCACTATGTCAACTCTTGAGGTAACGCAATCTGCAACTCGGGGTTGCATCTGGTTGTGGTTACAATGAAAATGAGAAGCATTATTGATGGATTCGCATAAGCGCAATGTGATGTCCTGCGCCGTTCTGCCCCCTCTCCCTTCCAGGGTGAGGGCTGGGGTGAGGGTTAATGTTCGCACCAGTGCTGGCTGTTCCCCTCACCCTAACCCTCTCCCCAAAGGGGCGAGGGGACGGATTGTGCGCTTTGTCGAATTTGTCATTACGCCCTTAACCTTATTAATAACAGGAAGCTGATTTGTGAGACTCGCCCCGCTCTACCGCAACGCCCTTCTATTAACAGGACTTTTGCTTTCAGGAATAGCCGCAGTTCAGGCCGCTGACTGGCCGCGTCAGATTACTGACAGCCGTGGCACACATACACTGGAAAGCCAGCCGCAGCGTATTGTTTCCACCAGCGTCACCCTGACCGGCTCACTGCTGGCGATTGATGCTCCGGTGATCGCCAGCGGCGCGACCACGCCGAATAACCGCGTCGCGGATGACCAGGGCTTTTTACGCCAGTGGAGCAAGGTGGCGAAAGAACGCAAACTGCAACGGCTCTATATCGGCGAACCGAGCGCCGAAGCCGTTGCCGCGCAAATGCCGGATCTGATTTTAATTAGCGCAACCGGCGGGGATTCGGCGCTGGCACTGTATGATCAGCTTTCCACCATCGCCCCGACATTAATCATCAATTACGACGACAAAAGCTGGCAGTCGCTGTTAACGCAACTTGGCGAAATTACCGGGCATGAGAAACAAGCGGCAGAGCGGATTGCACAGTTTGATAAGCAACTGGCGGCGGCGAAAGAGCAAATCAAATTACCGCCGCAGCCGGTCACTGCCATTGTCTATACCGCCGCTGCACACAGTGCCAATCTCTGGACGCCGGAATCAGCACAAGGGCAGATGCTGGAACAACTCGGCTTTACGCTGGCGAAGTTGCCCGCAGGGTTAAACGCCAGCCAAAGCCAGGGCAAACGCCATGACATCATTCAGCTTGGTGGGGAAAATCTGGCTGCTGGGTTAAACGGTGAATCGCTATTCCTGTTCGCTGGTGATCAGAAAGATGCCGATGCTATTTATGCTAATCCGCTGCTCGCGCACCTGCCTGCAGTACAAAACAAGCAGGTTTATGCGCTGGGAACCGAGACGTTCCGTCTGGATTACTACAGCGCCACGCAAGTGCTGGAACGACTTAAGGCGCTGTTTTAAGCATTAACTGTCAGACGCTGTCACCTGCGGCGGCGTCTGGCGAAAACGTCGCAACTCCACCAGCACCAGCAATAACAACACGCCGATAATCAACAAACCAAAACCGCTCGCGCTTGCGGAAGCAACCGGTGTCATCATCGCGCCCAAACCGCCCAGCAGCGCCGCGCCTATGGCATCGCCCGTCACGTTTTGTGCCGTCCACAAACCGTTAATCCGCCCTAACATCGCTTCCGGGGTTTGCGTTTGCAGCATTGTATATTGCAGCAACGAACTAACCGCGCTCAGCCAGCCGAACAGCGCCAGACAAACCACGCCTAAAATCCACATCGGCATCAGGCCAAACAGACCAATGGCGAGGAACGATCCCAGCGTGGAGAGCAGCATCAATAACCCTGGTCGCGCACTATGTGCCAGCTTCCCGCTGGTTAACGCACCAATAGCCGCGCCGAGCGGGATCGCCGCGTAGAGAAAACCAATCTGTGCCGCTGACATCTGCCAGTTGTCAGCCAGCGCCGGATACAGTACCCGCACCGCGCTCGCCATCGTCAATAAACCACCCAGCAGCGCAATCCCTCCTACCAGCGGGCTGGCGAGCAGAAAACGAAATCCTGCCAGTAATGATTTCAACGGATGCTCACGCGGCTGCGGTGGCGGTGGCAACGCCGGAAGGCTTAACAACGGTAGCAAGGTAATAAACGTGCCCGCCGCCGCCAGCCCGTAGTTCCAGGCTACGCCGCCAGTCGCCAGCAGTAAACCGCCAATCATGGGCGAAATCACCGACCCCAGACGCACGGTCAACATGGTGATCGCCCCGGCCTGCATTAAGTTTTCACGCCCTACCAGTGCTGGTGTCGCCGCCAATAGCGCCGTAACGCCAAGCGATGCGAAAAAACCATCCCATAAACCAAGTAAATAGATTGCCAGCAATGACGGCTCCGGCAGCAGTGCATTAAGGCACAGTCCAATGAAGCCAATGCCACAGGTGCCGCGCGCCAGCAAAATCACTTTTTTGCGCTCATAGCGATCCGCCAGCACACCGCCAACCATCAGGCCAACAAACATCGCGCCGCCGGTCAGCGTCACCGAAAGCCCCACCTGCCAGGTAGAATGCGTCATCATCTGGATCTGCACCGGCACCGCGACGCCGAGCAAACCCAGAGACACAATTGAGATAAAACGAGCGAGGAATACTGCGCGAAACGCCGGGTGCGTTTTCAACAGGCTGAGGTTAAGCAGCCAGGATTGTTTATTCATTACAATGCCTTGCCATCAAATATTTTAAATACCTATTCTTAGGCTGCACATGCTAACATATCCAAATAAGATCGATAACGATAATTAATTTCATTATCATGGAAGTTCGTATGTCTGGTTCTGTTGCCGTGACACGCGCCATTGCCGTGCCCGGATTGCTGTTATTACTGATTATCGCGACGGCATTAAGCCTGCTCATTGGGGCAAAATCACTCCCCGCTTCCGTAGTGCTGGAGGCCCTCTCCGGCACCTGCCAGAGCGCCGACTGCACCATCGTGCTCGACGCGCGACTGCCGCGCACCCTTGCCGGTTTACTTGCAGGCGGCGCGCTTGGCCTTGCCGGGGCGTTGATGCAAACCCTCACCCGAAATCCACTTGCCGACCCCGGCTTGCTTGGCGTGAATGCCGGAGCCAGCTTTGCCATTGTGCTGGGTGCGGCGCTGTTTGGTTACTCATCCGCGCAGGAACAACTGGCGATGGCCTTCGCCGGGGCGCTGGTGGCCTCATTGATTGTTGCCTTTACCGGCAGTCAGGGCGGCGGGCAGTTAAGTCCGGTGCGTTTAACCCTGGCGGGCGTGGCGCTGGCGGCGGTGCTGGAAGGACTGACCAGCGGCATCGCCCTGCTTAATCCTGACGTCTACGATCAACTGCGTTTCTGGCAAGCCGGTTCGCTGGATATTCGCAATCTACATACCTTAAAAGTGGTGCTGATCCCGGTGCTGATCGCCGGAGCAACCGCGCTATTACTGAGCCGCGCGCTGAACAGTTTGAGCCTCGGCAGTGACACCGCGACGGCGCTGGGCAGTCGCGTGGCGCGCACACAGTTGATTGGTCTGCTGGCGATTACCGTGCTTTGTGGTAGTGCGACGGCGGTAGTTGGCCCGATTGCCTTTATCGGCCTGATGATGCCGCACATGGCGCGCTGGCTGGTAGGTGCCGATCATCGCTGGTCGCTGCCCGTCACGCTACTCGCCACCCCTGCCCTGCTGCTGTTTGCCGATATCATCGGGCGGGTGATTGTGCCCGGCGAGTTGCGCGTTTCTGTGGTCAGTGCGTTTATTGGTGCACCGGTGCTGATCTTCCTCGTGCGACGTAAAACGCGAGGTGGTGCATGATTTACGTCTCTCGCCGATTACTCATCACCTGTTTGCTGCTGGTTTCCGCCTGTGTGGTTGCAGGTATCTGGGGATTACGCAGCGGTGCCGTCACGCTGGACACCTCGCAGGTATTCGCCGCGCTGATGGGCGATGCGCCGCGCAGTATGACGATGGTGGTCACCGAATGGCGTTTACCACGGGTGCTGATGGCGCTGTTGATTGGCGCGGCACTGGGCGTCAGCGGTGCGATTTTTCAGTCGCTGATGCGTAACCCGCTCGGCAGCCCTGACGTAATGGGTTTTAACACCGGGGCGTGGAGCGGCGTGCTGGTGGCGATGGTGCTGTTTGGTCAGGACCTGACGGCTATCGCGCTGGCAGCAATGGTGGGCGGCATTGTCACTTCGCTGTTGGTCTGGCTGCTCGCCTGGCGTAACGGCATCGACACCTTTCGGTTGATTATTATCGGTATCGGCGTTCGCGCCATGCTGGTGGCCTTTAATACCTGGCTGTTGCTGAAAGCGTCTTTAGAAACGGCGCTAACAGCAGGTTTGTGGAATGCCGGATCGCTCAACGGCCTGACGTGGGCAAAAACCTCGCCTTCCGCACCCATCATTATATTGATGCTCATTGCCGCCGCCTTGCTGGTGCGGCGAATGCGCTTGCTGGAGATGGGCGATGATACCGCCTGCGCGCTGGGCGTCAGCGTCGAACGTTCGCGTCTGTTAATGATGCTGGTTGCAGTGGTGCTTACCGCTGCGGCAACGGCGCTTGCCGGGCCGATTTCTTTTATTGCTTTAGTCGCGCCGCACATTGCCCGACGCATTAGCGGCACCGCTCGCTGGGGGCTAACCCAGGCGGCGCTATGCGGGGCGCTGTTACTGCTGGCGGCCGATCTCTGCGCCCAACAACTGTTTATGCCGTATCAACTTCCGGTTGGCGTCGTTACCGTCAGCCTCGGCGGTATTTACCTTATCGTCTTGTTAATTCAGGAGTCTCGCAAAAAATGACCGAATCAGTAGCCCGTTTGCGTGGCGAACAGTTAACCCTGGGATATGGCAAATATACCGTTGCGGAAAATCTGACTGTAGAAATACCTGATGGTCACTTCACGGCAATTATCGGGCCAAATGGCTGCGGTAAATCCACGTTGCTGCGTACCTTAAGCCGCCTGATGACGCCTGCTCACGGGCATGTCTGGCTGGATGGCGAGCACATTCAACATTACGCCAGTAAAGAAGTTGCACGCCGGATTGGTCTGTTGGCGCAAAATGCCACCACTCCGGGAGATATCACCGTGCAGGAGCTGGTGGCGCGTGGGCGTTACCCGCATCAACCGCTGTTTACCCGCTGGCGCAAAGAAGATGAAGAAGCGGTAACGAAAGCGATGCAGGCCACGGGAATAACTCATCTGGCAGATCAAAGCGTGGATACCCTTTCCGGTGGGCAACGTCAGCGAGCGTGGATCGCGATGGTGCTGGCCCAGGAAACGGCGATTATGCTGCTCGACGAACCCACTACCTGGCTGGATATCAGTCATCAGATTGATCTACTGGAACTGTTAAGCGAACTGAACCGCGAGAAAGGCTATACCCTGGCGGCGGTGCTGCACGATCTTAATCAGGCCTGTCGTTACGCCAGCCATTTGATTGCATTGCGAGAAGGGAAAATTGTTGCTCAGGGAGCGCCGAAGGAGATTGTCACTGCTGAACTGATTGAGCGCATTTATGGTCTGCGCTGCATGATCATTGACGATCCGGTAGCCGGAACGCCGCTTGTGGTGCCGCTCGGACGAACGGCACCTTCAACCGCAAATAGTTAAACTAAGTGGTCTGCCATCATGGCATCCTGTTTTCTGGATGCCATCGCATAGCGCAATAACACGCTACCACAAGCCACCATCCCGCCGATCAGCGCGGAAAGGATCACAATAATCGCCTTACCCGGACCGTCTTTTTTCACTGGCAATGACGGGCTTAACTGATATTTAAACGGCGTAAAATTCACATCGTTGATATTTGCTTTTGTTAACTGCTCAACAAGATACTGACGATTACGTAATTCACCGTTCAGTTCCGCAACGTCAGTGACCGCTTTTTCTATTTCCAGTTTGCGTTCAATACCGTCTGCACCGAGAGAAATAGAAAAATCGGGGTCATCTTTAACGGCCTGACCATTACTGTAAACGGGCTTTTTAATTCCTGCCGCGTTGGCAATGTCGAGTGAATAATTGAGGCGCTGAATGTTTGCATCAAGTTGATTTTTCGTTTTAATGCGATCCTGAGCCAGTTTTTCTTTTTCAAACTGGGTTTTGATCTCCAGTTTATTACGGACGTTTTCTAGCGACTCTTTCACCACCAACGTAGAGATATAATCGATATACCCGCTCAAAACGGTCTGCGCCTCTTCACTGGTTGGCGCGGTAAAACTTAGCGTCCAGGAGGTATACAGTGACGGTTCATCTTTTTTCTTACTGGCATTGTCATCAACCGCTTTCATTTTTTCGCTCAATGCGACAATTGCGCGATGCAAATCCAGTTCGTCGATTTTCGCCTCTTTTAATTGGTCCATCACATAAGGTGATGAACGCAGGTACTCTTCCAGCAAGCTAACCGACTGAAACTTCTTGATAAACAGATTAAATACACCGCCACGGTCGATATTAACATCGAGATCAAGAACGCGGAGTTTGGT
>ERZ791912.1179-NODE-1179-length-12923-cov-42.921278_pt1 | contig 12923 bp, 10 predicted proteins | sample MGYA00510141_ERZ791912 | MGnify/ENA primary metagenome ERZ791912 (study PRJEB30046, sample SAMN00792082) | human gut metagenome | study: EMG produced TPA metagenomics assembly of the A metagenome-wide association study of gut microbiota in type 2... | reverse complement strand
GTAAAAAATGCGTCGGATTTTAAACGGATTTTGAACACCCTACCCTTCAGGGCGTGTGGGGCAAAACTTGCGAAAGTTCGTTTCCTTATACGTAATCGTTTTCGTATAATTTTCTGAGGTTTACACCTTATTATATATAGAATAATTGTAATTTTGCAATATAATAAATATAAGCCTAATTTATGAACAAGACTTTTTTCAAAAACATGGTGCTTGCAGCACTTATGACATTACCCGTACTCGCAAAGGCACAGACTACTTTTGCGGGAATCACCGCTGAGCAAAATGCTCAGAATACTCCTGAGGGATGGACAGCAGTTGAGTTACCACAATTGCCAGCCATCACATCGGCAAATACGTTTAACATCAAAGACTATGGTGCCTCTACATCGGCAACAGACAACACCAAGGCTATTCAGAGAGCCCTGGATGCTGTTCCTACTACTGGCGGTATGGTCGTAATACCTGCGGGTACATGGATGTTTGGCAGCACAGACCAGATGACCAGCAAAACCGAGGTACTCAGCATCAAGTCTAAGACCGTACTCCACCTTTGCGCAGGTGCTACCCTGAAGCTCGTGGAATATGGTAAGGCTCCTAACAACAAGACAGTATTCATCGGAGGAAAGAACAAGGGCAAGAATGTTACCGATGTTGTTATCGAGGGTGAAGGCGAAACATCTATCATTGACGGCCAGGGCGCACGCTGGTGGCTGGCAAAAGAGCAAAGCGAGACCTTCAACCCTGGTGCGATGATACGCTTCGAACAGGGTAAGCGTTTCTTGCTCCGCAACTTCAAAATTCAGAATACTCCCGGTGTGAACATCACCATCAGCAATGGCGGTAAGGCAAGTCATGCTACTATTCATGACGTAACCATCAGCGAACCTGCTTCAGAAGCAGGAAAGGGCAAGGCATCTCATAACACGGATGGTGTCTCTATCTGGGGTCCATACGTCAACATCTACAACTGTAATATCAGCAATGGTGACGATAATGTAGTTTGCGACAATGACGCACAGTACATCCATGTATGGAACTGCAACTTTGGAACAGGGCATGGTGCTTCTATCGGTAGCTATACTAAGAACATCAAGCATGTATGGTTCGATAACATCACCATGAATGGTACCACAGCTGGTATCCGTATGAAGACAGGCATCAATAGTGATGGTACTCTCCGCGGCGGTGGTGAGGAAGACTGGAAGTTTACTAACTTCACTATGACCAAGGTTAAGAACCCACTCTCTATCGACTGCTTCTACGACAAGAACTACAATAGCGATCCTGCGGTAGACAAAGCTAACGCAAGAGCTTTGGATAGCACTACCCCAACCTATAATGGTATTTATCTGCAGAATGTGAAGACAACAGATGTTTGCGATGGTAACGCAATCTTCTTTGTTGGTCGCCCAGAGAGCCACATCAAGAACATGACACTCGACAACGTACAGATATCAGCCAAGAAGGGTATAGACATCCGCTTCGTAGATAATCTCGTGTTCAAGAATGGATCAAAGATTACAGTTAGCAGTGGTGCTATGTGGCTGAAGAAGTTTGACTCCACCTACGAGGATCAGTGCAACGCCACATCGACAGGTACTATAGAAACAGATCCTAATGGAGTTTATACTTTGAATAATAAAACTCTGACTGACAAGGTAGCAGGTACTTTCAATAATGGTTTCTCTATCTCGAATGAAAAGGGTAAAACATACGACGTTGGCTCAGGAACTAATTACATCAAGTTTAGTGCCAATCAATATACCATTATCATTCCCGACGGTATCAAAATCGCCAAGATGGACATCGAAGGAAAAGACAACTACGCTGATGCAGATGCCTATATCGGTGAGATTAACGGCAAGAGCTACGATGCTACTACTTATATCTTCCCTAAGGACAAGAGCGTAAAGAAATATACTGTAGAGTTTGATTCTCCTGTAGAGCACACGTTGACCTTCACACCGAAAGTAAAACAATGCATCTTGGCATTTACTCTTTACACTGATGCCACAAGCTCTATAGCTGGTATCACGGTGGATAATAAGCTTATGGCAGACACCAACATCTATGACCTCAGCGGCCGTGTTGTAGCACAAAAAGGTTCCGAAGGTCTAAAGAAAGGTATCTATATATTCAACAACAAGAAATTCGTTGTGAAGTAACCTACTCTCTGTACACTACGGGCTCATCACCTGTTAATATAGAACAAACAAAAAAGGCAATCTGTCAAACAGCAGATTGCCTTTTTTATGTTTATAGGATTATACTCTTATTTCTTTTCTGTAGTTTCTTCCTTAGTGGCAGCTTTCTTTGCAGGAGCCTTCTTGGCTGCAGCAGAAGCCTTAGTAGCTGTCTTCTTGGCAGGAGCCTTGGCTGCAGTAGCAGTCTTCTTGGCAGCTGGCTTCTTCTCGGCACGGAGTTTTTCTGCCTCTTTCTCTATCTTCTCGAGCTTAGCCTGCAGACGGACAATCTCCTTGTCCTTTACCTCGATTTCCTCATCCTGATTCTTGATGGTGGTGAGAAGGCCCTCCAGCTGATCGTTATCCACATCAGAAGGATACAAGTCGTTGACACGATTGAGGAAGTCGCCAAGAATATTCATATAGTTGGTGAAAGCATCGAAAGGATCGCTGTAGATACCACGGTCGAGACCCACATTGCTGGGCTTGGTGGTCATAAAGCGGAAGTTGTTGCTTGCCTGCAGGTAATCCCAGTCCTGATTGATACGAGGATCGTTGGCAATGCGGACACGGTCGGCAACACTATAAAGTTTGTTGAAAGCCTCACGCTGCATAGAGTTACCCAACCATGTGCTGACATCACGCTCCTCGTCTACCCAACTCAGGGTATCAGGAACATTCAACTCGCCTACCGATTTCATCTTCTTGCAAATCTCGATAGGAGTAGAGAAGGTGATACCCTTCTCCTTGGCGCAAGCTGGCAGAGCCTTCAGGAACTCCAGAATGTTGCTTGACAAGGGCTGGGCAATACCGAGAGCAGACAGCTCCATGAAGATATTGATTACCTGCTCCTCTTGAGGCAGGGCAGCAATCTGATTGATATAGTTGTCGGCGAAGAGAGGATAGCCGTCCCAGTTGCTGTTGTTGAAACGCAGAGAGACATCATCGCTCAGGCGCACATCACGCAGCAAGAGCTTGAGCTTTGGAGCCAGGGCGCAGTTGTAAACATAGTGAGGAGACTTCCATCCCAACACATGCTTGGCACCCTCGGTAAGCATGCCGGCAAAACCCATCTGTGAAGCCTGCAAACCGATATCATCGCTATAGATGAGTGAAGAGTTGCGCAGCACCTGTGGCTTCTTGCCAAAGTACTCCTCCATCTTGGCAGCCTGACGCTGTACTTCGGCTTTAAAGCTCTCCTCGTTGACGAGAGATGCCAAGCCATGAGAATAAGGTTCGGCGAGGAACTCTACGCAACCAGTCTTGTTGAGGTCCTGCAACTTCTCCAACACCTGTGGTGCATGAAGTTCCAACTGCTCCATACCCACACCAGAGATAGAGAAAGCCACCTTGAAATACTGCCCGTTGGCCTTGATCATATCCTCAAGAGCAGTGAGGGCAGGCATATAAGAACGCTCAGCAATATCACTGATACTACGCTCGTTCTCATAGTCATCGTAGTAATAATGGTCGGTACCGATATCGAAGAAACGATACCTCTTCAGATGGATGATCTGATGTATTTCGAAATATAAACAAATTGTCTTCATAAAAAAAATAAAATTTGAACGTTTAACTTCACTCTTCACTTCACACCAACTTCCACCCCAGTGTCTTGAGGTAAAGGTCCTTGATGCGTGCTCCCACCTTCTCCCAGGTTATCTGGTCGACCTCATTTTTGCCTTCCACAGAAAGATAGTCGAAGAGACTCTCGTTGTGGCAAATGCTATAGATGGCATCAGCCAGAGCATGAATGTCCCAGTAGTCTACCTTGATACAGTTGGTCAGGATTTCACCACAACCACTCTGCTTGGAGATAATCGTAGGCGTGCCACACTGCATGGCCTCCAAAGGAGAGATACCAAAAGGCTCGCTCACCGAAGGCATGACATAGACATCAGAGTCTTTCAGGCACTCATACACCTGCTTGCCACGCATGAATCCCGGGAAGTGGAAACGGTCGGCAATGCCACGCTCTGCAGCGAGATAAATCATCTGATTCATCATATCACCGGAACCTGCCATACAGAAACGCACATTGCGAGTACGATGCAACACCATATTGGCAGCCTCGACAAAGTATTCCGGACCTTTCTGCATAGTGATACGACCTAAGAAGGTTACCACCTTCTCCTTGCCCTTATGGTCGGGACGAGGAATGTCCTGCCACTCCTGCTTCAATGGATAAACAGCATTGTGCATGGCAAAACACTTGCGTGGGTCCTGATGATACTGATTGATGACTGTCTGACGGGTAAGCTCTGACACACACATGATGCAATCGGCATTGTCCATACCATCCTTCTCGATAGAATAAACAGTAGGGTTCACCTTGCCACGGCTTCGGTCGAAGTCGGTGGCATGCACGTGGATGCACAGAGGCTTTCCACTCACCTTCTTGGCGTGGATACCTGCGGGGAAGGTAAGCCAGTCGTGAGCATGAATGATGTCGAACTCCTCAGAACGAGCCACCACTCCTGCAATGACAGAATAGTTATTGATTTCGTCGTGAAGGTTGGAAGGATATCCACCAGCAAAGCCCATACAGCCGAGGTCATTGACATTCATATAATTGAAGTCGGCATAGATATGATCACGATAACGGAAATAGTCATTAGGGTCCATGATGTTGCCCACACGCTGCTTCACATAGTCATAGTTGACATCGCGCCAGGCTATAGGCACACAGTTCATGGCTACAATTTTAGCGGCACTGCGGTCTTCATCACCAAAAGGATGAGGCAGACAGAGAGTGATATCCACATCGCCCTGGGCATGCAATCCCTGTGAGATACCAAAATTGGCAGTAGCCAAGCCACCAAATACATGAGGAGGATACTCCCATCCAAACATTAATACTTTCATATTGCAGTCCTCCTTATTTAATATTGATATTTTTCAAGTAGTTCGAGCGCACGCAGAATTTCTGCCACATTCATGGCAAAGGAGATAGCACCTCGCCCAGTAAATGGAGGGTTGCCATCGAAGAGCTCGCTGATAGTACCCAAACAATGGCATGACATCTCATCGTCATAGCCCACCATCTGGCGCTCAATGAAGCTCAGACGTGTACGCTTATACATCTTCAGACTTGCCTCCATATAGAAGCCACCCAGCCATGGCCATGCTGTACCCTGATGATAAGCATAGTCGCGTTGGCTCTGCGGACCTACATAGACAGGGTTGTATCCGCCACTCTTTGGCGAGAGTGAACGCAGGCCCTTAGGTGTAAGAAGCTCTCGGGTACAGATGTCGAGCACACGCTTCTTCTGGTCCTGCGACAATGGAGAGTAGTCGAAGGCTACAGGGAATATCATATTGGGACGAACACTCCAGTCGATCATCTTGCCGTCAACATAGTCGTAGAGATAACCATACTCGTTGAGGAAGGTGTCGAGGAACGACTGCTTAGCAAGTTCGGCTGCCTCGAGGAACTGCTGCTGATCTTTCTCCTTGCCTGCCAACTCGCACAGAGAGGCACAGAAGCAAAGGGCATTATACCACAATGCATTAAACTCGACGATGTATCCCGTACGGGGAACAACAGGATGCCCGTTGGCAGTGGAGTTCATCCATGTCACAGCCTTGTCCTTTCCGTCGGTATAAAGAAGTCCGTTGGGCATCAGCTTCAGGTTGGGGTGATGATTGCACTTCACGTACATCACTACGTCCTTGATAAACTTGCCGTACTTCTTGAGGCAAGCTTCTTTTCCTTTCTCCTTGGCATACTGCTGCAAAGCCCATACTGCCCACAAAGGCACATCGGGCTGGTCGATCTCTGCAATATGTACGGTGACAGGCTTGCCCTCCATGAACTCGTAATATCCCTTCATAGCGGTCTTCATCACCAACTCGAAATAGTCGTCTTCCTCGATGGAGAGTGTCAGACCAGGCAAAGAGATGAACGTGTCGCGGGCACGGCACTTGAACCAAGGATAACCGGCAATAATGTATCGGTCGTCGTTGCTTTCGCGACGATGGAACTGATGGGCTGCATTGACCAGACAATGGAAGAAATTGTCGCGTGGCGCACGCTCATTCACTTCCTTGTCGAAGAGTGCCTTCAGACTGCGCGATTTGATTTCGGATGTGGAAGCGGCAAAGACGATGGTCTCACCCTTCTTGATGTTCATCTCGAAATAGCCGGGAACATAGAGATCCTCATTGGAAGCATAGCCGCGCTCCTGCTCCTTGGGATACTCCACACCACGATACCAGTCGGGCTGGAAGATGAAATTATTCTTCTTGGAGAACTGCATGAACAGGTCGGGATAACCGGCATACATACATGTCTTGATGCCATTGTCGACCTCAGCATAATCTCTTGAAGCAGTCGCATTCTCGTGAGTAAACTGTCTCACACTGCGGAATGCAAGGAAAGGACGGAACCTCAGTGTAGTGGCAGAATGTCCATCCACTAAGGTGTAACGCAATAAAATACGATTCTCATAATGCTGGAACACCACTTCCTTCTTCAGAATGACGCCTCCCACACGATACAACGTAGTAGGAACCTTATCGCAATCGAATTCACGGATGTACTTGTGTCCCATCGGATTGTAGTTGTTGCCTTGATACTTGTGCAGTCCAAGATTGAATTCAGCGCCATGCTGAATCACCGTAACATCGAGCGAGCTCAGGAGCACATGGTTGTCATCGTCCAGTTCTGGAACCGGCACAACCAATAGACCATGATACTTGCGGGTATTACAGTCCACAATCGTAGAGCACGAATAAGCACCAGAGCGGTTGGTACGCAACAACTCCTTGGGCAATGACTCTTGAAGGTTAGTCATCAGGGCCTTTTCGAATTTTAGATAACTCATAGATCTATATTAAGGTTTTAGTTTTTAATACATTACTTTAGCTTGGTTCAAAGGTAACGATTTTTTGTTGTATAACAAAGTTTTTTGGGATAAAAATAGTTGAAATTTTGCTTTATCATGTTTTTTTAGCCAAATCAACTTACTTTTTGAGCAAAACAGCATGTTGACAACACCCAGACTGGCAGCCGTCAACCACTTTATACGAAAAAAGAGGAGCAAGTTGCCCGCTCCTCTTATCAGGCAGGAATCAGGAAATTGATGACCTCCTGCTCTACCGTTATCTTATAGCTACCGTTAGGGGTGTTCATCAGACGGCCATCCACACCGATGAGGGCATGCGAAGCCTCCTTCACCTCCACCTCACGGGTACGGTAAGGATGCACACTGCGATGGTTGAGAAACTTACCACGCACAAAGAGATAGAATCCCTCGAAGAGCTGTGTGATCTGCGGATGATACACCACCGACACATCGAGCAGTCCGTTATAGGGCACGGCGTTAGGTGTCTGCCCATATCCTGAGGCATTGCCTATGCACATGGTCATCACCCTGCGCTGTATCTCATCCTCATTGATCTTGACATGCATCTTGTAGTCGAGGCGCTGGAAAATCATGAGCACAAAAGAAGAGATGAACGAAAGTGTGCGGGAACCCAGGAAGTGATGGGTCTTGCGGCGCAGATTCATGATAGCGGCAATCAAGCCCACGTTGATGCAGTTCAGGAAGTAACGATGGCACTTCTCGTCGCGCTTGTTCGTATAACGGATACAGCCCAAGTCGATTTTCCTGATACGGCGCTGTTTCAGCCATTTGATGGTCTGCTCATAATCGCTGTCGGAGAATCCCCAGAAATGGGCGAAGTCGTTCATCATGCCATGAGGGATTACACCAAGGGCTATCCCTTCACGAGTAGCCTTGTCTACCTGCATCAGACAGTTGACGGCATCATTGAGTGCAGAGTCGCCTCCCACAATGACTATTGTCTTATAGCCATTGTTGATAAACATCTTCACCAACCGTTCCACACTTTTCTGGTTCTCACTCTGCACAAAGTCGTAGTCGACATGCTGCTGGCGCAACACCTTCTCTATCTTGAGCCAGCGTTTTCCTTCACGCCACCCGTTACGGGGGCAATAGAGCAATCCCCACTTGTTTTCATTAACCGCCATGATCTATATTTTGTTTTTTATATTTCAAGATTTACCTGTCCACATCGCCTGTCAACTCGAATATCTGTTCCACCTTATCTACCATGGGCTGCAAGGCGTCCACCCAATGTATGGTAAAGCCTCTGCGCTCCATGCCGCGGAACCATGTCATCTGTCGCTTGGCAAACTGATGTATGGCTATCTCCAAGCCTCGGAACATCTCGTCGTAGGATGTCTTACCTGTCGCATATTCTGTGACAAACTTGTATTCCAAGCCGTAGTATATCAAGTTTTCTGCAGGAATGCCCCTGTCGAGAAGCGATCTGATTTCATCGACCATACCTTCATCAAGGCGTTGCCTCAGTCGGCGTGTAATCTTCTCACGACGAGCTTCACGGTCGATGCTCACACCGATAATCAAGGAGTCAACCGATGGCAGCTCCCTCTCGGGCATGGGATGCTCGGCATTATAAGTCTCAATCTCTATGGCACGAATGGCACGCTGGGCTGTGTCGACATCGGTGCGGTTGTGCATATGCGAGCCGTTCCTTGCCTTGAGCTGTTGCAGCATCTCTGTAAGCTCAGCCAGGCTCTTGTCGGCAAGACGCTCACGAAGCACAGGGTTCTGAGGCACAGGCGAGAGATGGTAGCCCTTGAGCACGGACTCAATATAAAGTCCCGTACCGCCACAAAGGATGGGCAACCTTCCCCTTCTAAGAACATCCTGATAGGCATCATAGAAGTCTTGCTGATACTGAAAGAGGTTGTACTTGGTTCCTGGCTCGCAGATATCTATGAGATGATAGGGAATCTGCTTGTCCCCTACAGTATAGTCGGCCAGATCCTTACCCGTTCCTATATCCATTCCGCGATACACCTGTCGGCTGTCAGCACTGATAATCTCGGCTTCCATCCCGTCCATACGCGAAGGAAAGGCAGCAGCCAAGGCAGCAGCAAGACTGGTCTTTCCGCTTGCCGTAGGACCCAATATCGTTATCATCGTCTGTTTCATGGTGGCAAAGATACAAAAATTTCTGATATAGGTAAACAAAGAAAGCGAAAAAAAGAAGTTTAGCATCACTTAAAGACCCGAAATAAGGTTTCATACGGGTGTTAAACGCAAAAAAGCCTGGCATTTTGCAATGCCAGGCCTATAATATTGTTGAATATCGCTTCTGCGGTATTACTTCAACTCAGCGAGGTACTTGATAGTACGAACCATCTGAGAAGTATAAGAGTTCTCATTGTCGTACCAAGAAACAACCTGTACCTGATATGTATCGTCGTCGATCTTGCTAACCATTGTCTGAGTAGCATCGAAGAGAGAACCGTAACGCATACCGATGATATCAGAAGATACGATCAGATCCTCGTTGTAACCGAAGCTCTCGTTAGAAGCAGCCTTCATAGCAGCGTTGATACCCTCAACAGTTACGTCCTTACCCTTAACAACAGCTACGAGGATAGTTGTAGAACCTGTTGGAGTTGGAACGCGCTGTGCAGAACCGATCAACTTACCGTTCAACTCAGGAATTACGAGACCGATAGCCTTAGCAGCACCTGTTGAGTTAGGAACGATGTTCTGAGCACCTGCACGTGAACGACGGAGGTCACCCTTACGCTGAGGACCGTCGAGAATCATCTGGTCACCTGTGTAAGCGTGGATAGTAGACATAATACCAGACTGGATAGCTGCGTACTTGTTCAAAGTGTCAGCCATAGGAGCCAAGCAGTTAGTTGTACAAGAAGCTGCAGAGATAACTGTATCGGCTGGAGTCAAAGTCTTGTGGTTTGTGTTGTAAACGATAGTAGGAAGATCGTTACCTGCAGGAGCAGAGATAACTACCTTCTTAGCACCTGCTGTAAGGTGAGCAGAAGCCTTCTCCTTAGATGTATAGAAACCAGTGCACTCGAGTACTACGTCAACACCAAGCTCACCCCAAGGAAGCTCAGCTGCGTTTGGCTTAGCATAGATAGTGATTTCCTTACCGTCAACGATGATAGAGTTGTCTGTTGCCTCTACAGTGTGCTTGCCCTCACCGTACTTGCCAGCGAAGCCACCCTGAGCTGTATCATACTTAAGAAGGTGAGCCAACATTTTTGGAGATGTAAGGTCGTTGATAGCAACTACCTCATAACCCTCTGCCTCAAACATCTGACGGAAAGCCAGACGACCGATACGGCCGAAGCCGTTAATAGCAACTTTTGTCATTTTGTTTAATATTTAAATTAATGGTTGAAAATAATTTTTACCTTAATAAGCCTCGAAGCACTTGCCAATGAGCTGAAACATTCAAAAAGCAATACTTTTGAGCAATTTTTTTTCTTATCGAGCGCAAAGTTACTAATTTTTTTCTAACTTTGCACACGAATTGAGTATTAAATTATTTAAAAAAGACTGCATGTTGCAGAATATCGTAGTCTTTTCATGCCTTAAGGGGCCATACTGACAACTCCATATTGCAAAATAAAAAGTATGAATGCGTGACTGCAGTTGCAGCAGCCCTATATATAATAAGGTGTATATGTCAAACTTAAAATAATAAAAAGAAAAGATGAGTAAATTTCTGAGTGAATTCAAGCAATTCGCCATGCGTGGCAATGTGCTCGATATGGCTGTCGGTGTCATCATTGGTGGTGCCTTTGGCAAAATCGTCAGTTCGTTGGTAGACGATCTCATCATGCCTCCTATAGGATGGATTATCGGTGGTGTCAACTTCTCGGAACTGAAAATTTCACTTCCTACCGTGGAAGTAGCCGGCGAGAAACTGCCTGCTGCCACCATCAACTATGGCAACTTTCTGCAGACCTGCCTCGACTTCTTCATCGTGGCTTTCTGTATCTTCATGCTGATCAAACTGGTCAACAAGTTTGCCAAGAAGAAGGAGGAAGAGCCCAAGCCAGAGCCTAAGCCTACGGCAGAGGAAAAACTCCTTACCGAAATTCGCGACTTGTTGAAGAACAAGTAACATTCATATTCTATCGGGCGTGGGGCGGCAGAGTTTCGCTTTGACGAAAAGACTCTGCTGAACCTACGCTATTATTGCACCTTAGTGACGATAAAAGAGACATACCCGCTTTCATATTTTCACCGTCACCCAACAGTAACCAAAGAGATGAACAGTCAGGAAGCTACAGACAAGTTGACAAGAAAAGGCATCAAACCCACAGCCAACAGGATATTGGTGTACAAGGCTTTGCTCAGTCATTCTGCCCCGATGAGCCTTGGCGACATGGAAACCTTGATGCCATCGATGGACAAATCGAGCATATTCCGTACACTCACCTTGTTCCTGGAGCATGATGTGGTGCATGCCTTTGAGGACGGACGTGGCGTACTCAACTACGAACTGTGCGAGGAAGAGGGCAAGTGCGACCATCATGACGGACATATCCACTTCTACTGCGAGACGTGCCAGCGCTCTTTCTGTCTGGACGACATCCATATTCCAAGTTTTGAACTGCCCGAAGGATTCTGTCCTCATTCCGTTTCCTTTGTCATCAAAGGCGAATGCCCCGAATGTAAGAGAAAAAAATCATCCCCACTCCATAGAACATAACAATACAAAGTCTTTCACCACACGGGTATATTCCTCATGATGATCGCGGTAAGCCATGGCATGTTCTGAGCCTTTAGCGATAAAAATAGCCTTGCGCCCTCTCTCCTTTGCATCGTACAGGGGGCGAAGCATGGCATAAGGCACAAAGGCATCCTTGTCGCCATGGATAAAGAGCATCGGTTTGGTACTCTTACGGACTTGGGATATCTGCTGAGCCTCAGCAAACGACCAGCCATACTTGTGCAGGCAGAGCGCGGAAGTAGTGTTCATCAAAGGGAAAGCTGGCAAGCCAAACTGGTCTTTGAGCTGAGCGGCAAACTCATCCCACACACTGGTATAACCGCAATCCTCCACAAAGCACTTCACATATCCCGGAGTCTTCTCGCCCGCAACAGCCATCGTAGTAGCTGCACCCATCGATATGCCATGAATCACCTGCCACGTATTCTTCACTTTTCGTTCTTTACTCTTCACTTTAAATATCTCATGGGCTACTTGCGACCATCTGATGACATCCCATCGGTCGTTCCACCCCATCTGTATATGACTGCCCTCGCTCTTGCCATGTCCATACAGATCGGGAAGGAGCACATTATACCCCATATCATGATTGTAGAGATAGGCGATGTGGAGCATTCCCTCGGCACGCACCTTGTAGCCATGAACCACAATGGCGGTTCTGTCAGTAGACTTGGGGGCATAGAGATAAAGGGCATGAGCCTTATAGCCCGAAGGCATCAGCAGGAAGGTGTCTTTCACGCAATGATGCTGATACACTGAGTCCATCCAGACCGAAATCCAGGGACACTCACTCTTTATTCGCGTCTTCCAATGCTCGGCTGTCATTCGCTCCTGCTCTGGATAGTTGAGCGAGTAAGCGAGCATATAGCTGCTTACTCCATACAAACTTGCTGCCACAAGCACAACAATGCCCAAGACTACACCTATTATTATATGAAACTTTCTTTTCTTCATATCTTCCCATCATTCGTTTTCCAATACTGCAAAATTACTCAAAAAAACAAAGAGAACAAAACATAAAAGCATATTTTAACTGAACTTTCACAAATGCCATACTTGTGTCAGCAGCCTTGAATTCCTATAAAACGTTCACTTAATACTGAGAAAATCTTTCTCTTATACTATATAAATGTTCTGTTTATCCCATAAAAGTTCTATTCAAAGCCTTTGAATGTGCGTTCA
>ERZ791912.1168-NODE-1168-length-13027-cov-2.394234_pt1 | contig 13027 bp, 13 predicted proteins | sample MGYA00510141_ERZ791912 | MGnify/ENA primary metagenome ERZ791912 (study PRJEB30046, sample SAMN00792082) | human gut metagenome | study: EMG produced TPA metagenomics assembly of the A metagenome-wide association study of gut microbiota in type 2... | reverse complement strand
TGGGGATATGAAGTATGGGGTGTCTGCAAGAATTGAAGGAACTGATAAGAAAGAGAATGTAGATCAGGGAACCGTGAAGGCAGCAGGAAATAAAGATATGCCGGGTAGCAGAACGGCAGGAAATATGAGAAGTGGAAGAGAATTGATCTCCTTATGCGCTTCATCGCTGACTTTTTTTCATCCGGTGACGAAGAAAGAAATGACGTTTGAGATAGAACCGGTCGGAGGGGCATTTCAGTTGTTTCAAGTTTGATCCTGGTTGGGCTGTTTTCGGCTACAGGTTGTGACATTGGCAACTGTGGAGGTGAAGATCTTTAGATTCAAAGGTCGAGGCTTGTAAATGATCATGTTCTGCTAAGAACCATGGAAAAAACAGATTATGGAATCGTCCCGATGAGCGCATATCGCGGGAATTTCCGCCCATACTATGAGCAGTACAAAGGAAGTACAAATCAGAAAACGGGTGATTCCATGGTAAGTCCTGAGAAAAAACTGAAGAAATTTCTACTGATTCTGGGAATCACGGGTGCGGTATACGGAGCGTTTCGTTATCTTTTACCCCTCGTGGTTCCCTTTTTATGTGCGTATGGGACGGCGCTATTTCTGCGCCCGTCGGTCAGGTTCCTCTCGAACCGCATTGCGGTGCCGTTTCGTGGGGAGATGCACCATCTGCCGGTGTCGCTTGTCGGCGGGATCGAACTTCTGGTGATGTCATGCCTTGTTTTCGGACTCCTCTACGCGGGCGGCAGCATGGCGGTGAGCCAGACGGGGCTTTTTATCCGGAGATTTCCGGACTGGCTTTCCGCCCTTGATCTGCGGCTTACGGATACCTGCCGCCTCCTGGAGCAGAAGATGGGGCTTAAGGCGGACGCGCTGGTGGAGCTTGCGGGGAGAGCAGTGGAAGAGGTCCGGCAGATGTTTAAGAACTCCACGATGCCAGTGCTCATGGACCGCTCCGTGTCTGCGCTCCGCGTGGCAGTCGCCGGGATCGTCCTTTTCTTTATCTATTTTGTCGCAGTACTCCTGACACTGCAGGAGATGGATGACATCAGGGAAAAGCGGAGCAGATCCGCATTCCGGCGGGAATTTCTCGTAGTGGGAGAGCGGATCGCATCCGTGGTGAGCGCGTGGCTGAAGACCCAGGCGTTTATTCTATTTCTCACAAGTGCCGTGTGTATCTTCGGACTGGCAGTGATCGGAAATCCCTATTCGTTTTTGTTCGGATGCGGGATCGGGATCCTGGACGCACTGCCGGTATTGGGGGCCGGGACTGTGCTGATTCCGTGGGGAGTCGCGCTGCTGTTTCAGAAGGCGTGGAAAAAGGCTGCGGTGATCTTCGGCATCTATGTGGTCTGCTACTTTCTGCGTCAGATCTCAGAGGCGAGACTGATGGGGAAGCAGGTGGGGCTTTCGCCGCTGGGATCGCTGGTATCCATGTATGTGGGACTTAAATTGTTTGGATTGTCGGGGCTGATCCTGGGACCGGTGGGAGTACTGCTGATCGGGGATCTGGTGCGGATGTATGAGGAACAGGGGAGCTGAAAAGACAGATTGTCTTGTGAAAAACACTATGATACAATGGGAACAGCAATCAGTTTACCCGTAAAAGAGGAGAACATCTATGACAGAAGATAACTTTACAGTAAGAAAAGCATCCCCAGCCGATCTCCCACGGATCCACGGGATCTACGCCGCTGCCCGCCAGTTCATGCGTGACCATGGGAACTTCAGCCAGTGGGACGGCGAGGACGCCCCGGAGCATCTGCTCCCGGGGGACATCGAGGCAGGAAATTTATATGTTCTGGAAGAAAACGGCGTGATCCATGCCGCCTTCGCCTTCATCATCGGCGCTGACCCATGCTACGCTGTGATCGAGCAGGGCGCCTGGAAGGCAGACACCCCGTACGCTGCCGTCCACCGCGTCGCAAGCGATGGTACGGTCCACAACATCCTGGGCCGAATCATGGACTTCGCCAAGTCGAAGATATCCCACATCCGGATCGACACCCACGAAAACAACAAGGTCATGCAGAGAGCGCTTGAAAAACAGGGATTTGAGAGATGCGGAATTATCTATGTCCCGGACGGAACGCCGCGGATCGCGTTTGAGTGGGGCAGGTAATCATGATGCAGATGAAAGACACCGAATAGACCATTTGGTTTTGGAGGTGTCTTTTTTGCACAAACAATTGTTAACTATACATATATAACAGGTTGACAATGTGAAAATTCTATGTTATGCTCCTACAAGTCCATCTTTGCAATACCACCCGGGTTCTGAAGACAGCAGCCGCTGTTTCAGAAGGTATGGAAAGAACGGAAGAGTGATGCGCATGTACAGGAAAAGGGAAATGCTTCAGATTTCTTGAGCAACCAGAAAATTCAGGAGGAAATAATTTTGAAACATATGAAAACGAAAGACCTTGTGCTGTGCGCAATGTTTGTGGCATTGATCGCGGTAGGGGCATTTATCAAAGTTCCTGTTCCGGTGGTTCCGTTTACACTTCAGTTTTTATTTACGATGCTGGCGGGGCTGCTGCTGGGTCCTGTGAACGGGGCGCTGGCGGTCGTGGTCTATATTGTTCTGGGACTTGTGGGACTTCCGATCTTCACCCAGGGCGGCGGACCGGGCTATATCTTTCAGCCGAGCTTTGGTTACATCATCGGATTCGCTGTGGCAGCCTACGTGACAGGACGGATCGCGAATGAGAAGAGCCATCCTGGTTACAGACGCCTGCTGGCGGCAAATTTCATCGGACTCTTTATCGTGTACGCATTTGGAATGGTTTACTATTATGCGATCAGCAATTTCGTCATAAATACGCCGATCGGTCTCTGGCCATTATTTTTATACTGCTTTTTACTGGCGGTTCCGGGAGATATAGCGCTGTGCATTCTGGCGACAGTCATCGGGAAACGAATGATCCCGATGATTAAAGAGGGGAGACTGGGATAGGAAATGAGCAGAAATATTTTTATCACAGGAACGGGAACGGATGTCGGAAAAACGTATGTGACAGGATTGATCGTGAAAAAACTGAGAGAGAGCGGTGCGGACGCGGCTTACTATAAGGCTGCCATGAGCGGCAACGAGAGACGGCCGGATGGCAGCCTGATCCCGGGGGACGCGCTCCAGGTAAAAAACATGTCCGGAATCCGCCAGTCCCTTGAGGAAATGTGTCCATATGTCTATGAGACAGCTGTCTCCCCGCACCTGGCATCACGGATCGAGGGAAATCCGGTCCAGATGGAGACTGTGTTGGCGGGATTTCAGAAGGTCTGTGAGGAGTACGAGTACGTGACGATGGAGGGAAGCGGTGGAATCCTCTGCCCGCTCTGCTTTGATGAGGCGGATATCCGTCTGCCGGAGGTAGTCAAAGCCTGCGGTCTTGGGTGTCTGATGATCGCGGACGCGGGACTCGGCACGATCAACGGTGTGGCGCTGACCGCGTACTACCTCAAAGAGCAGGGAATCCCGTTGAAGGGGATCATTTTCAATCACTATAAGCAGGGAGATGTGCTCCATGAGGACAACCGGAAAATGTGCGAGTATTATACAGGAGTTCCTGTGGTTGCCTGTGTGGCGGACGGTGACACGGAGCTTTCCATGGACGCGGAGGATTTGAAAGCGCTGTATGAGACTGCGGAAAAATGACCGTGAATATGCCAAGATTATATAGGAAGCGATAAGTGCTGACGTACTCCCGGGAATCCCACCCGCAGCAACGGAGCAGGAAAGGGACCGGGGAGTCCATGTTAAGATGAAGGAGAAGAAAACGATGATCTGGTATCCATATGAACAGTTAAAAACAATGAAAGCACCCTACGAGATCGTGGACGCGAACGGGGTATATCTCTATACGAAAGATCAGAAGATGATCGATTCGGTCTCATCCTGGTGGAGCGTGATCCACGGATATAAGCACCCGGTGATCAACCAGGCGATCATCTCCCAGGTGGAGAAGTTTTCCCATGTCATGCTGGGCGGGCTGACCCACGAACCGGCGAGAAAGCTGTCAGAGAAACTGGCGTCCTGGCTGCCGGGGGATCTGGATTACTGCTTCTTTTCCGATTCCGGCAGTGTGGCGGTGGAAGTGGCGTTAAAAATGGCGCTGCAGTATTATATGAACCGGGGAGATGAGAAGCGGACCATGATCCTGGCCCTGGAGCATGCCTACCACGGCGACACCTTTAAGACGATGGAAGCGGGAGACGATGAGGATTACCATTTCGTGCTGAAAGCTTACGGGGCAAGCCCGTATGTGGTCCACATTCCGACGGAGATCACGGCCCTGGAAGAGGCCTTTGAAAAGTATCATGACAGACTGAACTGTGTGCTGGTGGAACCGCTTTTACAGGGGGCGGGCGGCATGCGGATGTATGACGTTTCCTTCTTAAAGAAGGCGAGAGAGCTTTGTGACCAGTACGGTGTTCTTCTGGTCTTCGATGAGGTGGCGACTGGATTTGGCCGGACCGGCAATCGTTTCGTGGCGGATCTGGTCCTCCCGGATATTCTGGTTCTCGGAAAGGCACTGACAGGCGGATATATCGGTCATGCTGCCACCGTGGCAAACCGGAAAGTATTTGAGGGCTTCTACGATGATGTTCCGGAACATGCCCTGATGCATGGACCGACATTCATGGGAAATGCGCTGGCGTGCAGCGCGGCCCTGGCATCGATCGAACTGTTCGAGACCCAGAACTACATGGAAAAGATCAAAAGGATCGAAGCTGTGACCCGCCGTGAGATGAAGGGCTTCACAGACCCCAGGATCCGCGAAGTCCGGATCATGGGCGGCTGCGTCTGCGTCGAAGTCTACGATCCGGCCGTATTAAAAGGATATCAGGAGTATGCCTACAAGAGAGGTGTGTTCACCCGTCCGTTCTTAAACTACCTCTACGCAATGGTGCCGTATGTGATCCAGGAGGACGAGCTGGTGCAGGTGCTTCAGTGTATGAAGGATTGGTTTGCGAGATAGGAATGCGGACAGCAAAAAAAGTACAGAACAAACATTCGGTTTGTTCTGTACTTTTTTTAGCTTGAATGCTATACTGGACAGGTAATATACTAAGAATGAAACGATTCCGTACATTCATAGCCTGGGGCGGAGAGATATTCCAGATCGGCTTCGCCGTCGGGATTTTTGCACTGCTTCTAATAATATCATGGATAGGTCAGGAGAAATCATATGGATCATTTTGAATTAGTATCAGAATACCAGCCCACCGGAGATCAGCCGCAGGCGATCGAGCAGCTGGTGAAGGGATTTAAAGAGGGGAATCAGTTTGAGACGCTGCTTGGCGTGACCGGATCCGGTAAGACGTTTACGATGGCGAATGTGATCCAGCAGCTCAATAAGCCGACGCTGGTGATCGCTCACAATAAGACGCTGGCGGCGCAGCTTTATTCGGAGATGAAAGAGTTTTTCCCGAACAATGCGGTGGAGTACTTTGTCTCCTATTATGATTACTATCAGCCGGAGGCGTATGTGCCGTCTACGGATACCTATATTGAGAAGGATTCCGCGATCAACGATGAGATCGATAAGCTGCGCCACTCTGCGACGGCGGCACTGTCGGAGCGGAATGATGTGATCATCGTGGCCTCCGTGTCCTGTATTTACGGCTTAGGAAGCCCGATCGATTATAAGAACATGGTGATCTCCCTGCGCCCGGGAATGGAGAAGGACAGGGATGAGGTGATCCATAAGCTGATCGACATCCAGTATACGAGAAATGAGATGGATTTCAAGCGCGGAAGCTTCCGGGTAAGAGGTGATGTGCTGGAAGTATTTCCGGCTTATTCTGGAAGCGAGGCGTACCGGATCGAGTTCTTCGGGGACGAGGTGGACAGGATCATGGAGATCGAGGCGCTGACCGGAGAGGTGAAAGCGCAGCTGGAACATGTGGCGATCTTCCCGGCGTCCCACTATGTTGTACCGAAAGAAAAGATGATGCGGGCAACGGAAAATATCCTTGCGGAAATGAAAGAACAGGTAACCTTTTTTAAGAGTGAGGACAAGCTTCTGGAGGCACAGAGAATCGCGGAACGGACAAATTTTGATGTGGAGATGATGAGAGAGACAGGCTTCTGTTCGGGAATCGAGAACTATTCCCGTCATCTTGTGGGATCTGCACCGGGACAGCCGCCGTGTACGCTGCTCGACTATTTCCCTGATGATTTCCTGATCATCGTGGACGAGTCCCATATCACGCTTCCGCAGGTCCGCGGCATGTATTTCGGTGACCGGTCGAGAAAGAAGACACTGGTGGATTATGGATTCCGCCTGCCGTCTGCCCTGGATAACCGCCCATTGAATTTTGAGGAGTTTGAGACCCATATCAATCAGATGATGTTCGTGTCCGCAACCCCGTCCACTTACGAGGCGGACCATGAACTTCTCCGCGCGGAGCAGATCATCCGCCCGACAGGACTTCTTGATCCGGAGATCTCCGTGCGGCCAGTGGAGGGACAGATCGATGATCTTGTGGGCGAGATCAATAAAGAAGTAGAAAAACACAACAAGGTCCTGATCACAACGCTTACAAAGCGTATGGCGGAAGACCTTACGGATTATATCAGGGAAGCCGGGATCCGCGTAAAATATCTGCACTCGGATATCGACACATTGGAGCGCGCCGAGATCATCCGCGATATGCGTCTGGATGTCTTTGATGTTCTTGTGGGAATCAACCTCCTCAGAGAGGGACTCGATATCCCGGAGATCACACTTGTGGCGATCCTGGATGCGGATAAGGAAGGATTCCTCCGTTCGGAGACATCCTTGATCCAGACGATCGGACGTGCCGCGCGAAACGCCGAAGGCCATGTGATCATGTATGCGGATTCCATTACTGATTCCATGCGGGCCGCCATCGACGAGACGAACCGCCGACGTGAGATCCAGCAGAAGTACAATGAGGAGCACGGAATCACTCCGCAGACCATAAAGAAAGCGGTCCGTGATCTGATCGCAATCTCCAAGGCTGCCAGTGCCAGCGAAGAAGAGTTCAGAAAAGATCCGGAATCCATGGACGCAAGGGAACTGGAGAAGCTTGCAAAGGAACTCACAAAGAAGATGCGCCAGGCGGCAGCAGAACTGAATTTCGAAGAGGCCGCAAAGCTGCGTGACCGGATGAAGGAAGTGAAGCAGATGCTGCTGGAACTGGAGAAAAATTAAGATGATTGGTAACTACTGCCCGCACCGGGCGGACGAATGTGCCAGGATACACTTATTGACAATTATTCTCAACAAGAATACAATATTTCCAGATGACAGAGTCGGTTCTGTCAATTATGATAGTGAAGGATGGACACAGGATGAAACTATATGAAGGAAATATTGGCGCGACATATCAGGTCAAGTCAGTCCATGTGGATGAGGCAATTAACCGGCGTTTAGAGGCGCTGGGGGTAAATGAGAATACGCCTCTTCTTGTGATGAATAAGAAAAACAGCGGAACCATGATCATCAAAGTCCGTGGAACCCGCCTTGCACTGGGAAGAAGAATTACCGGTGGAATTGAGGTAAAAGAGGAGGCGGCATCATGAGCACGGGGGAGAGACCAATTACTGTCTGCTTTGTAGGAAATCCGAACTGTGGAAAGACTACGCTGTTCAATGCATTTACGGGAGCAAAATTAAAGGTCGCAAACTGGCCCGGCGTTACGGTCGAGCGGATGGAAGGAGAGACGAGCTATAAAGGGCGGAAAATCCGTGTGATCGATACGCCTGGAATCTACAGTCTTACTTCATATACAATGGAGGAACTCGTCACAAGAAGGTGCATTGAAGAAGATGGCGTGGACGTAATTGTCAACGTTGTAGATGCATCATCTCTGGAGAGGAACCTTTATCTGACGATGCAGCTTTTAGAATTAAAGAAACCAGTCATTCTGGCTCTCAATATGATGGATATCATCGAAGAGCGTGGAATGGAGATTGACCTTCACAGACTTCCTGAGATGCTTGGCGGGATCCCTGTGGTTCCGGTCTCCGCGAGAAAGCGCACAGGACTTGACGTGCTGATGCACGCTGTGGTACATCATTATGAGGAAGGTCCCCAGGGCGTGATCGTCCGCTATGACAGGGAGATCGAGGACCGGATCCAGCGGGTAGAAGACCTTCTGCGGAAGAAGTATCCGGATCTCACAAATCTGCGCTGGCATGCGATCAAGATGCTCGAATATGACAAGGAAGTCCTGAAGGACCATCCGGTCGAACTGAAACAGATCGTGCCGAGAAGCTTCGAAAAAGAGATTATCAATGAAAAATACGATTACGTGGAATCAGTAATCAAGGAATGTCTGTTTAATAAAGAAGAAAAATCACATATGACAGATCAGGTGGATAAGATCCTGACTCATCCGATCCTGGGAATTCCAGCGTTCTTTGGAATTATGGCATTAGTCTTTTTCCTGACATTCACAGTCGGGGATTTTCTGAAAGGATACTTTGAGCAGGGACTGGAACTGCTGTCGCGCGGTGTTTTGTCCGGGCTTCATTCAGCAGGAGCTTCCGACTGGGTGATTTCCCTGGTCGTTGATGGTGCGTTGGCGGGAGTTGGAGGAATCCTGACATTTCTTCCAAACATCTTTATCCTTTTCCTTGCGCTTGCGTTCCTGGAGGACAGCGGATACATGGCAAGAGTCGCCTATGTCATGAATGAGACAATGGGGCTGGTCGGACTTTCCGGCCGTGCGTTTCTGCCGATGCTGCTGGGATTTGGCTGTACAGTTCCCGCGGTCATGGCGACCAGGGCGCTGGAGAATCAGAGAGACCGCTTGAAGACGATCCTTATCACACCGTTTATGTCCTGCTCAGCGAGACTTACGATCTATGTTTTGCTGGCGGATATGTTCTTCCCGAAATCGGCAATGTTAGTGGCATATTCCCTTTATCTGGTGGGGGTTGCCATGGCGATCCTCATCGCGCTTATTGTACATAGAATGACAGACGATAAAACTGAGAATGCTCTTCTGATCGAACTTCCGGAATATAAGATTCCGAATCTCAGAACTGTGGCGATCTATGTCTGGGAAAAAATAAAAGATTACCTGACAAAGGCGGGGACAACGATCTTCCTGGCATCGATCATCCTGTGGTTTGTCATGAATGTTGGACCGGCGGGATTTATTTCTGATGTGGCGGACAGCTTTGCGGCAAAATTCGGACAGATCCTTGTGCCGGTACTAAAGCCGGTTGGTCTTGGAAGCTGGCAGATCGCGGTAGCATTGATCTCCGGAATCTCCGCAAAGGAGGTCGTTGTCTCGAGTATGTCCGTCCTTTATGGGATCGGCAATATCAATTCTGCAGCGGGAATGGCGGAACTCTCAGGAATCCTTGGGGGAACAGGATTCACAGCAGTGAACGCTTATGCGCTCATGGTATTCTGCCTTCTCTATACACCGTGTATTGCGACGATCGCGACGATCAAGAGAGAAACACAGTCCTGGAGATGGACATTGGGGATGGTCATGTTCCAGCTTGTGCTTGCCTGGTCGGCGGCATTTCTTGTATTCCAGATCGGAAGCCGCCTGTTCTGATCAAAAAAATCTTGAAACTATAACTGCTGCCATGCCTGGCAGAAGATTTTCAATAGTGGATCTTGCAGCAAATGGGTTATATAGCGGTTATAAAAATAAAAGGGGTTAAAAAAGGGGTAATAAATGAACGAAAAAACACTGCTGGAAGCTGTGGTGCTGGCGGGGGAGCTCATGCTTGTCAGCGGAGCGGAGATCTACAGGGTGGAAGACACCATGAATCATATGCTGAAACGATCGGAGTACGAACAGACGGAAACGATCGTATATGGAACGGGAATCTTTGTCACGCTGAGCGATCCAAATAAGGAACCACTGACCCGCGTCAAGCGTGTTGCGGCCAGATGCACCAGCATCAACCGGATCTGCCTGGTAAACGATGTATCTCGCCATTTCTGTGAGGGAAAGATCACGGTGGAGGAGGCGTTAAAGCAGCTGCAGGAGATCCAGGCACCAAAGACGGTCCAGTATGACTGGCTGACTCAGGGACTGGGATATGTTGGTGTTTCGGCGTTCTTCGCGCCTATGTTCGGCGGCTCCCTGGGAGACTTTCTGGCGGCAGCGGTAGTTGGTGTCTGTCTTGCAGTAGCCGTATGGATTGGAAAAACCTTGAAATTCAACGATTTCTGCTTTAACGCGTTTGGAGCGTTTGTGCTTGCGTTTTCAGCCATGACGATCTGCCACTCTTATCCGGTACTGAATTCAGATACGATTATCGTCAGCGCTGTCATGCCGCTTGTCCCGGGAGTAACGTTTACAACGGCGATCCGTGATACCTTAAACGGGGACTATGCAGCCGGATCCGCCAGAATTCTGGAAGCGATCGTTGTGGGACTCGCAGTTGCATTTGGAGTTGGTGCGGGACTTCTTGTAGCCCGCAGCATGGAAGGAGGACTCTTATGATCATACAGGTATTCAGCGCGTTCTGGGCGGTCGCGATGTTCTCCATTCTGACGGAGACTCCGAAAAAGTTCCTTCCGTACGCGGCTTTTTCCGGCGGATTTGCCTGGTGGGCATATTTAATAATCAATAATCTGACTCATTCAACACTCCAGGCCGCATTCTTTTCGATCCTCGCGGTAGCGTTTCTGAGTCATATTCTTGCCAGGATCATGAAAGCACCGGTGACGGTATTCCTCATCGCAGGAATCCTTCCGTCTGTGCCTGGAGCAGGAATCTACCGTACAGTATATTACCTGATCCAGGGAGACCAGACACTTTCAACCCGTTACTTGATCTCGACGCTTCACACGGCAGGCGCGATCGCCCTGGCGATCTTTATCACAGATTCTGTTGTCAACCTTGTGCATCTTTATCATGAAGGAAGTCATGCGAGACGAAATTGAATGGCTGGTTGACGGCGGTAGAATGTGTACAGCAATTTTTGTCTGTACTTAAACACATGTAGCCGAGTCTGCGGAAGAACCACAAGGAGATTCCGTAAAGATCTGCAGCTTATCCGTTTCCCTGCGATACAGATACATGTTATCAGAGAGAAAGTCTTCCGGCTGAATCGATTCGCGGTTGACATTTTTGATCGTATTGCAGAAGACATGATAGTCATGTTCCGTAAAATTTTCTGAATCAGCGATGATCAGAACCTCGTGGATACTGGATGGAAGGATGAGAAGATCACTTCCAAACTCGTCCGCGAGGTCTTTTAATTTATCAGGATAGAGGACGCAGGCGGCGCCGTTGTGCGCAGCATCGTTCGTGAGGACATAGAGCGTCGGAACAGGGCAGTCTTCGGGCACAAAGTCGGTAGCTCCGGGGAAATATTCCTTGATCACCGTTTCAAGGCGGCGGAAACTAGCAGAAAAAATCCGAGGTGTATTTTCTTTTGCGAGCGCAAAAAGTTCTTCCGCCGTCACATTCCAGGAAGCAGATACAGTGTTCGTGATGACAGAGCTGATCTGGGTTTCACCTTCAGACTGGATGATCAGGGAGAAGATCACCGCGAGATCCAGGAAAGGGATCCAGGGAATCGTCTTTAACAGCTCCTTATTTTTATCGCGAGAGATAAGCCGCCAGGTAATCTGGTTTCGGAATTCCTCAAAGTTGTTTAAGGAAGTGAGACTTGTCACGGAAACAGGAAGCTGTGTGTCGGTGATCGATATCATATATTCACAGAGTTCTGCCAGTGTGCGGCCTTTTTCAAATTGTTCATACAGCATCTCCAGGGAGATCACGGGGGAACAGTGTTTCTCCGATCTTAAGAGAGCCAGGGAATCAAGAACAACGCCGTTGTTTTTGAGCACATGTTCCCTGTGGATCGAGTAGCTGGTGTCCAGCCTGTTAAAAAGTTCCTCCTGCAGTGCGGCACAAAATTCTTCGTAGTTCATTGTAATACCTCCTGATGTGTTTTTAGATCGATAGATTTGTTTTCTTGATTTGAAGAATAGAAATTAGAATGTTTTTTGCAGCGGCCCGGCGGGAAGCGGATATTCATACTGCTTAGATTGGCCCGGCTAAAAATCAGGATGCCGGGCAGCCACGGGACGTAAAATGAAAGGATAGGTGTATTTTACCGAAATCCTGTTCGAAAATCAATCGTGATGATTCACAAGAATCGCCCTTTGAAATTGACATGCAGACAAAAAACAGTTGTATTTACAACATACAAAAGGGAAATATCGTGGTAAACTAAAATTACGAGACGGATCATGGGAAGATCCGGGTGGAAAGGAAAAGAAAAATGGCTTTTATTAAAAATATTGATCATGAAACGGTTTTAAATCTTGCAGACCAGATCCACGCAGAACCGGGGCAGATCGTCAGCAAGACTCTCGCCCAGAACAAGGCGGTCAGCCTGACATTATTCGCGTTCTCCAAAGGTGAGGAGATCAGCACCCACGAATCCGGCGGCGACGCGATGGTCACCTGCCTCGACGGCGTGGGTCGGATCACGATTGACGGCGTCGAGCACATCCTGCACGAGGGTGAGAGCATCGTCATGCCCGCGCGCCATCTGCACGCGGTGTACGGTCAGGAGCAGTTCAAGATGCTGCTCGTCGTGGTGTTCTGATCTTTTTATTTACCGAAAAGGTGCGAAAGAAGCCTGTTTTCGCGCCTTTTTCGCGCCTTTGCCGCAAGGTGGCGCATTATCGCGCCGCATGCTTCTTTGCGTGGCCCGAATGAAGCTTCATCCATCGGCCCAATTTTTCGCTTCCGATTTTAACATATCATTCTCTCATTGATACTTGACAAAATGTAATGGCATGGTATAATGATGCCAATTTCCGCAGCAAAGGAGGCGATCGTTTGAACACCATGGTTACGTCCAAAAATGTCAATTTTGGAGTAAGCTGGCGACTGATCGTTGGCGTAGAGGGGCATTCGTCCGAATCTATGTCGTCGAAGCAGTCGGCAGCGGTTTGATCGACCTCATTTTCCAAGGCTCGGTTTGATTCGCTGCCTGCAATGATCGGCAGCATGGATCCGGTATGCTCCATTGATCTGGCAAAGCACTTGTGGAATGTTCCAC
>ERZ791912.1167-NODE-1167-length-13055-cov-57.886538_pt1 | contig 13055 bp, 13 predicted proteins | sample MGYA00510141_ERZ791912 | MGnify/ENA primary metagenome ERZ791912 (study PRJEB30046, sample SAMN00792082) | human gut metagenome | study: EMG produced TPA metagenomics assembly of the A metagenome-wide association study of gut microbiota in type 2... | reverse complement strand
ATATTGCTCCTTCATATAAAAATTGGGGCTTTGTACTAAAATTTGAGAAGAACCTTCCCTTGTTTCCATTATCAAACTGTTTTGATTACGGATGCAAAGGTAATATATTATATAGGTACCGCCATACGGGCTAATGGTGATTTACAGTTTTATTGTTAAAATGTGATGACGGATATAAAAGTAACCAGTTGAAATTGAGTATAAACACAAAATAAGTGAACAGTCTTACTATACGATGGTCACGAGACATGACGATGAACACATCCCCGTCGGACGGCTCTCGATTGAGTTGTTAACCATTTATAGAATATATTACGTGAACAGAACTGTTCAATGGAGATGTCCTAGGGCATTACCTCCGTCTGGTACTGGAGATAAGATCAAAATCTTCACTGCTATACATAATCATTTGATCATAGTTCGCAGCAAAGGTAACGATTCTGATTTTAAGCCCTTATTTAAGTACTTACGAACCAAAACGCTTAGGAAAGTGAACTAAAATTTGTACAACGAACTGGACACCTAGTTATTTGTTATTGAACAGTGCAAAAATGTCATGCGGTAGGGCGTCTTTTATTATCTTTTGGTATTCTTTGTCAGCGAATAGTTCATGAAAAAATCCATAAGATTTTAAAATATTTCCATATTCACTTGGACTTGCATTATGATAATCGAAAAGACTAATCATATAGCAAAACAGTACATCGCGACTAAGACTGCGGCTCAGAATTCCAATGTATTCTTGCTTCACATCCTTTGGCTGGTTGGAATGATGGACAAACTCTATTGCATTATATATGACTCCAAAGCATAACTGAAACTCAGCGTTGTACGCCAGTCTATTGCAAAATACCTCCCAGTATTTTCTTAGGCCTCGTGTTGAAAGGCCTTGAATCTCTTGGCTTTCAATAATTCCATGTACAAACGTTTTGAATGTCGACATATCCCATGTGTCATAACCGTACAAATCACATTTTGGTACTTTGTCCCCTGAGAGCAGTTCTTTTATAATCTGTTGCTCTTTCTTTTGTCCGTCACTTCCTTTGTACCTGTAGAAGATTGTCTTCTTGGAAAGTCTCTCGTCAAACACCGTCTCTCTTATACTTGCGAGACGTTGTGAGAAATATTGATCAAACGTTGCACGTTCTGCGTTCCTTTTTGCTTGATTTAAAGCATAATATGCCACCACCGCAGCAGTCAATGTACCAATGGCTGTCAAAATGTTCCATAGATTGTTTCCGAATTCATAAGATAGCCAAGCTAATACAGCCTTATAGTTGGCCGCAGCAAATGCCACAGCAACCAATACCAACACGCATATACAGTGTTTCCAGATAAACTCTTTTAATATAGAACAAGGATTTGTCATTTTATTCAATTATAGTAGTTCTACCACCTTTTTCCTGCTATGATTTTGCCATCATACATTAGAATCACATGGTAATAATCTAATGAATTTAACTTAGAACTGAACCTCAAAGATTTGTGTCCGCTACCTGCGTAATAGGTAAGGGTGTGACTATTTGAGATTATGTTACCATCACGTTCATTAATTGCTTTGAGGGTGAATGTGAGTTCTTTCTCTTCCTGAGAATCATAATCAAAAGAAAACTCATCACTGTTGACTTCGACTTTTGATATGACAATCGGATATTGATGGGCAAAATCTGAAATCTTTTGAGTCAACATATTATTCTCTGCCTTTTCGTTTTGCAGGGAAGTGCTAAGCTCGCTGATTTTACTTTCTTTTTGTTTGATCGTGCTCTTATCTTTAGATATAGTCTTATTTCTTTCTACAATTGTATTATGAGCGGAAGATAACTCACCTCTTGTGTTAGCAAGGTTATTGTGAAGATAGAATATACCTACGCCGCAAGCAATAATTGTTAGTGTTAGAAAAATAACTTTCTTAAACTGTTTTTTTTGTCTTGATAAAGATACAACCCTTTTGTTGAGTTCAGCGTTGTCTACAGATAGCTTTTCTATTTCTTTCTGCTTCCCTGCAATTACAGACTGGATTCCATTCAACGCTGATGTGTTGTAATTTCCCCCCTTTAATATCAGCATATAGCCATATGTGAAAGATGCGAAAAAAATATTCTCTACATCATCTTTGTAGCTAAAGTATTTGATAGAATCTTGTGCAACTGCATAGTTTATAGGGGGCATAACTCTAACGTTCTCTTCCAGCTTTTCCAGACAAAGTCTCAAATAAGATTCAACCAATGCGATGGAATCAGGATTATCAACAAAACTACTTGCTTTGTTAACAATATTGCCTTTTTCATTAAGACTGATTACAGAGCCCTGTTTTACCAATTCTGTAATTAGTTCTTCAAAAATGGGAAAGAGGGCCAGAGGATTATCTAATATCGCATTAGTAATCTGAATGCAAAACCCTATACTTTGCACATTCGATAGTTTCCTTGTATATATATAAAACATGGCACTTCTATATCGATGTGTGCATATCTGGGTTTCTGCTTTAGAAAGAGTTAAAACTTTCTTGAAGATGGAAACAGTGTTATCTTCTGGGTATTGCTTATACCCAGAAGACAACAAACCGAATGTATATATTTTACTGTTCATCGAATGTCAGATATGGTTTAAGGACTTCTACACTTATAGCGTAGTTTAGATTTGCATTTGACGTTTGGTCTAATGTACCAGAAGTTATTCCCACCACGCCGCCATATTTATCAATTAAAGCACCACCGCTACTTCCGTGATCAATCGGTACACTTGTCTGCATCAAAACCTCTGTTCGCCATTGAGATACTTCACCAGATGATAGTGTGTTTTCTAACCCATGTGGACTTCCTATGGCATAAACTTTTGTACCCACAGCAGGTTTCTTCGCAGATAGTGGAATATAACCATTATTACTTACATTTACACGAAACAGAATGAAATCATTAACTTCATCACGATGTATAATTTCAGTCACTTTGTATTGTGTCTGATCACCTGACAGGTGGATTGACTCTTGACCAATAGCAGTACCCTTAAATACATGATAATTGCTCACGGCTAAGCCATCCTCTCCAATGAAAAAACCCGATCCTTGATAATTATTCGTGCCATCTGAGGTGAAAACCATGAAAACGGACGAACCATATCTTTGGAAGATTTGTTCGCCATCAAGAACAGAAGATGATGTTTGCTGAACAGCTATAGTCTTGTCAGACACATCAGCAAAAGAAGTATCTGGCAACACGGTTTCTCCGATGTTATCAGACAAATCATTGAAACGGACTTCCTTTGCGTTTTGATGACATGACGATCCCAAGATGCACACGAATGTACATAAAAAATATTCTATATATTTTGTCATTCGTCTATATGGATTTCATACTCACTTTTCTTAATCTCTTCATTAGAAAAGACGATAGTATATATGCCTGCCTCTGTAAAAGTTGCAGTACCAACATTGTTAATAATCCCTTGAAGTTCTTCATTATTATCATTGTAAACAGAGAATTTTCCAGAAAGAGGCTTTTCCCCTTCCTTTACTGAGAAGTGCAGATTTGTATTTTTCAGATATTTGCCACCGTCACCTCCTGTTACTTTCCAACTTAAATTAATAATCTTACCAGATTCAACAGATACATTTTTATGTGATATTGAGTCTACTTTATGTGATGTTGAGTCTACTTTTTCTGTTAACGTTCCTATTTTGTGTGAAAGATGAAAATCTACAGAGAGTAATCCGAACAACATAATTATCCACCCCACAACGAATGTCACTAATACTTTCAGCAAATACCATTTTCTTTTTTTTCCTGGTAATCTTTCTGAAGTACTCGGTTCTACAAGTGCACTAACATTATTATGGTTTTGAATTGGATTTACACCAAGCAGACGGCTGATACTATCAATTTTTTCTTTATTTTTTGAAGCTGATGCCAATTCTTTGGACATCTCTGTAAGCTTTTTCCTGTCTGCAGTTAAGGCACTTTGCAGTCTGTTTAGCTCATTCTGATAATCCAACTTTACAGTTGCGACAGCCTCATTGACCTTGCTATCAATTTGCTGCTGTATATTGCTAATGGCTGATACTTTATGTAAGAATGATAATGAGACATTACCATTTTGCAAGATTGAGTTATAGACAATTGTATCGTCCGCCTCTCCAACATTAATGTCAATTGGTGTGGCATTATACACAATTGATTGCAAAGGCTTCAAATCATTTGGCGAAAAACAATTCATTATAAGTGCTTCCAATTTTTCTAAATCTTTTACCAAAGATTCAAAACTGGTCACTTTAAAGTATCTGTCGCTACCATTTTGCGGCAGAATATACTCCCAATAGCTATGGAAAAAGCTATCAATTAGCAGATAAAAATTTCTGGCACGGACATAATACTGATCCAATCGTATTGTTATACCCATATAAGCTCCTGGACGCATGTTCTGTCCATCGTATACATTGGCTCCAAGAATATAAGTATAGTAAACATACGATTTACCATTGACTTGACGAGTTTCTATACGAAACTCGTCAATGTCTCTTTTACCATTATAATATCGTTTGAAGAATAGGTTCTCTTCATCAGGATTCCCCACGTACTTAAAGCCATAGGGGGTTCCATGTAGATAATATGAAAACTGCATACTAAATACTCTTTTTAATCTCTTCCCATAGTTTTGCAGGATACTCATCGTCACCTTGGATAAACTGCTTCACTTTCTTCGTGTTGCCTTGTTCATCTTCTACTTCCACCCATGGGTATCTACCAGTTATAAAGGGGGCAAAACCACAATTGTAAGGTTTGAATATATTTAATATAGGTGTTCTGTTTCTGAATCTATTAAATATACCTCTGAAGTATGTATTTGTATACTCCCTTGCAGCCTCTTCGTGACAGAAACCGGTACTGTCAATCACCCCAGGGGCTTTATCAGCCTTGTTCAGCATTATTACAGCTCTATCATTTGGCTTAATAATTAGAGCATTAATACGAGCAACATACGCAGCTCTGTTATTTGGATCTAACCATCTTGGCTCCACAATGAAAGTCCACACTTTACGGTTTGGAGCAGAATAAATTGTTTCAAGATAGTTTGGGTACTCTCTGTCTATATTGACCGAATCAAAATAATACTCACCTGGTGCTTCTAATATCTTACACTTCACCTTCGCTGTAGAGGTTTCTATAACGTCTACAAGCATATAATCCATGGTACCATCTTGTGCGATATCAGAATTTATGATAGACATGAAGTTGTCACAATTATTCTTATATTTCACGTCTGTAGAAGATCTAAATGAACGATCAGGTGTAATAGTAAAGCCATTTTCACTTAACCATCTGGTCAATCTTACTAGCGTCATAGATTTGCCACATGACGTAGGACCATATAAAATGACTATCGGAGGTTCTGGATCTACTATAAACACCTTACCATCGAGGGAAGGTGTATGCTTTGTGGGATGATGCTCATGTGTTACATGTACCTCCATATGTGCGTCAGCGACATTGGGTACGTTGTTCTCAGTTGGCTTTTTATTATTGTGGCCAGCTTCGATAGGTGCATCAACACCTTTTTGTTCTCTAGGGTCTAATGGCATAATTATTATATTTTTGTAAAGAATATAAATGCTGCAATATCTACTAAGATAGAAATCAGCATGTAAAAAATCACACTTCCAGTTTTACCAGGAAGGTTTCCTGATAGGAAATCTCCCCAAAGATTATATACACCTATTATGTGTTTGATAAATGGACCATCATTTTCATAATGAGCTTTATCCGATAATGGGTTGAATACAATTTTCGATGAATAATTCTTAACCAATGAATAACCCTCATTTAGTCTTGGAATTATTTGTTTGTTAACCGTCTTTGCTTCGTTTATATCGTAATCGCCATCATCAAGAGCTTTTTTCAATATAGCGAGATTCTTATTCGCATTTGTTGCAGTCCTAATAACTTGGGCAAAACGATTTGTGTTACCAGAATATTCGCGATCAATTTGTGAAAGGCGTGCGTCCAAAACACCATTAACTAATCTTGAATAATCTTTGAAATAGGTTACCAACTCTTGTTCTGACATCACCTTGTTCTTAACCGAAGGCACTCCTAACTGGCCATCACTTAAGATGCCAGCAATATCTAACATGATTTTCTTTGCTGCAGGACCTACACCAACATTAGCACTATGGCTCATTTCGTTCCATAGTTCATTGAGCTTCGTCTGTACGTTATGCCTCAGTTGTTCTTTTTCTTGTTGGCAAGCTTTTGTATCAAACTCATTTGTAGCCAATTGATTAAGATACTTACTCGTACTCTGAATGTCTTCAGTTACAGTAGAAGTCGCAATGTCTCTATACAAGAATGTATGAGTATTTGTAGGCATACTGCAAATCAACCAAAAAACGCAGATTATCAATAGTCCCATCCATAAAGAGAAAGAACGGTTTTTGACATACTTGCTATGGTCAAAGGCATCAGCGATCATCTTACATCCTAAAGAGGCAATAAGAAAGAAACCAATAGATATAACCCAGCAAAAAACAAGAGGAATGTCGGGCCATGTCAAAAATAATGATTCTGCAGTGGCCCAACAACTAAATGAGCCAAATGCTAAGTATAGCAATGCCCACATGAGCTTTTGGTAATTAAAACTTCCCATAATTATAAATGATTAATTTGTTATACATGTTTATGATACCATCATAAAGATTGTAACCATTAAAGCAATTGTTTTATTATATTTTTTGAAGAAACGCACTTGGTATATAGGCTGTTACCATTGTTACCAAATCATCAACAACCACGCCTACTCTCTGTTGCCCCTGCCAGCGTGCAACTCTTCCAACCACCCCTTTGAATACACCATCAATAACCTTTACCAGCTGTCCTTTCTCAAACTTTGGAACTTTGACTAAAGATACGAAGGTATTGTCTGCATCGGCAGCACAGATGATTTTTAGACTTTCCATCTGATTGTCTGGAACTATCAATGGAGTCTTTTTAATCTTGCTCCCTTCGTGGTAGTGACGATAATAAAAACGAAGGAATGGGAGGTTTACGTTGTCATAAACATATTCTTTGAGTTGCTCTTCGGTTCCATAGGCAAAGAAGATGTTGGGTAAACGTGACTCAGTAACGACTTTGCGCTTACCTTTTATAAGTTTTACTACATTAGTGGTAGGATAGAAAGCCGTGATACCTTTGGCGGTCAAATATTCGTATGCCTTTTTCTCTCTGCCATAAGTAGTTCGCAAGGCATACCAATGAGGAATATCTGCCTCTCGTTGTACTTTAGGCTTAGTTGGCAAAAGTGCATTTTTGGTGGACACCCCTGTTTGTGAACTCTCTGCGGAAATGGTGCTTTGAGCTTCGGGGAGGGCGTTGGAGGTAAGTCCAGCGCAAGGAGGGAACTCACCACCTCCTAGGGTGTGTCCATCGTTAGATGTCCATTCATCGACTTTCATATCGGTGCTAACTTATTTCTAGACAGAAAAAATCGTTAAATTGAGACACAAAAAAAGCGTGGAATCGTCCTGTTGCCCATTCCACACATCGAGGCTCTTGCACTGCCTATTATAGTCGAACAGACAACGTCAGAGCCCACGCCGATATGAAAACCACGTCCGTAAAGAGACCTGTATAATACATCTGATTGCGCCCCGAAAAGAGTACAATCCATACCTACAAGTCTCCACGGGATTGATATAATCACACCCGGGACATCTACCGTTGACTAAGTTCCAGACTATAATATCGAGGGTTGCAAGATTTCGATGTGTCAAGAACAAAGCGTCGATAAACGCCTTCTATGTCTGGACTGCTATTCCCACCCATTGCCCGCTTGGTATAGATTAGCCTGAGACTTCACTACACTCAGCACGGCGTAGGCTGCCGACTTGGTTATCATGCAAGAACTCGTCTAACAGCGACAACTCCAATCTGGCTATGCAATCCAAATGCAAAGATATAGAAATAAATTGAAATAACAATAAGAAAAACAAAAAAATGCCAATATCGTGATGTGGTTTTAAAATATTTTAAGCAAAAACCGCTTACTGAAATCTGAAAATTCAGGTTTTATGGGGGATTCACCTATTATTATATATAAGGTAACTATTGTTGAGAGGGCTTCAGATGGTAACAAAGCCAAAAGAGAAAAAAATAAATTCTCTGACGTGGTGACATTTCAGACAAATTATACATAAACAGACAAAGAAGAAACAATAATAACAATTAGATGTTGCGCCCTACACGAATCAGGGTATAAGACAATGAAAAATCACCAACGGAGAGGTTTGGCAGCAATCATATTGCAAATACTGCGGACACAAAAAGAGCTGTCACAAATAGTAACTTTTACTATGCAATATCCAGATTAACAGAAAAGGATGGGATTTTAATCTATCACTCTATATAATAACTCTGTTATAAACTAGAACTTAGAAGGGCGTGCATTGATTACATCTTGCATGCCCTTTACTTTTTCACCATCAATGATCAATTGAAAGTTTCTGAAAAAGTTTGGAACCCACATATTTATATTATTAAGGTGAAAATCTGTGTGTATCTGTGTAATCGCAGATGACGCAGATTTTCGTTATTATTTTTTTATAAATTGCTCTGTTTCTTAATAATTTCCAAAGGTAGCTGGGTTGCTTTGGCAACCTCTTCAGCAGAAAGTCCCATTGCTAACAAACGTTGTGCTGTTTCTGTGTTGGCCTCATGTTTTCCTTCAGCCTTACCCTCTTCCTTACCCTTCTGGTATCTGTCATCCAAAAGAGTTCTTTCAACACTTACCGAATCCCAGAACTTATCATAGGCTCTGAGTTCGGCATCTGTAAAGCCGGAAATCTCCAGCTCCTCTACTGTTGGCAGATACTGCTGTTGTTGTATCAACTCTTCTTCGCTGAGTGACTGAAGGGCGTTCAGAAGGCTAATCAGTCTTTTAGGATGATTGCCGAATATCTTCTTGAACGTAAGGTCTGCCTTAGGGTCTAAGTACTTCATAACCATCTGTTTTAAAATTCCATACGACAAAATTACGACTTTATTTTCAAACTAGCAAGCTTTTGAAGGTATTTTTCCTCCCTTTTCCTTGCCAATCTCAAAAAAACAATGTATCTTTGCAGCGGAATCAATTAAAATAGGAGGATTAAAGCTATGGAGATAAGAGAAAGAAGAAAGCGAATCTATCGCAAACGCATACCATACGGCATGCAGAATTTTGAGGAAATGAGAGAAAGGGATTGTTACTACGTTGACAAAACTCCTTTTATTGAAGATATAGAAGGATCAAATATGTATTTCTTCTATATACGCCCTCGCCGTTTCGGCAAGAGCCTTACCCTCTCTATGCTCGAAAATTACTACGACATCAATAAAAAAGATGATTTCGAAACCATCTTCGGAGGTCTCTATATCGGCAAGAATCCTACTCCTGAACACAACACCTATCTCGTCATCCACCTCAACTTCGCAGAGGTAGATAGCGGACTTGACGACTACAAGGAAGGCCTCGATACTCATTGCCGACTGGTGTTTGAAGATTTCTGTACCCGATACGCCGCCCTGTTGCCACAAGGCACCAAGGAGGAAATGAAATCAGAGCAAGGAGCCATCGCACAGTTAAGATTCCTGTGCCAGAAGTGTACCGAGGTGAAGCAAAAGATTTACCTCTTTATTGACGAATACGACAACTTCACCAACATGATTCTTTCCAGCGAGGAACACCTCGAAAGATACAAGGGACAGACTCATGGAGAAGGCTACCTGCGCCGGTTCTTCAATACCATCAAGGGGGCTGCAAATACTTCACTGGGCCGCATCTTCGTTACAGGAGTAAGCCCTGTAACGATGGACGACTTAACCAGTGGCTTTAACATCGGCACGAACTATTCCTTAGCTCCAGAATTCAACGAGTTGACTGGATTTACAGAGGAAGAAGTAAGAGATATGTTAAGCTATTACGCTGGCGTATTGCCTTTCAACCATACCGTGGATGAGCTTATAGAAATCATGAAGCCTTGGTTTGACAACTATTGCTTCGCTATTAACAGCTACGGCAAGACTACCATGTACAACTCTATCATGGTGCTCAATTTCGTAGATAACTACATACGGAATGACTATCATATTCCTAACAAAATGGTGGAACCCAACATCCGCATCGACTATAGCAAGATACGTATGCTCATCCGCCACGACAAGGAATTTGCCCATGATGCCAGCATCATCCAAGAGTTAGTAACAAAGGGATATGCTACAGGAAATCTCGTAGAGAATTTCCCTGCCGACCGCATCAATGACCCGGATAACTTCCTGAGTCTGCTTTTTTATTTCGGTCTGGTAACGATAGATGGAGAATACAAGGGTTCTACCAAGTTTATCATCCCTAACGAAGTGGTGCGCGACCAGATATATACCTATCTTCTGGATACTTACAGGGAGAACGATCTTACTTTCGAGCAATACGACAAGAACAAGCTGGAGAGCCGTTTGGCATACGATGGCGATTTCAAACCCTACTTTGACTATATCGCCGACTGCCTGAAACGCTATTCCTCTCAGCGAGACAAGCAAAAGGGAGAAGCTTACGTTCACGGTTTCACCCTGGCGATGACCAGCCAATGCAAGTTCTACCGTCCTATCTCGGAATTAGACAATGATGGCGGCTATGCCGACATCTTCCTCTTGCCTCTCTGCGATATCTACAGAAGCATGGAAGATTCTTACATCGTGGAACTGAAATACTGCAAATCGAGTACCACGGACGAACAGGTGAAGCAACTCTTCAAGGAAGCCTCAGCCCAGATTTGCCGATATGCCGACAGCGACATCGTAAGGGAATCTATCAAGACCACCAAGCTGCACAAGCTCGTGGTGATTTATAGAGGAGCCGAAATGGTGGCTTGCGAAGAAGCGGAAGAATAAAAAAATGCAGCGCGCTGCAAATTTCATGGGAAAATACCGAAAATTTGCAGTGCACTGCATTTTTCCCGCATACGCAGAACAAAGTTTTCAACCCATCTATCACCCATCACGATTTATCGTTGAAATCCACATTAACTTACTCATATACAGATACTTTAATAGCGTGACAGATACTCCAGAAAATGGAAATATCCATCACGCTATCACTCACGATTTGGCTCCATCCCTCACGATTTTCGCACCACCAGGTATCGCATGCCGTCATTAAAACGCTTGCGATGGATGGATGGCATCTGAGAAAGCTTGCGACCGAAGCTGATGAGATTGCTCAACTTCACCGATGAACCGATGTGACTCTTCAACTCCTGGAAAATCTCGGCTGCGGTGAGATACTCGCCCTGTTTGGCATCATCGGTCAGGTCGAAATAGAGATTGAAATACTGGTCTACCGGAGAAATTACCTCAAACTTTCTGTTGCTCGCCATAATCAGCTTGGTCTGCTCCGCATCAAAATAAGTCTTCTCGCCTGCCTGCAATGCCGCCAATGCCTGCGCATAGAGTTGTTCATAATTCGGAAGCTGGCTTACATCGATAGGACCCGTCAGTTCCACACCCAGGAATCTGCGATTGCCGGATGGGTCGGAGAGGATATCCTCCATGTTGCTCGTGGCGATAAAGGATGCCATTCTCGGAAACTCCTGCACATGACTGCCATACGGCGGCTTCATCTTCACACTCGGCAACTGGATGATGTTTTTCAGAAATCCCTGCTGCACCTGAGGAGATATCTGATTGAACTCATCCAGGTTGAGGAGCAGCGCCTGGCACATCGCCTGAAGCACCTGCCTTTTTTCTGACAACACAAGGTTATCATTATACCCCCACTGCAACTCCGGCGGAACCAGAGATCTGCAGAAAGTACTCTTGTTGTAACCCTGCTTGGAAATGAGAAGCGGCGCCACGGAATTGCCATATTTGCGATGACTATAGGAACGCCACTGGTTAACCATCGCCAGGAACCAGGTGTAGAACCAATCCTCCCAATAAGGATTATCGGTAGGCACCGTACGCGCCAGGGCACGGATATAATCCTTGCCATCCCACTTGCCTGCGCACTTGAAAAGGAAGTCTTCCACAGGATTATAGGTAGAAAGAAGGTCTGACTCCAGATAATTACGTACATCCTTGATACTCACACGAATATTGGCAAGTTGCACCTCCAGCGTCATGCGCTTCTGCACACGGGCATCCACCGGTTGATATCCCCAATAATCCTTATCTTTCGGTCGATATTCTGTGAATTTCATCACCGAATTATATCGGAAATCATACTTTTTACACAGAAATCCTATCATACGCATAATATTATCACTCAACTCTTTACCATCTTTATCCACATCCTCTTCTGAGTTATCCACAATGGCATCTTTCAAGTTATCCACAGGTTTTCCAACGGTGTGGATAACCTCATTCAACACCAAAGGCAACGCATCCTCGCGATAATAGGGCGAAGCATCTTGGGTGAACAGGAAATCAGAGTAGATGGAAGGCTCGGGCATCTGCATCGTAGCCTTTACCAGAATCTGATAAAGCGGAGCGAAAGTCTGGAATGCCTGCTTATAAATTCTGTCAGCCTCCACCTCATTATCTGGCAGACTTCCCTTAGCCAAAGCATATTTCACCAAGACATTTAGACTGATGCCGTCGGCTCCCATAAAGGCTGCGAGGGTGGAAGGCAGACTAGCCACCTTCTGCTTGACGGCATCCACGCCTCCATCTTCCTCTATATTAACAAATGTAAGTAGCAGAACACCGTTATTCTGCTTCATCTTCAGGAGTCCGTTTTCCGATTTCTGAAATTCGGCAGCAGGGTGAACATGCATCCAGGTTGCCATGTTCTTGTACCCGTCATAGCCATTGGTGAGCCAAGGCACATATTCACGGAAGTTAGCTACGGTATTCTTGGCATCATCGTTCACGATGCGCTCCAGGAATCGTTCCAGACTCTTGGTGCTGACCAGGAGCTGGTTCTTATTATTTCTATGTGTGATTGTAATTTTCATTGTCAATTATTTAAAGTTTATTCAAAAACTGTGTCTTGTCCTGGAAAAAGTTGACAGGGTATAAATCAACTTAAAGATAAGA
>ERZ791912.1145-NODE-1145-length-13195-cov-2.670244_pt1 | contig 13195 bp, 13 predicted proteins | sample MGYA00510141_ERZ791912 | MGnify/ENA primary metagenome ERZ791912 (study PRJEB30046, sample SAMN00792082) | human gut metagenome | study: EMG produced TPA metagenomics assembly of the A metagenome-wide association study of gut microbiota in type 2... | reverse complement strand
CGCCGCCAAAGGCCGCAGCGGGAGCCCGGATTTGTGCTTCATGCGCGACCCTGGAGCGAATCGAGCATGGTGGTCGACGTGCTTACCGCCCATTTCGGCCGCGTTTTTCTGGTGGCGCGGGGCGCCAAACGGCCGGGGTCTAATTTAAGAGGGCTCTTAACGCCCTTTTCGCCGCTGGCCCTTACTTGGACGGGCAAAAAAGAAGCCAAGGTGCTTACGCAGGCCGAGTGGCTCGGGGCGCTTGCAGCACTTCGGGGCGAGGCGCTTCTCTCGGGCTTTTATGTGAACGAATTGGTGCTTCGCCTCACAGAGCGCGAGGACGTCCATCCGGGCCTCTTTCAGAGCTATGTGCACGTGCTCTCTGCGTTGGCGGACGGGGATCCGGCTGTGCGGCAGACGGGGCTTCGCTCTTTTGAAGCGGAGCTTCTGGCGCACTGCGGCTGGGGCCTTGCGCTTGAGGATCGTGATCTGCAAAAGGGCTCAGAGTGGTTTCTCCTCACCCACGAAGGCGCCTTGAAGGGCGTAGAGGGGACGCCTGAAGACGCTGCCAATCTGCCTTTTGCTTCCATGCTGTGGCCTAAAACGGTAGCGGCGGCTGTTGCCTGCGGATCTGCGGAGCGCAAAAGCCGGATTGCGGCGCTCAGTCCCCGCGAGATGAAGCGGCTTCGCGAGCTGCTTAAGACCGCCATCGACCTTCATCTGGAAGGACGGCCGCTGCGTAGCCGGCGTCTCCTTGCCGACCTCAAAAAACTCTGAATACGCGAGATTTTCTCGTTCGGTCAATCTGTTTATTTTGAATTGATGCCGAATTGATGGCGATCCGGTGAATGGCTGAGTTATGCCGCGCAGGCCGCGTGCTATTCTGCTCGGCGGCAAGATTCCCTTTTCTATTTTCAATGGGTGCACTTCCATGATTCGGACGCAGCTTTCCGTCAATCTCAATAAAGTCGCGCTGGTGCGCAATTCTCGTGAAGGCAATTGGCCTGACCCCGTTTTCTTCGGGCGCATTGCGCTCGAGGCGGGCGCTGCCGGCCTGACCGTTCATCCTCGTCCCGATGAGCGTCATATCCGCCGAACGGACTTGGCACCCCTGAAGGCGCTCGTGGATGCCTATCCGGGCCGTGAATTCAATATTGAAGGGAATCCGTTCGAAAATCTGATGCCGATTCTCAAGGAGATTCGTCCGCATCAGGCGACGTTTGTGCCCGATGCCGCTGATCAGAAGACCTCTGACCACGGTTTTGAATTCAATAACCCCGAGGTGCGCGAAAAGCTGGCCGCTGTGGTGGCCGAAGCACAGTCCTACGGCTGCCGCGTCAGTCTCTTCATGGATCCCGAACCCGAATTCACCCGCTGGGCTAAGGAGACGGGGGCCGACCGCATTGAGCTTTATACGGAGGGTTACGCCGCAGCCTACGGCACGGCGCTCGAAGACGATATCCTGCAGCCCTATGTTGACAGTGCGCTTTTATGCGATGAGCTTGCGCTCGGCGTCAATGCCGGTCACGACCTGTCGCTTGATAATCTCGAGAAGCTCCTCACGGCCTGCGGCAACATTCAGGAAGTGTCGATCGGCCATGCGCTCACGGTTGAAGCGCTCCAGTTCGGTTTTGCCGAAACGATTCGCCGCTATAACGAACTGCTCGACCGCGTGGCAGCAAAGCCCCGCGTGTTCCCGCAGGAGTAAGCGGCGCACGCAGCGTTCCTCTTTTGCCCGCCCGTACTCTGCCGGCTTTGGTCTTTTGCACCCAAAGCCGGCGCTTTATCTTTTGGAATCTCCGTCATGCTTACGCCGAAGAAGCTCGCTCTTGCACATACGCTGGGCCCTGTTGTGGTCGATATTGCCGGCACTGTTCTCACTGAACACGAAATTCGGCGGCTGGAACACCCGATGACCGGAGCGGTGATTCTCTTTACCCGCAACTTCACATCGGTGGAAATGCTTCGTGCGCTTTGCGGCGCCATTCATGCCGTGCGCCCTGGGATTCTGATCACCGTGGATCACGAGGGCGGTCGGGTGCAGCGCTTTCGCGAAGGGTTCACCGAGGTGCCGTCTATGGCTGCCTGCCGTGCGGCCGGTGATCAGGCTCAGGCACGTTTGGCGGCCGCAGGCTACGTGCTCGCGAGTGAACTTCGCGCTGCGGGGGTCGACATGACTTTCGCACCGGTGCTCGACATCGACTATGGACGCTCCGCCGTGATCGGCAATCGTTCGCTCGGTTTAGACCGCCATGAAGTCGAACGCAATGCCCGAGCGCTCATGTCCGGACTGCGGCTCGCCGGTATGGCCAACTGCGGCAAACATTTCCCCGGTCACGGCTGGGCTGAGGCCGACAGCCATGTTGCCTGCCCGACCGACAATCGGTCGGCAGCGGAAATACGGCGTGATCTTTCGATCTATCGCGGTTTGGCGCTCGAACTCGAAAGCATCATGACCGCGCATGTGGCTTATCAGTGCTTTGACGGAGAAGTGGCCACTTACTCTCCGCGGCTTTTGAAGACCATTCTGCGCGAGGAGCTCGGTTTCAGCGGGCTGATCTTCTCGGATGATTTGTCTATGAAGGGCGCCTGCGGCGACGAGCCGCCGCTCGTGCGTGCACAAAAGGCGCTGGCCGCAGGCTGCGACATGGTGCTGCACTGCAATCACCCTGAAGAGGCCGACGAAATCCTCGCGGGTCTCGAGTGGAGCCGAACGCCTGCCTTTGACGAGCGGCTGGCGCGCCTCTTGCCCGATGAAGCCGAAAGTGTTCTTTCGATGGAAGCGCTGCGGGCGGAACCGCGCTGGCAGCGCGCAGAGCAGCTTCTCGCCGATATTGACGGCTATTGAGCCGCTTGAAGCGTTCTGAAAAGGTCACGGACGCGGGCGCATTTTGCGAAAAAGCGTGAGGGGCTTCAACAATGCTTAAAGGCGGAACGGATCTCTCTCGGGAGCATGTGCGGGGCCTTATCCGCTTAAAGCTTCATTGCGTAACGCCTCAGATCCTGCAATAGTGGAGGGCGACCCCGCTGCTTTTTTTGGGGCAGCTTTAGGACCTCACGACGAGCTGATCAAATAAGGAGAAGCGTCCATGTACGATCTTTTGCTCAAAGGTGCTCATGTGGTTGACCCGCTTAACGGCGTCAACGGCGTGAACGATGTTGCCGTTGAAGGCGGCAAAGTCGCCGCAGTGGGACCGGATTTAACCGGTCCCGCCCGCGAAGTCATCGATGTTTCCGGATGGGTGCTCCAGCCCGGCATCATCGACAGTCACGTGCATCTCGGCAGTATGTGGGGGTCGCCCTACGGACCGCGTATGCTCGCGATGAACGGCGTAACGACGTGTCTCGACATGGCCGGTCCCTTGGATGATATTCTCGAGAAGACGCCGCAGTACGGGGCGGGTTTGAATACAGCCATTCTGCAGTTTGCGTCGCCGCCCTTCACCTTCAAAACCAATGCGCCCTCCAAGGCGGAAATGGTGGAGCTGATCGACAAGTCGCTCGCCGAGGGAGCGCTCGGGGTGAAGCTTTTGGGCGGCCATTATCCGCTGACGCCAGAAGTCTCCTCCACGCTCATTAAAACCGCACTTGAGCGCCGCGCCTATGTGGCCTGGCATGCCGGCACGAGTGCGCACGGCTCCAATTTGGAAGGCATGATCGAGGCGGTGCAGATGGCCGACGGTTATCCGCTGCATCTCGCACACATCAATGCCTACTGCCGCGGCGCCATTAAAAATGAAATCGACGAAGCGCGTACGGCAATTGAACTTTTGAATGCCAACCCGAATATTTTCAGTGAAAGCTATATTTCACCCAAGAACGGCACACGTCTTACCTGCGGCCCAGACGGCAAGATCCAGTCCAAGGTGACGGGCAACTGCCTGCGCCACTTTGGCTTTACCGAAGACCGCGACGGCGTGCGCAAGGCGCTCCTCGCGCACAAGGCCTTTGCGGTCTATGACGCGGGCGGATACTCTGACCTGATGACGGGCGAAGATGCAGTGAAGCTCTGGGAGTCCCACAACACGGACGTGGGCGGGAGCTTCAACATCAATCCGCCGATTCCGCGCATTCTGCTCGCACAGGTCAAGCGCCCCGACGGCGCCTTTGTGGTGGATGCCATATCCACCGACGGCGGGTGCATTCCGAGAAACGTGATTCTTTCGCAGGGACTTTCGCTCGTTAAGCTCGATGTGCTGACGCTCGCTGAGTTTGCTCAGAAGACGTCGCTTAATCCTGCCCGCATGCTGCGGCTCACGGCCAAGGGGCATCTCTCCGTCGGCGCCGACGCAGACATCACCATCTACGACTACGCCACGCAGACGCCGAAGATGTCTTTCGTCGAAGGCCGCAAGGTACTCTTTAAGGGCGAAGTGCTCGGCAAGAATGCCAACATTATCTGCACCGAACGCGGGCAAAAGGCGATTGAGGCCCGCGGTCTCAAGGCCATTGTGGTGGATCCGGGACTGCCGGTGGATCGCGTCAAGGCGCTTTGAGCGTGCCTCACGGCAGCGGAGCTGCTGAGCGCGTCGGTCTTTGAGGCGCTCGGCGGCTTTAATACCGCACTTTCATCCAGGGGATGCGGAAGCTCGCCATGCGCACGATCATGATGAGGGCGCAGCAGCCCCAAAGCGCGATGTCTGCCGGCACGAGTTCGGCGTGCACCAGCCCGAGGTATACCCAGCAGCCCGCAAAGGCGACGGAAGCGTAAGGCTCTTCATTGGAGAGCACAGAGGGGAGCTTTGCACAGAAAACGTCACGGAGCATGCCGCCGAAAACCCCCGTCACCACGCCGATCAGCACGCTCACAATCAAGGGGTTGCCCAGCCGGTCGCTCGTCGCGCAGCTGCCGACGGCAAAGAAGGCGAGCCCGACGGCATCGGCCCAGAGGAGAATGCGCCGCTGCCAAAAGCGCTGCACGCGGCGAACGATGACGGGGGCCAGAATGGTGAGTCCGAGCGTCATCCAGATCCACTGCGGGTGCGAGAGCCAGTAAAAAGGCCGCAGATCCAGAAGAATGTCGCGGATGATGCCGCCGCCGAAAGCGGTGGTAAAGACGCTCACAAAAACGCCGACGGGATCAATGCGGCGGCCGGCAGAGGCGAAAAGTCCGGCGACGGCAAATCCGAACATGCCGATGCCGTCGGCAACTTCTGCAATGATGGTGAGGGACTGCATCACGGCGGCGTCTCCATTGTGATTCCGAGCTGAGTCCGCCGGAATGTTCTCGCTCTTGTCCCTTCAAGGGCCTGCAGACGAGCTGCATCCGGCTCCTGAAAGCGGCGGACTTCGTTAAAGATGATTTTCGCGCGCTCTCAGCTTTGGGTGCAAACCGAAAAAATGAGGTTCCGTTCGTACAGTTTGAATTGCTTTCCCCCCTTGAATGCAGTTTTGAATGTGCCGGACGAGTAGACTTCAAAGCTCTAAAGCGCTACCGGCCAAGGAGGCCGCACATGATCATTGAGTCGCTTCTCGACACGGACCTCTATAAATTCACGATGCAGCAGTGCGTGCTGCATCAGTTTCCCGCGGCGGAAGTGTCCTACCGCTTCAAGTGCCGCACGCCCAACATCGACTTGTCGCCCTTCATTGATGAGATCAATGCGGAGATTGACCACCTCTGCAGTCTTTACTTTAAAGACGACGAGCTCGAATATTTGGGCAATCTGCGCTTTATGAAGTCGGACTTCATTGAGTTTCTGAGTCTCTTTCACCTCAAGCGCAAGTACATCACGGTGGAGCGCGATCCGTCACGGCCTTTTGGCATTGATATCTGCATCAAGGGCCCCTGGCTTCATACGATTCTTTTTGAAATTCCGGTGCTCGCGATCGTCAACGAGGTGTATTTCCGCCGCACATATCCCGGACTGTCTGACGCCGAGGGGCGCCGCCGGCTCGATGCCAAGATTGATCTGCTTCTCAATGAACCTCATGCTGAGGATCTCCATATCTCCGACTACGGCACGCGCCGGCGCTTTTCGCGGCAGTGGCAGCGAGCGGTGATTGAGCGCCTCGCAGAGCGTCTCGGCAGTCGGCTTTCAGGCACTTCAAACGTGCTTTTTGCCAAGGAGCTTGGTCTCATTCCGCTCGGCACGATGGCGCACGAATACCTTCAGGCCTGTCAGGCGCTTGGCCCTCGTCTGCGCGACACGCAGGTCTTCGGGTTCGAGCAGTGGGCCAAAGAGTATCGCGGCGACTTGGGGATTGCGCTTTCTGACGTCTACGGCATGAAGCCCTTCCTTGAAGACTTCGACATGTATTTCTGCAAGCTCTTTGACGGCGCCCGTCATGATTCCGGAGACCCCTTCCTCTGGGGCGAAAAGATGATCGAGCACTGGAGCCGGAATAAGTGTGATCCGAGAACCAAGCTTCTGATCTTCTCCGACGGTCTCAACATCCCCCGCGTGCTCGAACTCTGGCGCCGCTTTAATGGCCGCGTGCGGCTCGGCTTCGGTATCGGCACCAACCTGATGAATGACCGCGGACCGGAACCGCTCAACGTGGTCATCAAGATGACGCAGTGCAACGGCCAGCCCGTGGCAAAGATCTCCGATTCGCCCGAAAAGAGCATGTGTGAAGATGAAAGCTATGTGCGGTATCTGCGTCAGGTCTTTCACATGGATGACCCGACGGCAGCCGCCAAAGGGTTGAAGTAAGTACTTGCTTCCAAATTAAGCACGGCTCAAAGAAAGCCGACGCTGCGGATGAGCTGCAGCGTCGGCTTTTTTACCGTCGGACGAGGAGCTTGCGCAGGAGTCCGATGAGTTCAAGCCGTTCTTCGGGACTTAAAACAGAGGCAAATGCTTCAACGCGCTGGAAGTGGCCTGGAAGCAGGTCTGTGAGATATTTCTGACCGGCATCGGTGAGTGCGATGAGCGTTGAGCGCGCATCCGTGGCGGAGGGCGTTTTGACGATGAGCTTTTCCGGGCTCACCAGCATGCGCTGCAGCATGGTTGAGGCCGTGGGCGTACTCACTCTCAGGCGAGCGGCCAGCTCCCCGACGGGCAGCGGCATCCCTGCATCATGGAGCACCATCAGGAGTGCAAATTTGCCTTCCGTGACGCCGGTGCTTTTGGTGAGATTGGAAAAAACCATGTTGCGGCGTTCCAGATCGACCATCTGCAGCAGAAACGACATTTCGATGCAGGACACTTTTTCGCAGCTCGGTTCGGTATTCAGATTGCGTCGAATGACGCGAAGAATGTCTTCGTGTGAAGGCGGCTGTGCGTACTGCAGCTCCATGGATAGCTCCTCCGTTTTTTGACATACCAAAATCTAAATTCTTTTGTGGATTTATGCTCGAAGCCTCTCTTTGTTGGACGCCGATGGATTTTGGTACCTGGTTTGTTGGAGAAACAATTATTGCAAAAGTGCAAGCAAATTTTTATTCGACTACATTTAGTAGTTAGCTACATAACTTTACATTTGATTTGAGTAATCTCTCATCTATCGATGACTGCTCGCGGCCCTGTCTGCGGACCCGCGGCATCGAAAAGAAAACGTCCCGCATGCAGCCGCTACCGAGCTGTTTGGTTTGTGCGGCAAGGTGCGCTGGTGCGGGACGTGCCTACAGCAATCCCTGAAATGTCAGGAAAATAAAGAAGGAACATAACCATGTTCAAGAAAACCATTGCAGCGCTCGCAGTTGCAGGTGCTTTCGGCACTATGGCCGCTGGCGCGGTATATGCAGCCGATGTGACGCTTTACGGCGTGGTGGACCTGGGGCTTAAGTATTCTCACGTCGACGCCGACCAGAGCGGCGTCGATGCCGTTGACAAGCTTGAAATGAAGTCCGGCTCTCAGTCGGGCTCGCGCTTTGGCATTAAGGGGGCTGAAGACGTCGGCAACGGTCTCAAGGTTGGCTTCCAGCTCGAAAACGGCTTTGATGCGGATACCGGCAGCCTCGGCTACAACAGCCGCTTGTTCGGCCGTGAAGCGCGCGTTTATCTCTCCGGCGACTTCGGTGAAGTGGCTTTCGGCCGCATGGGAACACTGGGTTCGGGCAACGGCACGTACGGTCTGCTCGGCGGCATGACGCCCTTTGGCACTTCGTGGGGCGGTTCGGTGGAAAACGGCACCTATTTCGTCGGCAACGCTCGTGCCGACAATACGGTGACCTATAAGACACCGACCTTCGCGGGCTTCACGGCTTACGCGCAGTATTCGTTTGATATGAATACCAAGCAGGATACGCCGCTCGGACAAACCGAAGGCAAGACCTCGGCCAACCGCTACTATGCTTTGGGCGCCAACTACAAGGTGGGTTCGCTCGACGTGACGGCCGTGGTTGACAGCTACAACTGGTCCAACAAGCTCAATACATACGGCGGCAGTGATGTAGACGATGCATTGACTGTGACGCTGGGCGGCTCCTATGACTTTGGCGTTGCCAAGGCCTATTTGAGCGGTCAGTATTTCGACAATATGCTCGCCAATGACGCCACGGCTGCGGCTGCTCAGAAGGACACGATGGATACCTATGCGTCCTTTGGCAACTATTTCAGCGGCAAGGCGTTTAAGGGCTACAGCGTTTTGGCCGGCATGGATGCACCGGTGCTGGGCGGCAAGGCCTTGTTCGCCGTCGGCTACACGGACGCTAAAGATGCGGCAGTGATGCCAGCGGCAAAACGGAACTTTCCCGCTACGGCGCCTCGGTGGGCTACACCTACGACTTGAGCCGCCGCACGAATGTGTATGCCGTTGCCGCCTACTATAAGGACAGCGTGGATAAGGATGCGTCTTCGAGCTATCAGGATCACGATCCCTCGACGGCGACTATTTATGCCGGTATCCGCCATACGTTCTAAGGGGGCATAAGCGGGCAGCGGCGCTGCGGCGCTCCAAAATGTCTCTGCTGCGGTTAGAGAGGATTTCAGGCGGGTTTTTGAGAGTCTTTCCTAACTGAAATGTTTTCTGAGCGGCGTGCAGGGGTTTCTTGGGCGGCGCTGGACGCTTCCCGTTTTGCGAGCGCTTAAGCTCGAAAAAGAGGTTCGGTTGAAAGATCGAACCTCTTTTTTGGCCTCTTCATCGCAAAAACAATCATCCTGCATGCCGTTAACATCGTTTTCGGTGTAAGGTACTTTCCGGTGCGCCCAGTCCCGTCAAGAGAAGCGGACAAAGGGGTTGCAAGGTAGGAAACACTTCTTTTGTTTACCAATCTCCAATTTCTTTGCCCTGGGCAGACCAAATTCCACTGGTGCGTTTCGCATCCCTAACCGGCGAAACCGCATCTTCCGACAAGAAAAAGATTGGAGTATCTCGTGACGCTTCTCTCCTCTGCGCGCATGTCTGCCGCAATCCTCGCGCTTGGCGCGCTCACCGCCGTACCGGCCCATGCGGCAGGCATCGACGGCAGTTCGCTTGGGTTAACGTGGGCCGTTCCCTTCGCCGGGATCCTGCTTTCCATTGCGCTCTGTCCATTGTTCCTGCCGCATTTCTGGCACAAAAATTTCGGCAAAGTTGCGGTGTTCTGGGCGCTCTGCTGCGCCCTGCCGCTCTGCGCCGTCCTCGGCTTTTCCGTGGGTACTGACGCTATCGTCCACGTGCTTTTGGCCGACTATGTTCCCTTCATCATTTTTGTGGGATCGCTCTTCGTCGTAGCCGGCGGCATTCACGTCCGCGGCTCATTTGTGGGCCGTCCGATCGTCAATGTGGCGTTTTTGGGGCTCGGTGCTGTGCTCGCTAACTTCATGGGCACGACGGGGGCGGCAATGCTCCTCATTCGCCCGCTGATTGAAGCCAACGCCGGCCGCACCCGCAAGATGCAGACCTTCATCTTCTTCATCTTTCTCGTGGCAAACGTGGGCGGCGCGCTCACGCCGCTCGGTGACCCGCCTTTGTTCCTGGGGTTCCTCAAGGGCGTGGGATTCTTCTGGACGGCCGAACACCTGATGCTGCCGTGGCTCTTGTGCTCGGGCGTACTGCTCTTTATTTACTTCCTCATTGACAGCGCCTGCTTTAAGAAAGATGTGGCCGACGGCTTCAAGGCGCCGGCGGAAACCAAGGCCTTTGCCATTGAGGGCGGCATCAATGTGCTCCTTTTGGCCGGCATTATCGGTGCTGTGCTTTATTCGGGCTTCAGCCGCTCCGGCATTGAATTCACGTTCCTGAACGTGCACTTTGCGCTCGAGTCGATCGTTCGTGATCTCTGCTTCCTGGCGCTCGCGGGGCTTTCGCTCATGCTTACCGCCAAGGCTACGCGTGAGGCCAATCACTTCACATGGGACCCGATTCTGGAGGTTGCCAAGCTCTTCTTCGGCATCTTCGTGTGCATCGTGCCGGTGCTCGAAATGCTGCGTGCAGGTCACGACGGCGCCTTTGCCTCGCTCGTGGCGCTCGTCACCAATGCCGACGGGAGCTTCAACAACACGTTCTTCTTCTGGCTCACGGGTTCGCTCTCCGCGTTCCTTGACAATGCGCCGACCTACCTCGCCTTCTTCAATTTGGCGGGCGGTGATCCTGCAGTGCTCATGACCACGGATGCTCAGACGCTGATGGCCATTTCGATGGGGTCGGTCTTCATGGGAGCGGTGACCTACATCGGCAACGCACCGAATTTCATGACGGTTGCGATCTGCAATGAACGCGGCGTTAAGATGCCGTCCTTCTTTGGCTACATGCTCTGGTCGGTCGGCATTCTCTTCCCGGTCTTCTTCCTGATGGATATGGTCTTCCTTACCTAATCGTCAGTTTGGTCTCATCCCCGGCGGGCGCTTCGAATGTTTAGCGAAGCGCCCGTTTTTCGTCCTGTCCTGCCGCCCAGATGCCGGCAGTTGTGGCAGAGTAGGTTCATGGGCGGACTTTAACGCCGCGGCTTTTTTGCTTTCCTTTCGGCGATGTCTGAGCATGCCTAAAGCTTTTCGCAACCCTCCAAACGATCAGAATGACCGGTCTGCGCCGCCCGGAGAGGAGCGCCGATCCGGCTTAAGGCGTTTCCTGCCGGTACTGCTCCCGGCAGTCATTCTCTTAGGCTGGTGGCTCGTGACAAGTTCCGGCGCTGTGCCGGCGCTTTTGCTCCCCGGACCGGGAGCAGTGGCCAAGCGGTTTTTATCGCTTCTCGATTCCGGCGAACTCCTCACGCATGCGGCGGTCTCCATGGGCCGCGTGTTTGCGGGCTTTTTGCTTTCAGCTTCGGCCGCCTTGGGGCTCGCACTTTTACTCTATCGACGTCCGCTTTGGGAGAGTGCGCTTTCACTCGTTCTGGAAGCACTCCGCGTCATTCCGCCGCTTTCGCTGGTGCCGCTCCTTATTTTGTGGCTGGGCATTGATGAGGCGCCTAAGCTGGCGATTGTCGTGTTAGCGAGCTTCTTTCCCATTTATTTGTCGGCGCTCACAGCCCTGCGAAGCGTCAGCAGCAAATACAGGGAACTCGCGCAAATGCTCGGACTCACGGAATCGGCGCGTGTGCAGGAAATTCTGCTCCCGGGGGCGGCTCCGGGCATTTTGACGGGACTGCGATTGGGATTTGGCTACGCCTGGCGGGCACTGGTGGGCGCAGAACTCATCGCTGCTGCGTCGGGTCTGGGCTACCTGATTGAAGATGCATCGTCCTTGGCGAGAACCGATGTGGTGATGGTGGGCATTCTCACCATTGCGGGCTTAGGGATCCTCTGCGATCAGCTCTTTCGCCGAGGGCGGAAGGCTGGACAAAGTCGCGCCTTAACCGCAGGCGGAAAAGCAGTGGGGGACAAACTGCCCTTGAGACAGCTCCTCCATCTGCAGCAGATCCCGAACGCAGCCTCTGGGGCATTGCGTTCGAGGCTTTGGTGGTGAGCTACCCGGGACTCACCCAGCCGCCGGTGAATCACTTGACGCTCTCCATAGCGCCCGGCTCCGTAACGGCGGTGCTCGGCCGTTCGGGATGCGGCAAAACGACGCTCCTTAAGGCAGCCGCGGGCCTGCTCCTCCCGCAGGCGGGAGCGGTGCGGTTTACGTCCCCGAATGCGTCCGGAAGGACGCATCCGAAGGTTGCCATGGTGTTTCAGGAGCCGCTCCTTTTGCCCTGGAAAACGGTTCGAGAAAATGCGGCGCTCGCCCTTTCTGCCCGCACGGGGGAGGCGCTTTCCGAAGCCTGCAAATCTGCAGCAGTCACGCAGGCGCTGACGCTTGCCGGTATTGCGGATTTGGCTGAACGCTTTCCCGCGGAACTCTCGGGCGGCCAGCAGCAGCGCGCGGGGCTCGCGCGGGCGCTTTCGGCAGAGCCGGACGTTTTGCTGATGGATGAACCCTTCGGCGCGCTCGATGCACTCACACGCCTGGAGCTCCAGGATGAAACGCGAGCACTCTTTAACCGCCGGCGCATGACCGTACTCATGATTACGCACGACGTGCGTGAAGCCCTTCGCATGGCAGACCGTGCAGTCGTGCTGCGCGGCGGCAGCGCCGCGGCAGATCATTCGCTTCTCATGCCGTTCCCTCGGCGCTTTTCGGATCCCGCGGTCGGCGCGGCAGAAGAAGGGCTTCTCGCCGAGCTGCTCCACCATTGATCGTGCTGTTTTTATTTGGGCGGCTCGGGTTTCGCGGGTTTGCGCTTCGCCTGAGCGCAATGGGCGTCGATCCATCTGCGCACCGTGGCGGGCGGCGCGCCCGTTGCTGCGCGAATTGCTTTCCAGGTACTGCCGCTCAGCCGCATCGCGATGGCTTTCGTGCGGACGGCATCGCTGTAACGATAAAGATTGGGCGATATTTCAACGCTGAATTTGCCGCTTTTCCAGGCTTCAGCCCAGTCGCGAAGCGTCGTGGACGGGAGGTCGAGGATTCTTGAAGCCTTGGTGTAGCCAATGCCGGCTTCGAAGAGCGCTATAGCGCGGCGGCGTTTGTCTGCCGAGGCATATCCCGGCGGACGATAGCGTCCTGGGGGCGACTCCGACAGCTCGTCCGGTAAATCATTTTCCGTCATGAGGTATTCCTGCTGCTCGTCAACCGTGCTGGCACTGCGCAAAAAAGACCCGTCCCCGCGCGAGCGGCAGACGGGTGCCAGAGAGCGGGATGACATGCCCTCACTCGGTGAGTGAGTGCAGTTGTCTCCCGAAAGCGGTATGAGTCCCCGAGAGCCTTCCTTCATCCTTGGAGCACAATGAAAGAAGGCCCCGGGCGGGTTCTCAGGGGCTAAGCACTGCGAAGCGCTGAGCCCCTATAGAACGGGTTGGTTAGAACGAGTAGCGGAGGTTGGCGTTGAAGGCATTGTTCATGCGATCGTCGCCGCCGGCCGTCAGAC
>ERZ791912.1142-NODE-1142-length-13235-cov-2.483460_pt1 | contig 13235 bp, 10 predicted proteins | sample MGYA00510141_ERZ791912 | MGnify/ENA primary metagenome ERZ791912 (study PRJEB30046, sample SAMN00792082) | human gut metagenome | study: EMG produced TPA metagenomics assembly of the A metagenome-wide association study of gut microbiota in type 2... | reverse complement strand
GCTCAATGGTGAACGTCATCCCCGGTTTCAGCACGACGTTGGTTTCACGGGAGTCATAGTGCAGCACCTGCGGTTCTTCATGGAAGCCGCGACCAATACCGTGTCCGCAATATTCACGAACGACGGAGAAGCCTTCTGCTTCGACAAATTTCTGAATCGCCGCACCGATTTCGCGCAGATTAATGCCTGGTTTTACCATGCGTAGCGCCAGGTACAGGCTTTCTTGCGTGATGCGGCACAGACGTTCCCATGATGGTCGGCTTACCGACGATAAACATTTTCGAGGTATCGCCGTGGAAACCATCTTTGATTACGGTAACATCAATGTTAACGATATCGCCATCTTTCAGCAGCTTAGCATCGTCCGGGATACCGTGGCACACCACTTCATTAATAGAGATGCAAACGGATTTCGGATAGCCGTGATAGCCGAGGCAGGCAGAAACCGCGTGTTGTTCATTAACAATGTAATCATTACAGATGCGATCCAGCTCGCCGGTGCTGACGCCCGGTTTAACATATGGTTCGATCATCTCCAGCACTTCGGCAGCCAGTCGGCCAGCGACGCGCATTTTTTCGATATCTTCTGAGGTCTTGATTGAGATAGCCATTAATTCTGTCCATCAGCGTCGGTGATACCGACAATATATATGTAAGTGCCGTCAATGGTATCACACCCGGGCAAATTGAGAATCATTCTGAATTTCGCCAAACGTGCCACTGAACGTTTTCTATAATAGAAAATTCAACGTCTGATGCTGTACACAGCGCCAACAATTATTGGTGTCCATGACGTATTTGTGGTATAAAGCGCGCCGGACTTCCGATCCATTTCGTATACACAGACTGGACGGAAGCGACAATCTCACTTTGTGTAACAACACACACGTATCGGCACATATTCCGGGGTGCCCTTTGGGGTCGGTAATATGGGGTACGTGGAGGCATAACCCCAACTTTTATATAGAGGTTTTAATCATGGCAACTGTTTCCATGCGCGACATGCTCAAGGCTGGTGTTCACTTCGGTCACCAGACCCGTTACTGGAACCCGAAAATGAAGCCGTTAATCTTCGGTGCGCGTAACAAAGTTCACATCATCAACCTTGAGAAAACTGTACCGATGTTCAACGAAGCTCTGGCTGAACTGAACAAGATTGCTTCTCGCAAAGGTAAAATCCTTTTCGTTGGTACTAAACGCGCTGCAAGCGAAGCGGTGAAAGACGCTGCTCTGAGCTGCGACCAGTTCTTCGTGAACCATCGCTGGCTGGGCGGTATGCTGACTAACTGGAAAACCGTTCGTCAGTCCATCAAACGTCTGAAAGACCTGGAAACTCAGTCTCAGGACGGTACTTTCGACAAGCTGACCAAGAAAGAAGCGCTGATGCGCACTCGTGAGCTGGAGAAACTGGAAAACAGCCTGGGCGGTATCAAAGACATGGGCGGTCTGCCGGACGCTCTGTTTGTAATCGATGCTGACCACGAACACATTGCTATCAAAGAAGCAAACAACCTGGGTATTCCGGTATTTGCTATCGTTGATACCAACTCTGATCCGGACGGTGTTGACTTCGTTATCCCGGGTAACGACGACGCAATCCGTGCTGTGACCCTGTACCTGGGCGCTGTTGCTGCAACCGTACGTGAAGGCCGTTCTCAGGATCTGGCTTCCCAGGCGGAAGAAAGCTTCGTAGAAGCTGAGTAATAAGGCTTGATAACTCCCCCAAAATAGTTCGAGTTGCAGAAAGGCGGCAAGCTCGAGACTTCCCGGGAGCTTACATCAGTAAGTGACCGGGATGAGCGAGCGAAGATAACGCATCTGCGGCGCGAAATATGAAGGGGGAGAGCCCTTATAGACCAGGTAGTACACGTTTGGTTAGGGGGCCTGCATATGGCCCCCTTTTTCACTTTTATATCTGTGCGGTTTAATGCCGGGCAGATCACATCTCCGAGGATTTTAGAATGGCTGAAATTACCGCATCCCTGGTAAAAGAGCTGCGTGAGCGTACTGGCGCAGGCATGATGGATTGCAAAAAAGCACTGACTGAAGCTAACGGCGACATCGAGCTGGCAATCGAAAACATGCGTAAGTCCGGTGCTATTAAAGCAGCGAAAAAAGCAGGCAACGTTGCTGCTGACGGCGTGATCAAAACCAAAATCGACGGCAACTACGGCATCATTCTGGAAGTTAACTGCCAGACTGACTTCGTTGCAAAAGACGCTGGTTTCCAGGCGTTCGCAGACAAAGTTCTGGACGCAGCTGTTGCTGGCAAAATCACTGACGTTGAAGTTCTGAAAGCACAGTTCGAAGAAGAACGTGTTGCGCTGGTAGCGAAAATTGGTGAAAACATCAACATTCGCCGCGTTGCTGCGCTGGAAGGCGACGTTCTGGGTTCTTATCAGCACGGTGCGCGTATCGGCGTTCTGGTTGCTGCTAAAGGCGCTGACGAAGAGCTGGTTAAACACATCGCTATGCACGTTGCTGCAAGCAAGCCAGAATTCATCAAACCGGAAGACGTATCCGCTGAAGTGGTAGAAAAAGAATACCAGGTACAGTTGGATATCGCGATGCAGTCTGGTAAGCCGAAAGAAATCGCAGAGAAAATGGTTGAAGGCCGCATGAAGAAATTCACCGGCGAAGTTTCTCTGACCGGTCAGCCGTTCGTTATGGAACCGGCAAAAACTGTTGGTCAGCTGCTGAAAGAGCATAACGCTGAAGTGACTGGCTTCATCCGCTTCGAAGTGGGTGAAGGCATCGAGAAAGTTGAGACTGACTTTGCAGCAGAAGTTGCTGCGATGTCCAAGCAGTCTTAATTATCAAAAAGGAGCCGCCTGAGGGCGGCTTCTTTTTGTGCCCATCTTGTAAATTCAGCTAACCCTTGTGGGGCTGCGCTGAAAAGCGACGTACAATGTCGCTAGTATTAATTCATTTCAATCGTTGACAGTCTCAGGAAAGAAACATGGCTACCAATGCAAAACCCGTCTATAAACGCATTCTGCTTAAGTTGAGTGGCGAAGCTCTGCAGGGCACTGAAGGCTTCGGTATTGATGCAAGCATACTGGATCGTATGGCTCAGGAAATCAAAGAACTGGTTGAACTGGGTATTCAGGTTGGTGTGGTGATTGGTGGGGGTAACCTGTTCCGTGGCGCTGGTCTGGCGAAAGCGGGTATGAACCGCGTTGTGGGCGACCACATGGGGATGCTGGCGACCGTAATGAACGGCCTGGCAATGCGTGATGCACTGCACCGCGCCTATGTGAACGCTCGTCTGATGTCCGCTATTCCATTGAATGGCGTGTGCGACAGTTACAGCTGGGCAGAAGCTATCAGCCTGTTGCGCAACAACCGTGTGGTGATCCTCTCCGCCGGTACAGGTAACCCGTTCTTTACCACCGACTCAGCAGCTTGCCTGCGTGGTATCGAAATTGAAGCCGATGTGGTGCTGAAAGCAACCAAAGTTGACGGCGTGTTTACCGCTGATCCGGCGAAAGATCCAACCGCAACCATGTACGAGCAACTGACTTACAGCGAAGTGCTGGAAAAAGAGCTGAAAGTCATGGACCTGGCGGCCTTCACGCTGGCTCGTGACCATAAATTACCGATTCGTGTTTTCAACATGAACAAACCGGGTGCGCTGCGCCGTGTGGTAATGGGTGAAAAAGAAGGGACTTTAATCACGGAATAATTCCCGTGATGGATAAATAAGGGTAAGATTCCGCGTAAGTATCGCGGGGGCGTAAGTCTGGTTATAAGGCGTTATTGTTGCAGGCAGTTTGGTCACGGCCAGCGCGCAGCAACCGGAGCGTACAAAAGTACGTGAGGATGGCGAGCACTGCCCGGGGCCAAAATGGCAAATAAAATAGCCTAATAATCCAGACGATTACCCGTAATATGTTTAATCAGGGCTATACTTAGCACACTTCCACTGTGTGTGACTGTCTGGTCTGACTGAGACAAGTTTTCAAGGATTCGTAACGTGATTAGCGATATCAGAAAAGATGCTGAAGTACGCATGGACAAATGCGTAGAAGCGTTCAAAACCCAAATCAGCAAAATACGCACGGGTCGTGCTTCTCCCAGCCTGCTGGATGGCATTGTCGTGGAATATTACGGCACGCCGACGCCGCTGCGTCAGCTGGCAAGCGTAACGGTAGAAGATTCCCGTACTCTGAAAATCAACGTGTTTGATCGTTCAATGTCTCCGGCCGTTGAAAAAGCGATTATGGCCTCCGATCTCGGCCTGAACCCGAACTCTGCGGGTAGCGACATCCGTGTTCCGCTGCCGCCGCTGACGGAAGAACGTCGTAAAGATCTGACCAAAATCGTTCGTGGTGAAGCAGAACAAGCGCGTGTTGCAGTACGTAATGTGCGTCGTGACGCGAACGACAAAGTGAAAGCACTGTTGAAAGATAAAGAGATCAGCGAAGACGACGATCGCCGTTCTCAGGACGATGTACAGAAACTGACTGATGCTGCAATCAAGAAAATTGAAGCGGCGCTGGCAGACAAAGAAGCAGAACTGATGCAGTTCTGATTTCTTGAACGACAAAAACGCCGCTCAGTAGATCCTTGCGGATCGGCTGGCGGCGTTTTGCTTTTTATTCTGTCTCAACTCTGGATGTTTCATGAAGCAACTCACCATTCTGGGCTCGACCGGCTCGATTGGTTGCAGCACGCTGGACGTGGTGCGCCATAATCCCGAACACTTCCGCGTAGTTGCGCTGGTGGCAGGCAAAAATGTCACTCGCATGGTAGAACAGTGCCTGGAATTCTCTCCCCGCTATGCCGTAATGGACGATGAAGCGAGTGCGAAACTTCTTAAAACGATGCTACAGCAACAGGGTAGCCGCACCGAAGTCTTAAGTGGGCAACAAGCCGCTTGCGATATGGCAGCGCTTGAGGATGTTGATCAGGTGATGGCAGCCATTGTTGGCGCTGCTGGGCTGTTACCTACGCTTGCTGCGATCCGCGCGGGTAAAACCATTTTGCTGGCCAATAAAGAATCACTGGTTACCTGCGGACGTCTGTTTATGGACGCCGTAAAGCAGAGCAAAGCGCAATTGTTACCGGTCGATAGCGAACATAACGCCATTTTTCAGAGTTTACCGCAACCTATCCAGCATAATCTGGGATACGCTGACCTTGAGCAAAATGGCGTGGTGTCCATTTTACTTACCGGGTCTGGTGGCCCTTTCCGTGAGACGCCATTGCGCGATTTGGCAACAATGACGCCGGATCAAGCCTGCCGTCATCCGAACTGGTCGATGGGGCGTAAAATTTCTGTCGATTCGGCTACCATGATGAACAAAGGTCTGGAATACATTGAAGCGCGTTGGCTGTTTAACGCCAGCGCCAGCCAGATGGAAGTGCTGATTCACCCGCAGTCAGTGATTCACTCAATGGTGCGCTATCAGGACGGCAGTGTTCTGGCGCAGCTGGGGGAACCGGATATGCGTACGCCAATTGCCCACACCATGGCATGGCCGAATCGCGTGAACTCTGGCGTGAAGCCGCTCGATTTTTGCAAACTAAGTGCGTTGACATTTGCCGCACCGGATTATGATCGTTATCCATGCCTGAAACTGGCGATGGAGGCGTTCGAACAAGGCCAGGCAGCGACGACAGCATTGAATGCCGCAAACGAAATCACCGTTGCTGCTTTTCTTGCGCAACAAATCCGCTTTACGGATATCGCTGCGTTGAATTTATCCGTACTGGAAAAAATGGATATGCGCGAACCACAATGTGTGGACGATGTGTTATCTGTTGATGCGAACGCGCGTGAAGTCGCCAGAAAAGAGGTGATGCGTCTCGCAAGCTGAGGATAATCCGGCTACAGAGAGTCGCGCTATTTGTTAGCGTAGGGCTTCAGTGATATAGTCTGCGCCATCTGATCGTAAGTAGTTGGCTTTATAAGGTCAGGTATGCCGTGGTTTTACACGGCTTTTTTTTGTATAGGCTTCAGTATTCCTGAGTACCGTAAACCCTGTCAGGGAATAAAAAACGCGTGATGTTGTCTGCTACTCAACCACTTAGCGAAAAATTGCCAGCGCATGGCTGCCGTCATGTTGCGATCATTATGGACGGCAATGGTCGCTGGGCAAAAAAGCAAGGGAAGATTCGTGCCTTTGGGCATAAAGCCGGGGCAAAATCCGTCCGCCGGGCTGTCTCTTTTGCGGCCAACAACGGTATTGAGGCGTTAACGCTGTATGCCTTTAGTAGTGAAAACTGGAACCGACCAGCGCAGGAAGTCAGTGCGTTAATGGAACTGTTTGTGTGGGCGCTCGATAGCGAAGTAAAAAGTCTGCACCGACATAACGTGCGTCTGCGTATTATTGGCGATACCAGTCGCTTTAACTCGCGTTTGCAAGAACGTATTCGTAAATCTGAAGCGCTAACAGCCGGGAATACCGGTCTGACGCTGAATATTGCGGCGAACTACGGTGGACGTTGGGATATAGTCCAGGGAGTCAGGCAACTGGCTGAAAAGGTGCAGCAAGGAAACCTGCAACCAGATCAGATAGATGAAGAGATGCTAAACCAGCATGTCTGTATGCATGAACTGGCCCCTGTAGATTTAGTAATTAGGACTGGGGGGGAGCATCGCATTAGTAACTTTTTGCTTTGGCAAATTGCCTATGCCGAACTTTACTTTACAGAGGTTCTCTGGCCCGATTTCGATGAACAAGACTTTGAAGGGGCGTTAAATGCCTTTGCTAATCGAGAGCGTCGTTTCGGCGGCACCGAGCCCGGTGATGAAACAGCCTGATGGGGGTCGCTTTTGCTGAAGTATCGCCTGATATCTGCTTTTGTGTTAATACCCGTCGTCATCGCGGCGTTGTTTCTGTTGCCGCCGGTGGGGTTCGCCATTGTAACGCTGGTGGTCTGCATGCTGGCAGCGTGGGAATGGGGACAGCTTAGCGGTTTTACCACTCGTTCGCAGCGAGTATGGTTGGCGGTGTTATGCGGGTTATTGTTGGCGCTGATGCTTTTTCTGTTGCCGGAATATCACCGAAATATTCATCAACCGCTGGTTGAAATCTCACTTTGGGCTTCGCTGGGTTGGTGGATTGTCGCGCTATTGCTGGTGCTGTTTTACCCAGGTTCCGCAGCAATCTGGCGTAACTCTAAAACATTGCGCCTTATTTTTGGCGTGCTAACCATTGTTCCCTTCTTCTGGGGCATGCTGGCGTTACGGGCCTGGCACTATGACGAGAATCATTACAGTGGCGCAATATGGCTGCTCTATGTCATGATCCTGGTATGGGGCGCTGACTCCGGCGCATATATGTTTGGCAAATTGTTTGGTAAACATAAGCTGGCACCGAAGGTTTCTCCGGGTAAAACCTGGCAAGGCTTTATCGGTGGACTCGCTACTGCAGCGGTAATCTCATGGGGTTATGGCATGTGGGCGAATCTCGACGTCGCTCCCGTCACCTTACTCATTTGCTCTATTGTCGCAGCGTTAGCCTCAGTGCTCGGCGATCTGACCGAGAGTATGTTTAAGCGTGAAGCAGGAATTAAGGACAGCGGTCATTTAATTCCAGGACACGGTGGTATTTTAGATCGTATTGATAGCCTGACGGCTGCGGTACCGGTCTTTGCTTGCTTGTTGTTACTGGTATTCAGGACGCTTTAACGGAAGGTAATATGCTGAGTTTTCTCTGGGATTTGGCTTCGTTCATCGTTGCACTGGGTGTACTTATCACCGTGCATGAATTTGGTCATTTCTGGGTTGCCCGGCGTTGTGGTGTTCGCGTTGAGCGTTTCTCAATAGGGTTTGGTAAGGCGCTCTGGCGGCGAACTGATAAGCTCGGCACCGAATATGTTATCGCCCTGATCCCGTTGGGCGGTTATGTCAAAATGCTGGATGAGCGCGCAGAACCGGTCGTTCCGGAACTCCGCCACCATGCCTTCAATAATAAATCTGTCGGCCAACGAGCGGCGATTATTGCCGCAGGTCCGGTTGCAAACTTCATTTTTGCTATCTTTGCCTACTGGCTGGTTTTTATTATTGGTGTGCCTGGCGTACGTCCGGTGGTTGGCGAAATAGCAGCCAATTCGATAGCTGCGGAAGCACAAATTGCACCAGGCACGGAACTAAAAGCCGTAGATGGTATCGAAACGCCTGATTGGGATGCCGTGCGTTTGCAGTTGGTCGATAAAATTGGCGATGAAAGCACCACCATTACAGTAGCGCCATTTGGCAGCGACCAACGGCGGGATGTAAAGCTCGATTTACGTCACTGGGCGTTTGAGCCTGATAAAGAAGATCCGGTATCTTCGCTGGGGATTCGTCCTCGTGGGCCGCAAATTGAACCTGTACTGGAAAATGTGCAGCCAAACTCGGCGGCAAGCAAGGCAGGTTTGCAAGCAGGCGACAGGATCGTTAAAGTCGATGGTCAGCCCTTAACGCAGTGGGTGACCTTTGTGATGCTTGTCCGGGATAACCCGGGTAAATCCTTAGCGTTAGAAATCGAAAGGCAGGGGAGTCCCTTGTCTTTGACATTAATCCCGGAGAGTAAACCGGGTAATGGTAAAGCGATTGGTTTTGTCGGTATTGAGCCGAAAGTCATTCCTTTGCCAGATGAGTATAAAGTTGTACGCCAGTATGGGCCGTTCAACGCCATCGTCGAAGCCACGGACAAAACGTGGCAGCTGATGAAGCTGACGGTCAGTATGCTGGGAAAATTGATCACCGGTGATGTGAAACTGAACAACCTCAGTGGGCCGATCTCTATCGCCAAGGGGGCTGGGATGACAGCGGAACTCGGGGTTGTTTATTACCTGCCGTTTCTTGCGCTTATTAGCGTGAACTTAGGGATAATTAACCTGTTTCCGTTGCCCGTACTTGACGGGGGGCATCTGCTGTTCCTTGCGATCGAAAAGATCAAGGGCGGACCGGTATCCGAGCGGGTTCAAGACTTTTGTTATCGCATTGGCTCGATTCTGCTGGTGCTGTTAATGGGGCTTGCACTTTTCAATGATTTCTCTCGGTTATGAGAGTTAGTTAGGAAGAACGCATAATAACGATGGCGATGAAAAAGTTGCTCATAGCGTCGCTGCTGTTTAGCAGCGCCACCGTATACGGTGCTGAAGGGTTCGTAGTGAAAGATATTCATTTCGAAGGCCTTCAGCGTGTCGCCGTTGGTGCGGCCCTCCTCAGTATGCCGGTGCGCACAGGCGACACGGTTAATGATGAAGATATCAGTAATACCATTCGCGCTCTGTTTGCTACCGGCAACTTTGAGGATGTTCGCGTCCTTCGTGATGGTGATACCCTTCTGGTTCAGGTAAAAGAACGTCCGACCATTGCCAGCATTACTTTCTCCGGTAACAAATCGGTGAAAGATGACATGCTGAAGCAAAACCTCGAGGCTTCTGGTGTGCGTGTGGGCGAATCCCTCGATCGCACCACCATTGCCGATATCGAGAAAGGTCTGGAAGACTTCTACTACAGTGTCGGTAAATATAGCGCCAGCGTTAAAGCTGTCGTGACCCCGCTGCCGCGCAACCGTGTTGACCTAAAACTGGTGTTCCAGGAAGGTGTGTCAGCTGAAATCCAGCAAATTAACATTGTTGGTAACCATGCTTTCACCACCGACGAACTGATCTCTCATTTCCAACTGCGTGACGAAGTGCCGTGGTGGAACGTGGTAGGCGATCGTAAATACCAGAAACAGAAACTGGCGGGCGACCTTGAAACCCTGCGCAGCTACTATCTGGATCGCGGTTATGCCCGTTTCAACATCGACTCTACCCAGGTCAGTCTGACGCCAGATAAAAAAGGTATTTACGTCACGGTGAACATCACCGAAGGCGATCAGTACAAGCTTTCTGGCGTTGAAGTGAGCGGCAACCTTGCCGGGCACTCCGCTGAAATTGAGCAGCTGACTAAGATCGAGCCGGGTGAGCTGTATAACGGCACCAAAGTGACCAAGATGGAAGATGACATCAAAAAGCTTCTCGGTCGCTATGGTTATGCCTATCCGCGCGTACAGTCGATGCCCGAAATTAACGATGCCGACAAAACCGTTAAATTACGTGTGAACGTTGATGCGGGTAACCGTTTCTACGTGCGTAAGATCCGTTTTGAAGGTAACGATACCTCGAAAGATGCCGTCCTGCGTCGCGAAATGCGTCAGATGGAAGGTGCATGGCTGGGAAGCGATCTGGTCGATCAGGGTAAGGAGCGTCTGAATCGTCTGGGCTTCTTTGAAACTGTCGATACCGATACCCAACGTGTTCCGGGTAGCCCGGACCAGGTTGATGTCGTCTACAAGGTAAAAGAGCGCAACACCGGTAGCTTCAACTTTGGTATTGGTTACGGTACTGAAAGTGGCGTGAGCTTCCAGGCTGGTGTGCAACAGGATAACTGGTTAGGTACAGGTTATGCTGTTGGTATCAACGGGACCAAAAACGATTACCAGACCTATGCTGAACTGTCGGTAACCAACCCGTACTTCACCGTAGATGGCGTAAGCCTCGGTGGTCGTCTCTTCTATAATGACTTCCAGGCAGATGACGCCGACCTGTCCGACTATACCAACAAGAGTTATGGTACAGATGTGACGTTGGGCTTCCCGATCAACGAATATAACTCGCTGCGTGCAGGTCTGGGTTATGTACATAACTCCCTGTCCAACATGCAGCCGCAGGTTGCGATGTGGCGTTATCTGTACTCTATGGGTGAACATCCGAGCACCTCTGATCAGGATAACAGCTTCAAAACGGACGACTTCACGTTCAACTATGGTTGGACCTATAACAAGCTTGACCGTGGTTACTTCCCGACAGATGGTTCACGTGTCAACCTGACCGGTAAAGTGACCATTCCTGGATCGGATAACGAATACTACAAAGTGACGTTAGACACGGCGACTTATGTGCCGATCGATGACGATCACAAATGGGTTGTTCTGGGGCGTACCCGCTGGGGTTATGGTGATGGTTTAGGCGGCAAAGAGATGCCGTTCTACGAGAACTTCTATGCCGGTGGTTCCAGCACCGTGCGTGGCTTCCAGTCCAATACCATTGGTCCGAAAGCAGTTTACTTCCCGCATCAGGCCAGTAATTATGATCCGGACTATGATTACGAATGTGCGACTCAGGACGGCGCGAAAGACCTGTGTAAATCGGATGATGCTGTAGGCGGTAACGCCATGGCGGTTGCCAGCCTCGAGTTCATCACCCCGACGCCGTTTATTAGCGATAAGTATGCTAACTCGGTTCGTACTTCCTTCTTCTGGGATATGGGTACCGTTTGGGATACAAACTGGGATTCCAGCCAATATTCTGGATATCCGGACTATAGTGATCCAAGCAATATCCGTATGTCTGCGGGTATCGCATTACAATGGATGTCCCCATTGGGGCCGTTGGTGTTCTCCTACGCCCAGCCGTTCAAAAAGTACGATGGAGACAAGGCAGAACAGTTCCAGTTTAACATCGGTAAAACCTGGTAAGTGTTCTCCACAAAGGAATGTAGTGGTAGTGTAGCGATGACTTTAGGCGATCAATATAAGATCGCCGGGCCACGCAAAGAACTGCACCCTCCGGTGCAAATGGGATGGTAAGGAGTTTATTGTGAAAAAGTGGTTATTAGCTGCAGGTCTCGGTTTAGCACTGGCAACTTCTGCTCAGGCGGCTGACAAAATTGCAATCGTCAACATGGGCAGCCTGTTCCAGCAGGTAGCGCAGAAAACCGGTGTTTCTAACACGCTGGAAAATGAGTTCAAAGGCCGTGCCAGCGAACTGCAGCGTATGGAAACCGATCTGCAGGCTAAAATGAAAAAGCTGCAGTCCATGAAAGCGGGCAGCGATCGCACTAAGCTGGAAAAAGACGTGATGGCTCAGCGCCAGACTTTTGCTCAGAAAGCGCAGGCTTTTGAGCAGGATCGCGCACGTCGTTCCAACGAAGAACGCGGCAAACTGGTTACTCGTATCCAGACTGCTGTGAAATCCGTTGCCAACAGCCAGGATATCGATCTGGTTGTTGATGCAAACGCCGTTGCTTACAACAGCAGCGATGTAAAAGACATCACTGCCGACGTACTGAAACAGGTTAAATAAGTAATGCCTTCAATTCGACTGGCTGATTTAGCGCAGCAGTTGGATGCAGAACTACACGGTGATGGCGATATCGTCATCACCGGCGTTGCGTCCATGCAATCTGCACAAACAGGTCACATTACGTTCATGGTTAACCCAAAATACCGTGAGCATTTAGGCTTGTGCCAGGCGTCCGCGGTTGTCATGACCCAGGACGATCTTCCTTTCGCGAAAAGTGCCGCGCTGGTAGTGAAGAATCCCTACCTGACTTACGCGCGCATGGCGCAAATTTTAGATACCACGCCGCAGCCCGCGCAGAACATTGCACCCAGTGCGGTGATCGACGCGACGGCGAAGCTGGGTAACAACGTATCGATTGGCGCTAACGCGGTGATTGAGTCCGGCGTTGAACTGGGCGATAACGTGATTATCGGTGCCGGTTGCTTCGTAGGTAAAAACAGCAAAATCGGTGCAGGTTCGCGTCTCTGGGCGAACGTAACCATTTACCATGAGATCCAGATCGGTCAGAATTGCCTGATCCAGTCCGGAACAGTGGTAGGCGCAGACGGCTTTGGTTATGCCAACGATCGTGGTAACTGGGTGAAGATCCCACAGATTGGTCGCGTAATTATTGGCGATCGCGTGGAGATCGGTGCCTGCACAACCATCGATCGCGGCGCGCTGGATGACACTGTTATTGGCAATGGCGTGATCATTGATAACCAGTGCCAGATTGCACATAACGTCGTGATTGGCGACAATACGGCGGTTGCCGGTGGCGTCATTATGGCGGGCAGCCTGAAAATTGGTCGTTACTGCATGATCGGCGGAGCCAGCGTAATCAACGGGCATATGGAAATATGCGACAAAGTGACGGTTACGGGCATGGGTATGGTGATGCGTCCTATCACTGAACCAGGCGTCTATTCCTCAGGCATTCCGCTGCAACCCAACAAAGTCTGGCGCAAAACCGCTGCACTGGTGATGAACATTGATGACATGAGCAAGCGTCTGAAATCGCTTGAGCGCAAGGTTAATCAACAAGACTAACGTTCCATCTTTTGTTCGCCAAACTTTACGGCCTGTCTCATTCTTACGATTGCGGCAGGCCGTGTTATTATTGTCGTTTCTTATATTTTGACAGGAAGAGTATCTTGACTACTAACACTCATACTCTGCAGATT
>ERZ791912.1137-NODE-1137-length-13309-cov-2.502867_pt1 | contig 13309 bp, 10 predicted proteins | sample MGYA00510141_ERZ791912 | MGnify/ENA primary metagenome ERZ791912 (study PRJEB30046, sample SAMN00792082) | human gut metagenome | study: EMG produced TPA metagenomics assembly of the A metagenome-wide association study of gut microbiota in type 2... | reverse complement strand
CATGAAAAACTGGGAAGATGACGATGACAGCGAATACTGCTCTAGCCGCCAGGACTTTCTCGATGCGGCAAGTGCGGCCGAAAAAATCGGCATCGATTTGGAAGCCGTGAACTTTGCCAAAGAGTACAAGGAGCGTGTTTTTTCCGAATTTCTGCGCGAATATCAGGCCGGCCGCACGCCCAATCCGGACGTGCTGTGCAATTCGGAAATCAAGTTCAACGCGTTTTTGGACTACGCGATGGAATTGGGTGCCGAGAAAATCGCCACCGGCCACTATGCGCGCGTACGCCAGACCGACAACGGCGTTGAGCTTTTGCGCGGTCTCGACGGCAGCAAGGATCAAAGCTACTTCCTGCATCGTCTCAATCAAAAGCAGTTGGAAAAGGCGATTTTTCCCGTGGGAGAACTGCCGAAAACCAAGGTACGAGAAATCGCACGCATGCTCGATTTGTCGGTTGCAGGCAAAAAGGATTCCACCGGCATCTGCTTTATCGGCGAGCGACCTTTCCGCGAATTTCTCTCTCGCTACCTTCCGACGCACCCCGGTCCCATTCGTACCGACACGGGCAAAATCGTGGGCGAACACGTGGGTCTGAGTTTTTATACGCTCGGCCAGCGCAAGGGCATCGGCGTGGGCGGCAGCCGAGAGGGCACGGGAGAGCCTTGGTTTGTGGCCCGCAAGGACCTTGCCACCAATACGCTTTGGATCGTACAGGGGCATGAACACCCGTGGCTCAACACGCATACGCTCAAAGCGGTGCGCACAAGTTGGGTGTCGGGACACGCTCCCGAACCCGGCACACCCGTGACGGTCAAAACCCGCTATCGTGCGCCCGACGGCGCCTGCGAGGTCGCATCGGTTGATGCCGAAAGCATCGACCTTTCGTTCCCCGTCCCGCAGTGGGCCGCCACCCCGGGGCAATCCGCCGTGCTTTATCAAGGCGAAGTTTGTCTGGGCGGCGGTTTCATCGATACGATCGACAACGCCGACATTCCGCAAATCAGAAAAGCTTAACGGTTTTCTCAGTTTTGTTTTCTAACATCTCTCTGTCTTTCTTTTTGGTGTGACCCATGTCGCTTTTTGACTCCGCACGTTTTCTGACTTCGGCCGCCGCCGTGAGCCAACTGCCCGGCGCGGGCCTGCCTGAAATCGCCTTTGCCGGCCGCTCCAACGCCGGCAAAAGCACGACCATCAACGTGCTCACCCGTCAAGGGCGCCTCGCGTTTGCGTCCAAGACACCGGGCCGCACGCAACTTATCAACTTCTTTACGCTTTCTCGCAAAATTCCCGACAGCAAGGAGCGCGAGCAGATTGCACACCTGGTGGATCTGCCGGGCTACGGCTACGCCAAAGCCGCTCCGGAAATCCGCGAAACCTGGAGCCGACTGATCGGCGGTTACCTTGCTGATCGTCCGTCGCTCACCGGCATCGTGATTGTCATGGACGCTCGTCGTCCCTTTATGCCGGCCGACGAGTGGCTCATTGACTTTTTTTCGTCACGCAGTCACGTGCGCCAGCTCTGGCTCATTAACAAATGCGACCAGATCAAGCGTGCCGAACGCAATACGGTGCTTGCCAAAGCCCGCGCCCGAGCTCAACAGCTCGGGGATCATGTGGAAGTTCAGCTTTTCTCGGGACTTAAAAAAGAAGGCGTCGAAGAACTTCAGCAACGACTTTTAACCTGGATTGATCCGGAAGGGCGCCTGTCGGCAGACACGCCGTCGGCGTAACCTTTCAGTATTCTTTATTCTCACGGGGACTTTTGAAAAATGCAGACCCTTGGACAGTATCCTTTCGTGCGTATGCGCCGCATGCGCCATGACGATTTTTCTCGTCGACTGATGCGTGAAACCGTTCTCACGCCCAACGACCTCATCCTGCCGGTGTTCGTGCAGGAAGGCGAACACAAGGTCACGCCCGTTCCCACCATGCCCGGCGTCAACCGTTTGTCAATCGACGAACTGCTGAAGCTTTGCGGCGAAATGGTTGAGCTCGGCATCCCGATGGTGGCTCTTTTCCCGCACATCGACGATGAACTGAAGACTCCCGACGGCGTTGAAGCCGCCAATCCCGACGGTCTGATTCCGCGCGCCGTGAAGGCCATCAAGGCTGCCTACCCGCAGTTGGGCGTCATGTGCGATGTGGCGCTTGACCCCTACACCACGCACGGTCAGGACGGCCTCATCGACGAAACGGGCTACATCCTCAACGACGAAACCATTGAAATGCTCGTGCGTCAGGTTCGCGCCCAGGCTCAAGCCGGCGCTGACGTTGTGGCTCCCTCCGACATGATGGACGGCCGCATCGGCGTCATCCGCAAGATGTTAGAAGAAGAAGGCTTTATCCACACGCGCATCATGGCTTATTCGGCCAAATACGCCAGTGCCTTCTATGGTCCCTTCCGCGACGCAGTGGGCTCTTCGGGCAACCTCGGCAAGTCCACCAAGGCCGTCTATCAGCAGGATCCCGCCAACAGCGACGAAGCGCTCTGGGAAGTGGGGCTCGATCTGGCCGAAGGCGCTGATATGGTCATGGTCAAGCCCGGAATGCCGTATCTCGATGTGGTTCGCCGCGTCAAGGACGAATTCAAGGCGCCGACCTTCGTGTACCACGTCTCCGGCGAATACGCGATGATCAAGTGCGCTGCCGCGGCCGGCTGCATTGACGAAAAGAAGATCACGATGGAATCAATGATCTGCTGCAAGCGCGCCGGCGCCGACGGAATCCTGACTTACTGTGCTCTTGATGTCGCCCGCTGGCTCAAGGAAGGCTACAACTACTGATCCGAACCAAGACGGTTGATCTCGTAACCCCAAGCCCGATGCCTCCGGTGTCGGGCTTTTTTTGTCCTTGAAAAGCGTCTCCATGCTTCGTAAAATCACATGAAAATACGTAATTATGTGATTTTTCTCACATTTTTATCAATAATTTTGTGAGGTCATTGATGCGTCGCCACCTTTCAGAAAAACTGCTTGCCTGGAAAGACTCTCCGTTTCGCAAGCCGCTGATCCTCAAAGGTATCCGCCAGGTCGGCAAAACGTGGCTTTTGAAAGATTTCGGTCGACAGCACTTTGCTCAAACGGCGTACGTCAACTTCGAAGAAAATCCGACTTGGAAGGAGTTCTTTACCGGCTCCTACGATGTCAAGCGCATTCTGAGCCATCTGTCGATTGCAACCGAAACGGCGATCGAACCCGGCAAGACACTCGTTATCCTCGACGAAATTCAGGAATGTCCACAGGCGCTCACCGCGCTGAAATACTTCTGCGAAGACGCCCCCGACGTGCATGTCGCCTGTGCCGGATCGCTGTTGGGCATGGCGCTGGCCAAACCTTCGTCCTTTCCCGTCGGCAAAGTCGATTTTCTGCAACTCGAGCCTATGAGCTTTGCTGAATTTCTCGAGGCAGACGACAACGGAACTCTTGCTGCGTTTTTGGAATCGCTTTCGGAACTCGCTCCTATTCCCGCGGCCTTTCAGAATCGCTTTGAAGACAAGCTCAAAAGCTACTTTGTCACCGGCGGCATGCCGGAAGTGATCAGCCGTTGGGTTCAGACACACGACTTGGATCAAGTTCAAGGCGTTCTCGCGTCGCTTTTGAACGCATTCGAGCGCGACTTTTCGAGACACCCGGATAAAAAGGACTTTCCGAAAGTTTCTCTGATTTGGCATTCCGTACCGTCGCAACTTGCGCGGAAAAACAAAAAGTTTCTCTACCAAACCGTCAAGGAAGGAGCCCGCGCCCGTGAATACGAGACGGCATTGCAGTGGCTGACCGACGCACAGCTTGTACGCAAAGTGTTCCGAACAAAGGCGCCCGGTCTGCCGCTTTCGGCCTACGATGATCTGAGCGCTTTCAAGCTCTTTTTAGCTGATGTCGGTTTGCTGCGGCGTCTGAGCAACCTTCTGCCGACGGCCATTTTGGAAGGCGACCGTCTTTTCTCCGAATTCAAAGGAGCGCTCACCGAAAACTACGTCTTGCAGGCACTCACGCCGCAGTTGGACGCCGCACCGCGCTATTGGTCTCAAAGCAATCCGCCCTACGAAGTTGATTTCGTGATTGACATCGACAACATTCTCGTTCCGGTTGAAATCAAGGCCGACAAGAATGTCAAAGCGCGAAGCCTTCGAAAATATCAGGAGAAGTTTGCCGAACAAACGCCACTGGGCGTTCGCTTTTCGCTGGACAATCTGCACTTGGACGGCGACGTACTCAACATTCCGCTCTACATGGCCGATCAAGCTGTCCGCCTGATCCATCTGGCACTGCAAGCAAAACGATCGTAGGCATTTCAATACCCGATTTTTGCTCAATCCGTGCAAATTCCGTTTGCCTGCTGCTTTCGAACTTATCGACACGGTAAAGTACGGTGAACAGATTTTTGTTGGTTGTGATCGTAAAACCATGCAACGCCGTACCATTTTGACTCCCGCCGCTTTTCTGGCCGCTGCCGCCGCCGGTCCCTTGTGCGCTGCCGTACAGGAAAGCACGCAAGCGTTTTCCGCGCTGGGCTCCAAGCCGACCGGAGCGCGCCTGGAGCGCATTCAGGCGTCGCCCAATTTCAGCAACGGCACGTTTCACAACCTCACGCCGGTCATCGATCCGATCGATCGGGAACGCTCTTCAGGGATGCTACGGTTTCTCACCGAAGACAAGACAGGGCGTCGGCCGCTTGAGCGCATTCCTTCGATCAAAACCGATCTCACTACGCTCGCCGACGGGCAGATGGTTTGGTTCGGACACTCAGGCTTTTACCTAAAGCTTGCCGGTCTCGCGATTGCCGTAGACCCCGCTTTGCACGCCTGCTTCCCGTTGGGTAGCTTTTTCAAGCCTTTCGCAGGAGCCGACCTCTATCAGCCGCGCGACATTCCGGCGTTGGATCTCCTCATTCTCACGCACGACCATTACGACCATCTGGACATGCTCACGATGCGTGACCTGAAGAATCGTACGGCGCATGTCGTCTGCCCACTCGGTGTGGGAGCCCATCTCGAATACTGGGGATGGGAAGCCGAGCGCATTACGGAAATGGACTGGGGCGAAAAAATCGCGCTGCCGAACAAGGGATCGCTCACCTGCGTGCCGAGCCAACATTTCTCGGGTCGAACGCTCGAGCGCAATACGACGCTGTGGGCGGGCTTTGTGATGGATCTCGACGGAGTAACGTTGTACCTCTCGGGCGACGGCGGTTACGGACGCCATTTCCGCCAAATCGCCACGGATTTTCGACGCATTGACTTTGCCATCGTCGAGGACGGCCAGTACAACACCGACTGGGCCGGAATTCACCTGATGCCGCCTGCGTGGAAAGCGGCTGTTTCCGAACTGCGTCCCCGCTTTGTCATGCCGTGCCACAACGCCAAGTTCGACTTGAGCCGTCACACTTGGAAGGCTCCTTTGGAAGCGGCGCTTGCCAACGCGCAATCGCTTGGCATTGCGCTTTCCACGCCGCTGATCGGACAAATCGTTGCGTTGGACAACCCGGCGCGCGACACCGGTCCCTGGTGGCAGGAACTGCGTTAAGAAAAAAATCGCGAGTCCGGCAGCAGACGGCTATAGTGCACTATTGCCATTGTTGACCGGCTTATTGACTTTCATGCGCTTTCTTCACACTTCCGACCTGCATCTCGGACGCAGTCTATACGGCGTCAACCGAGACGAGACCTTTGAGAAATTTCTCACTTGGCTCACCGAAACAATCCGCACCGAGACAATCGACTGCCTGATCATCGCAGGCGACGTTTTCGACAACGCCACCCCCTCGCACCGTATGCAGCGGGCTTACTACCGGTTTCTGGCTTCTGTGGCCACTTCCACCGACTGCCGCCACGTGATCGTCACCGGAGGCAATCACGACTCTCCTTCACTTTTGAACGCCCCCGACACACTTCTTGAAGCGCTCAACATCACCGTTATCGGTCAGGCGACGGCCGATCCGGCCGACGAAGTCGTGCTGTTGCGCGATGCGGCCGGAACACCTCTGGCAGTCATTGCGGCCGTACCCTATCTACGCGAACGTGATCTGCGCACAAGCACCGAAAACGAAACACAGCAGGACAAAGAAGAAAAGATTCGCTCGGCAACGGCAGAGCACTATCGCCGTGTGACACAAACTGCGCTCGAATTGCGCGGTGAAAACGACATCCCATACATTGCCACCGGGCACCTCTTTGCCGCCGACGGCGACCCGAGCGACGAAGAGCGCAACCTCTATATCGGTTCTCTCGGCCTGATTCCCGCCGCGGCCTTTCCGCCCGAAATCAACTATCTGGCATTGGGGCACCTGCACAAAGCCCAGCGTCTGGCCGGAAACGAGACGCGCCGCTATTGCGGCAGTCCCATTGCGCTGGACTTTTCCGAACGCAAAGCCTCAAAAAGCGTTTGCATCATGGAAACGCAGGGCAAAGCCTGTACCGTTCGCACGCTGGAAGTGCCCGCTTTCGACACGCTGGTGCAGATCACAGGCAACGAAACGGCAGTCACCGAAGAACTCAGTACGCTCGTTGCGACCGGCCGTCCGGTCCTCTGCGAGGTGCTGCACACGGAAGGTACCTTTGCACCGGATCTTGCCGCCAAGTGCCGCGACATTGTGCAAAACAGCACCGTCACATTGGTGCGTGTGGTAAGCCTCACGGTTGCCGCCGCGCAGCTTTCCGTCGACGATGTTGTCAGCGACGTCGAAGCGATCTCGCCAGAAAAAATGTTTGAGCTTTGCCTGCAAAAGCAACAAGCCTGCGGCACAGAATTTTCCGAAGAACTCAAAAAAGAACTCACTGACGCCTACTCCGAGATTCTCGCGGTCGTGCGCAAGGAAGGAGAACCGCAATGAGAATCCTCAAAGTACGCGTTCAAAACATCAATTCGCTCAAAGGCAACTGGTCGATCAACTTTGAAGATCCCGCGTATGCCGCAGGCGGCCTTTTTGCCATCTGCGGCCCCACCGGCGCGGGCAAGTCGTCGCTTCTGGATGCCATCTGCATTGCGCTTTACGGTAGCACACCCCGCCTGGGCGAACTCACGGGCAACGCCAACGAAGCGATGACCCGCGGCACGGGAATCATGGAAAGCGAAGTCACCTTTCTCGCCAAAGGTGTTCGCTATCGAGCGCTCTATTCGCAGCGCCGCGCTCGCACCCGCGCCGACGGTCGTTTGCAGGGATCAAGCATTGAGCTTAGCCGTTGGAACAACGAGCGAAGCGACTGGGACATTCTGGAAGCCAAATACAAGAAGCGCTTTGCCGAACTCATTGAAGAAATCACCGGCCTGACCTTCCATCAGTTCACGCGCTCGGCGCTTCTGGCGCAGGGCAACTTCTCGGTTTTTCTGAAAGCCAAGGAAGACGAACGCTCCAACGCGCTCGAAGCCATCACCGGCACCGAAATCTATTCGCGAATCTCGCAAGCCGTCTATGAACGGTATAAAAGCGAGAACACCGCTCTCGAGCACCTCAAATCGGAAGCGGGCGGCGTCGGCGTGATGGTCGACACCGAGCGTCAGCAAACGCTTTCTGCGCTCTGCGAAGTCAAAGCAAAATGCGCCGCACTTGAAGATACCGTCAAAGCTAAGGAAGCAGTCCGAGACCTCGTGCGGGAACGCGATGCGACCTCTGAAACACTGGAGGCTTCGCAAAAAGAACTCACTTCGGTCAAAGCAACCATCGAAGAACTGCGACGCGAACGCCATGCAACGGAAGTGGCTCGCCGTGCGCTCAAGATCAAGCCGACGCACACGGCGCTGTACGAGGCTCAGTTGCGTGTTCAAAGCGCTCGTCAGCAGTGTGAAAAACTCACCGGCGCGCTTGCGGCAGCCGACAAAGAGGCCGGCAACGCCCAAAGTCTTTTGCAGGAAGCCCGCATTGCTTCCGTTGATCTCGCCAAAGCATATGAGGCACTGCTGCCTGTTACGCAGGCGGTGCGAGCGCACGATACGACCATTGCCGAACACACCAAGCGCATCTCTGAAAAAGTCGCCGAAAAGACACGCGAGGAAGCACTTTTAAAACAAAGTCTGGCTAAAACGCAGGCGGCAACCTCTGAAATTCAAACATTGTCGGAGGAAGCTGTAAAACTGGAAGCCGACACTGCCCCCGATTCCCGTGCTGCGCGTCTTTTTGCCAAACAAGCCGAGATTTCCATGGCGCTGGCTCAATTTGCGGACGCCGACACTAACCGCAGCAAGCGCGAAAAAGCGCAACAACAGGCCGAGGCCGAACTCGCCGTTGCCGTTCAAGCGACTCAAGACGCTCAACTGGCATTGGCACCCGCTCAGGCCAAAATCCACTCGTTACAGGAGAAACTCTCTGCGGTTGAAATCGCCCGCACCGAATGTGCCGCCGGCAAAACCCTGCAGGAGTGGACGCAGCTCAAGACTCAAACCGACGCTCGGACTGCAGCGCTCAACCAGCTTTTGCAGCAATTGGCTAAAAAAGCTGAAAAATCCCGCCAAATAGACAACAAAAAGGAACTGTTGGGCAAATTGCAGGCAGACTGGACTGTCGCCAAAGAACGCTATGAAACACAGGTCAAGCTGACTGATTCTCTTGCCGACACCGTGGAAGCGCTTGAACAGACCGCTGCCATGCGCTCTTTAGTGGAACGCCTCAGCGACGAGCGAGCCAAACTCGTTGACGGCTCGCCGTGCCCATTGTGCGGTGCCGTGCATCATCCGTATGCCGAAAGCCGTCCCTCGATCCTGTCAGACGACTCGCAAAAACTCGATCGCACCAAAAAAGACTGGAAAGACGCGCAAAAATCCGTCACCGTTTTTGCTAAAGAGCTCGCCAAACTCGACGGTTCGATCAAAGCCGAGCAGCAAGCGCTCGAGGAACTGAAAAAAGTCTTCCTGCAAGAACTGCAAGCGATTGAGTCTCTGGCTGGCCAATGGTCAGTTTCCGTCACAACCCCTGCGGATATCCGTGCAGTCTATGAAGAAACGAGGGAGAAAGCAGGGGCGCTCACCGAAAAAATCAAGAAACTCGCTTCGCTTGATGACGAACGCAATAACCTTATCTCATCGTTGGATCTAGCTAAAGCGCAATTCGAGACGCAATCTCAGGCGGACAAAACCTGTGAAGCCAAACGCACGCAAGCACAAGCCACTTTGCAAAGTGCTCAGAACGAAAACGCTCAGGCTGCCGCGCAATTGCTCGCGACCCGAGACGGGCTGGCCCGCGTCTGTGCGGGGCTGATCAAAGTGCCCGCAACGGCAGCGCAAGCCAAGGCGTGGAGCACGAAACTGCAAACGGAAGTCGACACGTTCCAGACAAAACGCACGCGCTTGGCAACAATCGGGCAACAAATCGCCGTCTTAAAAACAACGGTGCAGGAGCAGCGCCGCCAACAGGACGCCTTCGACGCCAAGTGCGTGGAATTGTCAACGGTCATCGCTTCACTGGAAAACAAACGTTCCCTCAAACAAGCTGAGCGTACAGCCCTTTTCGGTGACAAATCGCCCGAGTCCGAAGAAGCCGCCCTCAAAAACCGGCGTGACGCAGCGCTCGCGCTCACCGAAAAGCGGATTGCCGAAGCGCTGCGCCTCAAGGGGCTTGTCAACGTCACGCAGGGGCAGCTCGACGCGGCCGAAAAACAAGCCGCTTCCGATGCCGAGTCCTTGCAAGCCGCCTTGTCGGTCTGGACGCAGGAGCGCACCGCCGCGGGCTTTGCCGAAGATTCCCTCTGGGAAGACGCGCTGCTTACCGCCGAAGAAATCGACGCCCGGCAGCAAACGTACGCCCGACTGGATGCCCGGTGCGAGGAACTTGCCAAAACCGCTCGGCAAGCTCAGGAAAAGCTCAAACAGCTTGCTTCCAAGATTGAGCCAACGATTGAACTGGCGTCTCTTGTCGGCGAAATCGAGACGCTTCGCGAATCGATGAATACCCTCACCGCCGAAAAGGGGCGCCTGCAGGGGCTCATCGAAACGGACGACGCGCAGAAACAACGGCTTGCCGAGAAACTCGACGCGATCAAAGCTCAGGAAAAAACGCTCGCGCTGTGGTCAAGACTCAATGCGCTGATCGGCTCGGCCGACGGCAAACGTTACCGCACTTTTGTGCAGTCGATGACGTTTGAAACGCTGCTGCATCACGCCAACCGTGCTTTGTCCAAAATTTCTCAGCGCTACATCCTCAAAAAAGATGTCGTTGAACCCCTGAAACTCAACGTGATTGACGCCTTTCAAGGTGGCGTGGAGCGCAGTGCCGACAACCTGTCGGGCGGCGAATCCTTCTTGGTGAGCCTATCGCTCGCTCTGGGCCTATCCGAAATGGCAAGCCGCAATGTTCGCGTCGAGTCGCTCTTTTTGGACGAAGGTTTCGGATCGCTCGACCCCGATACGCTCGAAGACGCCATGAATGCGCTCGCGGCGCTTCAAAGCGAGGGCAAGATGATCGGCATCATTTCGCACGTGGGTGAAGTGCGCGAACGCATCACCACCCTGATTGACGTCACCCCCGTTTCGGGCGGCCGCAGCGAGCTCTCTGGACCCGGCGTCGAGCGTTTGGAAGAACAGAAAAAGTAGGACAGAAAAATGGCTTTGGAAATCGAACGCAAATTTTTAGTGACATCCGACGAATGGCAACGGCTCGGAACACCCCAACTGGTCCGTCAAGGGTATCTGTCGCGCGACATTGAGCGCACGGTTCGCGTACGCATCAAGGGCGACAAGGCTTATCTCACGATCAAGGGCCGTAATAAGGGCGCCGTGCGCACGGAGTTCGAGTACGCCATTCCGACCGATGAAGCGGCCGTCTTGCTCGATACGCTGGCGCTCAAGCCGCTCATTGAAAAGACCCGCACCAAGGTTGCGTATGCGGGCAAGATCTGGGAGGTCGACCGTTTCTTCGGTGAAAACGAAGGTTTAGTGCTTGCTGAAGTGGAATTGACCTCTGAAAACGAAACCGTGGAATTGCCGCACTGGATCGGCCGGGAGGTCACGCACCTCACACGCTACTACAACTCGGCCTTATCCGAGAGACCCTACAGCGAATGGTCGGAAACGGAAAAAGTCGGCGATTAATTAATGCTGCCGATTATTGTTCTCGACCTTGGTAACGTCCCTGTCTATCGTAAAAACGGCCGTTTGCGTCACGTTTGCCTTGATAACGCCCCTGTCTGTCGTAGTAACGGCCGTTGGCATCCTGTTTGCCTTGGTAGCGTCCCTGTCTGTCGTAGTACCGACCATTGGCATCCTGTTTGCCCTGGTAGCGTCCTTGCCTGTCGTAGATCCGGCCATTGTCGTCCACTTTGCCTTGATAGCGTCCCTGCCTGTCGTAGAACCGACCACTGTCATCCACTTTGCCCTGATAACGTCCCTGCTCGTCGTAAAAACGCTTGTCGGCCGCATAAGCGTTGACGGCAGCCATAAATCCGAGAAAAACGGAAAGCACCAAAGCAATCAAAGCACGCAGACGCATTTCAAATCCTTGGTTTTCTGGAAAGCACAAGCGGCGCAATGCCTTTTTGCCTGACACGCGCCGCATACGTTGGGCTCACAAAAGAACCGCGTTTAGAGTTCGAAAATCTTGGCCAGTTCGTCCGTGGTCAGGTTTTCATCAAACGGCACGTATTCACCCTTGGAATTGAGATACACGCCGTAGGGCACAGCACGGCAGCCACAGCGGCGGTGCAGCTTGGTGTTGATCCACACCTTGTTGCGCAGTTCGTACGGCAGATCAGCACCCTCATAGCGAAGGCCACGGAAATCCTTGTCACGGAAATGTTCGTGATGCTTGATGAGCATCGCGTACGGATCCTTGGAGCCGAGAATTAACGCACCCTGCGGTTCGCAATGCGGGTTGAGCAACGCGATCGGGTAGTAGACCACGGCGATGCGATCCTGCAACGGCATGATGCGATCCATCAGACGGATGCAGTCCGGGCACTGTGTGTCAAAAAAGACGTGCGCCGTCTTCTTGACGCTTGCCGGCGTCGGCGAGCGGAAACCCACACCGTCCTTGGTCATCGTTTCATACATCTTCTTGCCGTCCCAGCCTTCGGGAACTTTGGCGGGCTTTGCCTGAGCCGCCGTGGTACTCAACGCCAATGCGGCTGCAGCCAGGCCGAGAGCGTTGCGACGAGTGAGTTTGGTCATGGGTAGAACTCCTTTCAGTCCACTGGGTCACTGCATCTTTGCCGATTGCAAAGACTTGCGTTGATTATGGCGCATCTAACCATTCGCGCACCTTAAGAACGCGCATGCAATTGTGAAGAGTTTTTGTGTTCGCGAACCTGGCCAGCCAAAAAGACCGCGATGCCAAGCCAAATGAAGGAAAGCGGAAGTATCTCTCTGGCTCCGAACGGCTCGCCGAAGACGAAAACGCCGAGCGCCACGATAAGAATCGGCGCCAGATACTGGATAAAACCCAAAACGCTCAACGACAAACGCATGGCACCGATTGTAAAAGCCACCAGAGGCACAGCCGCCATCACGCCGGTTGCAACAAAAGCCGCGGCAAGCCCGGGATCGACCGTTGGCGAAAAATGTGAGGCTCCCGTTACCGTCAAATAAGCGACGTAACCGACAGCCAGCGGCATCATCAGGAATGTTTCAACGGAAAGCGATAAAACAGCGTCAACCATCAAAGCTTTTTTCAGTGCCCCGTAAGCCGCCCAAGTCGATGAAACCATCAATGCATAAAAAGGAAAGCGGCCGAACTGAACAATCATGACCGCCACGCCGACCAACGCTGCCGCTATGGCAATCCATGTGAGCAAAGGCGGCCGCTCATGGAAAAATACAATCCCCAAAGCAATGGTCAGAAGCGGAGTCAAAAACGTACCGATTCCGAGCTCCACCACGTGCCCGGTGATGACGCCCGCCACATTGACCCAGAAATTCAATGCTGAAACGACAGCCGCGCACAAAAGCAAAACGGTTTGTCGATGTGATTGCCGGATTGTTCTGACGAAATCATCGAAACGTGCCCATCCGACCACAATGGCAATCCAAACGGTCAACAGCACCCCCGTCCAGAATATACGATGCGCGATCACCTCCCAGCCGTTGCCGACCGGATCGAAGATTGCCCAAAACAAAGGCAGAAATCCCCACCATAAATAGGCGGCAGTCGCATAAAGCACACCCTGAGTCGAGTCTGAGAGCTTCACCATCGCCTCCTTCCGATGCTCGTCGATTCTAACGCCGCAAAACGCTCCCGAAATCAGCGTTACACAGACAATGAGGTGCCTTCTATCTTTCTCCAAAACGAATGGAGTCTCGGCAGAGGATTCTGTCTTTCCAAGAAAATCCCTATAATTAGTCGGCAAAACTTTGAGAAACGATATGAAACCACGTCAACGTCTTTTGCGCG
>ERZ791912.1122-NODE-1122-length-13451-cov-6.725664_pt1 | contig 13451 bp, 12 predicted proteins | sample MGYA00510141_ERZ791912 | MGnify/ENA primary metagenome ERZ791912 (study PRJEB30046, sample SAMN00792082) | human gut metagenome | study: EMG produced TPA metagenomics assembly of the A metagenome-wide association study of gut microbiota in type 2... | reverse complement strand
AATCAGCAGAAGATTTTTGGGTGAAGTCGGAACGGCTGTTCTACACGGCTCTGATCGGCTACATCTGGTACGAGGCCCCGGCAGAAGAAATGAACTTCACCACCCTGCTGGAAATGATAAACGCCAGTGAAGCCCGTGAAGATGACCCGGAGTTTCAAAGCCCGGTGGACCTCATGTTTGAACGGCTGGAACAGAAAGACCCGGACCACTTCGCCGTCCGGCAGTACAAAAAGTTTTTGCTGTCGGCCGGCAAGACCCGTTCCTCCATCCTGATAAGCTGCGGTGCCCGTTTAGCCCCATTTGACATCCGGGAGGTGCGGGAGCTGATGGAGGACGATGAAATGGAGCTGGACACCATTGGGGATGAAAAGACCGTGCTGTTTTTGATTATGAGCGACACGGACACCACCTTCAACTTCATTCTCGCCATGCTCCAAAGCCAGCTTATCAACCTGCTGTGTGACAGAGCGGATGATAAATACGGCGGTCGGCTGCCTGTCCATGTGCGGCTGATTCTGGACGAGTTCGCCAACATCGGGCAGATTCCCAACTTCGACAAGCTGATCGCCACCATTCGCAGCCGGGAAATCTCGGCATCCATCATTTTGCAGAGCCAGTCGCAGCTGAAAGCCATCTACAAAGATGCCGCCGAAATCATTTCAGACAACTGCGATTCTGTTCTCTTTTTGAGTGGGCGGGGCAAAAATGCCAAAGAGATCTCCGATGCGCTGGGGAAAGAGACCATCGACAGTTTCAACACCAGCGAAAACCGGGGTTCTCAAACCTCCCACGGACTGAACTATCAAAAATTAGGAAAGGCGTTGATGTCAGAGGACGAAATCGCAATCATGGACGGCGGCAAATGTATTTTGCAGCTGCGGGGCGTGAGGCCGTTCTTCTCGGAGAAGTTCGACATCACCAAGCACCCGCACTACAAATACCTTGCGGACGCGGACAAGAAAAACACCTTTGATGTGGACAGGTTTTTATCCACTCTGCGCCGGAAACGGCAGCAGGTGGTCGCACAGAACGAAAGTTTTGACCTGTACGAAATTGACCTGTCGGACGAAAGTGCAGCCGCCGAATGAACTGCACCCCATTTGTTAGACAGTATGGTATACTGTTTAGGAAATGGGGTGTTTTTGTATGCCGGAAAAGAAAAAGCAGAAGACATATAGTGGAGAATTCAAAATTGAAGTTGTTGAAACAATGCGAAAAGAAAATCTAAGTTACAAAGAAACCGTGAGACACTTTGGGCTGAGAAGCGATAAGCAAGTGCGTATGTGGGAGCGCATCTATCTGGAAGAAGGCAAAGAGGCTCTCTTGCTGGAACGTCGTGGACGAGCTTGTGCAGCCAGCGGAACACGGAAAGGGCGAAAGCCGAAATTAGACAAGCAGGTAGAAGAAGATCTCATTGCAGAGAATCAACGGCTTCGTATGGAGATTGACTACTTAAAAAAATTGAGAGCCTTGGTACTGGAAGAGGAACGTCAAAACAGAAAGCACAAGTAGTTCAGGAACTAAGGCAGAAATATCCGTTAAAAGCGTTGCTGCAGCTTGCCGGGCTTCCTCGCAGCACGTTCTACTACTATCTGCATCAATCTCAAAAGCCAGCGAGATACCAGATGGTAAAAGAAGCAATCGTTGCGATCTTCAACAAGAACAAGAAGCGGTATGGATATCGCAGAATCACACAAGAACTACATAACAACGACATTTGCGTGAATCACAAGACGGTTCGGAAGCTCATGAAACAGTTGGGCTTGGTCTGCCATGTCCGTGAGAGAAGAAAGTACAATTCTTACAAAGGGGAGGTTGGCGAAGTGGCTCCCAATCTGTTAGAACGACATTTCAAAACGAACGAACCAAATCGAAAATGGGTCACAGACGTTACGGAGTTTAAGGTAAATGACCAGAAGCTTTATCTATCACCAATCATTGATCTGTTCAACGGAGAAGTGGTCAGTTATAACCTTAGCCGCCATCCTAATTTTAAGCAAGTCACGGATATGCTGGAAGGTGCTTTTCGGAAGCTGCCAGATAAAGTAGATGATTTGATTCTGCATTCAGATCAAGGCTGGCAGTACCAGATGAAGCTTTACCAAAACCTGCTGAAAGCGAAAGGCATTACACAGAGCATGTCTCGCAAAGCTACTTGTCTGGATAATGCCGTCGCCGAAAACTTCTTTGGCTTGCTCAAGACAGAGTTGTTCTATTTGGAAAAATTCAGTTCCATCGACCAGCTCGAAAAGGCCATTGTTGAGTATATCGACTACTACAACAACCGCCGAATCAAATTAAAACTAAACGGCCTGAGCCCTGTGCAGTACAGGATCCAGACCGTTCGAGTCGCTTGATCTTATTTTTGTCTAACTTTTGGGGTTCACTTCAGATCACGGTGGTCTCCCGCTGATTGGTGATGCCGATAGCGGCAATGGAATCGGCCTCCACCCCCAGCTTGGCCATGGCGGCCCGGGAGACTTCCAGGGTGGTGTCCCAGATCTCATTGGCATCATGCTCCACCCAGCCGGGATGGGGATAAATCTGCCGGAACTCCTTCTGTACCGAGGCGCAGATATTTCCGGCCTTGTCGAACAGTATACAGCGGCTGCTGGTCGTCCCCTGGTCAAGGGACATGATATATTTCATAAGTATGGCTCCTTCTGAGCGAGTGTATAATGTGATATTTCTTGTGTGCTAGATTCTAACGAGCACCGCAGTTCTATATATGGAACTGCGGTGCTTTTGAGTGAATAGGTGAAAAATGATACGCTTTTGGAACTTATCTTTCAGTTAAAGGACATAGTAGGTATAGGCTCGGATGGCCGCAATCGTAAAGAACATCACGTTGACGAGTGCACCGGGGACAGCAGATCCGGTTTTTTTGTATATTTTTCTGTTTATAATTGTACTTGCAAACATCATGAATGCGAAGAAAGGCAGATTGTAGATGGTAGCGGAAGATCCGGGGATCGTCTTCACCAGAGGGGAACTATTCATCATCAGACCCATAATAATTTGCATGAACGCAAGGATCGCCATTCCGCTGCAGTTTATGGCAGCCATGATCAGAGTATTGGCTTTCTCGCTCATATTCTTCATACGGGAAGAGACGATCAGCATGCTATTGAGCAGGTAGAAAGGCAGGAACCAGATCACGTAAACCAGCCAGTTATAGTACTGGTGTTTTGCCATCTTACCAAACACGAAAGCACCCAGGAGCGTAACTCTCATCTCTGCAGCCCCAAAAAGGTTGTAATACAGAGTGATAACCAGAGAAAGAATGGCAAATACGCTGATTGCAAGGATGACAGATTTGCCCAGATCAGCAACACTCACATTGAGACCATACAATTCCTTAAAGCCAACGTTGAGCTTCTTTTTATCGTAGACAAAATATTTTACAACTGTGAGAACAAAAAGAATAATGGTGATAATCAATGCCCAAACAGCTGTCTGCGTTGCCACTGCAACGGTGGATATAGGGCTTGCAGGAATTTTCATGCCCCAACCAACGCCCTTAGTATAAGTTGCAGCAGGCAAAAGTACTGCGAAAACTGCCCATATCCATACAAGGGGATTCTTTTTATCTTGTACAGCAGGGGCCGGCACACATTTCAGCGAGTCAAAGAACTTTGCCTCTGTGATAATATCCACCAGGGGGAACACCATAAATACCAGTGCAAACAGCGCAATCCCACTTGCGAATTCCTGCACCTTCCAACTGCCAGTAGACCGGGCTACGCCACTGGCTCCATCGGCAATGCTACCGTTCTTATAGTGGAGTGTTGTAGCAAAAAACTGCGCAGCGGCAGAGGCGGTATCATCAGACAGATAGGTGAAGGCATGCCAGCCAAAAGGCTGGGTCAGGACGCGGAGTCGGTAGTCATTTGCAGCCTGTTGGATTTCCGTATCGGCAATATCAGAATAGAACGGCGCGAGTTTAGTGCTGTCCACCTTTTCGTTGTTTGAGGATAGATTGGTAGCGTACCAAGTGTCCCTCTCAACAGACTCAGACTGGCTCAGCATAGTGAGGGAGAGCGCAGAGGTTAAAGCGTAATCCTTATTGTTGATTCCCTTGGTAGTGCCACCGCTAATATTGGATACCAGGGCGATGTTACACTGGACGTCTCTCCAGACCTCGTTGCCTGCCACATCCACAACGGCAGGCTCCATAAAGTTCATGCCGGCATCGAGTATCATGCCGCTTCTTACGGCCTTGTGATAATCATCAGTAATAAGTTCTTTCTTTACATTAAAAGCAGCCAGCTCCTCCGGACTGAGTTCTCTTTTTGCGACCATATCTGCGTTCTGTGCTTCCACATCATCTGCAGAAATTGCCACGCCATATTCGTTATGCAAAGCAATAAGCAATTCGTCCTGAAGCGTGTAGCGCCCTGCGAACTGCCCCAGCATAGAGGCAGTGGCGCTTCCGCCCAGAGAATGGCCGACCATACCAATATTGTATTCGTCAATATAACCTTGACTGTAGAGATAATCTCTAACATCGTCCGCCCCTAACAGTGCGCAGTTCGCAGTAAAAGGATCCGGGTTGTTGCCATAGCCCTTGTTGTCTACGGATTCACTTCTGCCATGACCATACATATCAAAAAGAGCTACGACAAATCCCTGTCTTGTTAACTCAATAGCAACATTATTCATGCAAGAGCGATCCTCGGTAAAGCCTTCGTTAACAATAACAGCAGGATACTTTTTCAAGAAATGACCACTTTCATCCGTATCAAATGCGGCAGATGGAATATACATCGTAAAAGAAAGGTCAGACCCATACGGAGAAATTGTAACTTCTTTCACGACAAAATCACCACTCGCTGACTTTACGCCCAACGACACAAAGCCTGCAATAATGATAAGAATCATACATACAGCAAGTGTTATTTTGCTTTTCTTTAGCGTTCCACTCATTTTCTCTTCTCCTTTATTTGAATTTATGTGTTTTTTGACGGAAACCGGCCGATATTTCCGTCATCCTTGCCTTTAGAATAGCTGATATGCACAAAAAGCTCAATAAGGGGATTTGTTGTATTATTCGTCGTTTTTATCCTCTTTTTTTGCGTTTTTCTTTATTTTTTCTCTTTTCAATTGACAACATATTAACTTGAACAAATGATAAACAAGCAGATTGGGCAGAGTATATAAAAGGCAGAACGGGCAAGCCGTTCTGCCTGAACGTTTATTTGAAGAGATACTGGCGATATAAGGAGGGCGTGACGCCTTCTATACGTTTGAACACAGCAATAAAATTACTGACGTTCAGATAGCCCACATCCCCGGCGATTTGAGCAACACTTTTATTCGTCCCCCGGAGCTGTACCTTGGCCAGTTCAATTTTTTGCCGGTTGATGTAGTTCACAAAGGTTTCCCCAGTCTCCTGGCTGAAGCGGCGGGAGAAATAGCTGGAGCTCAGGTGACAGAGGTTGGCCATTTCTTTCATGGAAATGTTGTCCCGGGGGTGGTTATGAATATACACGACAGCAGGATAAATGGCGTTGCTTGGCTTCACAGGGAGCTGTTCCTGTGAATTTGCCGGAGTCGGACTCTCCAGCTCCCGAATCTCTTGAATTTCAATGTCTCCATTTCCCTGTTTCGCACTCATAGATAACATCCACTGATAGGCCTCCGCCTGGTTCCGGCTTTTCACGGCCCTGTCTACGGTATATTTCACAACGGAATCAACGAATTCCGCAATTTCCACGATGCGCTCATACTCCATCTCAGGCAGGCGCTCATACATCTCCAGCAGATCCTTGCGGGCCGCTTCCTCCTCATCCTGGAAGGAGCTGATCTCGTTCACCAGGCGCACAGCTTTCTCCGCGTCCTTGTTCATCAGTCGTACCTGGCCAAACATTACCGCGCCAAGGTATTTGTCACCAACCATCACCGGCACCGCCACATCCACAATACCGCAGTGGCAAAGATAGATATACGGCCTGCCCAGGCGCACAGCTTCCAAACCGGCCAGAGCATCGCAGCGGTAGCAGCGCTTGCGGGAAACCGGGTTCTCCCGGATGACGCTGCAAAAATCTGTGCGGCAGCTGTGCTTTGTGACCGGGTTGCCCTTGAGATCGATGCAGAGGATGGCGGTTCCGGTTATCTTTGCCAATTGATCCTGTATCCTCTCCCAAAGCGGGATATCCAGGATACTTTGCATGGTATACTCTATTCTGGCCATAGGCAATAAATCCCTCCCAATGGCGTATTGCTGTATTGCAACACTTCAAAAACCGTGAAAGGGAAAAAATAATGGACAGATTCAATGAAATGCGCAAATCAGCTCTGTCTATAGTAAATCTGAAAGTGCGCAGATATATATGGATATTTTGTAAATATATAATGAACTTGATGTTAATAATGCCTATAAAATGTATATTATTTAATTCTAAATTATTTTCTCATCTTCGTAACAGAAAGAACCTTGGCAAAAAAAGAAAGAGCCAGGCTCTTTCTTCTTTCGACCGTCTGCTCTCCCGCAGTTGTCAAGCATCCTGCTCCATACTCAAAACTGAACGAGTTCTTTTTCGGTGTCTTTCTCCAATTTGCTGTTTAGATTCTCAATCGCCCTGCTAACGATAAGAAGCTTCTCATCGCTTAGAGGTGCTAAATCATCAAAGAATTCGGCAAACAGGCTCTTGGCTTCGCTTTCCACATAGCTTATATAAAACCGCTTTCCTTCTTCTGTCGGCCGCAACACAATGCTTTTCATGTTTCTGCCCAGCCTGTATCGTGCCACGAATTTATATTTCAACAGTTGCTGCGTCACTTTTGTCATAGAGCTTTGCGGAATACCACAGTCTCTTGCAACCTCATTCATGATTCGGTTTTCATCTTCATGGGAAATGAGACTTTCAAGGACTTGAAATTCCTGGGCTGAAAGCATTTTTCCTCCACCCATATTGCGCCTTGTGTTCAGCGTTCTGTTTACAATATTAGAATGCCTGGTTAGTGAAGATATTAGTCTTCCATATCTGCCATGCCTCTGTATTGCCAAGGTGTTGCCGCTCCTTTTTTATAAAATCATTGCAATATTTGCTTTATCTGTTGGGCTTTACATATAATTACACCCACGCAAATACATTTGTCAACACATACTTTTGCAACCGCTTACATATCTGACGGTTGCATTCTCGCCGCAACTGTAATTGCCGTCTATGCTGCCAAATTTCACAGGAACTCCTCCATCACCCGGTATCTTACAGAGCCGTAGGCCATATCGGAGCGCTGAATCACCGTGCCGGTCACGGCTTTCAGCACCTGTTTGCTGAACACGGTGGAGCCAAAGTAGTTATTGAAGCTGGACACCGGCAGCACCACCCATTCGGAGTCCTCCGGCCTGTTGGCCAGATAGTAGGCAATCAGGGTGGTCAGGTGTTCCAGCTTTACCTTTCCCTGGGCATAGGGCAGCAATTTCTCTTTCTGCTGTTCGGTCACGTCTGCCGCCATCTTTCGCAGCGGCCCCAGTGTCAGGGCGTTTGCGATGATGTCATCAAAACGGATTTGCCAGATGGCATCGGTGCTTTCCTGAAAAATGGGGATCTGGAACTGCCGCACCTTTTTCCGCCATTGCTTCTCGTATTCCTCCAGCTTTTCCGGAAACAAGGCCCGGACGCTGGTTTTTACCTTTTTCGGATTCTCCTTGGCGAAAGCGGCGATGGATCGAATGTGCCGGATTCACAGCGGGAGGTTGCAGAAATTCGCGGCATTGCCCCCGCCGCGATCTGCAAAAAGATCGCAAAACTCAAAAAACTTCTGTATGGGGGTTAATTTTTGCCTGTTTTCGTTGCCTACCAAGTGAAAGGATTATTTCGAAAACAAAGGAGCAGCAGAATATGAACCATTTGAGCGAGAAGAACTCCGTTTTGAATAGACCGATGTATTTGTGTCTTTGCCCGGTTTGCCATGGTCAGTTCCTCGACACAGGAATCTATAAGATCGTGCGGGAAAATCACAGACAAGCAAAAGAGCGCTGTGATTTCTGTAACCGTCTATCAGCATCTTCCGGGCGTATGCAGAAAAGTTCCGGGTATGCAGCAGAGCCATCTTCTGCCGGATAAGTTCCCGTTCCTCCGGCGTCACGGGAACACGCAGAACAATTTTTCGGGTTCGGTTCGTCATAGTTTCACCTCGTTTCTTGGGGGTCTGGGGTACTCCCCAGCAAGCATTTCTGCCGGGAGTGGCTACACTCCCTATGCTTGCTACGTTACCTTTCCCCACTACTATGACACCACAACACCCCCGTTCTGCTCGCAAAATGCAAAAAAATAAGAGGACGCTTTTTGCATCCTCTCAATGACCATGCGTGGCAATCAGACACACGCATGGTCTTTTTCCTGTTCATGGATTCGCAGGGCACCGTCAATGGCACCTTCTACGATGGGTAAGTATTTTTCCGGGCAAAGCTGCAGCTTGTGGCTGACCCGCTGACGTTCCGCACTTTCTTCTCGCATGAGTTCCGAGTTGAAGTACCGCTCCACGGGCAGACCACATATTTTTATCAGCTGAATCACCACCGGCAGGCTGGGCAGCGTGCCTTCGTTTTCGATGTTCGCAAGATAGCGGCTGTCACAATGTATCATGTCAGCCAGCGCACTGCGGGAAAGCTGTTTTGCCTTTCGAGCTGCCTTGACATCCGCTCCGAACGTTTCAAAGCCGGGACAGTCCTCAATTTTCGCCATTCTGCATCACCCATATAGATTTTATAGTTCATGGACGATTGGCGAAATGATGCAAAGCGCATTGTTGCTAAACTTTATTGTTCATAGGTTGAGCATTGTATTCTCTGGAAAATCGAAATATAATAGAATATGGAGGTGTGAGCATGAAAATCTTTATTATAGAAGATGAACCGGCAATCCGCGAGGAGCTTGTTCAGCTTCTTCAAAAGTACGGCTACCAATGCGACAGCAGCGATGATTTTCACCATATTGTGCAAGCTGCTCTTTCATCAGGGGCTAACTTGATTCTCTTAGACATCAATCTGCCCTATCAGGATGGTTTCCAAGTATGCAGAGAAATCCGACAGAAATCCAATCTTCCTATCATTGTACTTACCAGCAGAAACAGCGATTTTGACGAGTTGATGAGCTTGAACATCGGCGCAGATGATTATATTGCAAAGCCGTACAATGCACAGATTCTTTTGGCGCGAATCCAAAAACTTCTGGCTCGGACCTATGAAGTACAGGACAACATCGTTCTCACGCACAAAGGCTTGACCTTAAATTTGCTCAAGGCGGAAATCAGCTATCAAGGGAACAAAAAATCACTTACCAAAAATGAACTTGGGATTTTGCGCCTGCTTATGGTGAATAAGGGCAACATTATTCCCCGTGACGCTATTATTGATGAACTCTGGCAGAGTGAACAATTTATAGACGAAAACACATTGAATGTCAACATCGTTCGGTTACGGAAAGCACTGGCCGAAATCGGTTTGCCGGACTATCTGGAAACAAAACGTGGTTTAGGATATTGCGTATGAAGTTATCCGAGTATCTGCTTGACCGTATCTTTTCCCTGATTTGTATGCTGGTGGCTGCACTCGTGCTGCTTGCGCTCCTCTGGCTGATTGAAACACCTGCTGTGTTTATTCTGTTTGCCGAGGTGATTTTACTTGCAGCGTACAGTACAGCGCTGCTGTATGATTTTTTCCGCAAGCAGAGTTTTTATAATCTGCTTCAAAAAATGACAGAGCAGATGGATATAAAAACTCTTTTAGGCGAGTTACTGGTGCCGCCTCATTTTTTAGAGGGGCAGATTTTGGTGGACGTTCTGCGGTGTTGCAACAAATATCAGAACGACCAGCTTGCCTGTGCAGAACAGGAGAACCGTGAATATCGGGAATACCTTGATTCATGGGTGCATGAAATCAAAACGCCTATCACCTCTGCCCGGCTGATCGTTGAAAATGAAAAGAATCCCACCACACTGCGAATTGACGATGAACTGCGGAAAATTGATGCTTATGTGGAGCAGGTGCTATATTACGCCCGCAGTACCGATGTGGAAAAGGACTTTAAGGTGGAGAAAACCACCTTGCAGGCATTGGTGTACGCTGCGCTAAAAACGTACTCAAAGCCGTTGATTCAGGTCGGTGGAAAGCCGGTTCTAAAGGAACTGGATATTCCCGTGGCCGCAGACAGCAAGAGCTGCACCTTTGTGATCGGACAGATTCTGTCCAACGCTATCAAGTATCGGAAAGATAATTTACAAGTTGAATTTTCAGCCAGAGCAGAGAAAAACACGGTATCTCTTTTTATTTCCGATAATGGCATTGGTATTTCTGCTGCTGACTTGCCGCGTGTGTTCGACAAAGGCTTTACCGGTGAAAACGGCCGCCGTTATTCCAAATCAACCGGCATTGGTTTGTACTTGAGCCAAAGGCTATGTCGAAAAATGAATATCTCACTTTCTATTTCCAGCGTTCCGGGACAGGGAACGACTGTGACGATGGTTTTTCCTACGGAAAGCTATTTGCAGGCGGCGGGGCTGTAAAGCCTCGCTTTTTTCAACCTTACATTTTGGTAATACAAATGTAATCCAATTTAATGGCATCGGAAAATTCCTTGTGGTAGAGTAAAAGCACAAAAGCAAAGCGCTTTTGAGAAAGGAGCCTGACCTATGGGCGATACGATCTTACGGGTGGATGACATCCAAAAATTTTACGGTAACAAAGGCAACCTGACAAAAGCCATCGACCACATTTCTTTTTCTGTTCGCAAAGGAGAATTTCTCGGCATCATGGGTGCTTCCGGCTCTGGCAAAACCACCTTGCTGAACTGCATTTCCACGATTGATACCGTCACCAGCGGTCATATCTATGTAGAGGAGAAGGATATCACGATGCTGCACGGGGCGCAGCTTGCAGACTTTCGCGGGAAAAAGCTGGGGTTTATTTTCCAGAATTTCAATCTTCTGGACACTTTGACCGCCTATGAAAATATCTCGCTGGCCCTTTCCATCGCAGGTGCCAAACCTAGTGAAATAGAGCAGCGTATTCCACAGATTGCCCAAGCACTGAACATTCAGGATGTATTGGGTAAATATCCCTATCAGATGTCCGGCGGTCAGCAGCAGAGAGTAGCTGCTGCAAGAGCGATGGTGACAAATCCCGCCATCGTACTGGCAGATGAGCCGACCGGCGCACTGGATTCCAATTCTTCCCGAATGCTGTTGACAATGTTGACCGAATTGAATGAACGGCTTTCAGCAACGATTCTCATGGTAACGCATGACGCTTTTTCTGCCAGCTATTGCAATCGCATTTTGTTTATCAAAGATGGGCAGGTGTTCAACGAACTGCATCGTGGGACGGATACGCGCAAAGAATTTTTTACAAAAATTCTGGAAGTAGTTTCCGTCTTGGGAGGTGAACAGAGTGAACACATGTAAGCTGATTTTCCGAAATGTGTGCAAGAACATTCGTGACTATCTGATTTACTTTCTTACGCTGACCCTTTCGGTCAGTTTGTTCTATGCGTTCAATTCCATTTCTGACCAGCCGGCTTTTTCCAATATGGGCATGACTGGCACGCTCTTATATCGTCAGCTCGGCATTATGCTTTCTACGCTTTCCACTATGATTGCGGTTGTTCTGGCTTTCCTGATTCTTTATGCCAATCAATTTTTATTGAAACGTCGCAAAAAAGAATTAGGCGTGTATATGATGCTCGGCATGAAAAAAGGGCGTATTTCCCGGTTGTTTGCAGGCGAAACGCTTTGTGTTGGCATCATTGCGCTGGGCACAGGATTGCTTTTGGGCTTTTTCTTTTCGCAAGGTTTTTCTTTAATTGCATTGCGGCTTTTTGCAATCAATCTTGAAAAGTTTCGAATCGTGTTTTCAGCCGGAGCGCTTCGCCAGACCGTGTTGTGCTTCGCAATCATCTTTTTTATCGTTATGCTTTTCAATATTCGGTCTGTCACCAATGTTAAATTGATTGACCTATTGACGGACGGCAGAAAAAACGAAAGTATGCAGACTGAAAACCGTATCTTGCCGGTTTGTCTGTTTCTGCTCTCGTTGCTTTGCATCGGAATTTCTGCCGCGCTGTTCAACAAAAACGGGATTCTGCCATCGCATGAAAATAATCTGTTCCAGTTGGCAGCGGCGGCATTGGTCGCGGGAACTTTTCTGCTGTTCTACTCGCTGTCAGCCGTTTTCATGCAAGCAGCAAGTGCAAGGAAATGCTTTTACCTGAAAGGTCTGAATACGTTCCTTGTCCGTCAGATTGGCAGCAAAATCCGAACCAATTATCTTGTGGTAACGGTTGTATGCGGATTGCTGACCATCACGATCTGCGCCGTGTCGATTGGCGCAAGCACAGCGCTTGCTATGAACAAAATGTCCCAATCTGCAACGCCCTATGATTTGAACGTGCTTTCCAATGTTTCTGTTGATGGGGACAGCGATATTGCTGCCTACCTCGCCGCACACGATATTACCATAAGCAACTACGCCAAAGCTACAGAGCAAATCAGTGTTTACGAGGCCGATATGACCTACTCTGAACTATTTGAAGGACAGAAAGTCAAATTTTGGCCGATTGATGAAAAAGTTCCTAACAGCAAGGTTTCCGTAATCTCCATTTCGGACTTGAATCGTGCCTTAGCCATGCAGAACAAAGCACCCATCACGCTGAACGATGGCCAATACCTGTTGAACTGCAACTACAATGGAACATATCGGTATGTTGCTGCTGCATTGCGGAGCCACCCGGAAATCACGGTTGGTGGGGCGACTTTACAGCGTGCAGAAGATAAAGTTTTGCAGGAAACATACATTATGACGTCGGTTGGCAACAATGACCGCGGCACCTTGATCGTTCCCGATTCCGTCACCGCATCTCTTGAAAAAGATGTAAATGCGCTTTTGGTGCAATATGAGCCTAATGCAGATTCCAATGAAGTTCTGCAAAAGATGATTCCGATTGGATTGGATAGTACACACGGCTATCGGTATGCCGAAAAGAACATGATGTATGAGACGTTCTACGGCCTCGATGCCTTGGTGAGCTTCCTTTGCTGCTATATCGGGTTGGTCTTTTTGCTGATCTGCGCCGCACTTCTGGCGTTAAAACAGCTTACCGAAACGACCGACAATGTGTATCGTTATGGCTTGCTGCAAAAGCTGGGTGCAGGCCGCAGGCAAATCGATCATACGCTTTTTGTGCAGACAGTCGTGTTCTTTGCCATTCCGCTAGTCGTCGCTGGCGTGTATTCTGCTTTCCTGATTGGCAAAGCAATGGCTGTGGTGGAAGAATTTATGAATATCCATATCGCAACCAATATCGGACTGACAATCGTTCTTTTTCTGCTTGTCTACGGAAGTTATTTTCTTGCAACGTATCTTTCCTGTAAACGTATTGTCACAGAACAGCGAGAATTGGAGACTAACTATTAAAAGTCAAGCCCCAAAATGAAAAAATCCCCTAAAA
>ERZ791912.1117-NODE-1117-length-13474-cov-91.407631_pt1 | contig 13474 bp, 6 predicted proteins | sample MGYA00510141_ERZ791912 | MGnify/ENA primary metagenome ERZ791912 (study PRJEB30046, sample SAMN00792082) | human gut metagenome | study: EMG produced TPA metagenomics assembly of the A metagenome-wide association study of gut microbiota in type 2... | reverse complement strand
GCCTCTCAACGATGCTCAAATGTGCGGGTCGTTTTATTTTTATACATTTCCCTTGTTGAGATTCTCGTATTTTCAAACGGTTCTTATTTCTTTGTGAATATTGAAAATACGGAAGAAAATTGTAATACATTGATAATCAAAGGATTATAATTTTGCTGGTTAATAGCGTTGAAATAGAAAGTCTATAGTTGTACGACTATAACCCCTGTAGTTGTACAACTATAACTCTACAGTTGTACAACCATAGACTATATAGTCGTACGACTACAACTTTATAGTCGTACAACTATAGGGTATTCGTTTAATTAGAAGCAGAAAATAGGGAATTTGAGATGCTCAAAACTCCCTATTTTGTTGCTAGATTCCAAGTTTACCAGTATGCAAAATTTGGTTATAAGTATTGACAAAAATAACACTTGTTGCTGAGAAAGATTCCTTCTGTTCCAAATGAAATAGGCTTCGATGGCGAATGAAGTATTATTTAGAATTCTGCATCAAACAAGACACTGATCTTATAAGGAATATCATCCAATTTCTTAAACTGGTTGCTTCCTGCAATCTGCTGCTCCTTGCGAAGATAAATCTCCTGACCATTCAGTTCCGTGAGCTGGCGTTTGAACACGAATTTATGTTTCAGCTCTCTCTGCTCGCTCTCTTTGCTCTCGCTGTTGAAGCTAAGCACGATGGAGTCGGAGAGAAGATTGCCATCCTTGTCGTAGAACCCGAAACGCATATCTACACCCTTCACCTTGTCGGTAACAGGCTCGCTCTGGTAGAAACTGATAGTCTGGTTATTGGTGGTAATACGACTCTTCTTGTTGAGAATATCCACCGAAACCTCGCTGATTCCTTGTTTCTTCTTGATGTTGACATGCAATACAGGAATTACAACTTCCTGAGGCATACCGCCACCATGTACGAATCTGCTTCCCGCACCCTGTTTGCGGATTCGGTTCAACCCTTTGGCAGTCTGTATTTCCGTGTCGCCTTTTAATCCCACTTCTTTGCCCTGCCAAGTCTTCACAGCCTTGCCTTCCTGTAGTTTTTTCCCTATTACAAAACGACGGTTGTCTTGGATGATGCAATCACCCATCACTTTGAATTCTGTGAAATCGGTCTCGTCTAGAGTCTCGTTCTGATAGATGTAGCCATGGTCTGACGTAATGAGAATATTGCTTCCGTTGCCGTTTCTGATGATGTCAATAATTCTTTTGATATGTTCAAATTCATCTTGGGTCGCCTCGAAAACTCTGCTTTCCGTAGCCTTGTCATCACCCGTTTTGTCTATAATGTTACTATAGATATAAATGAGGTCGTAATCCTTGAATGCCGTCTTGGCATTTGTGATTTTTAGGAAATCATCGGCAATGATTGCCATACTCTTAGCTACGGTTCTCTGCAAAACCTTTTCTCGGTTATTTGTTCCCTTGGTACTGATGCCGTCTGCAAACACTTCATCGGCTTCCTTTTCGTAAGAAAGTTCCTTGTGTGGCAAGAGGGCTGCCATTCCCAGCTGGGTATAGGAAGGTAGGGTAGAGAGCATGGCTGTTTTCATTTCTGTTTCCATTCTTGGCATTCTGGCAATCTTTTCGCTCAGTTCCACCATAGTCTCGTATCTCAAGGCATCGCTGATGATGACGAAAACCTTCTTCTTGTTGGCGATGAAGGGATAGACGTATGCCATATAGAATTTCTCCTGACTGATGATGTCTTTCATCTCCCATTGTTCCATACCATCTACTTGTGGTTGCCATTTTTGGGCAAACTTTAAGAGATAGTGGTTGGTGTATGCCAGCTGCACCTTTTCGGCGATGGATGCCAATAGTTGTTGGCTTTCAGCCTGATTGGCTTCGTGGATGAAATGGCGGTAATGCAGGTCGATGGTATATAGGTTTTTGACGTAAGCCATAAAACCTTCTTCTGGAGAATTGATATCCAGTCCGTTCATCTTCAATTCGATATCTGCAAAGAGTCGGCGTGCTTCCAGGAGGGCATGGAGTGTATGGGCTGCTTCCGGGAAAAAGAGCTTGTTTTCACGTTCCTCAATAATGGCTTCCAACTCTTCTACTGTGATACTGCCATTCAATACATCATTTGCCAGATAGCTGGCTATGATTTTGTCAATGCAAGGATAGGTCTCTACCTCCAGTAATTGCTGCAGAGAGTATTCCTGTATGGTTTCCCTGATGTTGAGTTCATTTTCTAATTGTCCTGCAAGCTCCTGGTACATTTCGCCATAGGTTCTGCTGTCTCGCCAGTCGCGCATGAAAATCAGAGCCTCGTTAGTCAGCTTCTTTTTCAAGTCGTTTTGGAAGAGTACAATAAGCAGATCTTTGATGTTCCTGTTCTCTTGGTAGCCGAAGGTGGTCTTTACCTCGTCCCAATAGATATCCTCCAGATTGTAACTCTTCATATCCGCTCGGAGGGTAGTCTCTTCCTGAACCATCTCTGTAATCAGGGCGTATGTATAAGCCTCGCAGGTAGTTTTGCTTTTGCAGACCACTGCGAGCATCATTTTTTCTATTTCCCTGGTATCCATTCCCGGATGAAGTCTTGCAGCCAGTTTATTCCTATTGTCTGTCTTCTTGAAGAAGTTGATGTGCTGTTGCACCACGGCATCTTTCAGTTCCATGGCGATTCCACATTCAGCCGCATAGAGTGAACTCATATCGGCGGAAAATAAAACTCCTTCTTCCTGATAGTCCAGCAGCCAGTTGTCTTCATCTTTAGGCATAGCTTCTGAACTGTAGATCACAAAGCCTAGTTCTGGCTGTTCTCCTTTTTGTATCTGATATTTGATGGTGAAGGGATTGCCTTCCAGCGTCAGCACGCTGATGCCGGGCATGTTGATGGCAAATTCTTTCTCTTGCCCTCCTTCGTCGTACCAGAACACATAGCGGTTTTTCTCCACCATGGTGCTGAGTATCTGTTTTATCTTTTCTCTTGTTGAATCGGTCATAACTATTTTACTCCTATTGCTTTAAATGCCGCATCTATCGGGTCGGTATATACTTCCAGACTGAATTTGGTCATTAAGTCGGCTGGCACATTGCCGTATTGCATCATGTCGATGGCTGGAATGAGGATGCGTTTAGCTCCTGCATCATTGGCTATCTCCAAGGCACCAGGCAAGTCGGTGGTACCGATGATGGTGCCGCCGATGCTCATGCTGCCCAGTATGCAGAGCTGAGGCTGAACCGGACGGTTGCATAGTCCTGATACCAGAGAGATGAAGACGGCTAATTCCATGCCCGATAGGGTGCCGATGCCATGAATGTCGGTGGCTTTCAGATGCAGCTCGTAGTCGCCAAACTTGATGTCGTTTGAAATGCGGCTGATGTTACTTCGCAGATAGTTGACTGCTTCTTTCAATTCGTCTCGGATAGTTGTACCACTTCCGAAACCGGTGTGCTCAAACTTGCCGTTGCCTTGCATCTTTTGCAGGTCTAGGCGAACCAGTCCCTTGTTGCCACCTTCTGTTTGATTGGCAATGCAGAACAGACATCCTGCCTGCAATTCTCCTTCGGGTATCAATCCGGATGATTTGCATTCTGGGGTAGCCACGAAGTGCTCTTCGTTGTCTTCCATGTCGATATACGAGAAATGGACATCGAAGAATTCCAAACCGCCAATCTTCTTGAGCTGTTCCTTGATGCGGCGTCTGCCGATAAGGGCATATTCCAGGCATTCCTTCACTTCCTCTTTGCCGAAGTTACCATCCGGATATAACAGCTTGAGGAGTCCGCTCACGGTATGCTTTACGGCGATGACATCACGCTGGTTCAAGTCTTTGCCCAGACGGAAATATTTCTGGATGGCATCAGAAAAGGTGCGCTTGCGCATCTCTCTCAGGCATTCCGAAAAATAATCTGTGATAAAGCCATAATTATCGGTGAAGAACTCTGGGCGCATCTTGGGTATTTCCCAACCCGGCAGATAGAGATGAAAGCGGTCGAAGAAGGCGGCATCTATCATCTCTTTTGGAAATGGTGAGAGAAGATGTGAAACTTTTACCAGGTTCTCGATGCTTCCGTCGATATTGCCGAGAAAGACCATCGAGGCATCGGCTGCAATACTGTCCTTGCCTCGGCTGAATGAGCCGTTTGCCATATAGTCTTTCATAATCTGCACTCCGTCCTTGTCTTTCATCTTCATGCCTGCCACCTCGTCGAAAGCTACCACATCCCAGGTTCCCACGAGTCCTACCTGGTGTCTGCCCATGTTGTAGAAGAGGTTTGCCACGGTGGTCTGTCCGCCCGATACCAATATAGAATAAGGTGAAATCTGTTCAAAGAGATAGCTCTTGCCGGTGCCACGAGGTCCCAGTTCCACCATGTTGAAGTTGTTTTCTACCAGCGGAATCATTCTCGCTATCAGATGCTGCTGAGCGATGGGCGATAGGTTGGTAGGCTCCATACCCATGCTTCTCAGCAACACCTGCATCCATTCTTCTTTCGAGAAATGCTTGCGGGCTTCTATGTATTCATTGATGTCGGTAGCCGGCATCTGTACGGGTTTCAGAGAGAGTATCTTGAAGGGACTCTCTTTTGAATTCTCATCAAACTCGTAGGCGAGGGTGATGATACACCAGATACCTCCGCCTAATAGCTTGTCGTACATCTTGATATAGTCGTCGGCAATGCGGATACGGGAGATGTTGATGTTGAAGATCTGTCCTTCGTAGGTGTCGTTGTGCTCGTTGAGGCGAGCCGTCACCTTGTCGATAATCTTGAATTGTCCTCTGTCTCTTATCTTCGACTTGATTTTCTCGGCTTCATCTGGGCGCACGTAGTTGTCGGCAAGAATCTGTTTTACCATTGCCGTACCGCTTTCTATATCTTCTTCATCGTCAGTGGCGCAGTACATGCCAAGCAGGTACTCCAGTACGTAGCTTGGCACGTTCATGCCTTCTTTGATGAGTTTCGTCAAGTCTTTGCGCACCACCTTTCCTGCGTAGTGCTCATTGAGCTTTTTATCTAGTTCGTCGGTCATATTTATTCCAGTCCTTTGATAGGTTCCACAAGTGGATAGAACTTTGGATAGTTGGCTTTTACGCCATCATCCAGGTCGATGGTGAGTCGATGGCTCGCCATTTCTACCAGCTCTTGTTCAAACTCCTTCACTTCTTTCACTTTCTCCTTTAGTTCGTTCACCAGTTTCAGGGCACGGTTGCGCTGTGCCTGGGTCAGGTCATCACGGAGGGTTTCTTCTTCAGCTTCTCGTAACTGCTGTTCCACCTTATTTATATATGGGTGTACATATTCGGCGTGAAGTTTCGATAGGGTGTCGGCTTCCATTCGGTGCATATAGACCAGTGCCTTGAAGTAACCCTTCTTGTGCTTGTCGCCCATGCGGGATGAGAAGAGCCAGTAGATAGGTCGCTTGGCTCCCTTTACGCTGTACATCTGCTGATGGTCGGCATAATAGTCTTTATAGAGATAATCTCTCAGACTCTTGCCTATGGTTTGCTCGATGTACTTCATGTTTTCGTAATACTGCTCCTCGCCGAAGAGTGTCTTGATGGCGAGTTGGATACGCTCGGTCATATCATCGGCGAAGAAGTCGGGTTCCTGGATGATTGGAACGATGCCATCGTCGTCGATGCTGAGAGTGCTGCTTGGGGAGTTCTCCATGCCGTCCACCTGCAAGTTGAGGCTGCTGAGGTCTTGATGCTGGTTGGCGATGATGAGACCTGGCTTATCAACTGAATAGCGTCCCATAAAGCAACCCACCAAATAGCTGATGAATTGTTTGATGATTACATCATCGTGCCAGATAATCTTCTCATTGTCCTTGCTGCCATCCTCCGTTTTTTCTTTCTCGATAGAGATTTCTCCCTGTTGCAGGATGGTTACCTCATCAAGAGGAACGTCAGGAGTCAACTCGTCTTCCAAGCCATAGATATGAATGAACTTCTCGTTGAGAGCTTCTTCGTTGGAATGGAGTTGATAGAAGAGCTTGCTCCATTTCTGCTTGTAAGTGTTTACGCAGAAAGACAGGAGGTCTTGCTTCTCTTCCAAGATTGGACATGTCGTGAAGTCCCAAGAAGTCTCGTGGGTATCCCAGTCTGATTTGCTGATGGAAATGTTCTGTTTAACGATATTATCTATTTCTTTCTTTTGTTCAACTATTATAGGGATAGACTCTAAGTCTTCTGCTGTTATATTCAGACTTTGGTTCTTTAAAGACTTTATGTAATTTGCAATATTGGTATTTAATATTCCTAAAAGATAAAGGTAATTATTCTTATCCTTTATTATAAAGAAATTGCCAGCTTGGTCATTCAAAAAGTCTTCGTATGTTCTGAAAGATAAACGTTCAGATGCTAATGAAGAATAGCTGATATTAATTTGATAGTTATATGCTAAGTTTTGTGGTCGGCTAGCTAGCTTTCCTGTAGGGAGATAGTTGCTTTTTATTGCTTCTCCATCATTTTGCCAATTTATTAAATAATCTCTATTTCCATACCATTTTCTGAAACATCCACCCTTATTATATTTTTGCCATTTTTTTATAGCTGAATGTAATTGTATGCTAGCTGAATTATAATTAACCTCAGTCCAAACTCTAAGGAATCTGTTATTGTCTCCAGTACCAATTCCTCTTTTAAATAGGGCGTAATCTTTGAGAAGTTGTTTTGAATATAACTTAATAATGTTATCTTTTATCCAAAAGCATAAAGGGCATCCTGGTAAATTTACAAACTTTCTTTGGTCGGAAACATAACCTCTTGTTTGAATGCTTTTTTGAAATAAAAAATCTTTTTCAGTACAATTGTTGCCATCAGTCAAATTTATAAAATAACCTAAGCTTACAGGTAATGTTCTCTTAATTACAAAGGCTGCATTTTGTACAATTTCTCCATTCAACTCATCAAATGTATGTGCTCCCAAATGTAGCAAGCTGTCTATCTGGTAATGCTCAATAATGTCCTTTCTCAACTTCTCGAATGAAGACAAGAACATCCAACTCTGCATATTAATCATTGCCATTTTTCCCTTAGGGGTACAGTACTCCATGCAGCGTTCCATGAACGTTGCCATAGTATCAGCTTTAGAATTTGGATATTCTTTTTGAACGTACGCTTTCAATACATCGCAGAATCCTTTTCCCAGATACGGTGGATTCGTAACGACACAATGGTATCCACGAGACAGATATTCTGCCTCGCGCTTCAACTTTTGCGCATTTTCTCCGAATAGATTGTTCCCTACTTGTATCGCTTCATATTCCTCCTTAGTAACCTTCAGCAAAGACCCAATGGTATCGATATTCTCGAACTGCCAAATCAAACTCTTCTCGTCCCAATTGCCACTTGCTGCTATTGTCTCGTGGTCAATGTTCTCCAAAAAGATCACATTTGGCTCTACCGGCTTACGACGGAGGTAACGGCTATAATATGCATTAGCCTTCATGGTAAGGGCAAAGCTGGCAAGCTGATAGCAACGCTTGTCAATGTCCATACCATAAAGGTTGTTCTCCAGGATAAGAGCAGGAATCTCCTTGGTGCGATAACCCTCTTCTTCATACATCTTGCAGAGCAAATCGAAAGCATAAACCAAGACGTGACCACTTCCCATGCAAGGGTCTATAAAGCGGATGTCTTTTACGCTCTGAATATCCTCCGGAATCGGGTCTGGCTGGTTGTCGGCTGGCTCTATGTAATAAGGCATTTCTGCTTTTAATGCCGTGTCGGGATGCAGGGTGGTCCAGATACGTCCCAAGGTGTTCTCTACCATGTAGCGAACTATCCAGTGTGGGGTGAAAAGCTGGGTGGCTGCAGCTTGCTCGTCACTCTTCAATCCACCCTTCTGACTCTTCTTAGCTTCGGCATCCGCCTTGCGCTCTGTGATATAAAACTGGTAAAGCCAGCCCATAATCTCTACGTTTTGACAATCCTCGTCGGTCATCCCCTTGCGGATATCCGTCACGAAACTCTGCTCAGAAAGCAAGTCGGTAGGGAGCAGCAGTTCGGTATAATCGCTGATTGACTCGAAAAGGAAAGGCATGGGGTTATTGTATTGGTTGCAGATAGCAATCAATAAATCATGGTAAATCTTTTCTTCGTCTTTTCCTAAAATGTCCTGTGAGATGCCAAAGTTCTCATCGATGTTTCCGCCCATCGCCTCCTGCAGAATTTCCGGACGTATCTGTCCTGCTGCAGGAGTGATGACCATCGGAACATTATAGCCGTTGGCATCCATGAAGCGAAGTGCCATCACTCGGTTGAACCAAGTGTAGGTCACTTCTTCCACTACATTATTTTCGCCTTTAGCGGCAATCTCCTTGCGGAGCGTATTGATTTCATTCTGTTTGCCACGAAGCTCGGCAGTATCTTCCGTCAAGATATAGTTCATTCTTGTCTTGATGGAAGATACCAGCTTTTTGCGAGTTTCCTGTGCAAATGTCTTTAATGCTGATGTATTCATATCATTCTTAATTCAACATGATGTTCTTATTCTGTTTGATGAGGCTGAGGAGCTGCTGGCGCAGGGCATCAACATAGGCTTCTACATCTTCCTTCGATTCAAGCACCTGCTTGTTCCATGCCAGGTTCATCGCCTTTTCCTTTCTCACTGCAATCTTTGGCTTAGGTTGAGGAGGGGTTGGGTGTGAACCGTTCGTGTTTGAATCTCCAGTCCCGTAACCAGTTGCTCCAGAACCGTCTGGTTGGGTATCTGTTGCCGATGTTGCCTCTTCTACCCAGGTATTGATGCTTTCGAAGCATTTGCTGAATGCTTTCTCCACATCCTCCTTCATACCTTTCAGGTTTCCGATAAATCTTTCCTCTTTCTCCTTGCTGCTCAACAAGCCAAACATTTGCTCCACCTGTGACTTCTGGGTGTCTTTCAGCGTAGCGTAAGACGGCAGGTCGGTGAGTGCAGCAAGTTTGCTGCTGATAAGCGAGGCTATTTCCTGATGCGCTTCTTCCTGCTTGGTGGTAATCTCGTGACTGATGGCATCGATGGTCATCTTGGCTTCCGTCATACACTTCCAAGGAGTCTTGCTTTCGTAAGCAGCATCGAGCTTCTGGCAGAGTTCTGGCGAAACATACCTCATGTTGGCCTGATAACCCGTCTTGATCTTGCTGATGTTCTTGAAGATGTCAAACTGTTTGCCATTCACGAAGTCCTTGATTTCTTCCACTTCTTCCATGACGTCATCGATGAAATCCTCAATCTCTCCTGTTTTCTTGTAGAGACTCGGATAGACCACGGCTGCCCACTTCTTCATCTGTTCGATGGCAGCTTGCAGAGGAGCCGTGAAGGCATAGCGGTACTCTTGTGAGATATTGCTGAGTTCAGAAATCTCTTCTTTCAGTTTCTGGATAAAGGCATTGTGCACCTCCTTGGCGCTGACTCCAGGGCTGGTTGCGTCATCAAACAGTTCTCTATAGGCATTCTTCAGCTTCGTTATCTGGCTGTTGCTGATGGTTTCCTCAATATCAACAATGGTTTGTGCCTGCAGTGTACCATTGGTGAGATGGAACTGGAGATCACGGTCGGCAACCACATTGCCATTACAGTGGAAGGAAATCTTATCCATCACGTAGAGTTTGGCAAGGATGCAGAGCACGGCTGTTTCATACCAACCGTAGCGGTTGCCACGGAAGTAATCTACCAGGTCTTTTACCTTGGTACGGACAGCACGGCTCTTGTCGAGATTCAGTTTGTTCATCACCTCCTGGCAGCATTCATCCAGTTCATAACCCAGTCGTTCTTCGGCGGTGCTGCAGATGATTCGCTTCAGCATTGAGTCATCGTACTCTATCTTCAGCAAGGCAAGGTTCTTGTATTCCAGGTTCACCAGACGAGTCATTCCTTCGGTGAGTCGGATCTTGATATCGGTGCTGCGAATATCCGTCAATTCATAACCGCCCAGATAGAGGCGCGCCTTTTTGGTGAGTTCAATGAGTCGGGCAACGATATTCTCACGGCGCTTTCGGTTGACGAGGCGCTTGTCGATTACAATTTGCTGGCGATAGTCTTCAGAGCCATTGGCCATCAAGCGGTTCAGGCATTTATCCGCCTTCTTGAACATCACGATATCGTCGGTCATGTATTTATCCTCTCCCAATACCACGCACAGGTGGTTTTGATGTCTCGAAGAATACATCAGCATGCTTGCGTCATCGGTGGCTCCTTCATAAATCGGTGTCATGAAATGGATAAAGATATCTGCATCTTGTCCGTCTTGCTTCCCATCCACCATTCTTCCGAAAGAGAATATCTTGTTGGGCGAAAGCTTCACCTTGTTGTCATAGTAAATCTCATCACGGAATATCTTCTTCAGTTCCTCGTTGATGGCATCCGGCGTAAGGTCCTCGTTCTTGATTTCATTCTCGATATCCTTCTCCTCGTTGGTCTGATAATGGTATTCGTCGTTGGCTCCTTTTTCGATATAGCTCAGATGAACCAACTTGTTCAAGGCTTCGTGGATGTCGTTGCGCAAAGCCTGGAAGTCGGCATCCAGGGTAGGGAGCATCAGTTTGGTGATGTTGTCTGCCGTAGATGGGAATCCCTTGACGTATTTGATGAGGAAGAGTGTCTTCAATACCTTGAGGGCAAGCTCGTTGTCCAGCGTGCGTTCTGCCTGCTGGATATCGCTCTGAATCTTGGTCTGCAGAATGCCACGCAATCCCTCGTACATATCGCAGAACTGTACGATGTGGTCGAGGTCCTGATGGGCATATATCTTTGCCACTTCCTGGGTGATGGTGAGCAGACTTCGTTCGCCCACACTCTGCTGTTTTCCACTGAAGGCATTGTTCTTCGAGAGTTCGATGATGCAGCTCTGTACCAGGTTAAACTGGTAGTCGATGAACGGGAAGTCGATGGCAAACTGCTGGTCGTTCTTATAGTTGCTCTTAAACTGGCTGTTGTCGCCGAAGTTGAAGAGCGACTTGATGATATGGTTCTCCTTCTGATATACTTCGCAAAGCATCTGCTGAGGCTCCTCTTCCTTCTCCAGCAGGCGTCGCTGAATCACCTCGTCGGCATTGGCGCTGGTCAGACTGATACGGGTATCGAAGCGACCTTGGATTCTGGAGAAATCGTATTCCTGCTGTTTGTCGAGATTACCGAGTGTGGCATCAATGTCCATCTGCGAGGTTACAATCACGATACTCTGTCCGTTGGTTTTATCCGACAAGCCTTCGGCGATGGTTTGAAGACTGAGCATTCGGTGCACGTCTTTTCCGATAAACTGTCCCACCTCATCAACGAAGAAGATGAATCGGCTGCCTGGCTGTTGCTTGTCGAGGTGTTCCTTAACCAGGGCAACGAATCCGTCGGTATCAATCTTGTAGTTGGCAATCTGTGCCTTGATGTTATCGAAGGCGGTTGCTTGTGGAATGTCATCAATTTCTGCCATGATTTCTGCCACACGCTGAAGTTTGAGAAGGATGCTTTTTCTTCCGTTCTCCCATGTTTCACCAAATCTCTTTTGGTATTCTTCCTTGAAGAACTCATATTTTCCCTTGTTGTCGAAATATCTTTCTATCTCAGCAATCTCAGGTTTCTTGTCATCGTATCCCATCTTGCGATTGAATTCCTTGACGAAGATGTTGAGCACCGGGTCGATGGTACTCTTGGTGGTGGCATCCAGTTTTTCCTGAATATTGAAGAGCACGCTCTCGGTAGGAATGCGGCATGCTTTCTGGATGTCGCCACGAAGTTCGAAGTCTTCTGCCTTGGTGGCAAAGATTTCTGCACATGGTTTACCATCTATCTCATACTTGTTTTCAAGAACGTAAGAGAGTATTTTCAGAAGATGAGACTTACCGCTACCGAAGTCGCCCGAAATCCAGGTACACTTGGGTTTCTCGGGTGGCACGAGGGTATGGAAGAACTTTGGCAACTTCTGGTCCTGCTGCTGTTCGGCAGTGATGACAAATTCCGTGATTTCTACTTTCAGTTCTTGGATACTGTCTGCCTTGATAACGCCATTGATGGGGCGGTTGATATCTTTCTTGTAAATGTCTTGCTGTTTCATTGTTATGCTGGTTATGATATGATGTCGTTCAAGTTCTGTCCACGATAGTAATTCTCGTCAGAGATTCTGCCGAAGAGCTTGAGTTGAAGATTGTTATATTCTCCAGGAAAGAAGAAAATGAGATTGCTTCCTGCTGTCAGTTCATCGATGTTGTTGAGGATGCCATGCGAGCGGAGGAAGGGATAGACTCTTCCGATGGCATGAATGAAGACAAACTTCGGCTCCTTTTCTGCAATGAGACTTTGGATGCGTGGGATGATGACGGTCTTGATATCGAGCACGCTGTCGAGCGTAGAAACCATGGTGTCTTTATCAATTCCTCTTTCTCCTTCCAGGATGGCATTAAGGATTCCTTCCTCTTGCAGAATCTGGGTGCAGAGGTCGTAGAGGTTGATGTTGAGGGAGGAGATGCCTTTCTTTTCCAGACGTTTCATCAGGCGTTCCACTTGTTGTGGAATGGCTGACTGCTGCCGGGTAGGGAAGGGCTGTATATAGAGTGGCAGTTCGCCACCCAGGTTTTCTCCAAAGTTGGGAGTGATGAGTTTGTTGTAGATATGCTCAAAGAGTGTATCCATGTTGTGGGATGTTGAGAGTTGAGTCATAATGCGTTGGAAATGTTATGAATGGATGGAGATGAGATGATTGATTTCAATGTTGGAATAGAGGAAGATGGTGAGCCAGTGAGGATGGTCTTTTACGATAACCTGTTCCATCTGCTCCGTGAGATAAGGTCGTCGGAGAATTCCCGTTTCCGTAGATTCGATGAGTTCTGTCTGTTCCATGATGCGGAACACTACCTGTCGGATCTTGGCAATGGTCAGTTCGGTGATGGCTTCGAGTTCGGGATGGATATACTTCTTCTCGTTGAAGAACTCGTTGAAGTTGGCATACGAAACTCTGTCGTGCAAGGAGTAGAAAGCCTCTCGCACGTTCTCACGGATGAAATCAAAGATAAAAGGGTGGGCTTTGCAGATGGCAAGCAGCACGATTTGTCTTCTCGTAGCCATGTTGCCATCAACAAGCAGGGTGCGCTCCTCCTCGTTGAGCGCGTCGATGCGCTGCTTCATCAAGGAGAATACACGTTGGTTGGTGGAGAGACGGTTCTTCTCCATCAAATTTTCTCTGAAAGTCAATTCTTTTGTTCTTTTCCAGTCCCCATCGCAATCTCTCAGGGCTTCAGCCACGGCATGCATCTCATTCAGCATGGCAGAACCCGCAGTAAACGTGAGGTTGTAGGTCACATTTTCTTCTGTCATATAGAATGCTATATATACAATGGTATAGCATAACTTGACAGCCATGCTATAGTCATAGAGCGAAACTATCTTATCTGGGGAAACGGGTGTCTTCCAATACTTGGGGATGGATACAAAAGAAGCGTAGGCTTCCCTCATCCATCCTCAGGTATTGCCAGACACCCGCATATACGTAACCATCTATATTTCCATACACCCTCTGAACCGCCTTTATTTAAAGGCGA
>ERZ791912.1109-NODE-1109-length-13554-cov-7.450256_pt1 | contig 13554 bp, 12 predicted proteins | sample MGYA00510141_ERZ791912 | MGnify/ENA primary metagenome ERZ791912 (study PRJEB30046, sample SAMN00792082) | human gut metagenome | study: EMG produced TPA metagenomics assembly of the A metagenome-wide association study of gut microbiota in type 2... | reverse complement strand
GCAATAGCTCGGCAGATAAGGACTTGAAGAAGATAATGGTAAATTATGAATATTAGTTAAAATACAGACTCGGAAGGCAGACTTACAAGTGTAGGAGACCATTTAGGTGTTTTGCACAGATATTCATATAATTTTAGACGATAATGAGTATGGAAAGAACTTTAAGTATCATGTTGTTTCTTTGTGCCTTGGACATTTCAGTCAAGGCACAAAGTCCTACTCAAAACTATGTGCTGAGTAAGGACGTGCTTGATGTCGATGGAACTCACGCCATAACGACTGTTACGTATTATGATGGCTTGAACCGTTTGGAGGAATCCACCTATGCGGAGGGTGAGGATATGAGCCAGAACAAGAATCGTTACTCAGAGAATGTTCTGTCTTATTCCGCCAACGGCAGTATTGAGCGTTTGCAGCGATATGGCAAGAAGAACAATGGGACGTTTGGTCTCATAGACGACTTAACGTACTCATACAACGGCAACCAAATAAAGGCAATCAGCGATAAGGCTGGTAGCTTACTCTATAATGGTTCCTTTGATTTCAAGGATGGAGCTAATGCTGACGTCGAATATTTCTATGATGCGAATGGCGCATTGGTCAAGGACTTGAACAAGGGCATCAGCAATATAGAGTATGATGTCCTTGGCAACTTGAAGTGCATCACTTTCTCTAATGGCTTCAAGACAAGATATATCTATGATGCAGCAGGAAACAAGCTGAGAACCACCCATGAATCAGTCGTAACGAATACGACCGACTACATAGGTAACTTCGTTTTTGAGGATGGAAAGTTAGACAAGTATCTCTTCGATGGCGGCTATTGCTCTTTTGATAATAATCAGAATCCAACTTTCCATTATTACGAGAAGGACCATCTTGGCAGCGTAAAAATGGTTGTAAACGAGAAAGGTACAATAGAGCAGGTAAACCATTACTATCCTTTCGGTGGAGTATATGGCGACTTGTCATACAATTCTGAAACCCAAAGAAATAAGTACATAGGTAAAGAGTTCGACCACATGCATGGATTGGACTGGTATGACCATGGTGCAAGAATGTATGATGCGGCTGGCTTGTTTTGGGATAGAAAGGATCCTTTGTTTAGTAAATATTATTCTTTAAGTCCATATTTGTATTGTGGAAATAATCCCGTATTGTATCTCGATATAGATGGCTTGGATTGGTATCAAGAAAATGGGCTTTACTTGTATTCGCCAGACGTGCACTCTAGTAAGGATTTGAAGAAAGGACAAACATACATGGGTAGTTCTTTTACCACAGGCAAGGGAAGTAATTTAGCTACTTATAATAATGATGGTAGTGTTATGTTTGCAAATGAAACTCAGGCATATAACTATATATGGCAAAAAGCAAATTATAAGAAGCGTGAAGTTGGAGGCTTCTTGTTGCAAAACAACAAAGTGTTAGTATTGCCTGATTATAAAAATGACGCTTCGACGACAAAGCTGAATGCTTATGAAGGGTATTCTTTTCATGGACGAATCCTATCGAATAAATTTGGGCGTTATACTGTAAAAGCTCAGGTGCATAGTCATCAAGATAAGTCACTTCCCTATGAACCATCAATTTCTGGTGAATCCACTTATTATGGTGATGCTGGACTTTCTATGAATCATTTTAAAATGCCCGTTTTTGTTATGGGACATAATAAAATCCTGTATGTTATTAGGGGACTTTACCGTCCAATGCAACCGAAAATTTCTTGGAGTCATTGGGGTAAGAATTCTTTAATGAGCTTGTTGAAGGGGAACATTAAATTATCGAAGGCAATTTATCAACTTAGACCATTAGAATAATGAAAAATTTAATTGTATTTATGCTGTTATTTTGTATGTTTTCTTGTACACAGGAGAGAAGAGAACGACATATGGTTTCTTTTATAGTTAAAGACTTGGAAAGATATCCAATGGGTAAGAATTCTTATTTGATTGTAAAATCTAAAGATGTACCAATATGGTATAATCGCATTAAAGGTTCATATTGGGTAGGTCCTTTTTATGAGGATTTGATACAATCTCCTTTTGGATTTTCTATTTCCAGTGGATATATGTATAAAGTTGCAGCTAGTGAGAATGTATATATGTTTGATAAACATATGAAAAGCAAAGATACTATCTCGATTTGTTATGCTGTTCGGGATTCTGTACCAATTGTTAATTCTGAAAATGCTAGTGATACGATGTTTATAAATAAAACTCCATTTATTAATTATACCAAAAGAGCAAGGATGTATAAAAGACATCGAGATAGTGTTTGGGTTAATTATCAACCCGATACGCTTGTAATGCCTAAAATTAAAAGAGATACATTAATAGAAAAATAATATAGTTTATCGTCTTATGAAAAGATTTATAATACTTGTAGTATTAGTATTTTATGGTTGCTCTGTTTTATTTGCGCAGCAAAAAGTGATGCTTTCTGGTGTCTCCAATAGCTTCCGTATCGGAGATAGTATCCGCTATGACTTAGTGGATATAGATAATATCTATGACATAAGTCTTAATGAGCTAGTTTGGGACTTTTCTAATCTTAAATATTTAGGGCAAGAGAAAGCGGTTTGTTTCATTGGTGGGGAAACTGGTAATGTCAGAATGATAGGGCAAGATGAAATGTTAGATTTCAAGCAAACAACTGATAGCCAATTTTTGTCTCAAATACAGACAGCTTTGGTAAAGATTGATTTTGGAGATACTTTTAGCTATCTTCGCTATCCTTTTAGTGTTAAGGATTCTTTGGTATGTGTCATGGATGGACAAGGGATTTATAGTTCAAAGAATAAGTTCCGATTGAAGGGAAAATGTAAAGTTAAAGCGATGGGACTAGGAAAAATCATTCTACCAGACGATGAATCTTTGTCGAATACGTTATTGGTAAAGTGGAGTGTCATTGGCGACATCCTTCCTGCAAAAAAAAATTCTGAGTTGGTGCATAATGTTGGTAAATTGCACTTAATGGTTGAAGATTATGAATGGTTTTCCAAAGGCTATCGCTATCCCGTGTTCAAAGTGTTACAGGCATCATTAAAAAATGGTGGACAAGAAATAATGCATAGAGAATATGCTTGTGTGGCTAATATGGATAGCTTCGAAATGTTGGACGATGCAGAAAATGAAAAGTTGCGAGTTCAGCAGCAAGGTGAGAATGTAAAAGATAAAAAGTCTTCACCTCTCATCAACTATCAAGTGACGATGTCGGGTAGACAATTGCACATAGCCTATTCTTTGACCTTGGACAGCCAGCTGCGATTCGTTCTCAGCAACACTTCAGGCATGATACTGAAGTCTTTCAATCAGCATCAATCTGTAGGAAATGGATATAGACAAGTAATAGAGCTAGGTGACTTGCCTCGTGGTGAGTATGTTTTATATATTAATGTAAACGATCAGAAGTTTTCGGAGAAAGTCTCCGTTGAGTAATTTAACTATAATAATGCGTTTCTTATGAAAAGTTTTATTTTCTATGATTTCTATTCAATGCAGCAGAGGAGTTGTAAAAATATACTCTGTTTGTTGTTTGTTGTTTGTTGCAATGTTCAATTTTCATTTTCCCAAGAAAACTCTTTGAGTATAGATAAGCTGTTACCAGATTTTAATCATCTGACTCCAGAGGCAGCTTCATTAGGAAAATATGGAACGGTTGCGATGACAGAATATACAGGTACCCCGAACATTAGAATACCATTGCTTGAGGTGAAGTCTGGTGACGTATCATATCCAATAGAACTATATTATGATGCCTCTGGAATAAAAGTGGAGCAAAATGCGACTTTCGTAGGCTTAGGATGGAACTTAAGTTGTGGTGGCTATATAAAACATATTGTTTGTGGACACGATGATTTTCAGCAAACACCTAATAGTTCTCAAAGTTATTTTGAAAGCAATTTTCAGAAGTACTCGGCTTATAGTCCTTTTTATGCCCATTATATAGCTAATATGGGTGTAGTTGTGTCGGGCTCATCCATTGATATTGGTTTGCCACCAGGAAATGAAAAGCAGTATTTAATGTATTCAGATCTAGTCAGGGGATTATATACTCCAGATGTTTTCCAAGGTAATTTTTGTGGAAACTCAGTATCGTTCTATATTGACAGGGAAAGGAATGTGGCAATCCCATTGGATGAGAACACTAGTAAGTATAAAATTGTTATTTCTGATTTTCAATATCATTATCCTGCTAATATAACATTGACAGATGATCATGGTGTCACCTATGAGTTTGAGGCATTTAAGGAAGATTCGAATAAGGATTCATATTTTTTGACTCATATATACGGATTGGATGGAAAAAATGGTAAGAGCCATATAGAACTCCAGTATGTTCAGCATTTTATGAATTATAGTAAAGGTATGGGAGGCGTAAAGACCTTTTATTCAGAAGCAAAGCTTGAAGAAAAAAGCAATTATCCCAGTGATATAGGGGATCAGATGATGTCGCTTATGGGAGAGCATGAAACGTATGTTAATACTATTGGTGACCCTTCTGGCTCATTTTACAAAGTATATCCTTCCAAGATAATCACTTGTCGTGATTCTGTCTGTTTTAGCATAGCAGATAGAATGGATTTAGATGGTGCAAAATCAATTGCCGGCATTGTAAGAAAATCTACTGTTAGGGGCAATGTTCTTGACAGAATATCTTTTAGTTATGATTATTTTAAAGAATCTTCTCCTCAGAATGGAACTTCTGGTAAACGTCTGAAACTTACAGGGGTAAAGGTTAACTCTAAAATATATGAGCTGGCTTATGAAAATTCAGAACTGCCTTCTCCTAGAAGCCTTTCTCAGGATTACTGGGGGTATTTTAATGGTATTGATAATGGTCGTACATTATGTGGCTCGCCAAGGTATAGCTTACAAGGTGAATTGGTGAAACCCGTATCTTATCTGGGTAATGCCAATCGTTATGCATCGGAAAAATATTCTAAGGTAGGAGTGTTGACTAAACTCACATATCCAACAGGCGGCTATTCATGTTTTGAATATGAGCCTAATCGTTTTGATGACGAATATTACTATCCGGATGCAGCCGATAGGTTTGGTGTTTCTGTTGTTGGATATAGTGCCAATGCTTATGGTACTGGAGGAATTAATCATCAAAAGAAGGAAATCACAGTGACGGAAACAACAGAGTATAGCTTTTGTGTTTCTTTGTATACCCCGGACTTGAAAAAATATACAGCAAAAGCTTATTTGAAAAATGAGGATACAGGTAAGGTAATTGAAAGCTATTCAACTTCTGATACTTCGATTGGGAGTCCTTTTGAAATCATCAAGCGATTGATATTGGCTCCAGGAAAATACTCTTTGGAGGTTGAGGTGCCGGAGTGCAAAGGTTCTTCTATACCAGTGGCAGAATGTTCCTTAAGTTATCAGATAGTAAAAGTAAGTGATACTGCTGGAAGAGAAAAAGGAGGAATGTCACTTGGCGCAGGTTTACGAATTAAGAATATCAAAAATTATGATTCAACTAATGAATTGCTTGGTGAAACCAGATATGAATATCAAAACGGCAAGTTGTTGATACCTACACAAAGATTGGAAAAACATTTTGTGGATTATTCATATATTGGTGTAAATGATTATGTGGAAAAATCCGTAAATGTTGCTTTCGATTATGCAAGTTCGGAACCAAGTTATTCTTACATATGCTCGTTGAGTAATCCGGCAATGGTTGGCTATTCTAAAGTCACTAAATATGACTTAGATTCTTCTGGCATGTTGTTGAAAAAGACTTTGACAGAGTATTATAACCAAGGGTATAGTCTAGATAACGGTATTAATGCTAGGGTTAACAATGCTTTCTTTTATAATCCGAAGGGTTATTTGAATGGAAAGATTAAAAGTGAAACGCTATTTTCTGCTGATGGCATGCCTTTACGTAAGTTGGAGTATTCGTATGATAAGAAAGAGCTGGGATATGCCTTGTTTCCTAAATGTGTGCCTACTCATCTGCCAAGTCGATACCTAACAGTAAGAAAATTTGATTTAGCGATATTGAGGAAACCTATAGAATGGTGTTATTTGACAGAGATGAAAGAAACCAATTATGAACAGGGAAATGTCAAGTCCGCAAAAGACATAAATTGTTCGTATAATCAACAAAATATGCAAATATCGTTAGAAAAAATCACAGATGAGTTAGGGAAACAAACGGCTGCTACGTATTATTGGTATCCGTGTGATGATAAATCAGCAGGCTCGGCTTTACTTGTTGACAAGCATTGCATGAGCAAAATCACAGGGCAAGAGTTCTATCGTAATGGTACTTTTACAGGAGGAGGACGATATGATTTTACACAATCAAATGGATTGCCTGTAATAAATAAGTGCTATTCGATAATACCTAACAGAACTTTGGTGACAGAAGCTACTGTTGATGCTTATGATGAGCATGGTAATATATTGCAATATGAGGGAAAGGATGGTGTGCCTGTAACATTGCTATGGTCTTATAATTATCAATGTCCTGTTATGAAAATCGTAGGGGTGACCTATGCAGAAATGAAAGGTCTCTCAAGTTATGTCGCATCATTGGGTGGTCGGAATTACTTATCAAAAAGTATGCTGCTGTCTATTTATGAGGCTGCGCGAAATAAGGGATGCCAAACGACTGCTTATGTGTATGATGAACGTTTGAATATATCGTCTGTCATCAATCCAAATGGATACGAAACGAGTTATTCCTACGACTCGGAAGGCAGGTTGGAAAGCGTTAGAGATCATATTGGTGTTTTGCATGGATATTCATATAATTTCAAACAAAGATGAGAATAGTAAGAACTGTAAGTATGTTGCTTCTTCTTTGTGCCTTGACCATTTCTTCCAAGGCACAAAGTCCTACTCAAAACTATGTGCTGAGTAAGGACGTGCTTGATGTCGATGGAACTCACGCCATAACGACTGTTACGTATTATGATGGTTTGGGGAATCCTGTGGAGACTGCAACCAATGGGCTTGGTGGTACAGGAAAGTATGCCTATACATTACAGGAACATGATGCGCTTGGCAGGGAAAAGCAGAGCTGGCTTCCTGGAACAGCGCAGTCAGGTTGCTCCTTCGTGTCCCCCTCTGAACTGTCTTCCTCTCTCATAGCTTTTCATAACGACCAAAATCCGTACTCATTGAATCGTTATGATGTCTTGGATAGACAAATCTCCACATTAGGGGCAGGTGAGTCATGGCACAAGGCGAAGAAGTCTGTAAACCAACGCTACAGTTCGAATGAATCGAATAGCGTGAAACGTTATCAAGTGAGTGGGTCGGGTACTTTAGAGGAAAATGGCTATTATGCAGCCAAATCCCTTTCTATGTTGGAAGAGACAGATGAAGATGGAAAAACTAAGCAGACCTTTAGCGATTTATTTGGTAATAAGGTGTTGGAGCGCAGGGATGGAAACAATGACACATATTATGTATATGACACTATTGGTCGTCTTCGCTATGTGCTTTCTCCGTCTTATCAGGAATATTCAGATTTACAAAAGTTTGGCTATGAGTATCGTTATGACAAATACGGCAGGTGTGTATGGAAACGTCTGCCAGGTTGTGAATATCAACAAATGTGGTATGATGCGGCCGACAATTTGATGTTCTCTCAAGATGGCGAGCAACGAAAGAAGGGGTTGTTCGTGTTCTACCTCTATGACAAAATGAAACGCGAGGTTCTCATGGGTACGACAACCAGCATGAATGCCTCATGCACTTCTGCTTTGGCTACTTATGGAGAGCTGTCCTCGGGCTTGTGCAACAGTGGCTACACCCCATTGGGAAACTTAGGTCTTGGAAATGAACAGCTTCTAAGAGCTAGGTATTATGACAGCCATAGCTTTTTGAATCGCCAGCTGGTCAAGAACCTTACCTCGAAAAGTTTGTCAGCGAAGACTTCTGGTTTGCAGGAATCCTACAACATTGGCTCACAGACAGGTATTGTGACACGAAACACGGATGGTGACCTCTTGGCTTCCGTGTCCTACCATGACTTGCGTGGGTTGGTCGTCGAGTCAATGCAGATCAAGCCTGATGAAGTATTTTTGAGGCAATCCATCAAGTATAGTTTTACAGGAAAACCAATTGAAGTCAAGGCGGAATTGACGAAAGGCGACATGACAAAGAATGTTACTCAGCTGTATGTTTATAATCCAAACAATGACAAAATCGAGACAATGACAATACAAGTTGGAAATGTAACAAGGACAGTGGCATCGTATAGCTATGATGACATCGGAAGGCTCGTCTCTGTCAATCGAAGCGGCAACGCTGGCAGCGTGCATTACGCCTACAATATCCGCAACTGGCTTAAGGAGACGAAGTCAGACAGATTCTCTCAGAATCTGTATTATGAGTCCACAAAGGAAAATCCATGTTTCAATGGCAACATCAGCCGTATGCAATGGCAATCAAGCAAGGACAATGTGCTCCGTGGCTATGACTTCACCTATGATGGCTTGAACCGCTTGGAGGAATCTACCTATGCGGAGGGTGAGGATATGAACCAGAACAAGAATCGTTACTCAGAGAATGTTCTGTCTTATTCCGCCAACGGCAGTATTGAGCGTTTGCAGCGATATGGCAAGAAGAACAATGGGACGTTTGGTCTCATAGACGACTTAACGTACTCATACAACGGCAACCAAATAAAGGCAATCAGCGATAAGGCTGGTAGCTTACTCTATAATGGTTCCTTTGATTTCAAGGATGGAGCAAATGCAGATACAGAGTATTTCTACGATGTCAACGGTGCATTGGTCAAGGACTTGAACAAGGGCATCAGCAATATAGAGTATGATGTTCTTGGCAACTTGAAGTGTGTCACTTTCAACAATGGCTTCAAGACGAAGTATGTCTATGATGCTGCTGGCAATAAGCTGCGAACCACTCATGAGTCAGTCGTGACAAACACGACCGACTACATCGGTAACTTCATATTTGAAGATGGTAAGCTTGACAAGTATCTCTTCGATGGTGGCTATTGTTCCTTTGACAATAGCCAGAATCCTACGTTCCATTATTACGAGAAAGACCATCTTGGAAGTATAAGGATGGTGGTGAATGAGAATGGCACGATAGAGCAAGTGAATCATTACTATCCTTTCGGTGGAGTATATGGTGATTTATCGTACAATGCAGAAATCCAGAAAAGCAAATACATAGGTAAAGAGTTCGACCACATGCATGGCTTGGATTTGTATGACCATGGGGCAAGAATGTATGATGCTGCCAAGGTGGCTTGGGATAGAGTGGATAGACATGGTGAAAAGTATACTCAACTTAGTCCGTATCTATATTGTGGAAATAATTCTCTCGTAAATGTTGATGAAGATGGCAAAAGAGTAAAAACTATTTATTTCAAAGATGAAGAGGATCCTCAATGGTATAGAAGTTCAAAGTCTTTTTATTTGGCGATGATGCAGTTTGCGCAAACTGATTTTGGAAAACAAATATTGTCAGATTTTACTCCAAAAGGTTCATATTTCTTTGGGGTGAAAGGTAATGGAAAATATTCAAAATATGATTTAGAACTGCAAGAAATTGACATTACTGAACCTCAAAAGAAAACTGCATATTGGATAAACATAAATGCTCAAACACAATTGTTAGAAACTGATCAGGGAAAGCCAAGATTTGTTGTTATCTTTGATGTTAATCGCCCTACAAATGAATTGACAAAAACAATAGCTCACGAATTGGCTGGTCATCTTTATAATTATGAAAGTGTTTTGAAACTTTATGAAGATACAAAAGATTTTCAAAAAGCTCATTTTGAATTTTTCAAAAAAAGCAGTAAACAAGAACATTTAGAGATGGAAAATAAGAAATACGAAAAAGTTAATCTCTATCAACAAGTTATGAATCAGATAGAACAATTTTTTAAGCATAAATGACATGAAACATATTATTTTTTATATTGTTGTAAGTATTTTGTTTGTAAGTGTATTCTCTTGTAAGCAGAGAAAAAATATGCAGTACTTACCATTTTTCTATATGAAGAATTATGAAGTGATGCATTCTAAAAAGTATATATCAATTCGAGAAAATGAATATAGTGACATTGATGATACTGGTTTTGTTTGGAATTTATACAACAAAAATGGAGAGTATTATCTTAAAGAATATGGTAAGTCTATGATTTTTATGACAACCAAAAGAGAAATTGATACAACATTTCTAATTGGTGGTCGTCAAAAACGAGTTGTATCAGCTAAACTTAATGATTCTCTATTTGTATCAGCTCTACATAATATTGCCATTTATGAAACAGTAGACTTAGAATTAGTTTACGATATCAAATATAATATCAAGCAAATTCGTTGCCAAACTTTGTGGGTGGATTATCTTCAAAAAGGAAGTAAACGGATAAATTATAAACCTTTGTATCTTCAAAAACCATATAAAAGGAATAATGTATCTTGTAAAGAATAGTCTTTAGATAGTTTTTTAGCAAATAAATTTAAGGTGTTATGAAGACAATATTATTTCTAAGTTTAGTGTTTGGGTGTAATTTGATTGCAAATGCCCATCAAACAGTAAAGTCAAGTGATATAGATAACTTGCACTTTGGCGATAGTATCCATTATGACTTGGTGGATGCGAGTAAAATTAGTGCAATTAATCTTACTGGCTCACTTTGGGATTTTTCCAATATCAAGTATCTTGGTCAAGAGAAAGAGGTTTGTTTTATCGGTGATATGGAAGGGCATGTCAAGTTGATAGGGCAAGATGAAATCTTGGATTTCTGTCAATCAAATGACTATTTACGCTTATCTCAGATACAGACTCCCTTAGTGAAAGTAAGAAAACTCCTTGGGTATAGATAAGCTATTGCCAGATTTTAATCATCTGACTCCAGAGGCGGCTTCATTAGGTAAATATGGAACAATTGCAATGTCAGAATATACAGGTACACCGAACATTAGAATACCATTGCTTGAGGTGAAGTCTGGTGATGTATCATATCCGATAGAACTATATTATGATGCCTCTGGAATAAAAGTGGAGCAAAATGCAACTTTTGTAGGCTTGGGGTGGAACTTAAGTTATGGTGGCAGCATTAATCATGTAGTTCGTGGACACGATGATTTTTTGCAAGCGCCATATTGAATATAAGGGAAAGGATGGTGTGCTTGTAACATTGCTTTGGTCTTATAATTATCAATGTCCTGTAATGAAAATAGTGGGAGCAACTTATAATGAAATGAAAAGCCTCTCAAGCTATGTTGCATTATTAGGAGGGCGTAATTACTTGCCTAAAAGTATACTGCAATCAATTTATGATATAGTGCGAAATAGGGCATGTCAAACGACTGCTTATGTGTATGGTGATCGTCTAAACTTATCGTCTGTTATTGAGCCAAATGGATATGAAACGAGATATTCTTATGACTCGGAAGGCAGATTAGAAAGTGTTGAAGACTATTTGGGTGTGTTACATGAATATTCATATAATTTCAAACGAAAATGAAAATTGAAAGAACTTTAAGTATCATGTTGTTTCTTTGTGCCTTGGCCATTTCAGTCAAGGCACAAAGCAGTACATCATTATGATGGAAATATCGAAACAAATGAATATCTTAATGAGTGTTCAATTAAGGCTAGAATAGAAACTGTTAAAAATTTTACTAAATGAAAAGAATTTTGGTGTTGGTTGTGTTTTTTGGGTATTTTTTGCTCACATATAGTTTAGAATACCATGAGCAAGTTTATTATGTTGCTCATGGAACGTTAGATCGTGATACGATAAGATGTGTGTCTTTTGATGTCGTGAATAGTAACATGGAACCAATTGTAATTCTTTTTACAGAGGATGATTTGGAAAAAATGAATTTTGAAGAAGTGTTATATAGAAAGTGCTATCGTCGTTATGGCGATTTTTCGTTATCTTGTTGGGCATATGATAATGTGATAAATTGTGGAGAGCCATATTCTTTTGTCTTTCCTCAGACATTTATAAAAATTGTATATCCTATGAAAAGGTTTAAGTTTACTATAATCTCTTCGAATATCCCTTTTGAAAAGATAAAAAGTTATGTTTCACGGCATATGATAGTTTGTAAAGAATCAGATATTAATAAATATATTTCAAGTTTTATAACTAGTGTCGAAGAGAATAAGGTTACTTGCATGTATGATTCTTTAGTAGTAGAATGGGAGTGCATGCGAGTTTTGGAAGAATAAAAATTAAGTCTTAAATGGCAATATGAAATTGTTTGCAATAGTTGGATAATAATATCGTACGTTATGGAAAAAGAAGTTTTAGTTTTGATGTTATTGTCTGTTTTTAGCTTGATGTCATTGGCTCTGAGTCCTACCAAGAATTATATTCTTGAGAGGCAGATGCTTGATGCCTGTGGAATCCAAGCCATAGCTAACATCAGCCGCATGCAATGGCAATCAAGCAAAGACCATGTGCTCCGAGGTTACGACTTTGCCTATGATGGCTTGAACCGCTTGGAGGAATCTACCTATGCGGAGGGTGAGGATATGAACCAGAACAAGAATCGTTACTCAGAGAATGTTCTGTCTTATTCCGCCAACGGCAGTATTGAGCGATTGCAGCGATATGGCAAGAAAAACAATGGGACGTTTGGTCTCATTGATGACTTGACGTACTCTTACAATGGCAATCAGATTAAGGAAATCAGCGATAAAGCAGGTAGCCTGCTCTATGATGGATCTTTTGATTTCAAGGATGGAGCAAATGCGGACGTCGAATATTTCTATGATACTAACGGCGCTTTGATAAAGGACTTGAACAAGGGCATCAGCAATATAGAGTATGATGTTCTTGGCAACTTGTACGGACATGCCTATTTTTATGAATTAAAGCAGAAAAATCCATCAATAGAACCTAGTCATACTTTTGGAGTCGTAGGATATGTTAAAGAGTTTGATTCTTATTTCAATCAAGTTGTTTCTTATCCGGTTTTTGGTAAGAATAATACAGAATTAGAAGAGCAGATAAATATTGTTGAACAACAAGCTATAGATAATTATGAAAAGAATAATCGTTAATGGTTGGCTAATGATTAGTATGGGGGTGTTTTATTCTTGTGCTAGTCATAAATACACAAAAGAAACGTTGAATTTGCATGCTGTTCAAGTCGATTTGTCTATGGAACAGGGAGTAAAACGCCAGATAGAATATTATGAGGAAGGAGTTGTTTATGCTTTTTCATTTAGAAGTGGCGGTGTCTTATTGATATTGCAAGGTCCTTTAATGAAAACTCCTATAGATGATTTTAAGCCTTCGACATCGTTGAAGGATAAGCATCTTATAGAAAAAGGTATGGACAAGAAAGGTCTTAAATGGAGGCGTGATACATATTCTAGTTTCAGAGTTTGTTATTTTAATGTAATTCCAACAGAGGAAAGAAAATTTGATAGAATCTTAAATGGAATCAAATTTAAGGCTACGATGTGTGAATGGTAATTTGCATAGACTTTACTGAAGTTTCGCATGTGGTTCAAGTACGGGCTGAAGGCCCTGGGCTAGGAGCTTCTGCCCTTTCAGGGCGTGTGGGGCTTACTTGCGAAA
>ERZ791912.1107-NODE-1107-length-13571-cov-2.655371_pt1 | contig 13571 bp, 10 predicted proteins | sample MGYA00510141_ERZ791912 | MGnify/ENA primary metagenome ERZ791912 (study PRJEB30046, sample SAMN00792082) | human gut metagenome | study: EMG produced TPA metagenomics assembly of the A metagenome-wide association study of gut microbiota in type 2... | reverse complement strand
CATAGGTGGCCGGCAGCTTCATGCGTTTGCCGAGCTCGGGACCTGCCACGGAGCCGCGCGCAACGCCGCCGAGACCGAGTGCGGTGCCCGCCAGATACGCGGCTTCGACCATGGTTCCGGCATCGAGATAAGCCCAGTGCGGCCGAGCCATCTGCGTGCGGGGCGTCGCTTCAACGACAAAGACGAGTGTTACAGGGGCCGTATCAACAAAAGCGTGCTGTCCCATCGTTGAAGCTGCGCGGAGGTCTTCCGGGGTCAGAAGCTCGAGCGTATTCTTGGACGCATTCCAGCGCCATGCGCCGTCAGCGCGCAGAACACAGACCGAGACAGTGCGCAGATCGAGGCAGGAGGGAACGGTCCGCTTTCCGTCAGGACGCGTGATGCCGGCCGTGCACCAAAGGAGCGTTGAAAGATCTGCGTCGGAAATGGGCTCGGTCGTAAAGGAGCGAATGGTTTTGCGTGCCTTCAGAGCTTCCGTGAGCGTCATCTTCAGTTCGCGCGGAGCGGGCAGCTCAATTGTTTTTGTTGTCATAAAACCCTCCAGAGAAAGACGGTGCCTTTCAACCAGCAATGATTGTAGTTCCGCAGTGTGATGCTGTATGTATTCCGGCTTCGTCCGGGAGCAAAAAAAGCGGCGGACTTCACTAAAGAGGTCCGCCGCTCATCGCTCTCACGCAGCGTTCGGCTGCTTAACGATTGGTGTCGACCTTCGGGTCAAGCGCATCGCGCAGACCGTCGCCCAAAAGGTTGAAGGCAAGCACCGTGAGGAAGATCGCAATCACGGGAAAGATCGCCGCGTGCGGCGCGGTGAGCAGGTCAGCGCGGGCTTCGTTAAGCATTGCACCCCATTCAGGCATCGGCGGCTGAGCGCCGAGCCCCAGGAAGGAGAGTGATGCCGCGGTGATGATTGACGTGCCGATACGCATCGAGAGATAAACCAGAATCACCGAGATCGTGCCGGGCAGAATATGGCGGAAAAGAAGCATCGTGTCGCTGATGCCCAGGCTTCGCGCCGCCTCCACATAGGTCTGGGTCTTCAGACTCAGTACATTTGCGCGGACCAGACGAGCAAAGGCCGGAATCGAGAAAATCGCCACGGCTGCGACAACGTTGAGCATGCCGCCGCCGAGAATCGCCACAATGCCGATCGCGAGCAGAATGCCCGGGAAAGCAAAGAGCACGTCCGAAATACGCATGATGATGCGGTCAGGCCATCCTTCATAGAAACCGGCGATCAGGCCGAGAATCGTGCCGATGACAGCACCGGCGAAAACGGACGAAAAGCCGCAGACGAGCGAGATGCGGGTGCCGGCGACGATGCGGCTGAAGATGTCGCGCCCGAGGGCATCAACGCCAAACCAATGCACGGCCGAAGGACCTTCATTCAGACGGTCGTAGTCGAAGAAGTTTTCCGGATCAAACGGCGTGATCATGGGGCCGACAATGGCGACGATGATCAAAAAGAAGACGAATCCGGCAGCGGCCATCGCCACCGGCTGCTTCTTAAACTTGCGCCAGAACTCGCCCATCGGGGTGCGCAGCGCATCGTTGGACTTGGCAATGCGCGGATCCACTGCAGTTTCAGTACTCATTTATTCACTCCGATTCTTCTTTTACTTGTAGCGGATCGACGGATTGATCCATCCGTAGAGCACGTCGACCACGAGGTTAATGACGATGAATTCAAGCGAAAAGAGCAGTACGCTCGCCTGAATCACAGGGTAGTCGCGCATGTCGACGGCGTCGACGAGCAGACGCCCCATGCCGGGCCAGTTAAAGACCTTTTCCACCACGATGGAGCCGCCGAGCAGGAAGCCGAACTGCAGACCCATCATCGTGACCACGGGAATCAAAGCATTGCGGAGCGCGTGCTTGGCAACGATCTTCGTTTCCGTCACGCCCTTGGCGCGGGCGGTGCGGATGTAGTCGTCATGGAGCACTTCCACGAAGGAAGCACGCGTGAAGCGGGCCATCACGGCGGCAACCGCTGCGCCGAGCGTGATCGACGGGAGAATGTAGTGCTTCCAGGACGAGGCGCCTACCGTCGGCAGCCAGCCGAGCTCAACGGAAAAGATTTCCATGAGCAGGATGCCGAGTGCAAAGGCCGGGAACGAAATGCCGGAGACGGCGAGCGTCATGCCGATGCGGTCAGGCCACTTGTTGCGGTAGACCGCGGAAATCACGCCGATTACCAGACCGAAGATCACCGACCAAACCATGGAAGTGAGCGTGAGCCAGAGCGTCGGGCCGAAGCGTTCGCCGATTTCCTGAATCACCGGACGCTGGGAACGAATGGAGGTGCCGAAGTCGCCCTGACACGCGCCCACCACAAAGTTCACGAACTGCTCAGGGATCGAGCGGTCCAGACCCAGACTGTGGCGGATCATTTCCACCGTCGCTTCGTCAGCTTCCGGGCCGGCAGCCAAACGCGCCGGGTCGCCCGGGAGCAGGTGAATGAAGAAGAAGACGCAGACCGCCACGATGATGAGCGTGGGGATCATCCCGAGGAGTCGCTTGATGAAATATCTCAGCATGGAACTTTCTGCCTGCTTGTTTGTTGTTGATTTGTTCCTGAACTCGTCTTCAGGGCTTCATGAGGGAAGCCGGCTCTAAGCTGGCCTCCTCGAAGTTAAAGCTCGAGTCGGGCTGAATGTAAAAACCGTGGAGCGCTTTGGAGCTTGCCGCGATGTTCTGTTCACTCACAAGGAAGATCCACGGCGCATCCTTCCAAATCGTTTCCTGCATCTGCGCATAGATCGCTGACTTCTTCTCGCGGTCGGTGGTGCCGAGCGCATAGAAAAGCGCCTGATCAACCGCGGGATTGGAATAGTAGGACTCGTTGGAGCCGCGGGGCGGGAAGCTTGACGTTGCGAGGACTGGGCGCACCGCGTAGTCGAGTTCGCCCGTGGAGCTCGACCAGCCAATGTAATAAAGCTCATGACGGCTCTGCTCGGGCTGGGGCGTCGACTCTACAAAACTCGTGCGTTCGCCGGCCTCAAGCGTGCGTACGCGAACTTTGACGCCGACCTGAGCGAGCTGCTGCTGCAGGAACTGAATGATCTTGGAGGCCGTCGTATGGTTGTAGCCCGACCAAAGTTCCACCTCAAAGCCGTTCGGGTAGCCCGCTTCTTTAAGAAGCGCCTTGGCCTTCTGCGGGTCATAGGGCCAGGGACCGAGCTTAACGGCATAGTCAACCGAGAGCGGCGCAATGCCTTCGGCCACATCGGCGTATCCGGCAAAGGCCACCTTGACGAGCGCCTCTTTGTTCACGGCGTAGTTAAGCGCCTGACGAACGCGGACATCCTTGAAGACGGGCTTCGTGAGATTCATTTCCACAAAGCGAAGCATGATCGAAGGCGTGACGTCGACGCGGAGCGTGCCTTTGTTCTTCACCATTTTGACCTGCTCGGAAGGCAGCGGAAACGCATAATCGGCTTCCCCCGTGAGCGCCATGGCCACGCGCGTGCTGTTTTCCACTACAGGACGCCAGGTGATGGCATCGAGCTTCGGGTATCCCGCGCGCCAGTAGTTCGGGTTCTTCTCCACCCGCAAAACGTCGCTCGGGTTGTAGTTCTTCATGACAAAAGGCCCGGTGCCGCAAGGATGGAAGGCAATGCTGACTTCCTTTTCGCTGAGGCTCTTCGGGCAGATCATGACAGCCGACGGATGCGCAAGACGGTTGATGAAGGCCGAATTCGGGCGCTTAAGCGTGAAGCGGACCGTGTAAGGATCGAGCACCTTGAGTGAAGCGACGTTTTCAAAAAGGAAAAAGCGCTTAAGCGTGCTGCCGGGCGTTGTGATGCGGTCAAAATTGGCTTTCACAGCTTCGGCCGTGAATGTCGTGCCGTCATGGAACTTCACGCCGCGGCGCAGGTGCACGACATGCTGCATGCCGTCGGGGCTCGATTCGGCCGATTCAGCAAGGCTCGGAACCACGTTCATTGCTCGGTCGAACTTGAAGAGCCCTTCATAAAAGGACTTTGCTACGGCCTGAGAGAGCGTGTCCGTCGCGTTCCACGGGTCCATCGTAGTGAAGGTGCTCGCTACGGCGACGGTGATTTCATTTTTGGTTTCAGCTGCGCCGGCCGGTGAGAGCACGGCAGCGCAAATGAGCGCAGCAGGGAGCAGTTTGGTGAGGGGTTGCCGTTTCTGCATGTTGTTTCCCTTTGCTTTTATTTATGACCTTCCATCGTGCCCACGATATGCTTGGCCACGAAGTGTCCGGGTTCAACTTCAACGAGCGGTTCGATGACGGGATCGTCGCCCACTTTGCGTACCGGGCTCGGGAGGTCTGAGAGATTGAGCAGCTTCAGAAGGTTGCGCTCCTGCGGGTCGGCAATCGGAACGGCCGAGAGGAGCTTTTGCGTATATGGATGGAGCGGATTGCCGAGGACGGCGCGGCGCGAGCCCATTTCAACGATCTGGCCGAGATACATGACGGCCACGCGGTGGCTGATGCGCTCAACGACGCCCATGTCGTGAGAGATGAAGATATAGGAAAGTCCCATTTCCTCCTGCAGTTCCATCATCAGGTTCACCACCTGAGCACGGATGGAGACGTCGAGCGCGGCAACGCATTCATCGGCCACGATGATCTGGGGTTTGAGCGAAAGCGCACGGGCAATACAGATGCGCTGACGCTGACCGCCGGAGAATTCATGCGGGTAGCGGTTAGCCATGTCCGGGGAGAGTCCCACGCGCTTAAGGAGCAGCGCTACGCGGTCGTACATCTCCTTTTTGGAGCAGTAGTTGTGGATCATCATCGGCTCGGCAATCGAGTAGCCCACGGTCTGCCGCGGGTCGAGCGAGGCGTAAGGATCCTGGAAGATCATCTGCAGATTGCGGCGCTCTTCCTGAAGTTCGTGCCGGGTCATGCGCAGCAGCGACTTGCCGCGGTGGAGGACTTCACCGCTGTCGACATCGAGCAGCCGCAGAACGGCGCGGCCAGTGGTTGACTTGCCGCAGCCCGATTCGCCCACGATCGAGAGCGTTTCGCCTGCGCGCAGATCAAAGCTCACATGGTCGCAGGCGCGTACGACGTAGGTGGGGCGCCCCCAGAAATCGGTGCGGACCGGGAAGGTCTTCACCAGATTCTTAACTTCAAGAATCGTTTCTCCCGGCGGCGGGAGTTTGTCCGAGGGCGGTTCGATGACTTTGCCGTTGTCCGGATCAATCAGCCGGAAGAAGCACGGATGTTCAATGTCTTTCAAGGCACCCAGACGGGGTACGGCGGAGAGCAGCGCCTGCGTATAGGGGTGCTGCGGATGCGCAAAGATGGCTTGAGCAGTGCCGGACTCCACAATTTCACCGTAGCGCATGACAGCGACGCGGTCGGCGATCTGCGCCACTACGCCCATGTCGTGCGTGATGAAGAGCACTGCCATCCCGATTTCTTTCTGAAGTTCAGAAATCAGGGCAAGAATCTGTGCCTGAACCGTGACGTCAAGCGCCGTTGTCGGTTCGTCTGCAATCAAGAGCTGCGGCTTGCAGGCAAGCGCCATGGCGATCATGACGCGCTGACGCATGCCGCCCGAGAGCTGGTGCGGGAACCGCAAAGAGATCCGTTCAGCATCGGGAATGCGCACGAGTTCGAGCAGATGAACGGCTTCCTTGAGCGCTTCCTTTTCATCCATGCCGCGGTGCAGGATCAGACTTTCGGCAATCTGCGCACCGACCGTGAACACCGGGTTCAGGGAGGTCATCGGCTCCTGAAAGATCATGGCCACTTCAGAGCCGCGCAGATGCTGCAGTTCAGACTTATTGGCATGACGCAGGTCAACCACGCGGCCGTCGCGGCAGCGCAGTTTGATGGAGCCGTTGACGATCTTGCCGCCGCCGTGTTCGACAAGACGCATTACAGAGAGGGAGGTAACGGACTTGCCGGATCCCGATTCGCCTACCAGCGCAAGGGTCTCGCCGGGGCGGATGGAGAAGGATTCATCGACTACTGCCGTGGTAGTGCCCGAGTCCGAAGTGAACTGCACGCGGAGGTGTTCAACCTCCAATATGGGGAGCTCTGCCTGCGGCGTGATGTTTGTTTCTTTAGCTTCCATCATTGTTCTTGTAAATTGGTTGGCTCAAGCGGAAAGAATGCGTTGCGGCCGTGTTGATCCCTTGCGGGCTTTTGACATCCGAACTGCCCGTCGGGGCAGAGATGTTCTGCGCCGATCACTCTTTATGGGCTTAAAGCAAAGCACATGCCACGAACTCTTGCCGCGTCATGCAGAAAACCCTTGCATTCGGTCAGCGCAATACTGCCGGACGCAGTGTGCATTGTTGAGTTCGTACCATAGCGCCTCGTTTTGTCGGCGGCTTTTTCAGTACGCACAACGATCGGCAGATTCACTCGATTATTGATTTGTTCGACGTGGGGTAAGGCAAAGTACTCAGGGTTTACGACAAGACGCCTTGAATCGGATCGGGACGTTGCAAAATTGTGCGCAGCGCACTGAATTGATGCATTTGCGTCACGATTGGGGCGTCGCCTGATGTTAGGCCGTTTGCAGGCGTCTCGAACCAGCCGACTGGGCGGCAGCAATGACTGCATTCATGCTCAATTCATGTGCTGGAGGACTGCCGCATAGGGAATTTGTTGAGGTCAGCTCTTCAGAAGTCGGCGGCATAATGCTCCAATGCCGTGCAGTCGGAGAACCCTGTCGACAGAGCCTAGAGAGGCATGCAAGTCTTCGGGTGCACCGCAAGGAATACAAATATAAATTGGAGATACATCCATGCAGCCCATTCTTGCCGACAAGGCATTTCCTGAATTGGTTCAGTGGGCGGACGAGCTTGCCGCTCTGCGCCGTGACATTCATGCTCATCCGGAACTCGGTTTCGAGACGCCTCGTACGGTTGATCTGATCGTCAAAACCCTCAAAGGCTGGGGACTTGAACATGTGGATCCCGATGAGGTCAAGGGCGGCGTAGTGGTTGTCATCAATGGAGCGGCGCCTGGAGCAACAGTGGCGCTGCGCGCCGACATTGATGCGCTTCCGATGCCTGACAATTCGGCAAATCCATGGAAAAGTCAGACAGAAATGCGCTGCCACGCCTGCGGTCACGACGGTCACGCTGCCTGGCTTTTGGGGGCGCTGCGTTATCTGCACGAAAAGCGCGCGAGTTTCAAAGGCCGCGTCGTCGGCATTTTTCAGCCCGCTGAAGAAATCGGCCGCGGGGCGCTCCGTGTTGTCCAGTCCGGCGTTTTTGAGCATTGGGGCATTCAGGAAATCTACGGTGCCCATGATGAACCGACGGTCGCCAAGGGACAGTACGGTTTGTGCGCGGGCCCCGCTCAGGCGTCAACCGACTTCTTCTACATCACGGTGAAGGGGCGGGGTGTTCATGCGGCTCGCCCGCACCTCGGCGTCGATCCCATTACCACTGCCGGCGTGCTCATCGGTGCTCTGCAGACAATCGTTTCACGCAAGGTCAATCCCATTGAGACGGCCGTGCTCTCCATTTCGTCGGTGAACGGCGGGAACTTCCATACCCCCAACGTCATCCCTGAAACCGTCACGCTGTCGGGTACGGTGCGCACCTTCAATGAAGATGTACGCAATCAGATTGAAGCAGAGATGGCGCGCATGGTGGAGCGCGTGGCAGAGGCCGAGAACTGCACGGGCGAATTCCGCTACGATCGTTTGGTGCCGTCGCTTTTCAATACGCCCGAAGCCGTCGAGCACATTCGCAGCTTCATCACGCACCAGTTCGGCGCGGAGCATGCCGAAGAGATGCCCATCTCAATGGGCGGAGAGGATTTCGCTGAATATACGTTTAAGGTGCCCGGCTGCATCATCCGCGCCGGTATTCGCGATGACAGCCATAAAGCCGCGCTGCACCACCCGACCTTCGACTTTAACGACGAAGTGATTCCCGCTACGGCTACTGTTCTCGCCGGAACCGTGCTTGAACGTCTGGCGGCGCTTTCATAAACTCTGAAAGTCATGCGGCCGAGAGCCTCTGCGCCCTCGGCCGCATTCTGTATTTCAAGCGCACAAACCTATGCCTTTCGGTATCTTAGCCACCTTCGCCGCGTATTTTCTCTGGGGTCTTTTCCCGTTGTACTTCCATGTCTTACAGGGCATCGGAGCCTTGGAAATTCTTGCCCACCGCATCATCTGGTCGCTTGTATTCATCACGATCGTGGTCGTCGCTATGCGCCGTACGGCGTGGCTCAAAGGCGCACTCATGACGCCGAAGGTGCTCGGTGTCTTCTGTCTCTCCGCGCTCATCATCGGCGCTAATTGGGGCATTTACGTTTATGCCATTGTTTCCGGCCGCACCATTGAGGCCTCGCTCGGCTACTTCATCAACCCGCTGGTGTCGATTGCTTTAGGGAGCTTATTTCTGCGCGAGCGGCTGCGCCGGCCTCAGCAGGCAGCCGTTGTGCTCGCGGGCGTTGGGGTGCTTTGGATAACCTGGACCACAGGTGTTGCCCCCTGGCTCGGGCTGATGCTTGCCGTGACATTCGGGCTTTACGGGCTTATCCGCAAGATCGCTCCGCTCGGCAGTCTTGAGGGCATGGTGCTTGAAAGTCTGCTCCTCACTCCGGCGGCTGCGGCTTGGTTATGGTTTCTGTGGTCTGATCATGAGCTCGCCTTCATTTCGGCCGATCTGACGACGCAGATTCTGCTTGTCGCTGCCGGTCCAGTTACCGCTGTGCCGCTCCTCTTTTTTGCTTCCGGCGTGCGCCGGATCCCTTATTCCACGTCGGCTGTTATTCAGTATGTCAGTCCGACGATGGTTTTTCTGATCGGTGTTTTGGCGTTCGGCGAGCCTTTTTCAAAGGGCATGCTCGTGGGTTTCCTGATCATTTGGGCTGCCGTGGCGCTTTTCTTGGGAGAAATGCTTCTCTTCGCGCGCCGGTGCCGCAACGAAGCTCGTGAAGCCGCCGACCGGGTCTGACGCGTGAAGCTTGGGCGCAGGATATTCCCTGCAGCGCAAATGAAAGAGCCTCCGGAAACATTCAAGTTTGCGGAGGCTCTTTTCGAATTCAGGCGCGAATTATTTGACGGTCAGCTTCACGTCTTCCGTAATCGTGCCGGTGTAGCGGGCGACATATTCGCCGCGTTCAAGGTGCGGCGGAACAAAGAAGGTGCCGCTCGAAACGACCTGACCGGCTTTGAGCTGACGGCCGCGTTTTTCGAGTGCGGCGACGAGCCACTTGAGCGCGTGGATCGGATTGTCGAGCACTTCCGTCGAATTGCCTGCCTTGATAAGTTTGCCGTCCTTGAAGAGTTCGCAGCGGATGGCATTGAGGCCGGCAACGGTGAGCGTCTTGCCGTCAACGGGCGTGCCGTGAATGATGCAGCCGCCGACGGCGCAGTCGGCAACCACCAAGTATTTGTTGAGCGTCGGGAACCAAGCTTCAAAGCGGGCGTCCGGAACTTCAATGCCGCCGGCGACGGTGATGTTTTCAAGAAGCTCTTCGTCGCTCATGCTGCTCGTCAGATCCACCTTGGGGATCATTGAGAGTTCAACCTCAATGAGCGGTTCGTTCATGTGGTCAAGTTCGAGCGTGCAGGGCGCTGCAAAGATATGCGACTTGGTTTGTTCGCCAAAGAGCGGTTCGGTGGTGCCGAACATATCCTGCGTCGTTTTGCTCGTGAGCGAGATCTTGTAGCCGCCAGTCGGTTCGCCCTTTAATTCGGCAAATTTGCGCTGAACGGCGTAAGCGCTTTCATAGTCATTCAAAACACCCGAGCAGGCCTTCATGTCAAGCGGCTTGTTGGTGCAAAAGGCGTTGTAGAGCGCCTGTGTAAGAGATGCTGCGTCCATCTGTCAAAATCTCCAAAACGGATTTACTGCAGAGAATTGGTTCTATTTTTCAACGGATTGATGCTTTATTCCTCAGGCATTTGTCTTAGAGAAGAACTTTAAAAGCAAGGGGCGGCGGTTCACTGTTGACGCAAAAGAAAAGACCGCCGACTCAAAGGGCCAACGGTCCTGCAGGTGATTCGAAATGAATCGGCTGACGTTTTAGAACATCTGAATTTGGGGTCTGGCGCCCTCGAGGAAGGTGATGGCGCCGCTCTTGGCGGTGCCGTCCGGGCCGTCGAGCTCCCAGTCGGGAATCACCCAGCGTTCATAGCCGTTCTGCATGTGCGCGGCAGGCTTATGGGTGTGGCCGTGAATGACCAGATCAACGCCTGCGGCTTTGACGGCTTCGGCAACCGCTGATTCGACAACATCCATGTCAGCCATGCTCTTTTCGCCCTTTTCGGACTCGGACTGCGCTCGGGCCTGTTTGGCAATGGCCAGTCGTTCCTCAACAGACTTCATGAGCATCATGGCCTGCCAGCGAGGATCGTGAGTGAGGGCGCGGAACTTTTGATAAGCCACATCGCGCAGGCACCACTGGTCGCCGTGCGCGAGCAGCGTTTTGCGGCCGCAAATGTCTGCGACGATAGGGTCGCGGATCAATTCGGCGCCCGCGGCGCGGGCAAATGCGGCGCCGAGCATGACGTCACGGTTGCCGGGCATCACAATGACGCGTCGGCCGGTAGCGGCGTGGAGCTTCAGCAGCGCGATCACGGGCTGTGCTTCAGGATGTGCGTCGTCGCCGATCCAGTAGTCAAAAAGGTCGCCCAGAATGACGAGCTCCGGGTAGCGCGGCGCAATGGTCTTCATGAAGCGTACGAAGGCCATGATGGTTTTGGGCTTCGTAGGGGCAAGATGAAGGTCGGAAATGATGATCGGGTTCGTTAGCGGAGCGATCTCGGTAAGTCCGGCTAGTGCGGGCGGAGGAAGCTGATTCTGGGTGTCCATGACGGTTCTCGTGCGTATGCGGGAGGCGGGAGCCGGCCGGAGCGAAATGTCGTCCAACCGTGCATTCGCCGCTCTTTAGATGATCTCGGCCTTTTCGATCACAACATCTTCAACAGGAACGTCGCCGTAGAAGGAGACCATGCCCGTACGGACCTTGGCGATCTGGTCGACCACATCCTGACCGGCCACAACCTTGCCGAAGACGGCATAGCCCCAGCCCTGCGGAGTGGGAGCGGTGTGGTTGAGAAAGTCATTGTTGGCCACGTTGATGAAGAACTGAGCCGTTGCAGAGTGCGGATCCTGCGTACGAGCCATGGCGATCGTGTACTTGTTGTTTTTCAGACCGTTGGCCGCTTCGTTTTCGATCGGAGCATTGGTGGGCTTTTGCTTCATGCCTTTTTCAAAGCCGCCGCCCTGAATCATGAAGCCGCGGATAACGCGGTGGAAGATCGTGCCGTTGTAAAAGCCCGACTTCACATAGTTTTCAAAGTTGGCGCAGGTAATGGGAGCGTGTTCCGGGTCGAGTTCAATATCAATGACGCCGAGATTTGTGGTGAAGCGGATCATGAGATTTGTTGTTCCAATTAATGATTCATATGCAGTCGGGCAAATGCTCCGAGTCGGGATGCATCAGCAGGACTGCTTTAAGGTAAATCCAACATTTTCGCACAGCCCATAGATGCTGAGCGAAGCGCGGCAGGAATTAAGGCAGCACTTTGACGTCAACGATCTTAACGACGTCAACGGGTACATCGTTCATGCCGCGGCGAGTGGTTGTGCGCACAGCGGCAATCTTGTCAACAACGTCGGCGCCTTTGACGACCGTGCCGAAAACACAGTAGCCGTTGCCGTCGCTTGCCTGATCAGCGTTGAGGAAGTCATTGTCAGCAACGTTGATGTAGAACTGAGACGTAGCCGAGTGCGGATAGCTCGTGCGGGCCATGGCGATCGTATAGCGTTCGTTTTTCATGCCGCCGCGGGCTTCGAGCGGGATGGGATCGTGGGTGGGCTTCTCACGAAGCTGCTCGGTAAAGCCGCCCCCCTGAATCATGAATCCCGGAATCACTCGGTGAAAGATGGTGTCTTTGTAAAAGCCTTCGCGCACATAAGTGAGGAAGTTTTTGACCGTGATGGGGGCGCGGTCGGGCGCGAGGCGCACAACGATATTGCCCAAAGTGGTGTCGATTTCAACAAGCTCTTCTTTGCCCGCGGCAGCGGCAGGGAGCGACGTCAGGGCGGCAGCAAAAGAAGCAAGCGGCAGCAGGATGCGGAAACGATTCTTCATGTTGATTGGGAAATGTCAAAAGGGAAAACGGCGGATCCTGATCGGAATCCTCGAAGCGGGGTGAATGACGAATGCATTCAATAGATCGTCAGTGTGCGGTGAGACGGCGCAGCGTCTTCAGGCGCTGCTGCAGTTCGGTGTTGGAGGAGAGGCTCGGTGCAGCGGCTTCGTAGCTCTCGAGCGCGAGCGCGAGGGACACGTCGCCGCGGTTTTTCTGAGCCGTTGCAAAGTTGGGATTGAGGAGCAGGGCGCGGTCAAGGAGCTTCACGGCCTCTTCAAGACTGCCCATGCCGGCTTCAATCACCGCCAGGTTGTTGTATGGCTCCGGAATTTCGGGATATTCGGCAATGAGCGAACGAAGGGCTTTGGCGAGCCGTTCGAGCGCGACGGTTCGGCTGAAGCGAAGCTGGGCGCTGCGGGGATTTTTTTCCAGGCCAAGGTCGGCAAGTTCAAGCGCTTGTGCAGGGTGTCCGGCCTTGAGAAGCTGATCAACGCGGGGAGAGAATTCCGCAGCGTGCAGCGTTGCGGCGAGTTCCTGCATTTCAGAGGCGGCCATCGCGGAGCCGGAAGCGGAGGTGAGACCTGCCGCAAGGGCGGAGCAGAGAAGCGCGGAGAAAATGTAACCGCGCAGCGGGCGGCGGAGACGGAAAATGGGCATCGCAGACAGCTTGAATAAAAATGTTTGCGCGGCAAATCAGGGAGCTTGGGAGCTCCTCAATGCAGCGTCTTCGATCGTTCGGCTGATACGCACTTGCGGGGCGCATCAGCCTGAAGCGGTCTTTTCCAGAGGTTAGAGAGCCCAAGGCAGCCGCTATACTCTCGAAGATTAGTCAACTGTTGATTTTAGCGGCTCTCAGCACATCCACATCTCTCTTGGTCTTTTAGGACTTGTATCGAGATATGGGACGGCGCTGAGAGTCCCGTGATTTTTTCGTTCGAGCACCATGCTTTCGATTTATTCGACCCTCACGCGCGAGCAGCGCCCTTTCGAGTCTCTTGAACCCGGCCGCGTACGTATGTATGTCTGCGGCGTGACGGTCTATGACTACTGCCATATCGGCCACGGCCGAACCTTCGTTGCTTTTGACGTTGTGCGCCGCTGGCTTGAGGCGTCGGGCTACAAAGTCACTTTTGTGCGCAACATCACCGACGTTGACGATAAGATCATTCGCCGCGCTGCGGAACGCGGCGTCACAACTGATGAGCTTACCGATGAATTTGCCCGTGCCATGCAGGAAGACATGCTGGCACTGGGCTGCCTTGCGCCGACATTCGAGCCGCGTGCGACTCAGTACATCCCGCAGATGCTTAATCTGATCGGCAAGCTCGAGGAAAAGGGCTTCGCCTACCACGCTGCTGACGGTGATGTTGACTATGCCGTCCGCAAGTTCCCCAATTACGGAAGACTTTCCGGGAAGTCCATTGACGATCTGCAGTCCGGCGCTCGGGTGCAGGAGCGTGAAGGCAAGCATGATCCGCTCGACTTTGTGCTCTGGAAGAGTGCAAAGCCCGGTGAACC
>ERZ791912.1101-NODE-1101-length-13628-cov-3.094968_pt1 | contig 13628 bp, 7 predicted proteins | sample MGYA00510141_ERZ791912 | MGnify/ENA primary metagenome ERZ791912 (study PRJEB30046, sample SAMN00792082) | human gut metagenome | study: EMG produced TPA metagenomics assembly of the A metagenome-wide association study of gut microbiota in type 2... | reverse complement strand
CAAGTACGCTTGCTCAAAGATTCGCTGATGCAGAGGGTTTTAGGGGGTTTTCTTAAAGAATTGACCTTGATTTTTGAAAAGTGTCAGAGAGAGTACTTGAAAGAGGGAGGAGCTCTCTCTCTGTTGACATTTTTTCCCGGATGACTGTTTGAAACCCCGAAAACCCTAACCCCCCCCCCATTCCATCTCGACAGATTTCCCTGTGTCACACACTGTGCAAATTTATAATTTCCGAGAGAAAAAACCACCAAAACCCCTTATTCAATTCTGCGATGCGAAACTGACCGCTGCTTTATGGAGGATCCATGGAAATCGGCTACTGCGAATCCGAATATGAAGCTGCCATGCTGGAGCTGCTCAGGTCTTTAGGGTGGATGTCATCCGGGGGCGATGAGCTGCATCGCAGGTATCCCGACGCATTGATTCTTGATGACTTGCGTTCATTCCTTCAGCAGCACCATCCGAATTTCACGCCCGATGAACTGGAACGGATTGTCTTTAATCTGAGCAATACGGGCTCAGACACAGACTATCTGTCGCTTCGAGCGACAGCGTCGTTGTGTGTAAATGGTTTTGTTTTTTCGCGCGAAGATCTTTCCTTGCCGAATGGGCATGTTGATTACATCGACTTTGAGAATCCGCAAGCGAATATTTTCCGTGCAGTCAACCAGCTGACGATTCGAGAGCTCGGGGCCGAACGACGGCCAGACATCATGCTTTTCGTCAACGGGATTCCGCTTTGCATCATCGAGCTCAAGAATCCTGCGCAGCGACAGGCGTCAATCTTCAATGCCTGGGAGCAAATCCACGTTCGCTACAAGCGAGACATTCCCTCGCTCATGAAGTTCTGCTTGTTGTCAGCGATCAGCGACGGGGGCAGCACAAGGCTTGGAACGACCTATGCACCGTTCGAGCATTACTACGCATGGAAGAAAGTTGAAAACGAGGAAGATGCGGCCGCTGGGCTCGGCGAGATGCAGACGCTTGTCAAGGGCGCTTTTGCCCCTGAACGTTTCCTTGAGATTGTTCGAGACTTTGTGTACTTCCCGGATGTGCAAGAGGGGCAACAGCGAGAAACGGAAATTGTGTGCCGCTATCCGCAGTTCTTTGCTGTGAAGAAGCTCTATAGAAGCATTCTTGAACACCTGCGCGGGCGCGGCGGCGATGGCAAGGGCGGAACGTACTTCGGGGCCACAGGGTGCGGCAAAACCTTCACCATGCTTTTCCTCGCCCGACAACTGATCAAGCGCACGACACTTTCGCCGACGGTTCTCATCATCGTGGATCGCGAAGACTTGGAAACGCAATCAGGGAAGCTTTTTGAGTCTTCGACAGATTTCCTCGGCGATGACGCCATTCGTTCTTTCGATAGTCGAGAAGACTTGAAAACGGAGCTGCTTGCCCGTCAGTCGGGCGGTGTTTTCGTGACAACGGTGCAGAAGTTCTGCGAGACGATGGGGCTTCTATCAGAGCGCGGGAACATCATTTGCTTCAGCGACGAAGCGCATCGCACTCAACTCAATCTCGGTGAAAAGCTCGAAATCAAAGATGGCAGCAAGGACGGCAAAGCCGGTGCCTTTGTGAAGTTCGGCTTTGCGCAATACCTTCATGATGCGCTCCCCAACGCGACATTTGTCGGGTTCACAGGGACGCCCATCGAGGAGACCGTGCACGTCTTCGGCCCGGTCGTTGATAAGTACACGATGAAGCAGGCTGTTGCCGACGGCATTACGGTTCCGCTCAGGTACGAGGCACGGCTTGCCCGGATTGTGCTCGACAGTGAGAAAGCGCAGGAGATTGAAACCTATTACGCGCAGTGCGAAGAAGAAGGCGCGGACGCAGAGAAAGTAGATCGTAGCCGTCGTGCGATGAGCAAGCTCGAAGTGATTTTGGGTGATGACGATCGCTTGGCGCGCATGGCCGCAGACATTGCAACGCACTATGAAAGCTTTGTGGCGGAGCATGTCGGCACGGTTTCATGTTGTGCGCAAAGAATTGGACCCCACCCTCGCGCAAAGAATCGGACCCCACCTGGATGGGTCAGTTTGGTCTTAAATTTTTTCCCATGCGCACCCGGAGTGCGTAGCGCGTAGGGTGCGTAGTGAGGATTCTATGCTGCTGGTAATTGCTCCTTTGCCGTGAGTGCTGTGATTCCTAACAGCTTTCTTTGGGGTATTTCCCAAACTGTGTTGGGAACAAGCAGAAAAGTACCACGTCTTAAAATGCCATGCTTTGTTGGTTGATAGCTTTTCTATCCCAAATTCTGTTGGTTGTTCGGGTAACAGGTCACTCCGCAGAGCGGGGTCAAAAGCCACTGCCGTTGTAGGTATGTCTATCCCAAACTTTGTTGGGAACGCGTTAAAGTCTCTTCCTTGGTCAGGAAAAAATGAAGCCGCCAATTGGCGGCTTCTTAGCTTCCGAGGACTCCGAGGGACACGTTATAGGATCTCACCTGTGTCCGGATCAACTTTGACTGTGGTCCCAGCGGCGGTCAAGAACTCTTCGTAGCCACGGTTCTTGAGATCGTTCTCGGTGATCCGCATATCCACAGTCTGGATGTCTTTATCTTTGGACGCGGATTGCTCTGCAAGGTCCGTGAGACTTGCGCCGTAGTCGACACCATTAGCCCTTGCCATCTCCAAGGCGTGCCTGTTGTATAAAACCCTTCCTCTGAGGGTCGTGAACTTGTAGCCACGCCCCAGACGATCAGTGGCGCGGATAAGGCTGTTGCTACACTCGGTGAATGCGTTAGTTAGGTTCCCCGATTCCCAATAGTTGAAGATCGGTTGTCGGAAGTTGTTGACCGTCTTGGCAACCTTCCTGAAAGGTTCAAAGAAGTCATCGTCGGGGATGCTTTGAACCCAACTGTCAAATGCTTTCTCAGCCTCGTCCCGAATGCCGTGGTCGTATATCTCGTAGAAACTTTCCTTCAGCCCGTAGGCTTTGTAAAGATCAGGAAGTAGCATCTGGACCGGTAGGAGAAACGCCTTGTCCTCTTCTGATAGGTTGCACAGACGCCTCAGCAAATACCAACGAAGCGTCTTCTTGATGCCCAAGCGGGCCTTGGAGTCAGGGAATTGAGATTGAACGTTTTTTCTCAGAACTTCCAAGGCAAGATTGGCCTCCTTTACAACGTGCCATTTGTCAATCACCCACCGCGCATTGGGGAAAAGTTCACGCAATGGTTTCTCGAACGGGCGGTACATATCCGTGCAAACCCAATACACCACTTTGCGCTCCTCATCCGTATATCGTTTGGAGAAGTGGTCTAAAAGGAATTTTCCACGGCGTTCGGGAAGAAGGTCAACCAACGTCCACCGTTCCAAATTGGTCACGGTCGTCCGAAATGTGCCGCCAATATTGACCTCGTCAAGGCCGAGCTTATAAGGCAACGGGAACTTGAGTTCACCATCAAACCGTTCAATTAACGCTTCGGAGAAACGTTGCAGAGAAGAGTCGGAGATGCCGTAGTCTTTTTGAATGTCGAGCAACTTCCGCTCCATACACAGCTCTGTCAACTTCTTATACAGCGTTCGTGTATAGGTTGTGCCTTCTTCAACGCATTCAGGGTTTGGCACGGACAGAACTGTCTTGCAGTTCTTACAATACCACCGAGGTTTGGATAGCTCTATTTGGCACGGTTTGCCGTTCATGGGAGTATGCGTCAGGCCGACCCTCGACGGCGTATGCTTCCACATTTTCTGACCGCACGATGGACAGGCAGGCGGGTCTGCGGCGGCGACATAGCCGTGAAGCACGCACGCATCAGACCGTTCTTCAATCTCCGATAAGTAGATCCCGTTCAAACTGAACATATCGCCCGGTATGGGGGTGCTGGCGACCTTGGTCATTGCGGAGCCTCTCCATACTCTTTGACCTGATCGCTGGTAACTCGCGGGTTACGGATCAAGCTATAGACGATGTTGAGCAACTCGTCCTTCTTGGCGGGGTTCTTTGCCACCATAGCCGCAAAGGTCTTGTTTTGCGCCAAAAGGTCAAACACGGCCTGAGTCACAGCATTGGTCATGGCCCCCATCTTTGCGGTCTCGCGATTGTTGTTCAGCACCTGATATTTGGCAATCTCGTTCTGGCTCACTTTGTCAGAAACGGAGTAGCAGTACGCAAGCGCGTCCTCAACAGAAGCGGTGTCACCAGCGAAATTGCTGACCTGATTCAAAATGTCGCGGAGGAACTCAGGCAGTTTCCCCTTTGGTTCTCTCGCTCCGTTGCCGGAGATGGGCCGCAGAGGTTCGGCCTCTTCGGTCGGTTCGATTTCGGGTTTCTGCAACGCCTTGATGTCATAGTGCGTAAGCATGACCGATGTAAGGTCCGCTTTCGTCGGCTTAATGCCCAAGAGCCGCTTGTTCAGCAACGCGCAATACGTGACAAACCCTTCCAGCTCGCCCGCGTTGATTGTGGTGATTTGTGCGATGTAGAGTTATAGGCACTGACAAAACGCCCAAGATTAGTTTTGAATTGGCGAAGGCCCTGATACTCTTTGCTCGCCTCTTTGAGCTGATTGTCAGCTGCTGCGGCACGTTCCTCATCCCCACAGTTCAACGCATTTTCATGCTCAAGCTCCAGATCCTTGCAACGATCGTAAGCAAGGCGAAGCTGTTCCATGTATTTGTTGGCGGGATCGGAGAACACGAGTTCAAGTTTCTTATGTGCATCAGGATCCGGTGTGCCGAGATTCGAAAGCTGAGGCCCGTAGTACGTTCCGACAAAGGTTTCAACGCTACTATCATCAAAAATGCCGGCTTCAAGAATCGACATCCGCAGCTTTTCAAGAACTTGCGGATCTTGAACGTCGATGATCGCCGCGCCCTGATCGTTGCGGCGGAATGCCTTCACGACATTGTCCTTGTCGTTGACAAAGTCAACAATGAAGGTCCTGTCCTTTCCCGGGAAGATGCGATTGACGCGGCTGTATGTCTGTACGATCTCGACTTCATTGCCAATAATCTTGTCGATGTACATGGCACAGAGTTTGGGTTGATCGAACCCGGTTTGGAACTTGTTAGCCACGATCATGATGCGGTAATCATCGGTATCGAAAGCCTTCTCCAAGGCCCCATCCTGCCCGAAATTGATCTCGGGGTTGAGGTTCTGTTCGGTATAGGGAGTATCTGACTTGAGAAGGTTCACCCACACCATCTCGTCACGGACAATCTCGTCTGCATCATGAACAACCGCCTCCGGCTCGACTTCCCCGGAAAAGGCCGCGAGGGGGATTCCAAGGCGAAGAATCGGGATTTCCTTTTCCGGATGCTTGGCAATGTAATCAATGAAAGCCTTTTGGTAGCGAACAACGGCGGCACGGGAAGAGGTCACAATCATGGCCTTTGCCTGACCATTCAGCATACTTGCAACGTTGTTGCGGAAGTGATCAATGATGAATTGAACCTTTTGGGTAACGTTCGTCGGGTGGAGACTCTTCCACTGAGCGAGGCCGTGACGCACTGCATCGCCATCGACGCGCTTGTTGGTATTCTTGTCTTCTTCCGATCGGCAAGAGAGCTGATAAGCCGTCCGATAGGGCAAATAACCCTGCATAACGTCCAGAATGAAGCCTTCCTCGATGGCTTGACGCATCGGGTATTGGTCGAAACTGACGGGCTTCAGGGAGTCTGGAGAGTCTTCGGTGATCTTGTCTTTGACGAGATCAATTGCCTCGCCGTTCTTTTTACGACCAAACAGCATGAACGTCTGGTGCTTGGGCGTCGCAGTGAAGCCAAAGAACGAGACATTGTCAGGACGGCGGCGGGACTCCTGCAAACGGGTCAGGAGGTCTTCAATGGTCTCAGACTCAGGAATGCCCTTACCACTGTTGCCAAGGGCCGCATTCAGACGAGCAGAGCTTCGCCCGGCCTGAGAATTATGGGCCTCGTCGAAGATGACAGCGAAGTGCTTCCCTTTGAGCTTGTCATTGAGAATGATCTGCTCCATTGCGAACGGGAAGGTCTGAATCGTAACGACGACGATTCGCTTGCCATCCTCCAACGCCTGAACTAGGGCCGAGGTTTTCGATCCCTTCTTAGCCGTGATCGGCTGAACAAGCCCCTGAATCGTGTTGAATTGGCGCACAGCCTTGGAGAGCTGGTTGTCCAACACTTTGCGGTCCGACATCACCAAGATGGTGTCGAAGTATGCATCGCCCTTCTCATCGCGAAGCATTGATAACTGAAACGCAGTCCATGTGATGGTCTTGGTCTTTCCGGACCCGGCGGAGTGTTCAATCAGATATTTCTGCCCGGCACCATGCTTTTTGGCGTCCGCAATCATATGGGTAACAGCACGCCACTGATGGTAACGCGGGAACACCAACGCACTCTTAGTCTTCACAATCCCGAATTGGTCGGTGAATTGAGACTCTTCGCGAAAAACGAAATTGTGGAACAACCCCAACCAGGCATCCTTCTTGCCGAGTTCCTTCCAGAAGAAGGACACGGGATAGGGATTCGCCTTGGTTGACTTTGGGTTCCCTGCATGTCCGTTACAGCCCTTGTTAAACGGCAGGAAACGCGTCTTGTCGCCGTCGAGCTTGGTCGTCATCTGAATGTCCGTTTCGCTAATGGCGAAATGGACGATAGCCCCGCGTTCTGCCTTCAGTAGAGGGCTTTCAGCTGCACCGGGACGGGGCTTAGGCTTACGTTTCGTCTTGTATTCTTCTACGGCTTCGTTGACATCCTGCGTGAAGTTCGTCTTTACCTCGGCGGTTGCTACGGGGATGCCGTTGATGAAGAAAACAAGGTCAATCGACTCGCTACGGTTGTCCGTTCGGAAATGGACCTGTTGCATCACGCGCAGAATGTTCTTGCGGTAACGGGCCTGAACGTCTTTGTTGCGCTGGTCCTCGGGCTTGCTTTCGCTCATGCGGAATGAGCCGAACCCAATCAGCGTCGTTTCGTTACGGAGAAGCCACAACGGTCTCTTGGTTTTGAGGGTAGTTACCAAGTGGTCGAGGATCCGTTCTTTGCTGGTTCCGCCGTGATTAGCGGCGAAGCTCTCATACTTGTTTGCATATGCACCTTTCAGCCATTCGATGACATCAGGTACATACAGAGCCAAGTCCGCATCGTATCCTTCATCGTTTTCGGATACTGCCCATCCCTGAGCCTGAAACCCTTGAACAATATCATTCTCAAACGCTTTTTCTTTGTGGGAGGCTACGTTCATTGTTTGACCTCGTTTATGTCAATTTTCCCTGTCACAGCTGCGGTGATGAGACTAGAACGATATTCCTGTAATTTCTTAATATATTTGTGTATTTCAGAGACTGAAGAATCTATCAATGAACACTTCTCATCAAGGTAACGAGCTATTTTCTCTTGCTCTTCAATTTTCGGCAACCAAACTTTAGTTGATTTTAATATTTGTTGAGTTACACTATAAACTTTCACACCAGTAACGCGCCTTTGGATTTGACTACGAAACACCGACGAATCAAGCAGATACCCTATAAAGATATGATTGATTTTAAATTGTTCTGAAAGTCTACAAATAATTGTATGGTACCCCGCAAAAATCTTTCCTTCCGATCTAATGCACGAGAAATTACCAGAGCCTGATAAATCCTCAGATGTATCAGCAAATACAAAATCTCCTTTATCAATCAGAGCTTCAGGATATTCATCAATGTAATCCTCCGACACAAACGGCAAACTATTTACACCGGCGGTTATGAAGCGATTACCTTTAGCGTGGATTCCACCATACGAAAGACAAAGGACCCCGGATTCAGTTAAATTTGCCTTTGTAATCGGCAATCCTCTTCCAAACTGCACAATTTTACCGAAAGGAATAACGAACCATGTGGCAGCGATAGGTCTAACACCATCAATACCGCTGTCCTTAATCTCAACATTCGGATCCAGCCCCTTCGTCACAGCTTGGGTGATGAGGGATTGGCGGTATTCGGATAACTTTTTTAGAGTGTCAATTTTGTAATGAATAATATTGTCGACAGCTTTCAGTTTTTCATCTAAAAAATCCGCAATATTTTTTGTGCTTTTAAAGCTGGGAAAATTATTCTAGTAGCATTTAAAATACGATTTGTGATGCTAAAAACCTTAATCCCAGTCACCTCTTTGCGAATTTGAGTTCGAAAATCATCAGATAAAAAATAGTATCCATAATAACGGCTACAAATATACTTTTCGGTTGGGCTAGCAACGGTAGTATGATAACCCGCGAACAAAGCCTCGGCATTATTCAGTACACACGTACAATTGCCGGCCCCTTCATAATCCTCCGATGTATCAGCAAAAACGAATTCACCGGCTTTTAGAAGGCATTGAGGATTGGTTTTAATATAAGTTTCCGAAACTTTTGGTAAGGTTTGTTTTACAGCATCAACAAACCCTAAATATCGTGAATGGACATCCCCATAGCTAAGGCACGGTACTCCGATCTCTTGGTAGTTCGCACGAGTGATATTAAGACCTCGTCTAAGCGAAAAAATTGAGTAGAACGGTACTCGTTGATTAAATCCCTTTGTCATGCAAATAGCCCCTTCATCATCTTGCTCGTCTCTTCTTCAAGTGCAACGATTTCAGCGGCAATCACGGCGGGTTCGCGTGGTGGCTCGTATTTGTAGAAGTATTTGTTGAAATTGATTTCATAGCTAACGGGGCCAATCTGACCGTCTGTATCATCAACCACCGTTTTGTCAATCAAGGCATCTGGCACAAAGGGCAGAACTTCCGTTTTGAAGTATTCATCCACGCTATCCAACAACGGAACATTCTCGGACTGCTTGAGTTCAGAGTCGTACTCGACGTTGCCATCTTTGTCCTTCACAACCTCACCGGTGGGATTACGGACCAACAGGGCTTTGACAATAGCGGTAAGGGCTGCTTTCGATACCTTGACGTTCGCTGCCTTTAAAGCAGATTCAAGCGTTACTTTCCATCCCAAGGGGTGTTCACCCATACTTTCGCGCAAAACGTCACAAATAGCTGTTACAGCTTCCTTATCGAGCTTCTGGATGGGCTTGAGTTCTGAGACAGCCTTGATGCTCTCTTCCGTAATGACGAGCTTGGCCCGGAACGGTCGTTGTACGGTCACCGTTCGAGTGCCAAATTCACGATAGTCACAGATTTTGGTGATTTCCGAGTCCTTAAAGTCAGCTACTTCTCGGGCAATGCGGTCAATGTCCGCATTTGAGATGATGTATCTCTTCCTACCGATGTTACGGATCAGAGTTTTGAGTTCACTTGCATTGACTAGAGCGATCTTGCCCTTCTTCTCTACAGGCTTTGCTTTGTTCAGCAACCAAAGGTACGTCTGAATGCTCGTATTGTAGAAAAGGCTACCCGGAAGCTGAACGATGGCCTCCACTACGTTGCTTTCTACGATCCAGCGACGTATGGCGTTACTGCCAGAATCGCCGCTAAAGAGCGAGGACCCTGAGAGAATGATTGCACCTTGACCTTTTGGTGCGATCTTTTGCACAACGTGGGTCAGGAAGAGCATCGAACCGTCGCTGACTTTGGGAAGCCCGACAGCGAAACGAGGATCAGCTTTCACCTCCGCTTGCACGTCTTTCCAATCCATCCCAAAAGGCGGATTTGAGAATACATAGTCGAACGTCTGTCCGGCGTGAAGATCGTTTGTCAAGGTATTGCCATATCGAATCCCTGTGGAAAGATCGCTCATGCTCGTTGTCTTCTGATCGTCCTCACAGCCGTAAAGCAACATCATGGCCTTGCCCATAGCCCACGAAACATCGTTGATTTCCTGACCGGAAGGAATGATTCGAGTTCTCAGATCATCGTTCGGCGCTTGTTCTCTGATGTAGTCCATCGCATCGGTGATAAAGCCGCACGTGCCACAGGTCGGGTCATAACAGGTTCTCAGTAGACCATTCGCGGAAGTAAGGACGTCCTTATCGCTATTCAACACTAGACAGCTTGCGAGGTGAACAACATCGCGAGGGATCAAATATTCTTTAGACGCCATGTGCTTGGAGTCGGCAAAACGCCAAATCAACTCCTCATAGAGATTGCTCATAGAACGGGCAGAGACGTTCATGTCGAGCTTCTTGAAGAACTCGACAACCGCGTAAATCTTCTTGCTCTTCGTCAGGCGTTCGCATATGCGGTCGAACTCAAAGTGATCGAAGATGTCTCTAACGTTCTTGGAAAAGCTGTTTTTGTAGGCAATAAGGTTTTCCTTGGTATGGGTTTGACCAAGGTTTGAGAGCCTGTAGTTGGACAGGTTGTAGAACGGCAGACCGGCAACCACGCACAACTGAGCGTATTGATCCTCACCGCGAACGCCAATCTCATTTAGCGTTTTTGCCGCAGCTTGAACAGCGGTTTTCTTGGGTTCCAAAACGCATTCAAAACGTCTTAGCAACGAGAAAGGAAGAATCACTTCCCCGTATTCGTCGTCATTGAACGGGCCATGAAGGATGTCGGCAACAGTCCAAATTTCGTTTGCGAAGTTCTGGGTCGCCGCTTTGCGCTCTGTGATGTCAACCATGATGGTCGGTATGTGGTTTAACATATGGATGCTTAATTATCCCGCTAACCAACAGAGAATGGGATAGAAAAAGCCTCCTGCTTTTGACGGTCAGGAGGCAAAACCAACACGATTTGGGAAATAGCCGAAATATTCAGCTCTGCTCCGAGCACCTCGTTACGAGAAATTCACGTTTTACTAGTGGTCAGGATATAAATAATGAAAACTCTTCTGAGTTGTGCAATTGTTGCAATTGGTGTTGCAAACATCGCTATGGCCGGTTCTGTAAGCCTTGACGGCGTAAGTTCATCGGTGAATAGTTTAGATTCTTATTGGACTGCCGATAGTAGTGGTGAATTTTATTTTTCCAAATCCGATAGTGGAAAAATTAAATACTCTTCCATAGAAATCCACGAAGCAGGGCAGGTTAATGGCAAGCCAAATTCAACTTCACACATCTTAGCCGATACGATTACGATCACTGGAATCGGTAATACTCAAGAACTCATCTCAACGAATGGGAACTGTGGCGTCATCAACATTGGCTCAGAGTCTCATTACGCCAAAGACTTGAATATCAAAGGTCGTGCGTCTCAGAGCGGTTTTGGCGTTGTCACGGTTGGTCATGTCCTTAACTCACAAGAACAGAGCATAAATATTTATGCTGATAACGCAGTTTTGTCTTTAGCTGACCCAGACACGGCATTAGCGTATTCAACGAACGCAATGTTAGCAACCGGAACGGAGAATAAAAATTGCAACATTAATCTAAATATCAAGAATTCATTGATAATGGATGGCGATATTTCAAATGGTTTTATTGATTCCTTCATTGGCTACAAGGACCTTTATTTAGCAACCGTTGATGCTAAGATCAATCTTGTTCATGCAGGTGAAGCGCCGGCTCGTTTCGCAATCACTGGAAATATCTATTCCGGTAATCTCGACGATAAAAATTACGACGGCAATCAAACGACAATTGCTTTTCGAACGGTTGATTCCTATTTGACTGGAAAAGTTGAAGATCACTACGCTCAGGATGACGGTTCAGCTGAAGGCGTAACCGCATCTGTTATCACAAAGGCCTGGAAGCAGGGTACTCATCTGACGTTTGCAGACGGGGCTATATGGAATATGACCGCCAATTCTCTCGTCACAGATCTGACGATGACGAATGGGGCAACTGTCAACGTCAATCATGGGCGCGCATCAGATTCGCCATATAGGATCTTAGAGATTATCAACCTAAAGGGAAACGGCGGTACGTTCAATATGGATATTGATGCGTCGACCAACACAGAAAATAGCGATCGGCTTTTCGTCTATGGAACGTTCAGTGGAGAACAGTTCATCGCCCTCAATAATGTCGGGGCTTCGGCTAATGGGGCCATAGGGACGGTGCTTGCAACAGTCAATGATGGGGACGGTGTTTTCCGTGCAGTCGACGGTGAGGGCACGCTTTACTATAAACGTTATCAGTTGGATAAGCGGGAAACAGCGGATGAAACGGGTATGTTCAAAACCGACTGGTATCTGAAGGCGGCAGAAGTTGTAGACCCGGATGAACGGCCCACGACGAGCGTGGAAACAATTATTGCTACCACTGCGCTCAACTATCACACGTGGCGCAACGAAAACGACAAACTCCTTCAACGTATGGGTGAGCTCCGGCACAACGGCGAAGAACTCAATGGTTTATGGATGCGTGCTAAGGGAACAAAACTGGAGCGGACAGGCACCTTTGGCTTTGAAAATCGTTATACGTCGTATGAGCTTGGCTACGACAGACTGGTTCATTCTGCCGACGGTGAAAAACGTTATCGTGGGTTCTTCATCAGCTATGCGGACGGCACCTCTGAATATGCTAAGGGCAAAGGAGATAACGACAACAAGGCCTTCGGCATCTATCAAACCCAGCTTTGGCAGGATGGGCGCTATCTTGATAGCGTTCTGCGTCTGAGCCGCCTTGACAATGACTTTGCTGTATATGACACGAGCGCCAATCGAATAACTGGGTCCTATGACAACAAAGGTGTTTCCTTGAGCGTAGAAGCCGGTTGGCTCAAGGCGCTGAAATACGATTGGTACGTCGAACCTCAAGGCCAGATCAGTGCCGGCTATTTAACAGGGACAGACTATCGCACGAGCAATGGCATTGCTGTCGATCATAAGCACATGTTCAGCGCAGTTGGTCGTGTCGGCTTTAATCTGGGACGCTCCTGGTCCGGGAAGAATCGTGCGTACATCAAGGCGAACGTTCTTCATGAATTTGGAGGGGAGTACGACGTCACGTTGCGGTCAGCCGATGAGCACTTGCGAATGAAGGGAGACTTTCAAGATACATGGGGGGAATTTGGTCTGGGAACAGCCATGACCTTTGACAACTGTTCACATCTTGCTTTCGATGCAGAGCGTAGTACAGGGGGGGGGGGCGCTTCTCCAAGAAATGGACTTGGAACATAGAATACCGCTATTGCTACTGAACGTAGAAACTGGGCTAATGGTTGGCCTTCAGAGTTCCTGAAGGCCAAGTACGTCTCGCGCCAAAACCGCCGCGGCGATGTTTTCCGTTGTGTGTGCTGCGGCCATCAGGCTCAAGCGGACCAAAAAGCTGCCGAGTCCTTAGTCGAGGTGGTGAAGAACAAGAAGATCCGCCGCTATCAATCTTTAGCTCAGATTAGGGCTATCTATCGCGAAGCGTATCTGCAGCGCTGTGAAGAACAAGGCTGAAAGGTCTTACCCCAGAGCCGATCAAGGCGGTCACTATGTAGAGAAACCTTCACGGCAGCGTAAAGCCGTGAAGGTAACGAAAGGTCTCCCCCACAGGAGACAGAGCGAAGAACTGCAAGAACCAGACCCAGCTTAGAGAAAATACGGAAAGGGCAAGAGCGCAAGCGATAACCGACAGGTTGAGTCCAATTCATATTAACTGAGCTGGCAAGCAGTACTACACGCCTCGGAGGAAGGGTATACCGTTACGAGGCAAGACTTAAGCCGTCAGGCAGTATCGCGGCTAAGAGCGAAGGGGAATCGACGTCTGGCAAATTTGGTCGATTTCAACTAACGGAAGGAATACTCATACGGATCGTCCGCCCCACGGTTTACGTTATCCTGCAAGTCGTCAAAAGATCACTCAAAGCCCAGAAACGAAGTAGACACTT
>ERZ791912.1098-NODE-1098-length-13639-cov-2.261558_pt1 | contig 13639 bp, 9 predicted proteins | sample MGYA00510141_ERZ791912 | MGnify/ENA primary metagenome ERZ791912 (study PRJEB30046, sample SAMN00792082) | human gut metagenome | study: EMG produced TPA metagenomics assembly of the A metagenome-wide association study of gut microbiota in type 2... | reverse complement strand
GGTGTTTCCGAAGTCAACGAAAGTCACGCGATCGGCAATGCCGAGTTCGGAGGAAAAAGCTTTGACAAAGGTGTCGTAGTCGATCAGACCGTTGTCCAGCGGATGGTTTTTGATCAGCAAATGCGTGTTTTTCGGCGCGTGCTTGGCAAAACTCGTCAACACGTCGGCAATTGCTTCGTGCATGCGCACATAGGGCGAATAGAGTTGAATTTGGCTGTCGGAATTAAGCTGCAGCGGGAAAAAGAAGTACGGCGCTCGCTTGGCATGAAATTCACGCAGCCGCTTGGCATCGCGCCGAGCCCGACGCGCACGCGAAAAGTAGCGAGGCAAAATGCCGATCAGTTCAAAAGCGATGTTGCTCGGCCGATGCGTGCGGTAGTGTCGGAAAAACGGCCAAAGAAAGAAGTTGCCCGCGTGATGCTTGATCGCTTGCACGACTTTGTCAACAATGTCGTTTTCATGGTGTTCGACGGGTGTGGTGTTGGGACCGAGCTGCTGAGACAAGGCTCGAATGCCGCCGGCCGTTTTCGGCAATCGCGAACGCCCGTTGACCCCGAACTCCTCAAGTGTCGAATAGGAGTTGCGCAAATAGCCCTCTTCGTACACCCAAATGCGAATGCCCAGCGTATCGGCCAAGCGAATGGCTTCCCAATGCATCGGGCGCCAGTCACCGTAGACGCAGATATCGGTAATGTGGCGTCCGCGGTAAATTTTGCCCACCCAGGATAGCCACTCATAGCGCGTTCCGCGGTAGCAAAAGGCGTGCCCCATGCCCCAGAGCAACACATCGCCGCCGCAGAAATTGACTTTTTCGACAAGCGCCCCCGCTTCTCGGAGTCCTTTTGCCAATTCACGGAAAAAACCACTCTGCGGACCTTGCAGGAGCAAAAAGGAACGCCCCGACAGATCGGGAAGCGTTCGGGGCCCCGGCGCGGGATCGGGATGAAGAGTACGGTCAGTCATGAGCAAACGAACGTGAATCAGCCAACTTGCGCATCAATGTCCTGACGGGCCGCTTGCACTTCGCGCTCCACAATGGAAAGCGCCTGACGAACCGTCTCTTCGGTGTGCGCTGCGGAAAGGAAAAAGCGAAGTCGAGCCGCCCCCTCTTCGACCACCGGATAGATGATCGGCATGACGTTGACTTTAGCTCGGAACAAACGCGTGGCAGCTTTGCCCGCCAACAGAGAACTTCCGAGCATGATCGGCACCACGGCATAGCCTTCGGCGTGACCGGTATCGAGTCCCAGTCGCTTAGCTTCCTGCACAAAAAAATGGCTGATGTGCTGCAGTTTTTGCACGCGTTCGGGCTCGCGCAGCATGATTTCGATCGCTTTGGCCGAAGCGGCGGCAAGCACAGGCGACATGCCCACCGAATAAACAAAGCCGGGAGAAGTGAACTTCAGAAGTTCAATGAGCTCTGCAGACCCCGCGATATAGCCCCCGCAAGTGCAGCAAGTCTTGGAAAGCGTCCCCATCGTGATGTCAATGTCGCCCGGCTGCAGACCGAAATGCTCAGCCGTCCCTTTGCCGGTTTTACCCAAAACACCCAGAGCGTGCGCCTCGTCAACCATCAGGAAGGCGCCAAATTCTTTTTTAAGCGCCACAAGACCCAGCATATCGGCGATGTTGCCGTCCATCGAGAAAACGCCTTCGGTCACAATCAGACAACGCTCAGCCGAGGCTCGGTGCGTCAGCAAAAGACGGCGCAGGGCTTCGCAGTCGTTGTGCGGGTATGAAATGCGGCGTGCGCCGCTTGACTGTGCACCCAACACAATCGAATTGTGAGAGAGCGAATCGTGAAAGATCACGTCGTTGGGCCCGAAAAGCTTCCCGATGGTGGAGACGTTGGTCGCATGACCGCTTACGTACACCATGGCGTCTTCCGTGCCGTAAAGCGATGCCAGGACCTTTTCGAGCGCTCGATGCGGAGGACGTTCGCCGGAAACAAGGCGAGAGGCCGAGGCGCCGGTCCCCCAGCGCTCCAGAGCATCCGTCGCCGCCTGCGCAATTTCCGGATGCCCCATCAAATCCAGATAGTCATACGTCGAGAAATTCAGAAACGTCTCGCCGTTGATCGAGGTATGAGCTTTGGCAATGCCGTCGTGGCATTGAAAAAAGGGATTGAGAATGCCCGCGCTTTGCGCCACATTTTTCTCAATGCGCAGCTGTTTGTAGGCCGGAAAATCTGCAAATCGCGTAAAGCGCGGATCAATGGCAGGCCGCGAAGCTTCTTCGGCAGTCCGACCGCGCGCAACGGCTCCGGCAGCAGGCTTGAGTCGTGACAATAGCTTGGCCCTTTCCTCTCGAGACAAACCGAAACGAGGCTTGGGCGGGGTAACGGCGGGGGTATCTTCGGCAGGAGCTGTCATTGTTTGATTTTGTTCTTCTAAGCTGCGTCTGAGCGCGAGTCTGGAAATGTGAAACGATATCAAACTCGCATCAATCCCGTCATTTTAGAGCCTTATACGGAAGCACGTGAAATTCGGCGAAGCTGCGCAGGCCAATTCACAAAAAAGCTCCACCCTCGGTAATCTGCAACAGCTCCCTGCCGTAACGACAGCAACTTTTTGCCGCTCAAATTGCCGAATTAAGTGCCGATGACATTTCTGTCAGCGCCGATTCCGTAACCGTTCGTAGGACGCTTTTTCGCAGGTTCGGAGCAGCTCTCTTTCTATCAATCTGTTAATAGATTTAATAGATATTAATAGCTATTTAATAGATTCGTTCACTCCCGAAGATGACAAACTCTGTGGTGGTATCGATGGCAATCAGTGTCCCCGTGCCCTGTCCGAATAAGGATTCGGAAAGCCGAGCGTGTGCATAATTTCTCGTTCGCGCGCTTCCATCTCCTCGGCCTCGTCATCGGTTTCATGATCCCAACCCTGTGCGTGCAGCGTCGAATGCACAAGAAGATGCGCGAGGTGCGCACGAAACGACTTGTTTTGTTCTTTGGCTTCTCGCACCAACACCGGCGTACAAATGACGATATCGGCTTGCGCCGTCGGTTCATGTTGATAGTCAAACGTCAAGACATTCGTGGCGTAGTCTTTGCTGCGATAGGTCTTGTTGAGTTCTTGGCCCTCTTCAAGTCCCACAAAACGCACGCAAAACGCAGCCGGAACCGAAAGCGCCGCCAGCATCCACTGCGTCATTTCGGCACGAGTGGGAAGGCGCTTTGTCGTATCGTCCGTTCGCTCAAATTCAACTTCAAGCGTTGCTTTCTTCTTTGCCATATCGTTCTTCCTTGGCTTGCCTCGCCGCATCTCGACGTTCCCGAGCAGCAGCTTCCGCCTCTTTTTCCGCCTTCTCGTAAGCTCTCACAATGGCACCCACCAACGGATGTCGCACAACATCTTCGGTTGTAAAACGCACAATTGAAATGCCACGCACGTCTTCGAGAACATTGCAGGCGTGAGTGAGCCCGCTTTTGACGCCCTTGGGCAAATCTACCTGAGTGGCGTCACCGGTAATCACAGCACGCGTCCCAAAGCCGATGCGCGTCAGAAACATTTTCATCTGCTCGGGCGTCGTGTTTTGTGCCTCGTCAAGAATCACAAACGCATTGTTAAGCGTTCGTCCGCGCATAAAGGCAAGCGGCGCAATCTCGATGATCTGCTTTTCGATGAGTCGTTGCGTCTTTTCAAAGCCGAACAAATCGAACAGGGCGTCGTAGAGCGGGCGCAGATACGGATCGACCTTCTGCACCAGATCCCCCGGCAGAAAACCGAGTCGTTCACCCGCTTCAATCGCAGGGCGCGTCAGAATAATGCGTTCAACCGCATCTCGTTCGTAGGCATCCACTGCAGCCGCCACCGCCAGGTAAGTCTTGCCGGTACCTGCCGGACCTACGCCGAAGACGACATCGGTCTGCATGATGGCCTGCAGATATTTCTTCTGGTTGGGCGTTCGCGGCTGTAGTCCCGCGCGACGGGTTTTGAGCATGAACGCTTCATCGTCGTCAATGTCGGTTCCGGTTTGTTCGCTTAACACCGCCATCTGGACGTCGTTGACGGAAATCTCTTCACCCGCATGCACGCGGGCCGCGCAGCTTTGCAACACCGCAAAGGCTTTTGGCGCCTCGGCGCCCGCAATGCGAAAGTGATTTCCGCGGCGAGAGATCTTGGCGTCAAAAGCCGTTTCGATTTGGCGCAAGTTTTCGTCCAGAGGACCCACAAGCATCGCGAGTTCGCCTGCCGTCGCCTCAAAGACGTAGACAAAATCTTTCAAGTCTTTTTTCATATTCCTACCGTCGTTAGGCCAGTTCGCCCCCCAAGGTATGCGGATACACCTCAGTGATGCGAATGTTGGCCATCTGACCGATGAGCGAGTCGTCGCCCTCGAAGTTCACCACGCGGTTGTTATCGGTTCGTGCGGACAAAAGCCCTTCACCCTTCTTAGCCTTACCGAACACGAGACAACGCTCGACTCGGCCGAGCATCGACTGTGAAATCTCCGTTGCCTTTGCATCAATCACAGACTGAAGATGCTGCAGTCGCTTGAGCTTGACCTCTTGCGGCGTGTCGTCTTTGTAAGAAGCTGCGGGCGTACCGGGACGCGGCGAGTAAACAAACGAGAAGCTCGCATCAAAACCCACCTCCTTGATCAAACGCATCGTCTCGGCAAAGTCTTCCTCCGTCTCTCCGGGAAAGCCCACAATGAAATCCGTCGCAATACTGATATCAGGGCGCACTTCGCGCAACTTGGCAATGCGTCCCAAATACCACTCGTGCGTGTAGCCGCGCTTCATGGCGCTCAGGATTCGGTCGGATCCGCTTTGCACGGGTAGATGCACGTGATTGGCTAGCTTGGGCAATTTGCCGTATGCCTCAATCAGACGATCCGAAAATTCCTTGGGGTGACTGGTGGTGTAACGAATGCGCTCAATGCCGGGAATTTCGCTGACAAATTCCAACAGCGTCGCGAAGTCCACGGGATTGCCGTCCGTACCGCGACCGCAGTAGGCGTTAACGTTTTGCCCCAGCAGCGTGATCTCCTTGACACCTTGACTGGCCAAATGTGCACATTCCACCAGCACGTCCATCAACGGGCGACTGATTTCTTCGCCTCGGGTATAAGGCACCACACAGTAAGAGCAGTACTTACTGCAGCCTTCCATCACAGAGACGAAAGCTGTTGCTCCGGTGGCAGTCGGAGCAGGCAGGCAATCAAATTTTTCGATCTCAGGGAATTCAATATCGACCTGAGGCTTGCCCGTGCGTTCGCGCTCGGCAAGAAGTTCCGGCAAACGATGCAGCGTCTGCGGTCCGAAGACCACGTCAACCCAAGGTGAGCGTGACAGGATGCGTTTTCCCTCTTGACTGGCAACACAGCCGCCCACAGCAATACGCATGGAGGGTTTTTCTTTCTTGAGTTCTCTTAAGCGACCCAAGTCAGAGAATGTCTTTTCCTGTGCTTTTTCACGAATGGAACAAGTGACAACGACCATAAGATCGGCGTCTTCGGGCTGAGCGGTACGTTCGTACCCTTGCTCTCGCATCAGATCAATGATGCGGGCGGAGTCATAGTCGTTCATTTGGCAGCCGAAGCTGCGGAGATAAATTTTTTTTGCGTTCACGGTTTATGTCCGGTGGCGAAGTTTTCTTGAATTTTCTGCAAAGCGAAAAAGAAAATGCCGGCAACGATAACATCACCGGCAGTCGTTCTTGTTTTACGGTCTTCACACAGAAGGCCACAAGAACTGCTGCGCCGAATTGTACATGGGTTTTCCCTTCAGCTACAGCAACTTACACTCTGGCAAAGCTTGTTTTTGCCATTTCAGATCTCTCGCGAATCGTTAGCATTCCACGATATTGACGGCTAGTCCTCCACGACTCGTTTCGCGGTACTTGGACTGCATATCTTTTCCTGTCTCAAACATCGTCTGCATGACAGCGTCAAGGCTAACGAAATGGCTTCCGTCCCCGGCGAGAGCCAAACGAGCCGCATTGACCGCCTTCACAGCAGCCACTGCATTGCGTTCGATGCAAGGAATTTGCACTTGCCCAGCCACGGGATCACATGTCAGCCCCAAGCAATGTTCCATGCCGATTTCTGCAGCGTTTTCGACTTGACGGGGATTGGCGCCCAAAACTGCAGCCAGCGCTCCGGCGGCCATCGAGCATGCGACACCTACCTCACCCTGGCAACCGACTTCTGCACCGGAAATCGAGGCATTGCTCTTGTAGAGAAGTCCGATGGCTCCAGCCGTGAGCAAAAACTCGCGAATCCCTTCGGGACTAGCTCCTTGAATAAAGGTACGGTAATAACGAAGAACTGCCGGAATTACGCCAGCCGCCCCGTTGGTTGGACTTGTGACAACACGACCGCCACAGGCGTTTTCTTCGCCCACGGCAAAAGCCCAGGCATTGATCCAGTCGAGCGCACACAAGGGGTCAGATGCAGAGTTGACGTTTTCCAACCGCTGAGCCAGATGCTTGGCTCGACGCTTCACGGCAAACGGTCCCGGCATGATACCTTCCGCTTCCAGCCCTCGGTTGATGCAATCGTTCATTGCTTCCCAGACGGCATCCAACTCGGTGTCAATCTCTTCATCCGTATGATGCACACGTTCGTTGGCGCGGGCGATCTGAGCAAACGAAAGATTGTGTTCAATGGACAATTCAAGCAACTCTGTACCGTTTCGGTACACATAAGGCAACGGCTGAACCTTGCTCTTGGTAACGGCCGCCGGCTCATTGGGGACATCCGGGTCTCGTTCGCTACCGGCCACAATAAATCCGCCGCCCACGGAGTAATAACGACGGCACAGCAAACCGTTTCCCTGAGCGTCGAGTGCCGTCAAATCCATGGCGTTGGTGTGAAACGCACAAACCTTGTCGGCCGAGAAAATCATGTCGCGGTCAGGGTCAAAGGCAATACGCTTGATCCCGGCAAGATTAAGCACATGATTTTCTTCAGCTTCTCGCGGGATCTCTACGGACCCCCTGCCGGTCACGGTTGCCGGAGCCTTGCCCGACAAGCCAAGAAGCACGGCCTTATCGGTAGCGTGCCCGCGACCGGTCGCGCCGAGGCTTCCCATCAGCTCACAAACCACGCACTCCGTCTTAAGCAATAGCTCCTTCTTTTGGAGCTCCTGGACAAACAGAAGTGCGGCGCGCATCGGTCCGACGGTGTGACTCGAACTTGGACCGACACCAAGCTTGAACATTTCAAAAACGCTGGCAGCCATGTTGCTCATTTCAGTTAGATTTGCTTGTCCACCACCAATGCAGCTTCACAGTGCGTGCGCGGATCCGTCTTGACATCCACCGGGACACGATCACCGATTTTGACCTCCTGAGGCAGACGTACCAACGCCACGGTAAAGGGGCCTTCGGGAACTCGAGCAATCGAGGTGCAAGGGTATTGCGTGCCGTTGATCACAATGTAAGGCACTTCAACGAGAAGCGCCGGATCAAACGCAACGTCAAAGGCCACCAGCTGCATACGATCGTAATTACCGGCCTTAAAACGCGCTTCTGTCAGAGCGCGGCCAATGAAAATGCGATCGGGATCGTCAAAGTTCAACGCGCCTTCCAAGCCCGTTTCCAGCGGGCTTGAACTTTCATCCAATTCCAAGCCTGCCGCAGGTTCACGAGCAAAAATACGCAAGGCATCCCATCCGGTCTGCTCGCCCTTCTTTGCCCCAGCTTTAATCAAGTTTTCACTCAAGGCCTTGATATTGGCTTCGGGACCGATAGCCAAGCACATCCACCCCATATCGATGAAACGGATGCCCAGGCTTTCGACAATATGACCAGCTTGCAACGTGATACCGTCAATCGGAAGCTTGCCGACGAAGTAGAAACCCGCAAGAGCCTCCACACCCACTTCTGCTTCAAACGCAACGCTCACCTGGCGAATCCAGGCCTGCAACGCATCGGTTTCATCGCCCGCAAGAATGATTTCGTAGGCATCCGTTGCGCGACGAGCCACCCAGGGAGTGCCCAGCACACCACCCGTCGCATTCATTGCCACCGATCGCTCCACACCGCCCACGGCAAGTTTCGTCACGTCGCTCGCCAGAAGTCGGGCCAAAAACTTATCGGCTCCCTGCACTTTGAGAATCGTGACGGGAGTTTCATTAAAGATCACCAGATCCAAAGCCATTTTCTTTTTTCGTTAAGAAGTTGTGTTTCGATAATTAGTCTTCACGCACGCAGTCAAGCATGTACTTGATGGTTCCGTCAGGCTGTTTGACCTTCACAAGACCGTGCACGTCGCTCTCAAAGCCCGGGAATCGGCGGGTGAAGTCGCGCGCAAAGCGCAAATACTCAACAATCTTGGAATTGACGCGTTCACCCGGCACCAAGAGCGGAATTCCCGGCGGATACGGGGTCAACAACACGGCTGAAATGCGTCCTTCCAGAGAGTCAATCGGCAAACGATCGATTTCACCGTGCGCGAACTTGGCATAGGCGTCCGTCGGGCGCATTGCCGGAATCATTTCCGAGGTGTACATCTGCGTGGTCAAACGCGCCACGTCGTAGTCGCGATAGACCTCATGCACGCTCTGGCAGAGGTCGCGCAAGCCCAGACCCTCGTAGTGAGGAAATTCCGAAAGGAACCGCGGCATCACGCGGTAAAGCGGCGAGTTGGCATCGTAGGCATCCTTGAACTGCTGCAGCTCCGTCACCATCGTGTTCCAACGGCCCTTGGTGATGCCGATTGTGAACATGATGAAGAAAGAGTAGAGCCCCGTCTTTTCCACAATGATGCCGTGCTCAGACAAGTACTTCGTTACAACGGCAGCAGGAATACCCGTCTCGGAGAAGTCGCCTTCCACGGACAAGCCCGGCGTCACGATCGTTCCCTTGATGGGATCGAGCATGTTGAAGCCTTCTGCCACGGGCCCGAACCCATGCCAGCTTTCGTTGGCGTGCAGCATCCAGTCTTTTTGCGAGCCGAAGCCTTCGCTCGGAAGTTTTTCCGGCCCCCAGACGGAGAACCACCAGTCGTCGTAGTTCTTACCGACTTCGCGCATCGCACGACGGAAATAAACAGCTTCGGCAATGGATTCTTCCACAAGAGCCTTGCCGGCACGGCCTTCCATCATGGCTGCCGCCACGTCGCAGCTAGCAATGATGGCGTACTGCGGCGACGTGGAGGTATGCATCATGAACGCTTCATTGAAGCTCGAGCGATCCAGCTTCTCCGTTTCGGAGTCCTGAATGCAAATTTGACTTGCCTGCGAAATGCCTGCCAGAAGCTTGTGTGTTGAGTGCGTCGCAAAAACCATGCTCTTTTTGGTGCGCGGCTTGTTGCGATCGATGGCGTGCATGTCACTGTAAAACGGCGAGAAAGCCGCATGCGGGAACCAAGCTTCGTCAAAATGCAGGATGTCGACCTTGCCGTCGAGCTTTTCCTTGATCACTTCGTCGTTGTAGACGATGCCGTCGTACGTCGACTGCGTGATCGTCATAATGCGCGGCTTGGCGTTCTTATTTTTGATTAACGGATTCTTGGCAATCTTTTCCTGAATCGTTTCCCAATCAAATTCGGAACGCGGGATCGGGCCGATGATTCCGTAATGGTTGCGCGTGGGCATCAGGAAGACGGGAATGGCCCCCGTCAGAGTAATAGCGTGCAGAATCGACTTGTGGCAGTTACGATCCACAATCACGATGTCTCCGGGAGCTACCGTGTAGTTCCAAACAATCTTATTGGACGTGGACGTACCGTTCGTCACAAAGAAAAGATTGTCACAACCGAAGATTCGAGCCGCATTTTGTTCGGACTTTGCCACCGGGCCGGTGTGATCCAGCAGTTGACCCAGTTCTTCCACGGCGTTGCAGACGTCGGCGCGAAGCATGTTTTCGCCGAAGAATTGGTGGAACATCTGTCCGACCGGACTCTTTAAGAAAGCCACACCGCCCGAGTGTCCCGGGCAATGCCAGGAGTAGGAACTGTCAGCCGCATAATGCGTCAATGCGCGGAAGAACGGCGGCGGCAGGCTTTCGAGATATTGACGCGCCTCGCGCACGATGTAGCGCGCCACGAACTCGGGTGTATCTTCGAACATGTGGATGAAGCCGTGCAGTTCGCGCAGCACGTCGTTCGGAATCGAAGGCGCCGTCTTCGTTTCACCGTAAAGAAAAATCGGTACATCCGGATTCGAACTTCTGACTTGGTGAACAAAAGCGCGCAACTCGGCAATGGCTTCGTTTTCCTCGCCCGTGTCAGAGAAATCGTCATCGTCAAGACTCACGATAAATGCGGACGTACGGCTCGCCTGACGCGCGAGACTCGAGAGGTCGGAAAATGTGGTAACGGCGCTAACCTCCTGCCCCTGCGCCTCGATGGCTTGTGCAAGGTCTCGAATGCCAAGACCGGAAACGTTTTCCGAATGGTAATCCTCGTCAATGATGACGATCGGGAAATGGTATTTCATAGTTGGAAACGCAAAGGAAGAAGCCTCCCGCCAGAAATCACTTCCGGCAGGAGATTGCTGTTAAAGAAAAATAGACGCCTACGGTGAAGAAAAAATCACGATCTTTCGCGGGCAGTGCAAGTATATCTGTTCTCGTCGTATCTTGAATAAACGTCCTCCTCCCTCGAGAAAGAGGGGTGAGACATAATGTGTACTACTCAAGATAAATATCTTGGCTTTAGTTTTTTAAACAATGACGACTTCATTAAATATAGATTTCCTGAACTACGCGTCAAGGCAACATACAATTTATTTATAGTTTGCTTCGACTGATCGCTCAACTTAAAACCATCGTCCTCTAGCTGCTCGAGCTTATCCGTTAAAATAACACATACTGACTTAAATGTACTACCTTTTGAATACGACCAATTCATTGCTTTAAACCGATAGATACTTGCATCCTGATAGACAAGCTTAACAATTTCACTGTTCCGCAAGACAGCCTCAGCTTCTGAAAGATTTCTAACCCAGACAACATCTCCAACATTAAGCCCTTGCGATTCAATACTTATGTTTAACTTTTTCGAAACAAAGTCACAAATATTGACAGAACAACGCCTTGACTTTAACAGCGAAACATCATCAACTTCAAAATCCATGCCCTCTAATTGAGAAACAAATTCTTCATATAGCAATTCCTCACCTTTTCTCAACTTAAATGGCTTTCCAGAATTGTTTATAGCCGAAACAGAATGCTGATAAAAATCACCAACCAGTAATATATTATCAACAGCACCAGCAAATGCCATCAAAAAATCATAGTCATACTCCCTAAAATCTTGAAATTCATCTATCATCACGCAATCATAAAACTTGTTAACCCTGTCAATCACGAGAGTCAATAAATCTTTAGTTTCACTCTTCACGTACAGAACAAGTTCAGACAATTTCTTGCAGAAATATTGTTTAGAATTATTCACATAGTGCCCCAACTTGTCCTTTGGAACATAGTATTTATTTGGCATCCACCTTCCATTACGAAAACTTCCCTTTGGAGGAGGATCGCTTATACTAATTCCAGTACTAATAAAGTTAGAACACGAAAAGAACGATGCTATAGTCGTTTCATATGGCAATATTGCATTACGAAAAAGAAAAGCATGAAACGTCATAACAACAGTATTTTTCGGAATATCCTTATATAACTTAACAAGCTCTCGACGAATATTATCTACATTTTCATTCGTGTAGGCCAATACTAAATTTCTCCTCTCCTTATCTAGTTGATTACATATATGATAAGTTTTCCCTGCACCTGCAACTGCCAAAATTACTCGTTTAGCCATTTTATTGCTTCAACAACATAATCTGGAGGAACAATATCAAAATCGCACTTTAAAATTTCATACGCAACATCAACTTTGTTTTTAAGCATTTTCCCCAACACCTGACCATAGTCCTGACCATAATATAGATATTTAGCTCCTGCCTTTACACTAATCTCGTGATCCAACATAGATTTATTCATATGGTAAAGACAAACTTCCCAAGTCCATTTTTCAGGATCATTATCCATGAAAATATGCTGATTTTTCTCTACAGAATTAAATCTCTTAGCCTCTTCAATCTTCTCCTCATTTCCATCATTATCAGTAATAACAGCTATGCGTTTTTTTGTAAGTTTTGATATTTCAAGATAGTGATTATAAGTGATGCCATTACAAGACACTACCGTAACCTCATCTTCTTCGATTGTTCGCCCAACAATATTTTTATATAATTTTGGCAACAATAAAAACTCCGTTGCCCCTTCAACCAAGATTAATTTCTTTGCCAAAAGAACTTCTAAAAAAGAGTTATGATCTGCACGCATAAAAAAATCTGCGGTATCTCTCTCAAGATTAGACAACTTTTGAACATCAGAGTCTCTCACCCACAATACATTCATCAAACTCAGCCGACTGGCGATCATATTACTATGTGTTGTAACTAGTAATTGGGAACTCTCACCCTTATCCGAAATCTCCCTTAGCATCTTTAGAAGACTCGTGTAACTAAGATGATTTTCCGGTTCCTCTATAATGATTACACTCACCTCTCCATTTCGTTCCAATGCAATTTTTGTCTTAATATAATTTTCCATTCCGCTCCCTCTGTTTTCTAATGGTATAGATCCATCATAAATCGAGAGAACATTTTCAAATATTATCTTTTTACAATCCACCCCAAACTTTCTTCCACCTCCCAAATCTGGCATTTTAATCCGATCAAAAATATCGGAAATTCCCTCCCTAAACTCTCCTCTAATCGCAAGTTGTCGTTGCGACTCGCACACACTCGCAAATAACGACTTATTATAATAGTTAAACGAATACGTCGCACTCGATTTTGATGTATCTATAAATACATAATTTAAAGGCCGTCGAACAGCTTGATAAGTTTGACCTGCAAATGTCTTCCAACTAAACAAATAATATTCATATGGAACCTTCCCCTTCTGTATAAACGCCGACACTTCATCTCTCGCGCATTCATCAATTTTACAGTCGAATCGAATTCCATACCTTGACTTATCTCTCCCTTTTACATCTGCATAAACCTCTCTACAATAAGATTCCCCATAAAAATTACTCGACTTCGGATCCTCCTCACTCAATTCGAGCTCAATTTCGATAACAATATATGGCAAAGTCTGAAAAGATGGTGCCATTCTAAACTCACTCAACAACTCAATCAGCACGGTCTTGTCAGCATTTTTATACTGTTGCGACAATACTATCTTCACAGCCTCAACGATCGAACTTTTCCCCGCCTCATTCTCACCGACCAAAATATTTACATTACTATTCAGATCAATTTTGATTTTTTTAAATTTTTTAAATCCTTCAATATATATTGATTTAATCGTATTCATATTTACACCTAACACACAAAAAACAAAAGAAACCGCCCCTGCCAACACTACCCTTCTTAAGCAGTAACAAACTCAATCATGGATAGAGTAGAATTCATGTTAATTTTTTTGTATTTCACACCATGTCTAATTCTGCCCTATTAAGTACATCAGGTCACGCCGGTCGTCTTTTTATGATCACGGCCCCTTCGGGCGCCGGGAAAAGTTCATTGGTCAAAGCGCTTTTGGAGCACGACCCGGGAATTGAGCTTTCGATTTCTCACACCACGCGTACACCTCGTCCGGGGGAAGTGAATGGTCGCGAGTACCACTTTATTTCCGTCAATGAATTTGAAGAACGCAAGGCTCGCGGT
>ERZ791912.1095-NODE-1095-length-13743-cov-2.266511_pt1 | contig 13743 bp, 10 predicted proteins | sample MGYA00510141_ERZ791912 | MGnify/ENA primary metagenome ERZ791912 (study PRJEB30046, sample SAMN00792082) | human gut metagenome | study: EMG produced TPA metagenomics assembly of the A metagenome-wide association study of gut microbiota in type 2... | reverse complement strand
TTTGCTCGGAAGCAAGCGAGGCGTCAACACACGACGTCAAAAGTCCGTCGCGCAGACTGTCGCAAAAATTCCCATCCAAAGCCATGGCACTCGAGAGACAAGAGGAGAAAAGTCACTTCCGGCAGCATAGCCGGTGAAACCGGTACGTGTCCAGGCCTGGAGACGAAACCCAGAGTTTCAGTTGCCCAGTCGGTGCTCAAAGCAAGAACTATGTTGTCTTTTTCGAATCTTCGAGTGCGGCGATGAACTCTGAGGCCCAACGAATCTGGCGCTCTTTTTGCGCAGGAATCGCGATGCGAATGTGGCGTTGTGCCCAGGCGTTGGTGAGCTTTACCGCACAGGTACGCGGGTGGGGTTGTGCTTCAAAAGCGACGCGGCTGGCAATGCCGATTCCGACGCCTGCGGCGGCCATCTGAAAGAGAATCGGCTGATTGGAAACGCGAACTTTGGGGACGAGCTTGTGGCCGAGTTCTCTGGCTCGTTCGTCGACGAAACTCTGCATTTCAACGTGTTCGCTAAGGGAAACGAAGTCTTCGTTCAGACATTCGGCGAAATCCAATGCCGTGCGTTGTGCCAGCGGTGAATCTGTACTCACGATCACCACCAGGTCATCACGTGCGTAATCCAGAAAAATGACGCCTGGATAGTCTCCGACAAAGGCACTCAGGCCGATATCGGCTCTGTCTTCGGCAACGGCTTCAACCACATCGCGCGAAGAGCAACGGTGGTGCGATACCGAAATGTCCGGATGCGCCTTCAGAAAACGAGCCAATCCGTCAGCCAGAAAGTTCATGGCGGCACCGTAGTTGGAGACGATGCGAAGCGTGCCAGCCTCGCGGCTTACAAACGGTTCAAGATCGCGAAGCATGACATCAATATCGCGTTCGATTCGCAGAGCGCCTTGCCGCACGATTTCGCCGGCTGAGGTCACTGTCATGCCCTGCGCCGTCCGTGTAAAAAGAGCTACGCCCAAGTTCGATTCGAGTCCTTTGATGCGTGCGCACACCGTGGAAGGACTCAGATGTACGCGAGCGGCCCCTCGCGTGAGATTGCCTTCGTCAGCAACGGCGCGAAAGGCTTTGAGATCGGTCAGAGAAAAGTGCTGCATAGCTCAAGGGCATTCGGAAAATCCGAATGAAGGCTTTGAAAAAGACTGATGGATGAATTCTTTCTTGAAGCTTAACATGGCCGTAAGAAGTCTGAAATTCTTGATCCCCGGGAGTTTTTGGGCTTTTTTCAAAGAAAGTCCGAATCGAAGAGGTGAATTCGGATTTCAAAAAGAAGGAGAGAGATATGCAATTTCAAAGATTGACCGTTTTGGCGAGTGCAGTTCTTATTGGCCTCGGTCTGTCGTCCGGCGCCTATGCGTTTTCAGCCGAAATGACGAAATCCTATTCGCAGGGAGACAAAGCCTCGTTCTTGGCGGGCGCCCACAACCAGAAGGGAATCTCTTGTCAGATGTGTCACACCACGGACAAGGTCAGTGATTCGGAAACGGAAATTAATAAGCAATGCGTGATGTGCCACGAGCCCAACGCATTGGTCAAGAAAACGGAAAAGCCGCATCAGCCCAATCCGCACAAGAGTCACTTGGGTGACGTTCAGTGCACGGCCTGCCATTCTGGCCATACGCCTTCCGTTGCGTACTGCACCAACTGTCATGATTTCCCGTCCATGAAGGATATGAAGTTCGGCAAGGGTGCCAAGCCGGCTTCTCAGTATGAAGATCTGGCGAAGTACGACAACGCCAAGCCCGAACGGACGGAAACCACCGATATTCTGGTGGTCGGATCCGGTGCGGCAGGCTTTGTGGCAGCCTTTACGGCACAGGAAGCCGGTGTGAAGAACATCATCATGGTCGAAAAGATGGCGGTGCCGGGCGGCAACAGCCAGCTTGCAGCTGGCGGCATGAATGCGGCCGGCACTCCTTATCAGAAGGAAAAAGGCATTGAGGACAATGCCAAGCTGATGTTCGAAGACACGATGAAGGGCGGCAAGAACGTGAGCAACCCCGAGCTTGCAAAGATACTGGCCGAACGTTCAGCTGATTCGATCAAGTGGCTTGCCGATCGCGGTGCTGTGCTCTCGCATGTCGGCCGCGGCGGCGGTGCCTCGGCAGCTCGTATGCACGGACCTGCGGGCGGCGTTTTCGTGGGACCGTATCTTTCCAAGTTCTTCCGCGATCACGCTAAGGAAACCAATCTTGATCTGCGCTTGAACTCCAAGATGGTCAAGCTTTATACCGACGACAAGGGCAATGTGACCGGTGCGCTCATCAAAGGCAAGCATTCGGGCCTGTATCGCATCAATGCCAAGGCTGTGGTTTTGGCTACGGGCGGCATCGGCGCCAATGCTAAGCTCGTTCAGTCGCTGCGTCCGGACATCAGCGCGGATGTGAAGACGTCCAATCAGCCGGGCAGCCAGGGCGACGGCATGGTGCTCGCACAGAAGGTTGGCGCGGCTGTGGTCGATGCCAAGGAAATTCAGCTCAATCCGACATTGTTGGTCGGCAGCCCCGTGATTGTTTCCGAAACGGTGCGCGGAGCAGGTGCGGTGTTTGTGAACCGCGAAGGCAAGCGCTTTATCAGCGAACTCACCACGCGCGACGTGACGAGTGCTGCAGTGTCGAAGCAAACCGGCGGCACGGCTTTTGAAATCTTTGACGATAAGGTTCGTCAGAGTGTCAAGCAAACCGGTGCGGCTTTCGAACTGGGGCTTGCCAAGGAAGGCAAGACGCTGGCTGAACTTGCCAAGAACGCGGGCATCGATCCCAAGAACCTTGAAGCGACAATTGCTCAGTACAACAAGTACGCCGAAGCCGGCAAGGATCCCGACTTCAACCGTCCAGGTCTGAATGCTAAGCTCAAGGTCGACAAGGCTCCGTTCTACGCCATCGAAATCACGCCGGCTATCCACTACTACATGGGAGGCCTGAAGTTCAACGGCAAAACGCAGGTGATCAACACCTCCGGCAAGCCCATCGGCGGTTTGTATGCGGCCGGTGAAGTTACGGGTGGCGTGCACGGCAAGAACCGCCTTGGCGGCAACTCGATCAGTGAAACCATCACGTTCGGTCGCCTGGCCGGTGAAAACGCTGCTGCCCAGGTCCTTGGCAAATAATTTGTCTCCTCAGGCGGTTTTCCGGGAAGGCAACTTCTTCGGAAAACCGCAATCTCCTTGGCGGGCAAGGTGTTGTGCTTTGCCCGTATTTTCTTGGTCTGGGACGAAGGTACAATGGCCCGAACGGTGTCTTCTACGTTTGTGGGCCACTCAAATGACTTTGTCAGTCGAAGACTTTCTGCTTTCGATTCAGAAGCTAATACTTGGCAACGATCTCAACACCACCTACAAGTTGGCATTGGTGCTGGCCGTCACGAATAAGGCAGGAGAAGTTTCTTTTGTGAATCATCCTGATGCAGAAGTTTTTGAGATTAGCTATCGCGAGCTGGCGCTTGAGTTTTTGCGTATCTATTGGCCACAAGCCAAAGCTTATCCGCGAGCCGACAAGAGTGCTGTCAAAGACGCTGTGTTGCGACAAAGCTTCGGTGGCAGTAACGCGCTTGTCATTTCGCTGATTCAGGCTTTTCAGGAACGGTTGTGTCCGGCAGACGCGCAATGGCTGACATTTCTGCAGGCGCAGCGTTTTGAGAAGGATTTCGATCGGCTGGTCAAGGACTGTCAGACGCGAGTTCTGAAGAAAAATCCGTTGCAGTACATGCAAGACTACGAGTTCCTGTTTGATAAGGACGATCGTACCAATCGGATTTATGTACGTCGAGAAGTCGCAGTTTTGCTGTGTCGGTTTCAGCCAATCGTTCAGGAACTGATCTTTTCGCGGTGGGAGAAGATGCTGCGCTCGATCCGGGCCAATTCCGGCGTGCTTGGCGAGACGCCGGAATCCACGCTGCGCGACTTTCTGTTCTATCCGCATCGCTCGGAAACGCTTGCGGCCATTCGAGACGTGTTGAGGGAGTCGACGCTTGCGCAGACGTGCTTTTACTGCGGTTGCAAGTTGGATTCCGGTTGTGACGTTGACCACTTTTTGCCGTACTCGCGATTCGCGCATACAAGGACATTTAACTTTGTACTGGCTTGTCCGAAGTGCAATCGCAGCAAGTCGGACCGTCTTGCTGCGCCCGGGCATTTGTTCCATTGGATGGATCGCAACGAAACGTATGCCGAGGCAATCATCGAATGCAGTCGCGAGAGACTCGAAGCCGGGGCGGTGCTGGTTTCTGAAATGGCCGCACAACAATACGATCGTGCTGTAAACCGCGAGCGTTTTTGGTTACGTGCGGTTGCCGACGAAGCCCCCGAGACGCAACTGCTACAGGGCGCGGAGATTGAGGCGGTCCTCAATCGTTTGCATGACCATGCCCGTGTGATGTGCCGGTTTGAATGTCCGTGAGCAGATACAAAACGAGGCGCATTCGTGAAGAAAGCGCCTCGTACTGACTGCGGCAAAACTCTCGTTAACTGTGAGAGATGTTTTGTTGTGTCTTCTCGTATTTGGCCAACTTGGCTTCAAAGTCATCAAGGCAGTTGCCGACAACCTTGTGCAGAGCAATCAATGCAATCAAGTTGGGAATGACCATCAGGCCGTTGAAGAGGTCGGCCAGTGCCCACACCAGATCAACCTTGAGCGTGGCGCCGACAATGATGAAAGCGCAGACAATCACGCGATAGGGAAGGAGCGCTTTTTCAGAGAAGAGGAAGCGCACGTTCTGTTCGGCAAAAAAGTACCAGCCGATGATCGTTGAATAGGCAAAGAAGAAGAGGCAGATAGCAACAAAACTTACGCCGAACGAACCCAGCCCCACGTCGTAAGCTTTCTGAGTGAGCGCAATGCCGGTGCTCTGAAAGTCGAGTACGCCGGTCACGAGAATCACGATGCCCGTGAAGGTAACAACGATCAGGGTGGCGAAAACGCCGAAGATGGCGACGAGCCCCTGTTCGGCCGGGTGCTCTACTTTGGCAACGGCGTGAGCGTGCGGTGTGGAACCCATACCGGCTTCGTTGGAGAACAAGCCGCGGGCAACGCCGAACTGCATGGCTTTGGCAACCGTCAGACCGAGTGCGCCGCCCATAACAGCCTGAGGATCAAATGCAGCCACAAAGATCAGACGGAACGCATTGCCAAGTTCTCCGGCGTGACAAGCAATGACGTAGGAGCCACCGATGATGTAGATGGCAGCCATGAAGGGAACGATTTTTTCAGTCACAGACGCCAAACGGGCGACGCCGCCGAAGAAAACCGCACCGGCGAGAATGGCTGTCACAATACCGGTGATGACCAGCGGAACGCCGAAAGCCGTGTGCATGGCGTTGGAAATCGAATTGGATTGCACCATGTTGCCGATGCAACCCAGAGCAATGATGATGGCGATGGAGAAAAAGACAGCCATCGGACGCCATTTCTCGCCCATGCCCTTGGTGATGTAGTAAGCAGGACCGCCGACCACATGACCGTTGGCGTCTTTACCTTTGAAGGTCTGAGCTAGCACTGCTTCTGCAAAGATGGTGGCCATGCCGAAGAAGGCGGCAACCCACAGCCAGAACAGTGCGCCGGGGCCGCCCGAGACGATAGCTGTGGCCGTACCCGCAACATTACCGGTACCCACTTGGGCAGCGATGGCGGTAGCCAAAGCTTGGAATGAGCTCATGCCCGTTTTATCAGCACGCTTGCCGAAAAGCGTGGCGCCGCCGAACAGTAGACGCGTGGCAAGGCCGAACTTGCGTACCTGCACAAAACGAAGCTTGATGCTGTAGAAGATGCCCGTGCCGCACAGCAAGGGAATCAGGCAGAAAACGCCCCAAAGGACACTGTTGATCTCACTGACGAGATGATTAAGAAAGTCCATGACGACTTTGGCTCCGAGAGTTTGATTTTGTAGCGCTCAAACGACAATAAATCGGTGACGACTACTTATGCGCTCTGTCCTTGTTGTTTTTTTAGGCAGGAAAGAGACAGCCTAGAGTTTAGGTGCTTTATCTGCCGAGCAAATGAAAACTTGATGAAAGTTCGATGGAAAGCAAACTTTCTAGTGATCTGTTTTTAGGGAAAATGTTGTGGAACGTTGCGCGAAATCAGAACGTCGGTCCGGATTGCGACGAAACACTTTGCCGACAGCGTCACAAAGTTTCTTGTACTTGGCAGACAAAAATGACGGGAATAATCACCCCTCCCGTCATAAGCAGGAAAACCCGCATTCTACCTCCTTCCTTTGTTGAACTTCTATTTTTCAACAGAAAAAGAACGCTTCACGTGGCTTTCATTACGCGATAGGGCGCAGACTGTCATTTTTGGCAGTCGAAATCAGCAAAAAAGTGTTACTCCAGTCTGGAGGTGAGGAAAAATATTTGCCGCGGTATCAACAGGTTGGCACTAAATCATCGGAAAAGACAACAGCATCTTGTGTAATTGCGATTGTTGGTGTCTCCATATAGTATTTTTCGGACATTTAAATTTGAGGCGCCGCGTATCGACGGTTAGCCGTTTTTTTTGCCGAGTAATCCGACATGCCCGTTCAGATTGATTTATCACGCGACGCGCTTTTTGACGAGTTGGGGCTGCAGCGCTTGCGCGAAAGCTATATGCGAGAAGGGGAAACGTCCCCGCAGGAACGCTACGCCTTTGTGGCGGAAAGTTTTGCGAGCAATCCCGAACATGCTCAACGCATTTATGACTACGCGAGTCGCCATTGGTTGAGTTTTTCGACGCCTGTTTTGAGCTTCGGGCGTAACAAGCGCGGTTTGCCGGTCTCGTGCTTTCTGAGCTACATGCCCGATACGGCCGAAGGGCTGGTCAATACGCTTTCCGAAGTCAACTGGTTGTCGATGCTCGGCGGCGGCGTCGGTATTCACGTGGGCATTCGCAACGCTGACGACAAAAGCGTGGGTGTCATGCCTCATCTCAAGGTCTACGATGCGGCCTGTCTTGCGTATCGTCAAGGTTCGACGCGGCGCGGGTCCTACGCGGCCTTCCTGTCGATTGATCATCCCGATATCGTTCAGTTCATCGAAATGCGCAAGCCAACGGGCGACCCCAACATGCGCGCGCTCAATTTGCATCACGGCATCAATATTTCCGACGCCTTCATGCAGAAGATTGAAGCGAGCATGCGTGATGCTGACTATGACGATTCGTGGGAGCTCAAACACCCGGCCACCGGTAAAGTGGTTGAAACGGTGAGTGCACGTGATCTCTGGCAGCGTATTTTGGAAATGCGCATGCACACCGGCGAACCGTACCTGGTCTTTACCGATACGGCCAACCGCGTGTTGCCCAAGTGGCTTGCCGATCAGGGGCTCAAGATCAACGGATCGAACCTTTGCACCGAAATCTTCTTGCCCACGAACGAGGAGCGTACGGCCGTCTGCTGTCTTTCGTCCGTGAATTTGGAGTATTTCGATCAATGGAAGCACGTGCCTCAGTTCATCGAGGATGTGATGGAATTTCTCGACAACGTGCTTCAATACTTCATTGATCACGCTCCGGACACGATTGCACGTGCGCGATTGAGCGCCATGCGCGAGCGCAGCGTGGGGCTCGGTGCCATGGGCTTCCATGCCTATCTGCAGAAAAACGGCATTGCCTTTGAGAGCGTTGTCGCCAAAGTAACCAATATGGCCATGTTCCGCCATATCCGAAACGAATGCGAACGGGCCGACAAGGTTCTGTGCGAAAAACGCGGTGCTTGCCCTGATGCAGCCGCTGCCGGCGTTGCTCGCCGCTTCAGTCACTGGATGGCCGTGGCACCCAATGCATCGTCGTCGCTTATCACTGGCGGGACAAGCCCGTCGATTGAGCCGATTCGCGCTAACGTTTTCCGGCAGGACACGATTTCCGGCGCGCATATCGTCAAGAATCGCTTCCTCAAACGTGTTTTGGCTGAACTTGGTCTCGATACGGATGAAGTCTGGGGTGATCTGATTGCCCACGACGGCAGCGTGCAACATCGCACGGATTTGCCGCAGCAGGTCAGAGACGTGTTTAAGACGGCTCAGGAAATCGATCAGCGCTGGATCATTGAACTGGCAGCAGACCGTCAGCCCTACATTGACCAGGGGCAGAGCGTCAATCTCTTCTTTGCGCCGGACGTGCCGATCGGTTATTTGCACGCTTGCCACTTTATGGCATGGAAGAAGGGGCTGAAGTCTCTTTACTACTGCCGCAGTGACAAATTGAGAAAAGCTGACAAGGTCGGTCAGGTTGCCGTTCGTCGGCGCCTTGAAGACGAAATCGATATGCGGGCCGTGGCCGACGACACTGGTTGCCTTGCCTGTGAAGGATAAGAAATGCAAAAAAGCGCACTGAAACTCGCGGGCAACCGCAACTACTTCAAGCCCTTTGCTTACCCGTGGGCTTACGACGCGTTCGTACAAAGCGAACAAATGCACTGGCTTTGGACGGAAGTGCCGATGATGGAAGACGTGAAGGACTTCCAGCTCAAGCTCACGGATTCCGAACGTGACTTTCTTACAAAGATCCTTCGCTTTTTCACGCAGGGCGATATTGACGTGTCAGGTGCCTATGTCACGACGTACCTGCCTCAGTTCCCTCAGCCGGAAATCCGCATGATGCTCTCGAGCTTTGCTGGCCGAGAAGCGGTGCATATTGCGGCATACTCGCATTTGATCGAGACGCTGGGCCTGCCCGAGACCGTCTACAACGAGTTTCTGCAGTACGAGGCGATGGCCAAGAAGCACGAGTTCTTTAACGAATGCCTGTCAGAAAACGAGCTTGCCGCCCAGATTGCCGCGTTTTCGGCCTTCACCGAAGGGATGCAGCTGTTTTCGAGTTTCGTGATGCTGCTCAACTTTCCGCGCAACGGACTACTCAAGGGCATGGGACAGATCATTGCTTGGTCGATTGCCGACGAGACGCTTCATACCGAATCCATGACGATGCTCTTTCGCGAGTACATCAAGCAGAATCCGCAGCTCTGGAACGATGAACTCAAGGCACGCATCTACTCGATCGCCGAAACGATGGTTGACCTGGAAGATCGTTTCATTGAACTCGCCTTCGGCGTAAGCGACATGAAGCGCCTTACCAAGCAGGAAGTCAAGGATTACATCCGCTACATTGCCGATCGTCGCCTGATGGGGCTCGGCTTGAAGCCGATCTTCAAATCGGAGAAAAATCCTCTCAACTGGGTTGACGCGATGCTTGGTGTGACGCACACAAACTTCTTTGAAAACCGCGTGGTTGACTACGCCAAAGGGGCGCTCACTGGTTCTTGGGCTGATGTTTGGGGCGCGGCGAGCTCCAAGAGTTAAGCGACTTTTGGTAGAGGACAAACAAGGAACTAATCGCTTCTGACAGCAGACATGTCGGTGTTCTTAATGTCTGCCGTTCTTTCTGTTAGCTTTCTTTCCGTTTGGTGATATGACGGAAAGAAAGCTCCTGAGAGCAACAGGCCGAAATTCTGCTATTTATGGTGAAGCAGTATCGGTGCTCAACCCTGAAGTCGCCTTGTTGCTTGGTGGTCAATTAGCGCTCAAATTGCTTGTTTTAGCAAGTTCTGCTTTGAGGTATTCGGCAAGGTTTTTGTCACAGCAGTAGACGCGGGCACCACGCACGCCGCGAGACAAAAGCACTCGGTAGCAACGGCAGACGTACTTGAGAAGATTCTTGGACCGTTCGACTTTGTTTTTGCCGAGGCCGTTTTTGCCGCCTTTGTCGTGGTAGTTGTCAATGTCGGCAAAGAGAATCTTCTTATCGGGGTCATAACGCAGATCTTTTCCGATGAACACTCCAACCCAGTCAAATTCCAAGCCTTGACTGGTGTGTACGCACCCGACTTCGTTTCTTTGCATTGTTGCGGGTCTATGGCCCATTCGTAACTGGATTTCCGATTGTTCCACGGCAATTTGACAGACCCTAAATCCACGTCGGGAACTTCACCGAGATCATTGCCTTCCTTGGTCCAAGGCCAAGCGTAACCGGCCAGAAGGCGAGCGCCGGAGATAACGCTGCGACCGGCCACAGGATTTTGCAACCCAGCAGAACGGTTTTTTCCGTTGACGAAATCAATGACTTCTTCCGGCGTATCAACGATGTCAAAATCAAATGCAGTTTTGTCCCAACCATTGGCATTTCCGGTGCTTTGAGCGTCAGCAAGGTCGAGTACCACAGCAAGCCAGTTGAGAAAACCGTCGGAGCCTTGGCAGCGAAATTGAGCGGCAAGATCAACCTGTTCCACGGGAACGTTGTACTTGTCGGCTGCTTGGCGAATTGAATCCACCGAACCAATATCGAAAGGGCGAAGAGCCTGATTGTCGTCCACGAAGAAAACCGAGACGCAGGCGGCTTTGACGATGTCCTCAATTTGGTTCTTGCCACGGTACATGTTCTGATGGGAATGTAAACGATGCGCTTCATCGCAGATCAGGCAGTGATAGGGGCTTTCTTTGGCGGAATCGCTGTTAAATTCGGGCATATAAAAGCCCATGCTTCCGCAAAAGAGGTTCTTTGCCAAATCTTTGCGCCGCTTTCGTTCCTTTTTGTCTTGATGGCTTCCTGCCAGCATGGAGATCATGGCTTGGCGGAATGATGAAGTTGGCGAAACAAAGCGTACGTTGCGGCGTTTGTCGTTTTCCCGAAACTTTCGAAGAATGTCGACCAGCAAGGTCATAGCGACAACGCTTTTACCTGTTCCCGGGCCGCCTGTGATGACGACACACCGTTTCTGGTTTAACGGTGTTTCGCGAACGGCACGCATGGCGGTTTCATAGGCGTTCTTTTGTTCGTCAATGAGTGTGAAGGCCTGTTTTTTGTTTTCATCAAACATGATGCCGACAGCATCTACAAGACGTTTGCTGGGAACCACTTGACCACTTGCAAGAAGTTCCATGATCAAGTCGCCGTCACCACGACCGACGTGTTGAGAAATAAAGTTTCCGAGCTTGTCGCGATCGTCTCGACCGAATAGCGGAGCGCTTTCTACGAGCTCCCGATTTGGCTCGGCTGCGAGCGGATCGGCGTCCAATCCCTTGTATTTGTAGTTGTGCAAATATGCGCATGCGAAGGCATGCAGGTGATTTTTTGACACGGTATCAAGCATGTTTTCGAGAAATACTTTGTAGGACCATGCTTGATAACAGGGATGGTTGGTCTCTTCAATACGATGCCCGGCCACGTTGGCCATCACGATTCCTGATTTTCCAGAAACGACCTCGGCCGTGGACCACTGCTTGAGCTCGATGATGACGAAGTTTGCAGAACCATGAATATCGTGTCCCGTGATGATGAAGTCCACACGTCTGCTGGTGGATGGCAGACGGTATTCGATCAGAATGCCGCAGTCTCGAGGGAGGTTGGCCATCATCAGCATGGTTTGCATGAACTGTAGGGAGTTGGACCAGGCTCGATATTGAGCGCTGTTTCGAGGAGCGTCAGAGCCCTCCAGTCCCATGAGAAGATCCGGGATCGCAGGACTATTTCGGTAAAAATGGTCCAGACTGTTCCGATAGACGATGGTCATGACGAGCGGGCGATTTGCTTGAGTTTGTCGTATTTGGCGGAATTTCCGTAACTTTCTTTGACCGGGTATTTTGCGGCGTTGATTTGAATTTTTTCTCTTACCGCGGCGTCAAGGTCTAGTCCCAGACGATCCGCCAGAAGCAGAGCGTAGATGACCACGTCGCTCAATTCTTCTTTCATGGCGGCAGTTTTGCCTGCTACCTCCGTATCTTCTCCGGACCATTGAAAACACTCAAGCAGTTCGGCGGCCTCCAGGCTGAGGGAAATTGCTAAATCTTTTGGGTTGTGAAACTGCTTCCAGTTTCTCTCGTCGCGAAAGTCAAGAATGCGCTGAAGTGTATCGGCACTGATGGTCGGCTTTGGGGAAAATTGCTCTGACATGGATGCGTCTCTTGCGGCACGGCGTGTCGGGAAGGAGTCCTATAACGCTATGTTAGACGACGAGCATAATCAATTTCCAAGGTAAATGCGCAGATGCAGGCAGACGGCAGAAAAGTCAGGAGTCAAAACCGCAAGTTAGCCAACAAAAGCATTAAAACTGAAGCAGAGTATGGAAACAATGGTCTTGCTGGATTCGCTGAAGGCGCTTTCTGCAAATCTCTGCAAGCAAATTGCAGCCGGATTGTTCCTGCGGCAGAAAATGAAAAACCTCCAGCAATGTCCTGCTGGAGGTTGAAAAATGGTGCCCCAAGACTGACTCGAACAGACGACCTACCGCTTACAAGGCGGTTGCTCTACCAACTGAGCTATTGAGGCCAGAGCAACGCATTATACAGATGAATGTCAGACTTTCGTAAACACAGGGAAGTCTGTTGGTTCATCTTTTTTGACTTTCTTTTCAGGCGTCGGTGTTACCGGGAAGTAGGTCACCAGATTGGTGTCTTCCTTCGGATAAACGGCGGCTACTCGGTTGAGCGGAATGTAGATGCTGCTGATGCTTTCGCCGAAGCGAGCCTGGAAGGAGATAGCTTCGTCGTCAATCACGAAATTGTTCACGGCTTCTTCTGAAATGCAAAAAACCATGGTGTTGTCGGGATTGGCCAGATGGCGCGGCACGTCGCATGCATCATCAACTTCGACGAGCATGTAGGGCGTCTGTCCGCGGTTTTCGCACCAATTGACAATGGCCTCAATCAGATGCGGGCGAAAATCCGGGCACTGCAGAGGCATGACGACCGTTTTATTGTTCAGAGCCATGATTGTCTCCTTGACGGAAATTAACGGCGCATCACTTTTTCAGAAGGCGTCATCGAATCGATGAATGAGTTGCGGGCAAACACCGTTTCGGCGTATTTCAGCAGCGGAGCAGCGGAGCTCGGCAGATCGATGCCGTACAGCCCGAGGCGCCAAAGCAACGGGGCCAGCGTGATATCGAGCATCGTGAATTCGTCGCCCATCAAGTACTTGTGCTTCGAAAGAATCGGAGAGAGCTGGATGAGCTGTTCGCGAATCTGTGCGCGGGCGATCATTTTGCGCTTTTCGTCGGCGTCGCGCTTTTCAAGCAGACGCACGAAGCTAAAGAGTTCACGTTCGAACGTGTAGATGAAAAGACGTGCGCGCGCACGCATAATGGGATCCGCAGGCATCAGCTGCGGGTGCGGGAAGCGTTCGTCGATATACTCATTGATGATCGTGGACTGATACAGCGTTAGATCGCGTTCCATCAGAATGGGCAGTTCGCCGTAGGGATTGAGTTTGGTGATCTCAGCGGGCGGGTTGCTCGGATCAACGTCAATCACTTCAAAGTCGCCGCTCTTTTCATGGAGAACGAAGCGGCAGCGGTGCGAAAAGGGGCAGGTGGCGCCCGAGTACAAAACCATCATAAGTATCTGGAAACCAAAAGAACGAAAAGGGGATAACTCAGTTCACTAGGGAAGCGAGTTTTGCGGAAATCAAAGAGGATAACATTTTACCTAACTCGTGCGGAAATCGCGAGAAATATCGCGTAAGATGCTGAATCTTAAGGAAAAATAAACCAAAGCAAGAGAGAGTAACATGCGCAAGTTTCTACAGGAATTTCAAGCTTTTATTTCTCGGGGAAATGTTCTGGATTTAGCCGTTGCCGTGATCATCGGCGCGGCGTTTTCGGCCATTGTCAACAGTTTGGTCAAAGATTTGATCAATCCGCTGTTGGGCTTTCTGGTCGGTAAGCCCGATTTCACAGGTCTTTTCATTGTGTTATCGGAACCGGCGGGTTACACGGGGCCACGCACGTATGAAGCTCTGACAGCTGCCGGCGCAACAGTGTTCGGATA